>Ga0307515_10003906_pt1 | contig 31092 bp, 22 predicted proteins | sample 17_EM_MG_FD_194513 | JGI IMG/M metagenome (GOLD analysis project Ga0307515, IMG submission 194513) | Populus trichocarpa ectomycorrhiza microbial communities from riparian zone in the Pacific Northwest, United States - 17_EM | ecosystem: Host-associated > Plants > Roots > Unclassified | place...
AATAAAGGAGGTATCCCTTGACACGGCAAAATTGGGCCTTACGGTATCGATAAGAGCCCACCAATCAAACCAGCCGAATCGAGCAGCCGTTCTCAGAAATACGAAGCTTTTAATTTCATAGCTATTCGATATATAGACTTACTCTTTGGAATTGAGCCGCTCGATATAAGGTAACCAGCACTCGTCCTTTCTGCGGAGCGGTATCTTGCAGATACTACACCCAAAATTGGTCCTCGGAGCCCGTTTCCGCCTCTCCCATTCCTTACTATCGCGTGCTTGCATTGTAGTATTTGGTAATAGCTCTGATAGAGCTTTCCGACGCTCTATATGCTGTACCTGAGTATACCTGCGAGCGTGTTAGCTGCCATACGCGTAGGTGTTCCTTTTCCTCATCTGGCGGGTACAACTTTGCGTGCTTATTTGTCTACTCTACAAGCTTACCCATAATCTCATCTGTAAAGTATAGACTAAATAACTTAAAAGGATCGTAAGTATCAACGTTAGAGGGCAGGTTTGGTGAGCCATAGTCGTCCCAATTGTTAATATGGAGAGGTTCAAATTTGGGCAACGGCCGGGGCTTAGGGCAGGGTTTTTTTGCGATTCTATTTGGAGGAATATTATATTAAGTCTTCTAAACAAGGCCCGCATCAATTCTAGTACGATTAGAAGGCATGGCGGTGGTGTAATTAATGATTAAATTCTATATAGATATGCGCGTTGTTTTGATCCTGGTGTTCGCGCACAGACCACATCCTCTAAGGGCCCTGCCGTTTCAAGGGATACCTTTGTGATCCTCGCCAGAGGACTCTGCCTCTTTATTAGCCGCTGCTTTAATTAGAATACCTCTTACTTAAAGCGCCGCATTAATAGCTGCAGTAAAATTAGCGTCTTTAGCATTAGTAGACGCGTTAACAGGTGCAGTAGCGGCCTTATATTTAACTGTAAGATTAACCCTTTATGCCCTCCTCACGTACTTTAACTGTGCCTCTATTATTCCCTCTACTTTACGCTATTCGTCTGCATTGTTAACCTCTTTAGGTATTGTAGGATCCTTCGGATTCGATAACGCAATAACGGTAGTTGATTGATTAAGCTGGAAAGAACGAAGACCGTAATATTTGTTGGCTCGATGCGTATTTTAGGCGACAAACTCTTGGTATTTAAAGGCTCTAAATAGGATGGCTAGAACGTTAGTAAATATCTTCGTGGTATCGGCGTATATAATTATATTTAGAATAAAGGTTTGATGATCTTTGGGCTATTCTACAACAGTAGAAGGCGTTGGTATAGGTGGTGTAGGTTTAACAGTAAGGTCTACCTCTTTAGGCGCTTTAGAAGTGTTCTTTGCGGTATTTTTAGGTGCTTTGGCTCTCCTCCTGTGCGTTATGGCGCTAACTAAAATAGGAAACAATATAGGCTTTAAATAGCTTCAAAAAATAGGCGACGGCGATATATTAGCATGGAGGATGGGTGGTGGCATGCGCGAGTACAGAAAAAGGGCCCAAACAGGTGAGGATTCGGCAAATTTCTATTTTTGATCATGGTTTCTGGCATTTGATCGTCTTTTACCGAAGCGACTGTAGTGCTCGCTTACTCCAGGACAAAAATAGGTTTGTCGTATTCTACAATTCTGCACCCGATGCTTTAAACACCGACTCAATCTTCAATCCTTCTTCGCCAGGTATTGCACAGTTGTTAACTTGCGGCCGTACTTTCCTTCGCAAAGCTTCGAATAATCGAGCTCCAGCACAGGTGGTCTGTCTACGTCTAAAGCATGGAGCCAGCCGGCCTCACAGCAGGTATTCTTGGACTTGCCGGCCTATTCAACAATGCAGTCGACTGCTTCGAATACGTCCAACTCGGACGGGAGTTTGGCAGAGACTATCAGACGAACCTGCTTAAATTAGATGACGCAAGGCTGAGGCTGTCACGATGGGGTCAATCTATGGAGTTGAGTGGCGAGTTGGAGGATTTGCAGGCACCCAAAAGGACGCTAGGGTCAGCGCAGGAAGTAGAACAGGCTAAATCCATGACAGTAGCGATCGATCGGTGGAGAAGATCGCGCTAGCTAGATGGGGTAAGTCACTTAGATTCGGAGAATATGGTTCATGGGGAACTGGCCGACGACAAGGTACTGGCATGTGCCTGATGGATGAGATCCAAGCTTATCGTCGGCGAAGTTCGGTTTCGGGAGCGCCTGACGCCGGTCATCGGTATCCCTTAATCCGTTAAAATTGGTCGTACGGTTATCGATAAGGGTTAGCCAATTAGATCAATTAGATCAAGGTCCGCGCGTTGTTTTGATTCGATGTTCGTGCACGGACCTTCTTCACTTCGGTCCTGACGGGTTAAGGGATAGAGGAATGAGCATTGGCAACTTTGGTGGTGCTGGCATTCCTAGAGGAGCCCCTAGCGTTCTTGGTAAACCTATTCATGTAGTAGTGAGAGAAGGCAATGGCCCGGATCGTAGTGCTTGATCTGTACGGGCACATACGCTATTCCTTCCCCTGGTAGGGTTCTACGATAGTTGGACCGTGCGCGAACACTAGAATCAAAAATACCCGTATGAAAGGCTCCGTGATCATACGGTATTTTTGATTCTGGTGTTCGTGCACGGTCCAACTATCGTAGAACTCAGAATACTTCTCATTTGGAGAGTCTATGGGGATGCGGCATTCTGGATTTCTTAAGAAGCAGCCGACGGTGCCGTTGCAGGTAAACGTGGCTGCAAGTGTCAGATGTGCGCCTTCGTATATCTAGGCTATCTCTCTCCCAAACCCCCGGCCACCTTGCATGACGCATAGGGTGTTGAACTACTGTCGATCCAGATGTGCTGTATTCTGAGCAGGCAGGTTCCAGGTCACCGTACGAACAGCATCTCCCCCCAACTTTAAGTTAGGGTTGTGAAGATATACGGAGGACGTGGATAGTGCATCTGCAATGTAATTTCCGTTTCCATGATTGTTTCCATCCCGAGGAAATTGGTGGACAGCTTTTGAAATTGATATCTCATACTCTAACTATTCAGGAGGGATCTGATATGTGAGGAAGAGACATCCATTATTAATCCATAAACGAAAGAACAAGGGAAGAATGAGACGTATAGCTGGAATATGTGCAATTTCCGCAAGGTGTCACGCCGACTTGTAGATTTCAAGATGCCAAAGAGGAGCAGACAAGATCGTGAGCCGGTTGGCTGCGTTGATTATCTGTCATCAGCTTCGTAGAGTGTTTTCCCACGTTCGTTATGCTTTAGCTTGAATTGAATATGAAGTATCGGCAGGGTAAGGCGGGGGCGCTCGCGATATGGAATGTGTGTAATAAGTAAGAGGTAGGTTCTCTAAGGGTAGTTATTGCGATAGTTATAGGATTTGGTTGCGTCTTTCGAAGCTAGTCAGCGGGCATCATCTTCTCACATGTACTTCCATCGTGCCCTTAAACCTTGTGGTGACTGCGCCATGTAATGTCTTAGGTAGCAAAGCCATTAGTGAATAGTTCAGTTGAATTCTATGTAGGCATCTTCTAGGAAAAGAACGTTGGGTGGGAATAGGAAAGAAAGCGTCAACTGCGATCACGTGTCAAGCTAACCTGCAGGTGAAAACTTAGACACGATCTTCACACTGGGTAGGAAGCTAAGCTTCTGCCGCGCCGCTAAAGCACTAAAGGCGATATGGTTATCTGCACATTTCATAAACAGGGTCGCTGTACTCGTGGCGACTCTTGTTCCTTTGAGCATATCCAGTGGCCATCACCGGCTCCAGGGCTGGCTTTCAGGCCTGATGCACCAGCCTTTCAGCCGTCTCCCCAAAGTTTTGGTGTAAGCAATAACAAATCAAGGGCTACAGAGGTTCAAGCTTGCCGTTTCTTCCAAAAGGGGTTGTGCAAGAACGGTGCATCATGCAAGTTCAAGCATGAGGGTCTAAGTGCCATCAATAATGCCAGTGGCTTGTCGGGAGTGGAGAGTAAATTACCGATCTGTTCATTCTTCCTCAGAAGAGTTTGCAAACATGGCGATGAGTGCCGATTCTCCCATGAGACCGACGGTTCAACAACCTCTCCAGAGAAAAGGTCCACCGAATCTTCTACGGTAGTTCTTCCTCCGCCAGGCTCAAGCTCTTTGCCTATCCTTTCCACTTCGATCTGGTCGTCTGTAGCTCCTAACACTACTCTTCGGGACAATATCAAACTGTCGGCAAGAACAATTAGCGGAGCCTCAGTTACCTTCAAAGATGGAGCTGAAGTCTTAGCTCTCTCGTTACCTTCAGATTTCTCAGCCGTTCAGATGTCCGGGCTTTCTTCTGATCAAACAACTCATAGCGTATCGGAATTTCTCGCCAGCAAAGGAATAACCGGCATTACGCCTGCCGCAATCCGTATTAAGAAGATTCCTCAAACTGTACAGCAAGTTGCGGAGATCAAAGTCGAAAATCCCGATTTTGCTCGGACGTTTCTTGAACGTACTGGACCAAAGTTAGAGATGAATGGGAATTCTGTCCGTGTTATGCCACTACAAGTAGATACGCAGACAGATTCTTCGGCAAATCGGCTGCAACTCAATTCTGTGAGCTGCACTTGGTACCAGCCTTCCAAAGTCGCGTACCTCCATTACGAAAAGAAGGATCTTGCCCTTAGAGCTGCTGAAAAGCTTAACAAAAAAGAGCGGGAGAAAATTAGACACCGCAAATTGCAGATTAAATACGAACCACCAGAGTGGCAACCCATTCATAGCCATCGTCGGACGATCTATACCGTTCGGGTTGGAAACCTTGATGTAAACACTACTGAAGCAGAGATAACCGCACTTCTAGCGCGCCCAGACCCCTATGAAATCGACTTCGGGCCACCGACTTACAATTTGTCAAGCGAAGAAGCTGAAGAAGGAGTGAAGAGTCTGCTTGAAGCGAAGGGTACCTTATCTGAATGGATCGTTAGCACCGATAGTAATGGTAGTCGAGTAAAGGCAATTGCTAAGTTCATCCACGCCGACGACGCTAGGAGAGCTGTGCAAGAGCTCAATGAGTGCGACATTGAGCCATCCGGCAACTCTAAACTACTTGTCGCTCCCATTGTATCTGTGAAGTTGTCAGTCCCTGGAAAGGTGCTGACAGCTGTCAAGATCGATCTAGACATTCTGAGAGACAAAGCTTGGAAAACAAAATATGTGCACATCAAGTCCTACGACGCTGTAGCTTCTCATGGGTTCCAGAATCTTAGCACTACGCTGAGGATATATGGAGAGGATCGTGATGCGGTGGCGCAGACTAAAAGCTCCGTGGAGAAGATTTTAGCTGGAACGGTGGCTGCCGTCCAGGATAAGCAGATCCAAGATTTATTTTTCTTCCGACCTGATGGGCTAAGGTTCTTGGAGCTACTAATGGATAGATATAAGGTCTTCATCTACCGAGATATGCGGAGATGCACCTTGCGTCTGTACGGAGTGCCTACGGCTATACTCGGGGCCCAAAATGCCCTTACAGACAAAGTTAAAGAGCTAGCGACTCAAATTCACACCATTACGCTTGATGACGAAAGCCTCGAAGCTGCTTTGAAAGGCGGTTTTCGTCGTTTGGTTGCCGAACTTGGGAAAGACGCTGTTAAGATGGACATCACAGGTAACCCAAAGGTCATCACGGTTCGAGGCTCAGCAAAAGCTCTTGAGCAAGCCAAGGAAGCCCTCCATAATTCCAGTCAACCATCACTGGAAACCGGAATGGCGGCACTGCGAACGGAAGATGAGCTCGAGGAGACCTGCCCAGTCTGCTGGACTGAACCAGACGAACCTTTCAAGACTAGTTGCGGCCATACCTACTGCCTCTCCTGCCTCGCCTCGCAGTGCTCCTCTGCGAGCGATGCCACTCTCCCCCTTCGCTGTCTCGGGGCCTCCGCCACGTGCAACCATCTCCTTTCGCTTGCAGAGTTACATGGTGGCCTTCCTGCCGCAGTGTTCGAGACTCTTTTAGAAACTTCCTTCACCTCCTATGTCCGCAGTCGCCCAAATAATTTCCAGTACTGCCCCACGCCCGACTGTGACCGTGTCTACAAGACCACGCCAATTACAAACCCTCGCATATTCCAATGCGACAGCTGCATTACTCCCGTTTGCACAGGTTGCCACGTCGCCGCCCACGACGGCCTTACATGCGAAGCGTACAAGCTCCTAGCTCGAGGAGATGACGCATTCTCGAAGTGGAAGAAGGACAATGATGTGCGCGACTGCCCGAAGTGCGGGACGGCAATTGAGAAGACGGAAGGATGCAATCATATGCATTGCAAAGGCTGCGGCACTCATATTTGTTGGTTCTGTATGGAGACATTCGAGAGTGGGCTTGAGACGTACCAACATATGCAAAAGATGCACGAAGGTATTGGGTCTTATGGCGGATAACCAGATGAGCACCATTCTAGGAGCATCGTGCCGTATATCATGATTTACATGGCTTTTGATTATTGGGCTTGGAAGTAGGAGCCAAAGATTGCCTCTCCGTCCTCAGGATCTCCTTGGATTCTTTTTCAGCTCTCCAAACTATTTTTTTCCTTCTCCTAGTTTCGATATGACGAAAATGTTAACGGCCCTAAGATATATGGAAATTGGAATATTGACGTCAAATACGAGGTTGGAGTGGAGATAGCAATATTATCACAGTAAGGAAATAACTGAGAGTGGCGTTTTCAAATTTGTGGAGACGGAAGGTAATCCTGATCACCTTGACACTCTCCGCCCTGCCTGTGAGCCTTTGAACTACCCAGCTTCCACTCTCGCCTTTTACTCTCGTCTTGAGGAACCGTAACCCTGATTCCCAGCATCCGCAACCAAAATCAGAAGTCTCAAGGCCTTCTTCCCAAGTCCACCTACGCCTCAAATCCCCTCATCCAACCACATACCCCACCCACGCCAGCACGGCTAGCACGGCAAAAGCCACCCTCTGCGGCGCGCCCTCGCCAAACTCGGGATCAATCCACATCGTGTCGGGGTACAGGATGGCGCTCATTCCCGTGATCCAATATAGGCTCCCCAGCAGCGCGGCGGTGAAGAGCGAATCCTTGGGGGCACGGGTCGGCCGCCAGGTGTAGTAGAGAGTAAGGAGGCCGAGACACAGGCCCATGGACATGGTTTGCCCATTGTGGAATTTGGCGTGAGGGGGCCAGGCGGGGTTGAAGATGTGGGTTGGGCTGGGAGAGGAGGGGTTAGAGAGGATGGAGTTGAGGGTGGAGAGGTGGGAGGGGGATGGGTACCTCCAATCTGCTATGTAGCAGCCGGTTGAGGTGGTGATAGCGACGAGGGAGAGGATGAGTTTGCCTGGGGTGATTTTAGTCGGCATTGTCTTTCTGGCTGTTAGCTTCCGCTATGGGTTACTTTGGAGCGTGATGTTTGTCTTGATTCCGGATTAATCGACTCATTCCGGAATAAGGTAGCGCTCCAGAAGTGATATAAGTAGGTTACCGCGGTTATATCAAGCTTAAAATTGCCTCTAGTGTTACCCCACTACAGCTCTACGATTATAAGGCTTTTATAGAGGGCAGAGGTAGATCTTATAGTAGAGTTCTTGTAACCGACTACGGGTGCTGCCGAGACAGCCTCAACGCCACCCTATATATTGATTGCAGATCAATATTGCTTGCAGATCACTGTTCCCATTTCAGTTACCTATTACCCCATTATATCTTATTACCTCCACCTTCTTCGTGTATATATAGAGGCTTTAGAGCTACATTTACAATCAAGTTGCTCGTTCAATACCCACACACTGCAAAGCTTACAGTTCTTGACTTGTAAGGCGGCTTGGCTCGGCTTAGGAGCTTTGCGCGATTAATTAAGATCTAGGTCAACAATAATCATACACCCCTAAATGATACGCGTAACCCCCCAATTGATATGCATACACCCCCTACCCAAACAAGTTTAAATCCTTCCACTTCAAGTTAGAATATCATGTGTGTTTGACTTGTTTACACCCAAACCGCAAAAACAACACCACGCCCACATTTAAATCAACACTTCGCATTTGCCCTTCAAGAGCCTGCAATTGTAAAGCGTCGTCACGGTCGCCCAAGTGGCTCTACAAATCGCATTAATAACCCTACTAAGCGGGAGCTCTCGGCATTCGAGCGAAACACTGGCTGCACTACCCGAGCGCGGGCCGGACGCAGTCGCGGGCGTGCCGTAGAGGCAATCTACAGACGTCAAGTAGGGGCAGCAGCACCCATCTGGTCCTTATAGCGCCTCGCAAAGCACTCCATAGTCTACCCCCACCAGTCAACTTAGATCTTAAACGTATTATAGGTGTTGTATTTTAACACTTTAATTTTTGTGATTTGGGTGTAAACATTAAACACACGTGATATTCTAACTTGAAGTGGAAGGATCTAAGCTGTTTGGGTAGGGGGTGTATGCATATCAATTGGGGGGTTACGCGTATCATTTAGGGGGTGTATGATTATTGTTGACCAAGATCTATAGGCGTCTCATAAATCAGATACTCCGTAGTAGAATTTCAACCAAACTTAGTTAGATCAGCACGTACACGGTTACGGGGCAGGCACGCCGGAAAACTGGTTATATCTGCTTCTGTAAGCTTTGCAGTGTGGGGAATTGAACGGAATGTAGCTCTAAAGCCTCTATATATACACGGAGTAGGTAGCAAGAAGATGATGACGATGATCTACAATCGCCTCGGTAGACAGCGCTTACAGTTGGCAATAGGTAATGGAAATAGGTAGTGAGACATAGGTAGTGAGACATGATGTCAAGAAACGGGTGGTGAGTCACAAGGTGATACGAGCCTCCGTAGTCGGTTACAGCTTCCTATATTTCAAATTCTAGCACGGAGCGTCTCAGAGCTTATAGGCGTCCGTTTAGTAGTAACTAAAGGTTTGAATATTTTAAATTTTTATCCCTTCTTACAAATTATAGCCCAACTACAATAGATTTAATATATTAGTGTGAGGTATATTGCCAGGGTGCACTAGGGAGCTGTAAGGCATATTGCCCAGGTGTACGGTAGGGAGTAGGCAAGCCGAGTATGAGTTACAGGAGAGTCGATGGAAGAGAACGATATGGTAAAGAGTAGGTATGGCAATACCCTAGTACAGGGACGAACCGATGAGGAGGACAGGAGGGCTGTAAGCCCGAGGAGCTTATAAGAAGGTGCCAAGGCTTAGTCGAAGGTACCCTGAGAGCTCCCGGGATGCAGCCAAGTAAGGGATAAAATATCCCTTACAATTAGATTCTAAGTAATTATTATCCTCTATATACACATTATAGCCCTATAGAAGTAGTATTAAGGGACGAGATATAGCGTTGTAGACGAAAAAGCTAGACGCTAAAATATAACTTTGTCTAACAACCTATATCTAACTTTTTATATAATAAAGCTATATTACAGCCACTATATAGAATAGATAGAGAAGCTTAAGATCTATTACCTTGTAGTTTTTTTAAGATAATTAGACGTAGAGAAATACGTGGATTTTAGCAGTAATTAGTTTTAAGTTACTACCGAGCTGGCGCCCATACGCTCTCAAACCCTTCGTGGAAGAGCTTTTGGATAAGGAGTAGCACAAACGTCCGTACGCCCCAAACAATCCACGAAGGGTCTGATAAAGGCGGACAGGAGCTTCCTGTGATCACGTGATAGCTTCGCTAGTATATACACCGTCTCGGCGCATCCGGTTGAAAGCGCGTGTTGATCACGCTAACCAAAATGCGTACGTTTGTACCCATAAGTAGGTGAAAATACGTTAAAATGGCCGTGCTTATTACTTCAAAAGGTATAAATTCTGTCGATTGATCACCAAGATCGACACGCGCCTTCAATCGGAGTTCACAAAGTAGATTCGTTCTTTGGAAGCTGTTAATCTGAGCGATTTAATTGGTCCAAATCCCGAGGACCTATACCACCAGGAGAAGGGGATAGCAAGCTGATTGTTTGCTCTGCTGGGAAGCTGCATCCGCGGAATCCGAGATTGATCAGCCATGACATCCAGCCGTGCCATTAGTCACGCCGTAAGCAAGAAGGGCAGTACCGCGAGCCACCTAGAGCCATAAAACCCGAAGTAAAAGAACTGAAGTATTATATACCTACAGGGCGCGCACCCACACATCCGGCAACTAAATCTATTCTGAAGAACGTCTTGCAGAAACGCTGGGCGAAGGCTCACACACGAGCACGCCGTACAACGCCAGCGCTAAAGCCCGCCCTTGGCTGGCAGACGGCCCCACGCAGCAGGGAGCTTCCCTGGCTGTCACCCGGCAAAAGCCCCCAAATCCAAAACACCACATCACCAGCCGCACTCTCATTGCTGTTCGGGACGCCCGCAGACAACACAGCCCAGGGCACACCCGCTCGGGTTTCGGGAAGTAAAAAACTGCAGGAAGTTTTGGACCCGGCGGTGTAGAAGCACGTCGTGCTTTTTCCTCTCAACCCAGGCGGGTGGGCTGCGGGCTGGGCACAGGGCGCTTTTTTGCAGCGGCACTTCAGCCCTAAGGCTCAATATTTCGGAGTCCGACTGTGGGAAAAGCAGACTATCTCATAAGCCGCCCCCAAATACGGTTTCTTACGCAACTTTTTTTTTTCCTCTTCTAGTCGTCGCTCGTTTAGAGCCGTTTATACACACATGGGTTTTAAAGATCTCTTTCTCTTACTGTCATAATTACCTGTCAGCCCGCCTTTATCCGCTCTTGATAAGACGCTCATATATCTCACCACCAACATTACCTCTCCTCTCCTCACCTCACTTAACCCTACTCTCCCACTCCCAACCCACTACCGCTACTACGACTATGCCGGCCTCAATCTCCACCTCAAACCCCCCAGCCGACCCCTCCTTCTCCCTCCCCCGCCTCCTCTGCCTCCACGGCGGCGGCGTTAATGCCGCCATCTTCGCCGCGCAGTCCCGCTCACTGATAAAACACCTCTCGCGCTCCTTTCGGCTCGTCTGGGCCGACGCGCCCTTCCTCTGCCCGCCGCACGCCGACGTCATCGCCGTCTACGGGACCTACGCGCCCTTCCGGCGCTGGCTGCGCTGGCTGCCCGAGCACGCGGACATCGACGCGGACAGCGCGATCGAGGAGATCACGTACGCGCTGCGGCTGGCGATCGAGGACGACGACCGGGCCGGCGGCCGCGGCGAGTGGGTCGGCCTGATGGGGTTCTCGCAGGGCGCGAAGCTCGCCGCCAGTATGTTGCTGGAGCAGCAGGCGCGGGAGGCGCGCGCCGCGGCGACGGGGGAGGGTGTCGGGGTCGGCACATGTGGGGTTGAGGGCGTGCGGTGGCGGTTTGGCGTGCTGTTGGCTGGGCGGGCGCCGTTGGCTAGGCTGAACGAGGAGATTCAGCATAGTAAGGCGCTGGTTGGCGCCGAGGCGATTTCGGAGGGGTTTGGGTTTGTGGATGAAGTGGAGGAGGAGGCTGTGTTGAGGGCCCCGACGGTCCATGTGCATGGCATGGCGGATCCCGGGCTGCATCTGCATCGGAGGTTGCTGGAGCAGTATTGTGAGGAGGGGAGCGCGACGCTGGTGGAGTGGGATGGCGCGCATAGGATCCCGATTAAAGGGAAGGATGTAGAGAGGGTTGTCAACGCGATTTATGACGTCGCGGAGAAAACAGGCGTGCCGGTTACGAGGTCGGTGTGAGGCTGTGCGTGGATTTTTAGGGGAGGAAGAGGTAAAATGCTTTGGGAGGGCGTTGTTCTGGGCGGAGTTCTTATACCTAGACTGTGGAAGGACATTGGCATGTCTGCTGCGTGGATTTTTATGGTTATAGGCAGAATGGATGTAGAAATGGCATAGGGAATTATGAGCACAATCATCTCCGCAACACCATAGCAGTGCGGATGCGAGAGCCTAAAAGTTGGCTGAGGATGGCGATGCAGGCTGCTTTGGAAGCTAGTCGCGGAGTTCATGTGATCAAAGTGTAGTATTTCTTCACGGTGGGCTACGCTCTAGGCAATACTGCCGCATGCTTTGGGGGATTATTGAGAATGTGAAGAGTCATTCGCTATCCAACGAATTCTAATCATCTAGTCTATGCGTTGGGCTCCACAAATCGCCAGCGAACACTCCACTAAGGTCTATAGATTCGGGACTAAAAGGTTAAAAGTGACAAGATCTTTGCATTTTTGCATTTCTGAACGCTTCATATAAAGCAAACCAAGAGCTTCCATGCTCATTTTATTGTCTTCTGCACCGTACGAACCCTAATCTGAACAAAGCTAGGCTCTAGCATCAAAATCTCCGAAGGAAATCTACTCATCCAACTGTACATAGTTTGCAGGGAACAGGCCTGAGTTGCCGCCGTAGTGTCCAAGCCACCAGTCTTCGTCTGGGAATTCCTGCAAAGTAGTCAGTTTTGCTTTTTCATATTCCAAGGGCTGCGGAAGCCGGAGTAACACTCACCACATCAGTAATGGTCGCCCCATCTGGGAAACTCAGCTCGTTGTCTTCAGCAGCCTCGTAGTCGTAAAGCGCCGTAGCTGTTGGTCCTTTCCCACCGCCAGCATGCGGCGGGCCGATAGGTGGTGCTGGTGCTTCAGGTTCTATGCGCATTGGCATCGGCGGCGGTTGCTCCTCCTCGGCATCATCCTCCACCAGCTCGACATAATTGCTCGGGAAAAGCCCTATTTCGCCCTGCGAATTCTGGCCCGTCCACCAATCATCGTCCACCATCTCGATATTGGTGACATATTCGCCCTCTCGCAGCTCGAGTTCGTTTTCTTCGGCCTTCTCGTAATCGTATTGGACGAGGGCACGCTTGCCTCCGCCATATGACTGGGCTGCGACCACAGCAGCGCCAGCACCGGCTCCGAACGTCGCTGCAGCTGCAGCCACGCCTGCCGCGCGCGCAGGATCTGACGCTTCAACATTAGGTTCCGGCGGTATGGCACGGGAGGCGGAAGCAGCGTGCTCAAGGGATTGCGTGGGCATTGGAGGATGCTCGAAGCGCTCCTCGGGAGGTGACATTTCCTGGGGTTCGGCGCCCCGACCAACAGGTATTGCGATGCGGACGGGAGAGCCCGAGGGCTCAGGACTTGGGCTGCGGGGTTGGCGTGGAGGCGATGGCATGCGTACGTGTTGCTCTGCTGGCAACTCATCTTCTTCTGCAGGTTGGGTGGGGCGGGTCGGCAGACCCGGAATAGGAATACCGCGACCAGACCCAGCGTTTGGCTTGCTAGACAAATCCATTGGTGGTGGAGCGGGTGCCTGAGGCTCTGGGACTGTTCGCGTGGTAGGTGCACCCATTGGTGCTGCGCCCTTGAAGCGATCTCGAATGGCGCTGACACCTCCTACGGGCGACGTAGGTTCTTCTTGTGGCTGCTCTTGGCCAGTGTTTTGTTGGCTGAGGTTGCTAGACGCAGATTGACCTGTTCGGGTTGTTTGTACAGGTGCCCATGACTTTCCTGTGTAACCGCTCTGCCATCCACCTCCACCACTTTTTTGGCTAGGTAGAGGGGATGTAGGGCCACCAAAGCCTGCAGATGGTGACTTATCACCTGTGCCACTCATTCCACGTTCACGGGCCTTTTTTTCCGCCCAAATTTGAGCGGGTGTCTTGCCGCCTTCATCTGCAAACGTTCTGCTTGCTGTACCAACTGGCGCTGGGGCAGCAGGTGTTGCGCCAAAAGGCGTGGGTGTAGGAGCCTTGGTTCCAGTGAAAGCAGCAGCACCGCCAAATTTCTTTGCGACCTTGGGCTTTGGTAGTGAGGTAAGTCGTTCAGATTGCGAAAATGTAGCTGATCGTTCCGCAAGAGATTTTGGCGCTTTCGGCTCATCGTTGGAAGGCGGTGGTACTCCAGCGGACGGGCCCTGTGCCTTTGCACGTATGGCTGCAATGTCAACTTTCCCAACCGGTTCATAAGCGCCTTTGACAACAGTAGGCCGATCATCGTGGCCACCCTCTCTAGCCTGACGTCTGAGTGCAGCAATGTCGACCTTTCCAATAGGTTGATAACCCCCCTTCACCACATCGCTAAGCCCCTCATTAGACTGAGGAGCAGAAAATCGCGAGGGTCCCTGTTTCTGCGAAGTGAGCTCGCTTATGTTTACTTTTGTAGGTTTATAAGCCGGCTGCACTTTCTCGAGTTGTGTTCGCGTCACTGGCGGTGCGTCTGCACCCCACCCATCCTCGTCCACGTTGTGATGTTGCGGCCCGCTCGCGCGTGCTCGGGAGACTAAAGGATTGAAGCCAGCCCCACCGCCTCCAACACGAGTTGGTGTAAATACCGGCTTGGATGAAATAGGGGGTGGGGGCCCTCCTGAAGATGAGGCGGGCAATGCTGATCCGCCAGCGTATTTCGAGCCTGAGGCGTCTGCTACTTTTTGTACGATGCCTCCGGGTGTAAGATCACGATCTGATCTTGCGGTGACTTGAACATGGTAACCCTGCGGGCATAGAAATTTAGTTTAGAGCGAGAGCATACCGCGGAAGACATACATGGAGGAGCTTTGATACAACACCCAGGTGACTGCCAAAATACCCCTTAGTTCGTTCCGGGACACCTTCGCCGCACTGCAGTCACGGGGTTGTCAGCAAAGCACGTTGACAATCAATGCAGAATGGTGCATACCCATGCTATTAGCACACATTTGGGAAGGGTTGTGTTTGGGTCCTTGACTTTCACGAAAGCAAACTGGATTCTGCCGTCGGAGAATTCGTCTATAAGATCGACAAGTTCGCCCTCTGCAAGTTGGCATTAGCAGTCTCATCTGCTGGCTGGGGTACATTGATTCAGCCCACCTCCAGTGCTCTGAACTTTTAGAACACTTTCCTTCCCGCTGTCCTGTTGGAATGCACTGACTAGCGGGGCAGCCACAGTAAAAACGGCCCATTGACCATATGTCGGAGAGCTGGCGGCGGCACCGGATGGAGGCGGGGCATTGACAATGGACTGGTAGCTCTTGGTGATATTCGGCCCATTGCTAGAGGTATTGAGAGTCGCCATGGCGGAGGGCGAGTAAGACGGACTGAAGAAACGGCAACGGGGATCGTGAATGGAACCAGGTAAGAAAAGAAGCTATGGAGGCTCTTGTGCAGAGAGGGAGTGCACACAGAGAGTGATACGCGAATGGCAGTAGCAGCAGGAGGCTCGAAGCGTCGTGGTGCAGGAGCTTGCTGGCCGTGGAGTTTAGTATATTGGAGCTCTGCCCAGCCAGCTTGTGGTGGAGGGGCCAAGGCTTTGGAGGCACGGGGGTCTGTCATCGGAGGCGGCGGGTTTTGCCGATCGCCTACCCCCCTGTTCCTCTCGTTGCCGCCTCACTTTCTCTGCTGCCATCATTCGCTCCCACTGCACTTGAGGAAAGTGAAGCTCACCCACTCCTTATATCCAAGACCCTCCCGACTCTCTTCTGCCTTGCCATCTGCACCTATCTCATCTTCTGCGCCCAACCCGCCTCTCACGCCGCTCATTGCTCTTCAACAGACCGCTCATTCGCCACACCACCGCTTGATCTCTTGCTGCATTCTCATGCCGCAAACCCTCCCATCTACATCTCAGCTACCCGTATCTTGCACAAAACCCTCCATGTTGCCAGCCTACCACGAACCGTGTGTGGAGATCCTCGCGTGAGGTGGGCCGGGAGATGAGCTGGAGGCGCTATGGAGGAGCGAGAACCCAGCACAGCAAGCGTTGCATCATCTTCGGATCTGTATTCTGAGTCGGACAGGAAACCCGACGCGCCTGCTAAGGATCCTCAGGATGGATCGACTTCTACAAAGCGCAAGGCTCAGCCTCTCGAATTCACCTTTGAAAAGAAGCGCAAGCTTCTACATGTCCCCAATTCCCCCTCCGCAATCCTTTCCTGTTGCGCTGGACTTCCGCCAGAAATCTGGCAGAACATCTTTCTTTCTTGCTCTCCCGTAACACTCGGTCGATTGTTGCAGGTGAATCGATCTTTCCATTCCTATCTTACAGACGCCCAATTGGTGTCTGATACAAGGCCTACTTCTGATCGCCTCACTATTCTCAAACCAGAGTCTATCTGGTCCTTCGTCCGCAATGCACATCCCACAAAGCCTCCCAGACCTCTTCCTGGAATGTCTGAGCTGGAAATGTGGAGGCTTATAATGGGCAAAAAATGCCAGTTCTGCGGAAAGCTAGACCATTCTATCTCTGGAGATAAGCTCTGGGATAAGGTTCCTGGCCCAAATGGAGTCCGCATAGCATGGTCCTTCGGGATTCGATCATGTGGGAAATGTTTGGTTGACAACTGCGACAAGGTATGTTTATCATGCTAAGTTTTAAAGATCTAAGTATAAATGATTATTATAGGAGCAGACGCTTTTCTTTTCTTCAGCTTCGGTACTCCTTCCAGCGCTTCCATTTGCATTCATCACATCCGACCTTAATCTCATTCCCGTGGCCGCCCTCCATGAATCATCTACATCTCCTCCAAACCTTGAGATATCGAAATACTATTACAAACCGCACGTTCAAGAAATGCAGCGTGAGCTCGAGGAAGCCCAAAGTCGAGGTTTTGCTGCAGCGGAAGAATGGTTCAAAGGACTTGAATCAAGGGGCAAAGAGACGATGAGCAATTCGGAGCGCTGGGAACGCTGGGAGACAAAATATCAGTGGTGGCTGAAGCATCAAGATTCTAGAAGAACAACTATTTCAACGTCAACATCTCCATCACCACAATACCGCCAAAAAACGGGATCGCCAGTTCACCATCCTGTTACCCCTAGCGTAAGTGGGTCGACGGGAACCAGTAAGTGTCCGATGTTTTTGCAAGAATTGGTTTCAAGGCCGCTGCGCCAGGATTCTCTCCACAAAGAAGACTTTTCGCAGGAATCTTTGAGTAGGCCGAATCCTAACCGAACTTTAGCTATAGCACCCCAGCCATTGCCTCCGAAACCGGCAGTGACATCTCAACCTCCTTTTCCAGCACCGACTCCTTCAGCTCCATTCCATCCGCATAAAACAGAGCGGAGCATCCATGATGTCAACGAAGCAAAAGCAGCCCGCAAAGCAGACATCGAACGCCGTTGTCAATCTCTCACCCCTCCCATTCCACCCAACGTTTTACGACATATGGACTCATTCAAAGCCGCAATTCAAATCTCTCAGCAAATGACACATCAGGGATGGGAATTGCTCAAACCCCGTCTACTTGCTCAACGAGCAGTAGCAGAGCAGACTGAAGTTGAACGTGCTGCACATGTAGCTTCCTTACAAAACAGGGTTGCTGACCGCCGTCAACAGGATGCTAGTCTTAAGGAAGTCAAAGAAGTGCTTGATCGCGAGTGGGAAGATTCACAGAAGCCTATTCGTGACCGCCTCGGCTCTTACGCTGATGACTTCACCACAAAAGAATGGGCAAACAAAGCAATTGATGATGAAAATAGTCCTAGGTTTGCTGCTGAGTTGTTGCTCTATGTCCGCCAGAGGTTCTATGCCGACCTTGCCAAGGAGCATGAAGATTCTTCCAATACTGCCCCTGAGGATGGATTGGACCCATTGAACCGGACCCCTCCTAAGAAGTTGATCCTGGAAAATATGAAGTGGGTATATGATAACAAAATTAAGCCTCTAACAGAAAACCGGAAAGAGCTTTTCCTCTGCAATGGCGGCGGATGCGAAGGTACCCAGAGATTCTATGGATTCGAAGGAGTCATTCAACATTATGGCGCCAAGCACACTAATGCTTTCAGTGTGGGCAATATCGTCGTCCACTGGAGAGAAGCAGAATGGCCGGAGGAACCGCCTTTTCAGACAGACCCAAATGGATCCCGGAATACCTCTCACACTATACCCCCTAGCACAGGCCATGGACATTCAGGACACGGCTCATTTCCTTATTATGGTGGGTATTCTCGGGGAACTACATCCACGCCTCATCTGCCGCTTCATCTACCACAGGCAAGCCCTGGTCCCTATCGTCATCCGTATAGAAGTCAACATAATGGGCCGTTTCAACCACCACCTCCTCCAAACGTAATGCCGGGACCGAATTACGACTATCAATCCATGCCTCTACAGCCATATGGACCGCCACAGCCCATGGATACTTATAGTTCCTATCAGACAATGGCACCTTCTGTTTATGCTCCAGCTCCTGTCAACCCTGGGTACTTAATGTCTCCCGCGATGCCGGGTGTTCTGAACCCTTCCATGCAAGGAAATGCCCCAGGTTTTCCTAACCCATATGGTGCTGGAATTCATACGTCTCCCCACCAGGCTCCTTCTGGCACTGCTACGACCGAAGCCGAGGCCGAGGTGTCGCACCCTGAATATCGTACAACTCTCTACGAGGAGCAAGTTAGAGAACTAGAGCAAATAGCTCGAGACGTCTGGGCAAGCACCTCCGGAATCAAGGATCTTCCAAATAGCGTGAGGGTGTATGTGGTGATGCAGCATGTAATTTCCAAGTTTGAGCTCCAATTCAGTCACGCACCTCTTTTGGATCATTTCATAGACGCTCTTCAAAGCAATTCTTCCCTCAAGCCCCTCAAGTCTGCCACTGGCCTTTCCTGCAAAGCATGTCATCTTCAATATCCCCACCAATCTTCAATTCATTCCCATCTGTCTCGAGTTGAAGAGAGAAGGACGTTCAGCGTTCTATCTTTATTCTCTCATTTCAAATCAGATCATCTTGACAGACCTGGAGTTGGGACAGAGTATCAAAATGGCCAACAGTACCCCCATTCGGACTGGAAGGAAGACATGATTGAGCTCCCTAGTGACAGGACTATATTAGGCTTTATTCACGCTCCAGGAATGGATGATGATAAATTGAATATTATTGCTAGAGTTTTTCCTACACTATTTCCTACACCGTTGCCAAGGATTGGAGTAGTGGACAGCACTGGTATTTCGTCGGCCTCTCGTACTGGATCAAAGGACCCAAAGGAAGCCGGCGATGCAAGGCGGACTCCTGCGGTCTCAGTAGAAAATTCAGGATCTCCGTCAAATGGATCTCCACATGGACGTTCGCCCCAGGTCATCCCAAGGCCAGGCGAAGAAGAATACGATCCCTTTCGGCCGGCCCTACCCCGAGAGCCAAAGCATCCTATGAGGCCCACCCACAGGAGATCATCGCATCACTGGAGTCCTCCATCGGATGAGCGTAGGCCCGTATTTTACTCTGCGGAGAGATATTACGTAGGTGGTTCGAAAAATCGCTTCGGAGACAATTTCGGCGCTGACAGTCAACATATTCAGCTTGCCAGGGATCCCGTAGATGATGAGCGCAATGGCCCTTCCTATCATGGTTTTACAGAATTGAGTCCTTCAAGCTCACGATCAATCCGAGATTCCGGACCCGTTTATGAAGGCATCCGAGAGAGGCGTCCAGTAATCCTTGAGCGTGAAAGTTACCATGTTCCAGGCCCAAATGGAGTAGTTTATTCCGATCGTCCAGGTTTCGATCCTCAAGAGCATCCTTATGTTCGAGAGGTTCGGTATCGAGACGATGATGGGCCGCGTAGTGAATACCGCCTGGCTAGAGGTGCTAATGTCCGTCAGCGAAGCCCATCGCCCTCCAAGGCAGAAATAGAAGCAGAACGTTTCTTAAATGAGTTGGTTCCTGGAGAAAACTACCCCTCTAAAATAGCTGAGCAAAACAGTCCAGAGGAAGAGGAGAAGAGAAAAGCGAAATGGGCTGCTGAAGCAGACGTGGAGGATGGATCGCGATATACGCCCCCTCCACCGAATATGCCAGCACCCGCAGATGATCATCTAGATTCCATGCCTCAACCAGGAAGCCTACAAGTGACGCCAGTCCCCCCTATCTCCAATGGATCAAGATACGAAGACTCTCGCCAAAATGGCCACCGACCACCAACGCCCGAATCCGGAGGCACATCCAGAAGGCCTGGCTCATACCGTCGAAGAGAAAGACACATGGAACATGTGCCTTCGCGATATGCCAGATACATGAGTGCTGCCCGCGAAGAGCCATACGCTCGCGGCAACAGCATCGCCCGTTCTCATAGTAGATACGAACGGAGGTATGACCGATACGATGAGCAGCGCCGCCGCCTTGACCAGGAAACTCCACAACCCAGCGCAGATCCAGAGCCCGAGCGCCATTATTCACGAGACCACAGCGTCGACCAAGGCTATCCTGAGGACCCTTACTACCACCAAATTAGGCATTCACGCCGCGAGTATATTCCTATCGATGACCCTGCTCCTCCTATACGCTATCGCTATACTGGCGACCTAGCCGATGCTCCTCCTCCCACCTTCGTAGAAGATTACGACGAACCTCACACCTACCAATACGTCCGCGTGCACCGCGAGCCCCGCGAAGTGCGCGCGCCCTACCCACATCCGACCAACCGATACGTCTCGGATCGCCCCTCGGGCGAGTCCGACCACTTAATTCAATACGTACCCGTGTCTTACAATCGCGACACCTTGCACCGCGGCGACCCACACCATGATGATCGTCCATACGTTTACTACGAAGAGAGGCCAGCACGACCGCCTTACGGCCCGGAGGGAGGACTAGAGCGGGTTAATTATGAAGCGGATATTGGACCAGCAGATGGCAGGAGAGTGTTTGAGAGCGAGGCTGGGCCGCCGAGTGTGCCACCACCACTACCAGCTACAGAGCGAGGGTTTCTGAGCTCATCGCGCTGAAAATGGGGAGATGATAGTTGCAACAACGAATATTTCGTTTTTATGTGCTCTTTTTTCATGGCCATCTTCTCAACGAGCCAGGGCGGAAACTTTTGATCGATGCATGTACTATATTCTCACGACGGCATCAGTTCCGGCGTTTTTCTCAGGGTGGATGCTTTTTTTCTCAGATTACCCCCGGGTGGCTATTTTTCAGATGCTGCATTGGTGGATCTTTGTGTAGCGATTCAGCTGAGTGGCTTTCAGGGCGAGAGTAAAAGGTGTGGCTGATGTCCCTATTTTCATTTTAGCATAGCGGAGGTGTGAGATGATTTTATCTAATATATTGTTTCCAATATTGAAACTACAAGTCCAATTACTGAATCGTAAATGCTGTTGCAACGAGATCGATTATCGGTCCTACTTGGTTTACATGATTCTGATAGATCACCTGGCCTAAATAGTTGACTTGGTGATTGAATCCTAAAAATATCTCGAGTGAGTATGCTGGATCTTCCCTAATTATTTACTGACACGGCTTGATGTTGGGAGCATTCTGAAGCTCCAAAGGAAAGCCCACCGAAGTCACGATTGGATTGCATCAGGATTTACGCAGTGCAGTTGCAAAATAGACACATTGATTCATAGAACCACTACAGATACAAGCTCCCCTATGCAAACTAAGAGCAATCTCAGAGACCAGCCAGCCAACCATGCATTCATTCACTCCACCATATCACCAAATGATCCAAATGCCCTCATCCATCCATGCAGCCGATCCCCTTCTATCCCATCCAAAATTAACCTCATCAGACAAGCCAATCGAACTAGATATGCAATCCCATACAACTCCTCTCAATCCCTCACCCCTCTCTGTATCCTGCGCCTCGTCACCTTTCCATCAATCCTCATCCTCCCACACCTCATCAACCTCCAGCCACCTCGCTCTACACCGCACCGCTTCAGCTCTTACCCCTCTTTTCTTATCATCCAACGCGCCCGTCAACTTCTTCACCACCTGCCGCCGATACGGCAACACGATCTCCTGCCTCAGTTGCGCCGGCACCATCGCAAGGCACTTCAGCGCGACGGCCCTGACCCTTGCCGGCGTAGCAGCAGCACCTAATCGAGCAGCCGCACCACCACCGCTAACAGTGACTGTGTTCAGGAGCCGTGTGATGAGACTGCCCGCATGCTCCTCGACCGCCTTTGGGTTCTGCGCCAGCACGGACGTGAGGGTCCCCACGGCCGCTTCCTTGACGCCGTCTTCGCCCTGCAGGTCCAGGCTCTGCAGGAGCAGCGGGACGAGCTGGCCGAGCTCTTCGGACACGATGTCGAAGGGCAGCCAGCGGAGCACGCCGGAGAGTGCGATCAGGTAGTTTGGTTTCATGTCCTTGTCGGCATCGCGGAAGGAGGCGGCGATGCTGGGGACCAGGAGGTTGAAAGTTTTCTGCCTGTGTAGGCCTGAGATCGTGCAGTGGTTTGCTTTGGTGAGGAGGTCGTCGGGTTGGAGGAGGGTGGTGAAGCCGTGGGCGACGGTTGCGGAGTGGGGTGAGATAGAGAGGAAGGAGAGGAGGGCTGGGTAGAGTGTTGAGAGGAGGGTGCTGTTGCGGAGAACAAGGCCTTTGAGGATAGCGAAGATCGTGCGAATGGTGGTTGAGTTAAGATGAGATAGATTAAGGAGGTCCATAGGGGCATTTAGAATTAGTTCGAGGGTCGGTTTGAGTGATGCAGTCGGGATGAATTTATTTACCACAAGAGAAATCTGGCAGAGAGTAGCAGCACGTACTCGTGGTGATAGAGATGGTTGCTGGGAAAACTGGACTAGGGAATGGAGGAGATATTGGGTATCACAGGGAAGAGTTGCGTCTTTACGAAGAGCAGCAAGTAAGTGAGCGGAAACCACCATCCATCTAGTTTGTTGTGGAGTGGATTCGAGATTGAATGGAGGGATGTCGGTCTGGGAAGGTCCGCGGAATGATGAGTATAATTCTCCAGAGATCTTGCTTTGAAGATCAACGGATTGAGGTCGAATAATGATGTTGCATATCCGTCCTACCAAATCAAGACTAATTTCATCGTCGAAAGCTTTTTGATGCGATGCAGCCGAGCTAGAAACTTGAGACAAGAGTGGCAGAACGATGTCTTGATAGTAGGGAGAGATTTCCGTGTCTTGCTCGAGCTTAGCCGCGCCCTGATTTAACGCATAGAGCATAGCGGAGAGTAAAGCCACTAAATACGTTGACGAGGCTTGTTGTTTGACTGCCGCGTTGAGCTTGTTCTTCAGCCGCAGGATAACCGTGTCAAATATCTTTTCTTCACTACCAAGTTTTGCAAATGCTTCGAGTACTGGGACATAGGATAATGAGCCATCCACATCTATGTCCGGCAGCTGAGCCATGAAGGCTGGAAAAGCTTTGTCGACCACCGGCTGAGGTTTCTGATGAGCAATCTCAACGAGACCATTTATTGCAGCTTCTTTCATCTCATCCTTGCCGTATGATTCTTCAGCGATTACGACGTTGTGGAAAAGCTGAATTACTTTGACGATGTCTTCATCACCAAGCACTTGCCGTACTTTTGTCATCTGCGAAAGCCCGTTGACACACACCAAGCGGAACGAAACTTCTTTGATTGGAGCCATGGAGAGACCACCGATCATTACCTCCAGCGCCTGGGTGCTAAATTTATTCAATGCATTATTAGCAGCTTGGTCTCTAGCAAGCTTGCTTACTGAACGCCATTCTCCGTAAACCTCTATATTCGCGCGAATCAATTGAACCAAAACCTCGAGTAGGCCTCTTCGTTTAGCCAACGTGTCAGCCGTCTGGTACAATGTGAAGAGGTTAGGCAGGACCATGGAAAGAACCACATTTGTGACTTCCGGGGACGCGCTGGCAACTGTGTGCAAAATTTGTCCTGACGCTTGAGATTGCTTCGTCGGGGCGTCTTCAAGATGTTCGTTACACTCGTTTGTAATTGGTCTTAGATACGCATTCAATGGGCCGGTTGATCCCGTAGAGAGGGCGGTAGCAATTTCCGCCAATGCTAAAAGAGCTTCCTGCGCTAGATCCTCTTCTTGTGCGTTTAACACCTCAAATTTGAGGGCATCCCATAGCGTAATTGAATACAAGGACACGGTTCGGGGGCCATACTCTTTAACACAAGAGGCAACGGTTTGGAGTACATCTCTCTAAAAACCATTAGTACAGTATGGATTTTATAACCATCACCGACATACTTTAGTATTCATAGAAGTTGAGTCTAGTTTGTCTAAAAGAGCAGGAAACGCATATGGTGCAAAATCGGCGGTGGAAGCGATGCAATCCCGTAAACGATCCTTTAGATTCTGGGCAGTGATGCCATATGGGTCATCTGGAGGAGGCCTAAATGTTATGGGAAAGTAATTAAATACAGAATCAAATAACTCCTAGAAAACCATAAGCGTCACAGGTGATACGACAGGAACAGTTAGTGCTCACTTGGGCATCTGCTTCAATCGTCCATTCGGTCATGGGGACTTTCAATATTGAGAAGACAACCATTAAATTTCTAGGGTCTTTCTCGCCGTCAAAATAGGATATGAATCGTGACATAAAGTCAGGGTTTGTATCATGTAGATTTCGTAAAGCTTCGCGGAGGTTAGCATATATATCAATGCTTTTGGGGGCTTTAGTCTACCGTACCCCCTCTATATTTGGCCATCAAAGTATCTATAAGAGTCAAAACAGGATATCTCTCGCTCTGTTGTTTGTACTGTCGCAGCGGATGGGTGTTGTCGATGAGCCTATTAGTGTCAGCACATAACGAACCCAATATATGAATCGATGGAGGGGCACCAACATTTCCATAATATTCGCAGCTCTTTCGTTTTCCCATTTGCCACGCTCTTCTAGTGCCAGCAACCCCTTAGCACACGATCCTAACCCTTCTCTGTCGTCGGCGATTCGAGAGAGTATGAAGTCACCGAGGAGATTTCCTATACCCATTTCTTAGCATACAGCTTCCCCATGCTATCCCCGTATACTTTATGCGGAAGTATATATTTTTGTTTAGAAAGTGGGGAACGTACGTTGGTGCCTCGATAAGACTTTTGGAGGAATGAATGCGAGTACCTCTGCGAGGTAGGCCATGGCTATACGAATGTCAGTATACACTTAAGAGGTAGAGACGGTGCTAATATGGTATACCCTTAGCTCTAATAGTAGGTTCTTCATTGTTGATATACTCCCCCAGGGATTCTATTAATTCCACAAGCTTCAGCTGGTTGTTCTGGAGCCCTATTTCACGTTTTAGCGACGTCTTCTGGGATGTCGAATGGTTTCAAGTACGTGTAGATGATTGCTCTGCTATACGAGAAGCCTCTTTCTTGTTCTTGTCAAATTCCAAGAGGTAGATTTGTATATCTGACATCCTCACGGTCTATATCGAGTCGCAAAGCAGAAAAGAGCAAGGCCAAGAAGCGATTTCCCGATGACGAAAGATTAGCCGATATCTGATTCGTAGGATTATCTCTATCCGATGTCGGATGTGGGGCAGAAAAAAATTAAATAATGAACGGTTTTTGTGCAGTGTCGCGTTGACATTAAATTATTTTTGTAGTCATGAGGCTATTTACTCTGCACATTTAGTGGTTTTCACTGTTTCACTCCTCAATTGTCACCAAAATGTCCGCCGCACCGGTCGATACCACACATTGCAAAGTAGTTCTCGCGGGGACAATTGCGAAAAACCTCCTGGCGGAAGTTTCAGAGGGTCTGAAACAAATTGACTGGAAGCCCTTATTAGTCGGATTCCTGTCAAGCGCAGATCCAGCCGCAAGAGTTTATGCAGAGTGGACCGGGAAGACTTGTCACGAAAAGTGAGCATGTTCGTCTTTCGGACTTATCACAAGTGGCTTTTATATCAAGTCAATATCTACGCACCTTGAAACTGACAAGCTCCCATGGTAAAAGTGGCTTCGAATTCCAACTCCGCGAAGTTGACCGCGAAGAGCTCGAAGATGCTATTATAGCCGCAAACCATGACAATGCCGTCGATGGCATAATAGTCTACTACCCAATTTTCAACAATCGTCAAGACCAATATCTCCAGCAAATTGTCGATATCTCTAAAGACGTTGAGGGACTATCTCATCGATATATCTTTAATATGTACCAGAACATCCGATTTCTTGACTCACACAACCAGAAGAAGAGCATCTTGCCCTGCACTCCGCTTGCAGTGATCAAAATCCTCGAGCACCTTCATATCTATAATACAATATTGCTTTATGGGAACAGACTGCACGGGCATACAATCACGGTAATTAACCGGAGTGAAGTGGTGGGACGGCCACTTGCGGCACTATTAGCAAACGATGGAGCATGCGTCTATTCGGTGGATATCAATGACGTACAACAATTCACCAGAGGACAAGGTCTGAGAAAGAAGAGGCATGAGGTGGTGGAGAAGCCAGGATGGACGCTAGAGAATTGTCTTCCACTGAGCGACGTGGTCATTAGCGGAGTGCCTGGGGACAAATACAAGGTTCCCCTGCATTTACTCCGAGAAGGTGCTGTATGCATTAATTTCTCGAGCGAGAGGGTGAGGGTGACCCAAATCCTACTTGTGTTCATGTTACTAACGAGCTTATGTAGAACTTTAGCCCTGAAGTTAAGGAGAAGGCATCAATATACGTCCCTGCAATTGGCAAAGTCACCATTGTCGTTCTGCTCCGCAATCTCCTAGTAAATCCATGCTCAAACCATTCTGTTGGCTAGAACCTATACTAACAGCTCATTAGCGCATTGTGCAAAATAAACTAGATTCTCAGGCAGAACCTGTGAAAGCAGTTGAGCCGAAAGGGACCATAGAGGAAGCATCATGATTTTGATTTTCCTTAGCTTCACGTGTGCATATAGAGAGCTTAGCCTCAAAAGTCATCATTTAGAGCGTTTCTCCACGCTATACTCGATACCCATGTAGAACAGGCACCACAACCACAGATAAACACATTTCATAACTAGAATTGTTCCACGCAATTCAGCATGTGACAATGAAAACACCGAACTTCCATGGCTGTGAAGCCTGCCTGCCCAACGCCTGCAAATGCAAATACTGGAACACTTGCTTGGGAGTTACCGGCGTTCCCTCTTTGGGCTAGTGCCCTCTTCCGTATCCTCTTCGTCGAGCAACGTCTCATCGTCTCCATCAATTTCACCTCGAGTTCTCTTAAGACCCTTTATCTTCCTAGTCTGTAGATTACCGAAATCTTGCTTGCCCACATGTATCCTGCCGACCTTATCGCCGATGATATCGGTCTCGATATTCTTTTTTGTCTTTGGCTGTTAATTGAATTGTTAGCATTGCGCTCTCCCAAGATCACAACAAAATAATTAAAAATACCTCAAGGCCTTTAGGCTTCTTGAGCGCTTCCTTCCACGCGGCCTCCTCGGGCATTTTTTCCCTGCCAACCCTGAAATCAATCCTTGGGCCCATCTCTTCAACCTCTACCCTGGGCAACTTCTGCCCACTCCTCTTTGTCTTAATTAAATAAACCCTCAAATGGATCTGCGGCGCAGGTTCACCCTCGACCTCTTCGCCTGCACTGATATGCACCATATACTGCAGTCCTTCAACATCTACAGTACCCGCCTCTTGACCCCTGAAGAAATCGAGTAGCAAAGACTTAGCCAGTGTATACTTTGTCTGCGTAGGGCTCTCGAATGGTGTTCCAGAGAATGCAATTAGAGGCTTCAGTCCAACTGCGCACTTCGTATTCTTGAACTGGCTAAGCGTGCGAAAGCTTTCTGGATCAATATACAGCTCCAACATATCTAGCACTTTATGATCAAAACATCTGACAAAGGTTAAGCTGTGTGGTCTCTTCTTGCTATGATGCCCGAAAACTAGTAAGCTTGCGTCGTTCTTTTCCGAAAAGAATTCCAGGGATGTAGCAGACTCGAAAGGGTGGATTTCATTCTTCTTGGTAAATTTGGTAGCGAAGGGACGTTTAAGAGCGATTAGGTCTATCATGGCAAGTTGGAGAATTTGAGAGGAGCTGGTACCACGGAGGAAGAGGGTAGTTCTGGGGTTTTCGTGTACTTGAGGAGCCTTCTTTTCGAGGGCTCTCTTTGAGCGAGCATTTTTGGGCTTTCTGTAGTTAACAATTAGTAGTAAATTCCACGTGCAATAAAAGTACTAAAAGAAGCAGATTGGTGAGCTTACATTTCGCGCAACATGGTTGCGAGCTGTATCGAGCACAAAACCCACGATGGACAAAATTGAAGCATTAGAGATATTTTTCGGAGCGGTAAATAGCGGCAGAAATTTTGGGCAGTTTTAACCTCAGCAAGCACGAAAAAGTTGGCACTGCGAAAACGCGCTCCCCACCTAAATTTGTATGCACATGCATGAATGCACCTACCACCACTATATCTCACCTCCATACTCCTCAAAATAGCGACTAAATTATTTACTATAAGCCGTATAAAGCCTCATACTTTATAAAACGTAATTAATGGGTATATTTTCGCAGTGCCAACTTTTTTGTCTGCAGCGTGCTGAGGTAAGGGCATTTCCGCGGGGCTCGGGATTTGACCTGGGTGTCTTCGGCGGGGTGTTCCGAAAGCACGTCAGTTTCTTCGCGACTAATCAATCATATCAGATCACCAACCATTATCAACCAGCCAACCGCTTGCTTTTATACGAGACCATTCTTCTCCTCTTACTTTGACATCACAAAAATTTCTGCTTGGTTTACTGCCCTCTTCTTGAGAAGTTATAGGAGAGAAACTCTACTTTCTGCACTGTTCAGCGCACAAAAGCGTCCTTGAGCAATCTCAGCTCTTCCAATCTCACCCATAAAAGTCTCATAAGACCAGCAATTATGGCCACAGTTAAAGAAATTCTCGCCGAAACCGACTTCGCGCTTGTCATATCCTCTCTGCCTCCTTCCACCCTCCTCATCATTTACTTCCACGCCCCATGGGCCGCGCCATGCAAGCAAATGTCCACTGTTCTCTCCACACTTGCGAGCACCTATCCTTCGGACGCGCTTCTAGCCTTTCTCTCCATAAACGCGGAAGAGCTACCCGATGTGTCTGAGCAGTACGAGGTCACCGCTGTGCCCTACATTGTGCTGCAGAAAGACGGCCAAACCCTCGAGACAGTGTCCGGATCGGATGCCGCCAAGGTGCGCGCGGCAGTTGAGAGGCACGCTGGAGTAAGTGCGGGTGATTCATCAAAGCTAGGCTTGCCGCCGGCACAGGCTGTCACGAAACCGGCACAACAACCGGCGGGACTAGAGAGCAGCAATGGCTCTACAGGTGGTGCAAAGAACCTTGCGTCCTATGCACCTTCCGCTTCAAATCCCAAGACCGCGCCGGAGTACCCGTCAGGAACACAGACAAGTAAGGAAGAGTTGTTTGAGCGGCTAGGAAATTTAGTTAAGGCGGCGCCAGTGATGCTGTTCATGAAGGGGACGCCGAGCGCGCCGCAGTGTGGATTTAGTCGGCAGACGGTGAGTATCCTGCGTGAGAAGGGGATCAGATATGGATTCTTCAATATTCTGGCCGATGACGAGGTCAGGCAAGGGTTGAAGGAGTTCGCGGATTGGCCCACGTTCCCACAGCTCTGGGTTGACGGAGAGTTGGTTGGAGGCCTGGACATCGTAAGTCCATCCTACCGTTAGAAAACTACGAGGTGTTCTTAGTGAGTGCTAATATTCTGTCCAGGTGAAGGAAGAGTTTGAGAATAATCCAGATTTCTTGAACGACCACTCCGTCAGCTCTCAACGGAATACAGGAAGCCCAGCGGCATTCGAGGCTCAAGCACAGCCAGTATGAAGAATTGCTTAAATCTAGAGATGCGTATACCGTTTTGCAACAGCCATTGGGACAGGTTTTGAGAGAAGATGATGAAGTTACAGGGAGATGCGTATGAGCATGAGCTTGATTGCTTCAAAGTAGAAAAACATTGAAAGAACTTGTATGTCTGTATAATTCAATAGCATTCTAAGTATCATGACAGTCAAGTCTGGGCGGATTAATCTGCTGTTCACCGCTACTTTGTTTCATACGCGTCCTTAGCCGATTCAGGGAAGCGCACAGGCAGACACCACACCAAAACTCCTATTCCCGTATATTCAATTTCATTCTCCATTAAGAGTCAAGAAATCGCGAATCTTCTCTCCACCCAGAAGTTCATATATTCCCGTAGCCAAAACAAATGAAATACGTACTGCTCTAAGCAAATTTCTAGGAACCTCCGAGCGGTCGCTAGCTGATGACAACCCTCACCAAACGCAGGTTTGGCAACCGGTATTACATATCCCATCACGTATCTCCTGCGAAAAGGACTGCTAAAACGGTACTGGGAAGATGCGCACAAGGAAGACACTAAGTAGAGGACATTAAAGTCGCCGACGATACTTAGAAAATACTACCCTGCCAGCTCTCACCTCAACACTCAAGCTGACTGGTGTTATTGTCTAGTCCTAAATTCCCTCGCTTATCTGCCTCTTAAGACTGTCGACCCAGGAAAGAGGAATAACAAAACCATTCTAATCCGTTCTGAAAGGGAAGAATTATAGGTCTAAGAATTGCAACGGGCAAGCTAAAATTTAACCGCCAAGCTCTTGCCATGTTCAATTGTTACGGAATTCACCCGAAGGCTAGCTTTCTACTTGAATTCCTTAAGGGAAAGCCTACTGCGTATATCAATAAGATGCAAGACTTCTTGTTTAACGAGTTTGATATCCAAACCTCACCCTCTACTATCCGCCGCACCCTTTAAGCCGCTCGCTGGTTAAAAAAAGCAGTTTCTAAGGTTACCGCTAAGCGTAGCGCACCCCTCCGTAACGCCTGGCAGGGTAGGTAGAAACAGTGGTTTACGGACCAGCTCGTCTTCCTAGACGAGTCTGCTGCAAATGAGAGAACTAGTAATAGGAAACAAGGTTGGGCACCAATTAGGGCAGACTGTAAGGTACTAGTGTTAGCTAAGAGATCTAAACGGTGGAGTATCTTACCGGCGTTAACAATTAAGGGCTATATAAGCCACATTATCTTTTAAGGAGCTATTACTGGAGCGCTTTTTAAGGACTTTATAGAGCACCACGTGTTACTAAACTGTACACCTTACCCAGGGCCGCGATCGATTATTATACTAGATAACGCGTCAATCTATAAATTAACACGACTGCGGGAGCTCTGCGAGCGTTCAGGCGTTATACTAGAGTTTTTGCCACCATATTCACCAGATTTCAATCCAATTAAGGCGATATTTAAAGACCTTAAGGCCTGGATTAAAAGGAACTATACCCTAGCGTCTGAATTTAAGAGCTTTAATAACTTTCCTAAGTTTACAATTAGTTAATTATGTGGGATACATGTAAAAGCACACTTTAGAAATGTAGGATATGTAGTTAATTAATAAGTTATATATTAATATTCTTCCCAATACTATCTAGGTATATTAGCAGCGATGTGGTGATATATTATATATAGCGTACGTCTTCGGCTCTGCAGGCCCTTATAATTATTATAAACATCAGGT
>Ga0307515_10003907_pt1 | contig 31088 bp, 26 predicted proteins | sample 17_EM_MG_FD_194513 | JGI IMG/M metagenome (GOLD analysis project Ga0307515, IMG submission 194513) | Populus trichocarpa ectomycorrhiza microbial communities from riparian zone in the Pacific Northwest, United States - 17_EM | ecosystem: Host-associated > Plants > Roots > Unclassified | place...
GAGTAAGTTATGTTCCGACTGGTTGCAGCCATCCATTTATGCGATATTGGCAGCCTTTACTGGCAAAAGCAACAGCCAAATGCTCCCTGCAGCATCCTGAAAATGAGCGTCAACGGAGCGTCAACAGGTTTAGGACTTGCATATTGCGTAATCAAGGCATCGCGCGGATTTTCGCGTGCATAACTGTATCCTTGACTGCCTTTCTTGGCAAAAATACCATATATTGAAGGTGAAACACAGATACTAAATTAATCGATATTGCAAACTGCTCAACAAGCAAAAGCTCATTAATGGTTGCTGAAAACTTGATTTTGATAAGATACTATTAACACACTGCAAATAAAAGAGCCTTTTATGAATCTATAGATGGACCCGCTGTGCGACCCGCTGACAACCCGCCCAATTCAGACAGGTTGGGAGTTTACCATGGAACCGTACCCGAGTGGGCAGTTCGGGTTTATTGACGACCCAGACGGCCAAGTTGGCAACGGTTCGGTTTGGACCCGGACCCGGACCCGCAGTAACGGTCCGGAACCGTTGCTAACTCTACGCATGCAGTGTGTTTGCAACTCCTGCCGTGTAAGGAACAGATGGCGTTGAGGCTCAGTAAATCTCACAAGGTAGCTGAAAGCATTGTGAGCTTACATCAACACCAGACTTTTCAGGCCCAGCACCAAGTTTTGTCCCATTCAAAATTGAATATCGCCCTTCTTGTGTGTCATCGATCATGCCAGAGACGACCCCTTTCCTTTGCCCAAAATTTTGAAGCTGATAGAAGTTGACCTCAGACAGCTGGTGACCTAAACATATCAAATTGCACCATCCTGAGCACCTTCAAGTTGCACACCAGAAGAATCTAACTATTTGCAGTGCGCCCCAATTCGTTGAACACACACAGAGTCGTTGATTCAATGCTAACACAGATTCAGTCGAAGGCTTGGATGCGGTACCCCACCGCAAACACCATGGAAACATCTCATACTCGCAGGATCAACCACTACCACTTCCTCTCCTGTGGACAGAAACTTACCCCTGTGCCGGTGCTCCACAGAGCGATTATAATGCTTAGCCATGGGGATGTGACGATGAGGGTTGCCTCGAGATGAACCTACAAAGCAATCACAGCTACCCATCAGCGACGCGTCAAGAGAACAAATATATCCAGTGTGGGATCATGAAGAAGGGCACGAAGACGTACTATGACATTGTGCTGAAGGAAGAGAACACTGCTCTGCGTTTCATCAGCAGAATGTACTTTAGTCACTGGAAGCCTCCAGGAGTGTCAGAGAGGATGTGGAGTGTAAACTTAGATGGGTCAATTTCAGGAGAGTATCAGACCATTGGAGGCCATTCCTGCGAGCCTTCAGAGTAACTGGGAGCGCCGGCGACAAACCTGGAAGCACCTGGGTGGACTGGTGCCAAACCTGAAAGCACCTGCGAGAAGTCTGAGAGCACCTCGAATCACTGTATAGCAGTCTGGGAAAAACATCTTGTTTGGAAACGCTGCTGGTGCACCTGGAAATCATAGCTACTACTTATCATTCAACGATGTTCAAACCACGTGTATTGTGTTTGTATTCTCATCTATGTATGTATATAGCGACCCATCTACACAAGGTATATCTAGACTGCCTGCAGGCTGTGCTTGAGAGGAGATCAAGGTGCGCCTGAAAATCACAATCGAGTGAACTCAGGGATAAACAACTAGGCCGTGATTGAGGGAGTTTGGTGATGGACTTGGAGGCGGTAATCGAGCAAGTTTGAAGATATACGCTGACGTTGCAATCGTGCAAACTTGGAGGCCATCATTGAGAGAGTTTAGCGACTAACTTGGAGGGTGTCATTGAGGGAGGTTGGAGATACACTTGTAGGCCGTGATCGAGAGAAATTGAAGAGGCACTCCGAGATCGTCATCGAGCGAGTTGTGAGATGCACTTGGAGGCCGTGATCGTGCGAACTTGCAGGTGGTAATTGAGCAAGTCTGGAGATACAGATGGAGGAGTTAATAGAGTTAGTTTGGATAAGTACTTGGACCCGGTCGATGGATGGCGCACCGGGTGCTAAGACTCAATTCATCAGTTAGTTCACTTGAAACCGTGAGGATGTGACAAGGTTATCTTACCTTTGAGCTCTTCTGGGGAGCTGGCTGATGGCAGTCGATCGTGTAGGGACGCACGCCGGATGCTGAAGCTACATTCAGGGGTCAACTTGTGATCATGAAACTGAAGGGAAGACAAACAATCTTGCGTGGATGCTGTACTCGGTGTATGCTGAACTCGGTGTATGCTGTACTTGGTGTTTGCTCTACTTGGTGTATGCTGTACTCGGTGTCAACTCATGATCATGACATGGAGAGATAGAAAGGGATGACTTAACTTTGTATTCTGCAATGATGATAGAGTTGTGGATGAGGAAGAGAGAGATGGGGTAGGAAGATGAGAACCATATGGAGGATATGAGCGAATATGACAAATCAGCAGTACGACTGGCTTGATGCGGTATAGGAAACCTTGTATCGGTGTAATTCCACGCTGCATCGGAACCCGTACCTGCCATAGTGGGGATTATCAATTGACATTAACAAAATGTAAATCGGTCCGGAAGCAACACGCAACCCTCCCAGACACTCCGGGCGACCTCACCAGTGCTTTCAAGTACTTCTAGATGCTCCCAGACGCCCCTGGAGCCACGCAATGTGCTCTCAGACTCTGCAAGAGCATTCTCAGGTGCTCCTGAAAGCTCCTGCAGGTATGGAGGTGCATTCAGGATGCTACGAGATTTAACTTATAGAATAGTCAAAGTTCGGAGCACCTGAGACCTCTGCGCAGATCTGCGGGAGACTTCAAGAGCAGCTGAGACCGCTCCGCAGCTCTGCGGGAAACTTCGAGAGCAGCCGAGACCGCTGCACAGCACTGCGGGAGACTTGGTGCCGTCTTCTCACAGCAGTGGTTCTTACACAACCACAAGGCATTTCGTCTTATCATATTTGTCAATGTTACAGTCACAAGATTCACTACATCATTATATGGCATGCATTATTTAAGTCTCTGTATATATATACATACGGTCAATCTGGCCGCAGATAGTAGTCGAGCATAACTGGAGGAGCACCTGGACCTGGACACACCCATTGAGAGAACTTAGAGATACACCACTTGGAGGCCATTGTACTGAAACGATGAAGCTAGAAGGCAGAGAGCCCACCATCAACACTCCGCCACACCACTTGCGACTTCCAACGGAATTCATGAGAAAGAGTGGTTCTGGTTCGAGGAGCGTAGGAATCTGGTGAGAAGATAGGATACTACCTGGCATTGTGGATCCACGTAATTGCCTGGATCCACGACATCTCGGACAGAGCGAGTGAGACCAAATGTTGGGAAAGAGTGTGTATTTTCATTGTATGATAAGATGAGATGGAAATGAGATGATGTCTATCTACTCTGGGGTCAGCCAAATATACTCCCCGTCACTCCATCCACCTCCGATTCCCCTGTATTTCCGTACACCCGCCGTCACTCCTTGAGGATGTTCTTGGAGGCTGTGATCGAGTGAGGTTGGAGAATGACTTGGAGGCCGTGATCATGAGAACTTGGAGGCCGTAATCAAGCGTATTTGGAGATACAATTGGAGGCCATGATCGAGTGAACTTCGAGATGCACTCCGAGATCGTGATCGAGCGAGTTTGGAGATACACTGGGAGGCCATGATCGAGCGAGTTTGGAGGCCGTAATGATGCGGCTTTACAGATACACTTCGAGGCTGTGATCGAGCAAGTTTGGAGAGGCACTTGGAGGCCGTGATCGAGTGAGATTCATCAGCAACATACCTAGTTTCCGTCTGAAACACCCGGGTGTTCTGGACGGCTCTGACGGCTCTGACGGAACCTCGTACCCTCTGAGGGAGAATTACACGCTTCCCGTCGCCCAGGCAACGGGTCGCGTTGCATAGCAGAGCACCTGGGAGCGCCGGCGACAAACCTGTGAGCATCTGGGAGAACCTCGAATCACAGTAGAGCATTCTGGGAAAAACAACATCTTCTTTGGGAATGCTGCTATTGCGCCTGGAACTCATAGTTACTACTAATCGTGCAACGATTTTTAAAACTCATGTATTCAGGTTGTATTCTCATCTATGTATCTATGTATCTATATAGCTACCAATCTACAACTCAGAGATACACTCCGAGGCCGTGATCGAGCGAGTTTGCAGATTCAATTGGAGATCAAGATTGAGTGAACTCAGACATGCACTGGGAGGCCGTGACCGAGGGAGTTTGGACATGCACTTGGAGGCCAACGTCGAGTGAACTCAGAGATGCACTAGGAGGCCGAGATCGAGTGAACTGAGAGCTGAACTTGGAGGCCGTGATCGAGCGAGTTTGGAGATGCACTTGGAGGCCGAGATCGAGTGAACTGAGAGATGCACTTGGAGGGCGTGATCGATCGAGTTTGGAGATGCACTGGGAGGCCGAGGTCGAGTGAATTCAGAGATGCACTTGGAGGCCGTGATCGATAGAGTTTGGAGATGCACTCGGAGGCTGTGATCGAGAGAGTTTGGAGATGCACTTGCAGGCTATGATCGCGCGAGATTGGGGGAGTACTTGGAGCTGGTCGATCTGGAGGCGGTCGGTAACGATATACTTGGAGGCCGAGATTGAGCTAGTTTGGAGATGCACTTGGAGGCCAAGATCGAGTGAACTGAGAGATGCACTTGGAGGCCGTGATCGGTCGAGTTTGGAGATGCACTGGGAGGCCGAGGTCGAGTTAACTCAGAGATGCACTTGGAGGCTGAGATCGAGTGAACTGAGAGCTGCACTTGGAGGCCGTGATTGATCGAGTTTGGAGATGCACTTGGAGGCCGATATCGAGTGAACTGAGAGCTGAACTTGGAGCCCGTGATCGCTAGAGTTTGGAGATGCACTGGGAGGCCGTGATCAAGCGAGGTTCGAGATGCACTTGCAGGCTATGATCGCGTGAGATTGGAGGAGTACTTGGAGGTGGTCGATCTGGAGGCGGTCGGTGGGAGGCGCGCCAGGTGCTGAGACTCTATTCATCGGTGAGTTAACTCGAAACCGTGGGCATGTGACGAGGTGACTTTACCTTTGAAGCTCTTATGGAGAACTGGCTGGTGGCGGTGGATCGGTAGGGAGGTACGCTGGAAGCTGAAGCTACATTCAGGGCTCAACTCGAAATTGTGAGAATGTAGGGATGACAGACAATCGTAGGTGTATGCTGTACTCGGTGTTAACTCATGATTATGGCATGGAGAGATAGAGAGGGATGACTTAACTTTGTGTTCTTGCGATGATGGTAGAGGTGTGGACAAGAAGGAGGGAGATGGGGGATGAAGATGAGAACGATGTGGAGAATACGAGCGGCTATGAGAAACCAGGAGTATGACTTGCCTGATTAGGTTTAGAAGACCCCTTATCAATGATATTACCCGCCGGATCGGCACTTGTACCTGCCATATCGGGGATGGTCAATTGACTGGCACACGAAATTCTCTCAAGTCCCAGTTTCTCATGATGATTTCCACCATCTACTCTGTTCTCTCTCTTTCTTGTGCTGAACTCTACCATCACCTAAGAACACGAAGTTAAGTCATCGCTCGCTATCTCTCCATGCGATAATCATGAGTTAACACCGAGTACACCATACAACCCACTCCCAGCCAGTTTCTCATCTCTCGGCGGATGTTGTACTCAACACTCTAAATTCCCACAATTACAAGTTAACCAATGAATAGAGTGTCAGCTTCCGTCGCGCCTCCCTCCAAATCGACCGCCTCCAAGTACTCCTCCAATCTCGCTCGATCATAGCCTGCACGTGCATCTCCAAACTCGCTCGATCACGGCCTCCCAGTGCATCTCCAAACTCGATCGATCATGGCCTCCAAATGCAGTTCTCTGTTCACTCAATCTCGGTCTCCAAGTGCATCTCTGAGTTCACTCGACCTCGGACTCCCAGGGCATCTCCAAACTCGATCGATCACGACCTCCCAGTGCATCTCCAAACTCTATCGATCACGGCCTCCAAGTGCAGCTCTCAGTTCACTCGATCTCGGCCTCCAAGTGCATCTCCAAACTCGATCGATCTCGGCCTCCAAGTGCAGCTCTCAGTTCAATTGATCTCGGCCTCCAAGTGCATCTTCAAACTCGATCAATCACGGCCTCCAAGTGCAGCTCTCAGTTCACTCGATCTCGGCCTCCAAGTGCATCTCCAAACCAGCTCGATCACGGCCTCCAAGTATATCGTTGAGGAGCGATGGTGGGTGTACGGAGATCTAGGGGTAACGGAGGTGGAATGAGCGACGCGGAGTATATATTTGGGAGACCCCGGGGTAGATAGATAGACAGCATCTCATTTTCATTTCATCTTGTCATACAACGAAAATACACACTATATCTTTCCCAACTTTTGGTTTCACTCGCTCTTTCAGAGATTTTGTGGATCCGCGCAATTGCGTGGATCCTTACGGCCGTGTAGTATCATATCTTCTCACCTTCTTCCTACGCTCCTCGAGCTTAATGTAGTAGGAACGTGAGGAGAGATTTTCGCAGCGTCACCCATTGCATTGCAATCCCGATGCAAGCGTGTACCGAAAGGGCGATCGGAGGGCGATATGCAATGCGATGCGTGGTATTGACGCTGGGCACTGAGTAATCCGCCACCGGGGTGTCTCTGACGGCTCTGCCGGAGTGCGTCCACTCTGACGGAGGCATTCTGCCCGGACGGAAATGATTTTCGCTGATGTTGGAGGAGTACTAGGAGGCAGTCAATCTGGCAGCGGTAGATCGGGAGGGAGGCGCGACGGGAGCTGAGACTCTATTCATTGGTCAACATGTATTTGTAGGAATGTAGAGAATTGAGTTCAAATGGTCTGCCGAGAGATGAGATTGGCTGGGAGACAGTCGATACTGGGATGATGCAGTACACAGTGTATGCTGTACTCGATGTTAACTCTTCATCATGGCATGGAGAGATTGAGAGTGATGACTTAACTTCGTGTTCTTAGGTGATGGTAGAGTTGAGGAAGTGACAGAGAGAGATGAGAGGAGATGGGGGAAATCATCATGGGAAACTGGGACTTGGGAGAATGTGGTGTGCGAGTCAATTCACCATCCCCGATACAGCAGGTATGAGTCCCGATCCGGCGTGTAATCACACCGATAAGAGGTCTTCCCAACCCAATCAGGCAAGTCGTACCCCGGATTTGTCATATCCGCTCGTATCCTCCACATCGTTCTCTTCTTCATCCCCCATCTCTCTCTTTCTCATCCACAACTCTACAATCATTGCAGAACACAAAGTTAAGTCGTCTCTCTTTATCTCTCCATGTCATGATCATGAGTTGACACCGAGTACAGCATGCACCGAGTACAAGAATACACCGAGTACAGCATACACCGAGTACAGCATCCACCGAAGATTGTTTGTCTTCCCTGCATTCTCAGGATTACGAGTTGACCTCTGAATGTAGCTTCAGCTTCTGGCGTGCCTCCCTATACGATCGACCGCCATCCGCCAGCTCTCCGTGGGAGCTCAAAGTTAAAGTCACCTTGTCACATTCTCACGGTTGCGAGTTAACTAACTGATGAATATAGTCTCAGCACCCTGCGCGCCGTCCATCGACTGCCTCTAAGTACTCGTCCAAACCAGTACGATTACGGCTTCCAAGTTTGCACGATCATGGCCTCCAAGTGCATCTGCAAACTCACTTGATTACGGCCTCCAAGTGTATCTCCAAACTCGCTCGATTACAGCCTCCAAGTGCATCTCCAGATTCGCTCGATGACGGCCGCTAAGTGCATCTCGAAACTCGCTCGATTACGGCCTCCAAGTTCGCACGATCATGTCCTCCAAGTGCATCTCCACACTCGCTCGATCACGATCTCGGAGTGCATCTCTAAGTTCACTCAATCACGGCCTCCAAGTGAATCTCCAAATACGCTCGAATACCGCATCCAAGTGCATCCCCAAACACGCTCAATCACGGCCTCGGAGTGTATCTCTGAATTCACTCGATCGTCATTTTCAGGCACACCTCGAATTTGCTCTCAAGCACCACGCCTGCAGCCAGTCCCGATATGCTGTGTAGATGGGTAGCTATATCGATACATAGATGAGAATACACACTGAATACATGAGTTTCAAAATCGTTGAACAATAAGTAGTAGCTATGATTTCCAGGCACACCTGCAACGTTCCCAAAGATGTCGTTTTTCCCAGACTGCTGTACAATGATTCGAGGTGCTTCCAGGCTTGTCGCTGGCGCACCCAGGTGCTCCCAGGCTTGTCGTCAGCGCTCCCAGGTGCTCCCGAAGTTCTCTCCAGCGCTCCCGGATGTTCTCAAAGTTATCACAATCACTCCCATGGTACTCCCGTACCAGTCATCAGAGATCCCAGTTACTCTAAAAGCCGGCCAGAATGCCCACCTATGGTCTGATACTCTCCTGAAATTGACGCATCTAAGTTTACACTCCACATCGTCTCAGACACTCCTGGAGTCTTCCAGTGACTAAAATACATTTTGCTGATGGACCCGCACACAAAATTCTCTTAAGTCCCAGTTTCCCATGATCATGTGTCCCATCTCTTCTCATCTCTCTCTTTCTCGTCCTCAACTCTACCATCGCCTAAGAACACAAAGTTAACACATCCCACTCTATCTCTCCCTGCCATGATCAAGAGTTAACACCGAGTACAGCATACACCAAGTACTGCATACACCAAGTACAGCATATACCATGTACAGCAGATGCCCAGTACAGCATTTACTACGTACAGCATACACGGAGTACTGCATACACCACATACTGCATTATCCCCAAACTGACTGTCTCCCGCTCCCAGCCACTTTCTCATCTCTCGGCAGACCATGTTGTCCATGATTCTCTACATTCCCACAATTACGAGTTAACCAATGAATCGAGTCTCAGCTCCCGTGGCACCATCCTCCCGAACTACCACCTCCAGATTGACCGCCTGCAAGTACTACTCCAACCTCGCTTGATCATGGCCTCCATGTGCATCTCCAAACTCACTCGATCACACCTTCCAAGGGTATCTCCAAACTCGCACGATTACAGCCTCCAAGTTTGCATGATCACGTCCTTCCAAGTATATCCCTAAAATCCCTTGATCACAGCCTTGGAGTGCATCTCCTAACTCACTCCATTACGGCCTCCAAGTGCATCTCCAAAATAGCTCTATCACAGCATCCAAGTGAATCTCCAAACTGGCTGGATCATGGCCTCCTTGTTTACATGATCACGGCCTCGAAATGCATCTCCAAACTCACTCCATCACGGTCTTGGAGTGCATCTCTAAGTTCACTCAATCATGGTGCGGTGAAACGCTGGAGCTGGAAGGCAGACCGCCCATCATCAACACTCCGCGGCTCCTCAAATGGCATCCGAAGGGAGTTCGTGGGCATGAGCGGGTCTGGCTCGAGGAGCTCAGGATGCATGTGAAAGGATATTTAGGAATACCCGGCCATGATGAACCACACAAATTGGGTGCATCTACGAATGCTCGGCAAGAGTGCATGAGACCAAGAGCTTGGAATGATAGACTGTGTATTTCGTTTATTGAGATGATGTCTATCTACCCCAGAGTTTTCCAAATATATACTTCCTGTTGCTGTGTCCATCTCCATTATCCCTGTATCTCCATATGTATACATATGGAGAGACTTTGATATTACATTCCATATTATGTTGTAGCGAATCTTGTGACTGTAACAGACCAATATGATCGATGAAATGCCTTGTGGTTATGAAGCCCTCAAAACCACTGGTGTGAGAATACGGAACCAAGTCTCCCGCAGAGCTTGTGCAGATGTCTTAGCTGCTTTCGAAGTCTCCTTCAGACCTGTGCACAGATCTCAGCAGCTCCGAAATCTGAGTATCCTAATGATCAAATTTTGTAGTATCCTGAATGCACCTCCATCACTGCAGGTGCTTTCAGGAGCACGTGAGAATGCACTTGCAGAGTCTGAGAGCACTATTCAAAGCTCCAGGGGGGGGCTGGGAGCATCAGGAAGTACTTAGAAGAAATGGCGATCGCTGCCGGCGTGTCTGGGAGGTTTGCGATGGCTACCGGACCGAATTATATTTGCTGATGTTTCCTTGCTTCAAAGATGGGGATGGGGTGCACGAGCTAAGGCTAGTATGCAAGATGATCAGGCACTCGGGGAGTGGGAATCACACACTCTCGAGAATATCAGATGGAATCACAATCACCAATGACCTATCAAATTCCGGAGTTGAGACATCAGGAACTGCATGGAATGGTCGATTCGCCAACCAGCCTACGGTGAGCATCTGATTTACACCGCTCAGCATGGCTTTAACAGCATTACGCGACAGAAACGCTGTTATACCAAAATGCACACTGCGGACTGGTGGTGGGAGACACAGGTAAGAACAGATACCCAAAGATGATGACATTCTTATCGACAATAAGTTAATGCTCAGAGCGGGTGACAAGCTGGTTTCCTTGATCTCCATGTCCGACAGAACACATCCCTCAAATTTTGCAGGCATTAAGAAAGAGTGGCCTGTATATATGAGAATTGGCAATCTTTTATCGATTTTTCAACAGATGCCCTCAACACACATCGTCATACTGGTCCCTCTCCCGGAGATTCTGATCAACATCCGAAATGTTCCTCAGAGGTTGGAGGATGAGCTGCAGCAAAGAAACCGAGACATGTTAAATAAGGTACTCCTGCAGGCACTCCATCCTCACACCATTAGACAAAATCCCATGACCTAGAGCGGGTATTACAACGGTCTCTGTGCGGATGGTAACTTCAGGCGTTGGAACCCGGTTTCGGTGGCGGGTCTCCCAGATTGCCGTGAGTATAGCGACCTATATCACTTAGAGCAGCATGTCAGTTTTTGGTGCGAGAGTCCAAAGAACAAACCTGGAGATTACGTCCCTCCTTACAAGCAACATGCCTGGCGGGATCACTACGTATATAGAACGCTCAGCTCTGTCAGCCCCAAGGTAGCCGAGGCCAAAGTTTGGTCATGGCATGTTCACTGAAGATTCAACATATTTCGACATATTGCTTGTATGGTGAGCGACCTCCCGAAGCCCAACCTGCTCCATACAATCCACATTGGCATAGCAGAGTACCTCCAGAAGGGGATTGTCCACTTCATGAAGACGCACGAAGGGCTCAACATGTACAATGCAATCTAGTTATCTGTGCCTGCTTACCATAACCTATCGCCAGAATATGAGTCACACGAGGAAGTTTCTCAATGAAATGGGAAGGAGATGAAGGGAATGAGCCGGTACCTGCTTGGAGTCGGAACCCAGACTCTACGAGGCGGAAGCACCACTCAGCGTCCCATATTCAAGTGCCCAATTGAGTGCAGATGGGCAGTGTTAGAATTCTATATGTATGCTCGATATAAATCTCATGATGATGCGACATTGAGTGACATGGAAAATGCCTTGTGTTATTTTCACACCTTGAAAGATTCTTTCTTACCCGGGTGAGCCGGCAAAAAGGCGAATGCTAATGCCATTGCCCTGAGAACGGAACTTGTGAAGGAGTGAAAGGTAGATGAGGAAACCAATGCGGAAACTTGCACACCGTCCAAGAAGTGGCACGACATGAATGCCTGGCGGGATGATATCAGCCACGAGATAGATGTTTCCAAGCAGTTAGATTCTGGCTTCAACTGCCTGAGGATCCAGTTGATGTGTCATTGGGTCAAACAGATTCGTCGATATGGAGCCTTGAAACAGTATTCTCCCAAGAGACATGAACTAGCACACAAAACGAACCTGCAGGACAGTTGGATCGCCTCCCATCACAATCTCAACTACCTGCCACTAGTTATCACCTTTCAGCATGGAATTCTCTGCTTTCAAATCAGAGGGAACAATCTCCAAGCCCTCGTTCAGCATCAGGAGAACAGCACTGCCCCCTGTAAATGCCTCCTTTCCCATGCTGATCAGGCTTCCGCACTGAGCTCCCAGTCATATACGAAGCTCGAATTCATGGGTCCCCAACACTGCTGTGATGGAAAGTATCCTGACGTTATGATCAAGGACTTCAGAGCATTAGTTGACACTATGCAAGACACAACGCAACACGTGACAATATACAACGGCATGCGTGACATGATAAAGCATGAGAGTCGTACCATGCCCTATGTATCGGATGAACAACTGCACGCAAAGGAGCTCTGTATCTATCATGGATTCAAGCTTTTAGTTGGGGGTTAGGAAGTTGAACACATATCTCGGATTTGTCGATGCGGAGAAAGCCAGAGCTGGCATGCAGCGGACAGCTGGAACGACGGGTTGTGGGTAAAGAAATGCCCGGGGAGGTGAAATGGCCTGCTGAATGGTCGTCTCCCATGGCAACTGCAACAACTATTCAAATCAAGCTCCTAACCAAGGATGGAGCTTTCATTGAGTACTGGTTAGCCATGGCGCTTACCCCAATACCTGGAAACTTGGGTAACTTGGATCCCATCATGAAATTCGTACGAGTGAGAAATGCACCGGCAGCGATTGCTTTGCATGTATTCAGTGTGGGAAACATTGTCGGCTGCGCACAAGTAATTCCAGAGATAGCTACCAGCTATAAGACAGGAGACGGACAGAAAGAGTGATGCATTGTCAATAGCCAAATTGATCTGGTGACTTGGAATGATGTGTATAATTGTGAACGAGAGAATTGCAATTTGCGCGCAGGTAGAAGGAACGTGAAGAGAGGTGTTCGCAGCGTCACTCATCGTATTGCAATCTGAATGTAGAGTGTACACAGTGAACCCAGTCCGATGTATGGTCACAGTTGGCCACAACACCAGAGTGTTCATTGAATATCGAAGACCGACAGAGTGAGAAGAAATGGTGAAACTGTGCTCAAAGAGTGATATGCAACGCGACGTGTGGCACTGATGCCGGGCGGGGACACATCCGCCACCTGGATGTCTCTGATATCCCAGACGGAGCGCGTCCACTCTCAAGGAGCCATTCCCCCTGGAGGAACATTGTTTTTGCTGATGGGGGATGCATGAATGACTGAAAATGGCTAACCGACAGCTGAGAATAGCGACCCGATGGCAGGGCATGGCTCCTCGGTGGGCACACTGCTAACATCAAGGTTTGTTGAAATCCTCCTTCCTCTTCCGCTACTCTGTCTCCTTGTTGTGAAATACATAACGTAATATGGATATGATGTAGCAGACATGACAGTACCTACTGAGGATGGCAACCACAGCTGAACAAGGTACTCAGAACTCTTGGACATCTGTCGCAAGACAAAGGCTGCAACACTGGCTCTGCACCACCCAATTGACCATGTACTGGACATGGAGCCTGTGTTCTAGATACCATAGAGGTGGATCTACAACATCTGGGAAGTCCAACCCATGAACTCTTTAGGCATTCATCGAGATAGACCAATCAAACCGCATTATGCAGCCGCCATAAAAAGTAGCATCTTGACATATATTATTTGGACAGTAAACGGATCATGGCCTCCAGCTAGACACGGACTACCATTCACCCAATTGGGTGACAGTTAATAACCAGGTCACCCAATTCCGTATTGGTGTAATCCTCGACCAAATGCTCACAGGCTCAATAATAACTTAGCTAGACCCATGGAATGCCTATCACTTGATTCTGATCGCGCAAGGTGATTACGACATGAGTGCCCTCCAGACATGCTACCAGTAGCTTGAACACCAGGATATGCTCTCATGATTAGGAATCACGGCTGACATATTACAGATATTCCTTGATAACTGGCTATGGCTTGACATTGACAACTTGGCAGCAAGCGACCGGGACAACATAGTGATCTTTTCGAGCAATGAGAATGAGCATCAGGATCACTCATAACAATTGCTGGGATGACTACAACAATTCAATCTCTATTGCGATCTCAAAAAGTGCCAGATTGAAGCTTCACAGATTGGTCTTCTCAGAGTTATCACAAGTTCTGATCTGATCCAAATGGAATTAGAACATATATCAATAATCGAGGACAGCCCCACTCATATGTCAATCCAAGATGTATATGTGCTTCTAGGTTTCACAAACTTTACCTGATGTTGTATCGGCAAATATGCCAAGGTGATGGTGCAAATTCCCACCTGACGAGATCAATTGACAGGCAAATAAGAATCGACCTGAATGGGAGAAGTCACATTTCAGAATCACATGAAGAGATTTAGTGAAGCACCTATCCACTAGTATTTGGACTCAGTAATGCAAATTATGTGCCAGATGGATGCAAGCTGCATTGCACTTACAGGAATTCTCAATCAGGATGATCATTTTGGCATTCTCAGACTGGTCAACTTCAACCCTCAGATATGCTCACCTGGAGAACTAAGCTACAAGTAGTACAATTGCAAGCTCTAAGCCATTGTGGAGATTATGAAATAATGGCGACATCATTTTGAGGGACGCAGTACCCAGTGCTTGATACAGTGTGATCACAGGAATCTCAAAGATTTCCAAACATCAGATGTGCTCTGCAGAGCACACATGTGATGGGCTGTAATTCTCTCGTCATACGACTTGTGTATTCCTCCCTTTGAAGGAATGAAGAACTCCGCCAAAAGAACTTCAAGAGTACCCAAGTGCAAAGCAGGCTACAAAAGGCCTTCAGCATTCATGTTGGCAACTCTGGGGGCAAGCACTGTTGAGCGACTTAGTTCTCTCCTACCAGCGATCAAGTCAGCCCAGGATACTAATAAACCAGAGACTGACATGAAGAATAACATTGGTTTTCCTGGAGTGATGAAACCTAACAGACAAGACAGATGGATCAATCAGGAAGACAACATGCAGTGGAAAGTGATTGTCATAGCCCTCTACTACGTATGTGACAATGTACATGCCAGAAGTGCAGCCCAACCAAGTGATACTTTGATTTCACAATAACTCTGAATCCGATAACTTTGGAGCTCAACACACTGCTAAACCTGTATCTGTAGACCCCAGTTGGCACTAACTAGACACCACTATATGGAAGTACGTTCGCAATTGTGGTAAATGCCCTCATAACAAAACACTGCACCGTACACAACATGGATTGAATATGCCGCTGCCACCCCCATACAACTCCTGGGAAAAAACAGCGATGCATTTGATTGCTGATAGTGGGAATCAAAGCAGTTGGGATACACCGGAACTTTGATCATAGTTGATTCATTACTGAAGATCACACTCTTCCTGCCATGCTGAAAGTATTAAAATGAAGTAGAATTGGAACTTATAATTATTGGGTATATGTTCTCCAACGATGGCATATGGAACAATAACATCAACAACTGCAAAACACAGTACAGCAGCCAACCCATATTTCTATTCTACACTCACATGAGCATCAACTATCGACTTTCAACTGCCTTCAACCAGCAGACTGATGGCCAGAATGCCTGACACAACCAGATGAAAAGAACAGTACCTCCAAGCCTTCTGCGACTATTAGTAAGATACCAGGATCAAACGCTTTCCCCTGGCCGAATTTGTATACAAACACCCAGCGCATGCTTTGAGTAGGATGACTCTATTCTCTGTCATCAACAATCAGAACCCTCAGATGCCATTCAAGATATCGATGCAACACCGGGAGATTCACCGTAAGTCCTAATCAATAAAAGCCCCTAACGAGTTCCGGACTGATAATGAAGATGATGCGAATGCCTTCACTCAGGCTGCGTATGAGGATTAACACCCGAGGAACACAAGGTTCCCATTCAGTTCTCTCTTCCCGATACATAGTATCGACTACAGAGTATCATCTTAACATATCAGTATGTTGATGTACATGACTCGAGGAGAGCCAGAAGGCAGTATCCTTGGAACCACCACACTATCGTGATGACCCTCGGACTTCTAACATATGCAAGAGTATCGTCCCAACAACCAGCACTTATACTCGAGTACCTACCATCCCAGAATGCGGCTACTCCAACTATCAACTTGTCCAACAGAAACAGCAAAGTAGCTTCGCCTAAGCAGAAGGAGTAGTGCCGACTCAAGAGTATCCTAGCCGAAGTATCCACTGGATCACCACCCTATCGGGCTGATTGTTGGATTTCCTTCAGTAACTTCCGACTCTGTGGATATGTTTAAGTTTGCAATGTGAGCTTTTGCTAGCAAGTGTATCCCCATTGATTTGGTCGCATGATCTGATGGATGGTGAAGAACTCGATGAGAAATAAAACATATAATGCTAGGGCTGCTGGTCTCCTCAATTCCGCAGTGCAAATAAAATCGCCACGAAGCAGCATGTCTAGAATTCTGCCACACAATTGGACATTTTGATCCAACATTCATTGAAGGCCACCAAGCACCGAAGATGATTTGTGAAGTAAGGTGGCTCAAATCATGAAAAGAGACAGGTTCATTTTTCGAAGAAATCATAACCACTAGCAATAAGGTATTTAAAGATTTTGTATCCGACATCACGGTGAGAATTTCATTGCTGGGTAATACGACTTGAGAGACTGCCAGAAGTTACATTATAGTAAAGTAGAATGTGGGTTCTTAAATTTTGACTCTAGAGCTACAAGCAAAAAATGTCAGATCTGTGAGACATTGCATGCATATTTGTGAAGTTGCATACAAAGACATATTGACAAGACTGTCTGTGTCAAACTGAATGTAGGGATTATGCAATGCAGTTCATTGATGTGTAGCGTATGGAGCGCTCACAAAGATTGTTGACGCTCAGTGGGAGCTCAATCGTAGGAGGTGGACACAATATCATCACTGCCATTTTTGCCTATAAAGACAGCCGGTAAGTTGATTATGCGATAGCTCTATCCCATGGCCGTTGAATTGTCGAAGATGGAAGACCAACATTTGTTGATGCTCCGTGGATGCTCATTTTTAGGATGTGGTAGCGATATTGTTCATAGCATTTTTGCAAATAATGGTGGCTGTTACTATGATTTTGTGTTACCACTATTTCATGGCCGTTACATTATCCAAGATGCGAGACCAAGCATCGTTGATAATCCGTTGATCATTATTTTTAGAAGGTGGTTGCGACATCGTCAGTATCATGTTTGCCCATAGAGTTGGCTGATACATCAATCATGGCTCAATGCCAATGCACAGGGCTTTGAGTGTCCAGGATGCAGGATCAAAAATCATTCATGTTCAATTGAGACTGAAGTTTGGGTGGAGGTAGCGACATCGTCCGCGGCATGTTCGCGCATGAGGACGGCCAATACCATGATCATGGAGTGACACGGTTGTATTGTCCTTTTCCTATGAAAGATGCAAGACCATAAATTGTTGACACTCCGTTGACGCTCGTTGTTAAGAGGTGGTAGTGATATCGTCAATACCATTTTTGCCCCTAAAGGTGGCCAACACTTCGATTATAGCTTGATGATGTTGCACAGCAGTTTCATTATCCAAGATGGAAGAACAAAAATCATTGTCACTCAATTAAGGCTCATATTTAGGAGACAGTAGCGATGTTGTTGCTAGCATTTTTGGATTTAAAGGCTGCTAATACTTTGATTATGTGTCGCAGCGACCAATTGTTTTTTTTGATTATCAGACTGACTTCACCAAAAATCATTGACCCATCATTGATGCTCATTTCCAGGATGGTGCAAAGAGTGTGGCACTTTTGGTTGAACCTATAAAAACTGCCAATACAATCACGTTGGAAGCATGTGACCATGCAGCCCTTTGTTTGCGGAAAATGTAAGACCAAGAGTTGTTGACACTCCGTTAATGCTCACCTTCATGACATCCTAACAGTCATTGGATGCTCCACAATCATATGTAAAAATGCATACAGTCGTTATTGCCAGCAAATAAATCGTTTCTATGTATGAGAATTTGCATCCAAAAGCTTCCTAGCCTCTCAATTTCTGATCCATGACTAGAGAGGTTATCTGAGTGATAAATAACCTCGGCCTATCACGTTGCAGCACTTTCGGCTGGCAAATATCTCCATGTGGATCCGGAAACTAGTTTTTGATATATTTAGCCCGGCTTCCTCAAATTTCCTCATTCACCACATTCTCCGCGATTTCCATGAGCAACCAAAAGCAATTTTGGAAATCTCGACCATGTGCACCAGGTCTGTGCAGAGGGTTATGCAGTTGAATGCATGAACGAATGCAGCATGTCGGTCATCTTGTATCCTGATTTGCGTTGCAGTTTGACCGCTTCATATAACTCGTCTGACATTACCGCCTGACATTTTCTTAGTAAATATCATCATCAAAATGTAAAATGGTTTGGAAGTTATAACTGAACAACTCAGCAACTCTGAACAGCCACACTGATCCTTCCAGATGCTCCTAGATGATTCCAGACAGGCTGAATGCAATGAGTTGTGCTCTCAGGTGTTCCGAGACTACATCCCCGGTGCTCTTTAATGTTCCGGAAGTTTTGGAACAGAGTACAAGAATATCCTGAAGAGTGTATAGTTGCCTTCAAAATGCTACAAAATCAAAGTATTAGAATGTGCAAATTTCGGAGCTATTGGGAGTATTGGGAGTATTGGCCGCGTCTCCAACAGTATTCCGGTGCACTTCGAACCTCGAGGCATACTCTCCCGGAGTGATTATTATACTATTCAAGACAAATAGTACAATTCGATTAACAATCTTCCTCCTGCACACCGTGATCCAGGCATGTAAGTTAAATATACAGTGCAGTAGGTATCTAAATCTACCTGATTATTTACAAGCCATACGCTATTGATTCTATCAGATGCAGCATTCTCTCGCACCAAATGTGCCGGTCCAACAATTGCTCCGTCAGGTACAATATGCATCTTATCAGTCTGTTTGACAACCTGGATAAACCCGTCAACACAATCAGCCCAACCATGCAGATCTTTGTACTTTGTTGGAATCACCACCGCATATTTATGAGGTTGAGGACGTATTATCCATTGTTCAGTCTTCTTGCACCTCTTAGAACAGGTCGGTATCGTTTTGCCGGCAGGCAGGCGCTCCTGAAATTGGAGGATCTGATGCGGTGGAGTCCAGCTGAAGTATATTAGAGGAAAAGCAGGAACACCGCCTTGGAAGACGTTATCGAGGTCACTTTCCGTATATTGGACCCAGATGTTATGAGATTCAGCCATGATCCCTTGGTTAGCATTGGTATATTCTACCTTGCAATCAAGTCCCAGACTCTCAACAGATATAGGGCAGTGAAATGGTTGATGGTAGCACAACAACCCTTTGTGAATTATAATAAATAAACTGTCTGTGAGTACATTCTGATCATATCCGAGCAGCAGTCCACAAACCTCGTGTCCCCAGTCCTCTTCAATTCATGCACGGAATACCTGACAAAAGTTGGGAATTCCGAAATCTTCAGAAGCATGTCTGAGTGAGGTTAATTTGACACTTCTGCATACACCACTGACATGGATTTCTCTCAAACAATCTACCTGTTGTGATACGGGGCGGAAAAATGGCTCTTACTGACAATAGTGGACACGTAGAAGATGGGCTCGGTGAGTATTTCACTGTTTATCCATAGCGGATAGTAGGTTGAAAACTTTTGCTGAGTCAATATCGTACCAGCCTTGGAGGGCAAGATGAGACAGAGTCTCCTCCATATGGTCAAGACTGGTACACCGGTCATTGTGCTTGAGCATCTGTCAAATATAATTGACTCTATTTGTAGATCGATATGCCTCTGTCACATTGGCGATATGTAGCCGTCCAGAAATATCGGTGGTGAAAATGTTGCCAGAACCCATTCGCCGAATTGACTCTGATAGATGGCTCACAAGACGCATCTTTGGATATCCAATATGAATTACACGCTGTGCGATGGTTTCCTGGAGCTCCTGAATGCCGATTGCCTGCGAACAAGCTTCAAATTCGATCAAGCGGATGGAGAATTCCGTCTTGAATCGCATCTGCTTATTCGAAGTGACACCATATATCGCTCCCTCCAGGTGATTCGCAATACGGTCCGTATCAGCGATACTCAGAGTGGTAGCTTCAGTCTCAGCATCGGATAGACAGACCTGAAATTCCACACGCTTGTCGGCTGTCATGTTCGCAGCTCCATAACCCTCTTCTTCTGCAGCAGCGTTCATTTGAGCAAGTGTTTTGGTGAATGTGCTTCTGGGACCGGTTGCATTAGTCCCAACTTCCTGCAATAGTTTTCGCTTATGATGTTGGAATAATTGATGGAAAAGCTTGCGTTTAACAGGTGTCACCTGATGAATTTCGCGCTCCAATTGCTCGTTTGCACTCTGCCGATCAGCATCTGACCGTTTGGTTGCCGCTTGTCGGGCTCTATTCAGACGCACCTGAAATTGCCCTTGTTTTGTTGTTGTAACCTTTTCAGCCCCGTACACCTGAACCTCCATTGCACCATGGATTTTATGAATCTTTTGTTCTCATAACTGATGGGATTCTCTTGCCAACAGTTCATCCACTTGAGCCTTCGCAGACTTCGACATTGTCTGCTCTCGAAAAGCGCCCTTCTTCTTGTAAAATCGGTTCACCGCATCATCTAGTGCTGTGAGGGATTGGTCAGAGTGATTTTGTTGGGTGACAAGTAGAGAGAATTCACATAATGCCCATAATGCTCCCATCACCATTTCATCAGAGGCTGTTTACGCTGGGGTATTCCTGTTATCCTTGCAGCAGTCAAGAATTGAAGCGCAATTCACTGCCAGTGATCTGATCATGCCCCGGATCTCATTTCCCTGCCAGGAGCTGCTTTTCATCGAATCGAATGGTTTAGAGAAGTGGTGGAGGCCCGGATATCGTGGTACCGACGTGAATCGATTGTCAAATTGATCCTTGAGATTTCTAGCTTCCAGGTATTTGAGCAGCCAGTGCAATAAGTCTTTAACTAAACCCAGGAGCAGCTGATGCAATTCATCAGGCTGCCAAAGGCAATAGACATTGCAGAGAGGGTATTGCCAGAACTGGTTGAGGATTGGATGAACACCAAGAGTGTGCAGAATATCAATATTAGTTGCGTCCAGAAGCTCCAAGTAAACATCCTGATCTCTGGGGTGATCGAGCGTTTGAATAGCGGAATGTCCCATCCGCGCACCTTTAAGAATTTCACACATTGGGCATGAGCCATGTGGGACTTGAGCAATCATGACTTGTTCGGGATAATCCACGACCCAGGCGGCCGAAAGAAGATAACATTGTCGCTGGAATCCATCAGCACAATTCCATTCCAAGGTGGGACCAGTTATGTCAAGATTGTGGAGTGGGGACAGCACGGTTCCAAACGCAGAATGCCATGCCTCGTCAGTATTTTTGGCAACTTTCAGGGGACAGGGGATCAGCCCAACAAGAATCCAGGCGCGCTTTTTGGGTGTACGGCGGATATCATTTCAAATATTACCAATTGTGAGATAACGCGGCCAGGCATGCTGATCGCCCGAAAAATTGGTCAAGTGAGTCTTGTCGGATGCACATATGACTGGCACAATTGTCGCTCCGGCAGGAAGCTGAGCTTGCATATCCCACCACCAATCGCCGGTGTTCATCTCACTGAATATTTGGCAATTGTCCGAGTCTGCAAGGTGCACCGGCTCAAAATCGAGGTGCACATGAGATGGGAGATGTGTCAACAGGAACTGGATACATTTGAAAATATCCCTGTAGTATAATGTTCCGAAGATATGTGAGTCAGCTTCAATCCAACAATCTTCGCCGAGCCCGAAATCATGTTGAGAGGGCAGCTTTTGCAGGGCATTTGCTGATTGGAATGATTCGATTTTGAAGTTGTCCAGTCCACGCCTCAGATGTTGATCTCTCCACGTTTTCGTTTGCTGGCTGAATGATTGAGCCTGTTGAAAGTCGTGTGCTGACTGAAGAGGATGCGATGGATTGCATTGTTCTGAGTACTCCCGATGCTTGTTGTACAATCCAGTTGCTTTGCCTTATGCTTTGCCTCCAACATTATCCACTCTAACTACCTGTTCATGAGCCTTGGTCTTTGTTGGATCAGGGGTGCAAGTCAGATCAGGCTTCTGGGGGTCTATAGTTTCATCGTTGGGAGTATCTTCAGGTGGTGGCGCACCAGGTACATTGCCTGTGGTTGGATCATTAGTTGACTAGTTCATCAATGGCCATTCAGGGTCACCGACCGAAGTCAAACCATGATGGCTCGGGTCGATCCCAGCCTGCAGGAGGTGAAATCTCTTCAGGTAATAGCCCTTCATTCATCGATATTGGGTGACATTGTTGATCGTGAACCTCGAGTCGGTTCTTGTCGAATAATTTATTTTTGCAGATACAGCACCTAACATGTGTCTGGCGAGTGTTCACCATATTGGAGGAATGGTCAGTGAACACGTATCCGGATGAATCTCGATGATGCTTCAGGGCGTGATTTTGACCCTCAGGGATATTGGATTGAAAGCGAGCTAACTCAATTTAGCGTATCACAGCTGCATTGCACCCCGCCAAATGCGGGGTAAAGTAAAGTCACCTTCCGATCCGCTTTCTTCATAAAGCAGGATATATATATCATATCCCGCACAATATTCATACACATCGTATGCTGAAAGTCATTAGCAGGGAAGAGAAGGTTTCTTTTGTTATCACTGCAATGGCCACGATGGGTCTTACATTATACTACGTCATTGCGGTGTTGTGAGTTCATACATACGCTCGAGCATCCGAGCAGCTGATAATGAATGTACATCATCTTACAACAATGAATAGGTGAGCCTCCTAGCTAACTGTATGCCTGTGCAATGATCATCCAGAACTGATAGGATGGTTGCTTCAGTAACAATCCTTGACTGGAGTGTGGATCCTGAGGAGAACAAGGATGTTTAGACAAGGAGCTCAATAGGAAGCAAGCACTGTTGCTGCTCGACTCACAGGCCTCCTATTGACTGAGGTTGCAAGGTCGTACACACACAACTTATGTGTAATATTCCTAGTGGTGCTAACCTTCATACTGGATATAGTTCTTGTTGGGTTCCAGTTGATATCATATGATATCCCTTCTATAATCTGTAAAGTCATGGAAGCGTACGAAGGTGAGCACCTATCCAATCTCTCAGTATATGGATTCGAACATGTACCAGAGAAAGGCGGGATGTGTGTGATTAAGGTTTGTTTTTCTCAGCCAGGTTGATTTCATGGATCAAAGGTGGAGTGAAACACCACATTTCGTGACAACAGAATGGGATATATGAAGCCCTTCATTCCACCGACGGTCACTGTTACCTGCAAAATACTCCACCATACTCTGATTTACTCTATATCACTTCTCGCATCTATAGCAGTTTACCACCATCTTTGTTCACAGAACATGTCAACAAACGGATCTCCACCAAAGACAGCAAACATGGCTCGTCCAGGTGGCCTATTTGGCACACAAAAATGCTGTGAAGGCAATTCAGAATCATCGGAAAATAGTTCATGAACTGCCACTGGCCAAGACAGTCCATTTGGGAAAGAAACCAATCAATTTTAACCGCCATATGGGTATGGTTACCCACCTTCACAGCAGCCATTTCCAGGCGCTCCGCAGTTGTATCAGCACTCTCTATTCAACATGACACACAGTTCGCAACCAACCACCAGCACAAGGCAAGGATATCAAAGATATGGGCCACCGTGGCAAGGGTATGACCTCCACCAAGGTGGTTATGGTGGGTCTCTAATGTTCCTCCCTCCGCAGATTCCAGAACAAGGGCCGTCATCTCCAGGTGCACTGCGATTGCCTCCAGGACCGCCGGAAAATGATTCAGTCAATCAGCCAACATCTTCCACCTCTAATCCTCCACCAGAACGTGCTTCCGGAGCACCTTGGAGACGCCCATTCAGTCTCCCAATGAAACGATTCCAGCCGCCTGCGGTACCGTGGAAAACAGATGTCGCAAGGATTGCAGAATTGCCCCCATTGCCGGGGTTATCCTACGGCGAGCATGATTCAGATGATGAGAGCGACGATTCGTCGGACTCAGGTGGTGGAGAATGCAAACCGCCAGTCATCCTGAAGCAAACCAAATTCTCCTTGAAGCAATTTGCCAAAAGAATGTGGCAGGCCAACTATAGTGCTTTCAACAAGTGGCAGAAAGTATGGGGGGCTGGGTTCTTGGAGAAGAAGCATCGGTCCATAATCCAGGGGCAGAACCGCTTGAGACACATGCGAGGGGGACCGCTGCACTGGGAGATGGCGGTTGCAGATTTTTTGGAGACATTCGAGGTCTGGTTGCCGCTGGATAATTTCGCTAATGCTGAGTGGATTAGCCGGCAGTGGGTGGAGATGTTGAAAACATGTGCAAGCCAAATTCGGTAGGCGAGGAAAAGCAGAAGGCAAGGCAACAAGCATCTGGCGACGGATTTGGGCAAGCGCGTGAGCAAACAGGCGAGAAGTAACAACCCCGAGTTGCCAAATACAACATTCATGGTTGTGATTAGCTGGATGTGGATGGGCAAGGATATGGTTCTAGCCCCCAAACAACTCCAAGCCTCGTATACAGGTGTGAGGCACTGAGAGGAGCTGATTAATTTCATTGACAAAAACGGAGGCCCGAAAGAGCCTTACATCATGTCATCGATGTTCAAGTGCACCATGGAGCTGGCCGAATTGGACGAAGAGTGTATGGGATTATATACACATTGGGAAATGATAATGGACCCCCTATATGGCCAGATTTTGTACAACTGTTGCCTTTGAAGGGCTTTCAAGTTGAAACTGGCACACAATCCGAAAATATTGTTGGTCAAAATTAAGAGACCGATGCAGGAGGAGATTGCCGAGTACGGAATTAGACTGAGAAAGGTACTCCCCGCTAGCCGTGTTAATGTTAGATATGCGCAACTGCTAATCATTATACGTCGACTTTGGAAGGTTCTGAAGAAGGTGGAAGAGAGGAAGGAGAGGAGGATGGTGCGCAAGAGAATGATACTTGTATTAATGTAAGTTCTGATTGAAAGAATAGAATTGATTGTATTGCATCCATATATATTTGTTCGAATGGTTTCTTGTCTGTGAGATACCAAACATTGCGATGAATTTGAGGAGCGCCGGAATATGAGCCCATCTGTGCAGCTTACATCGGAGCAACTAAAAGAGATCATTGAAGACGAAAAGAACACAGACAAAGGTGCAAGGGAGGTTCAGGAGCAAGTGGAGGATGGTGAGGAGGTCCTTGATCCAGCAGATACAGGCTCAGTATTGAATATGGTTCTAAGTACAATCAAAAATGAATTTGAACACAAGTGTCTTGATGAGGCAATGGGGTTCGGATACTGATATGCCAGGATCACTGGCGGTGGATGAAATGGGTCTTGGACAGACTTTCACCTCGGTTGCAGCAGCAATGCTTTGCAAATTGGTTACTGAGAAAGTTGTAATGGGGTTGCCACTGTCCATTTTATGGGGGAATACCCTTGAAGAGTGGGTGATTTTGGCGGACAACGACTTTCCCGGCATTGTCGGTGAAGAGCGGGAGTGGTATCCGCTCCAGAGATCAAATTCTGTGCCCCGCTGCCTGTTGGAGATCCAGACAACACCACCTCACGGGCATCCAGCACTTATATCAGCCCTTGAATCTATCCTGGTGGTAACAATGCCCGGAGTGGCAGAGATGTTCAAGACTGGCATCGATCAGATGACACATGGAACCGATTTCAAACTTGTCAACTTGTTGCACGCCGAAAATGTGAATCTCACCCATGAGGATCTGAAAACCAGTATTGATGAGCCAGAAAACCTATGGAATATCCACCTTGTGTTGTAGGATACCTTAACATCCAGAGCAAAACCATCAAGTAATGGCCAACTCTCCTACTGTGCATGGAGTTTTGGCATTTTTTGCGAGTCCCATCGGTACAAGACTAAGAACAGTGTGGGCTGGCAAATTGCGATGAATGCGAAAATTGGATTCAAATTTCAAGTCACTGCTACACCGGGATTCCATTCATTTCATGACTGGTCTTTTCAGACGATGTGGCTGATTTCAGGTGGGCCTGAAGATCCAGAGGATGATACTGTGATGGAGAAGCGTGGTGCTGAGGCGTTGTATTCAGCTGTGAAGAGTTCGTTGCATGCTCTCCGGACTGAAAACGAAGAAGCTCAACAGGATGCAGCGCACTGGATGATACAAATTGCAAAGTCATGGACGATAAAAAGGTGGCCAGAATCGTAACTTGCCAATGGAAAACCACTTGTTCAGATACCGAAGGAGAATGCACACCTCATTGATCTCGAGTGGACTGAGGACGAGCAAGCAAAATTGAAGAATCATGTGGAGAGATACACCTTAGGGGGTGCTTCAGGAGCATGGAGGGTTCATAGATGGCGGCTAACATGTTTCTCATTAGTGCTGGGAGCCACAGAGGATGGCAACGACGTTTCTGGACTATGGTACGATGAATGGCCACTCGATACTTGGGTGGATTCTCCAATTTTCCGATGGCCGAGAGAGACATTTCTGCCAATGCTTGTCACTGAACCTGCGGAGTATCCCGAACCTGACTAAGACGACGAATCAAGTGATGCGCTCCTTCTGGACCAGGACCAATATGGAAATGCACTCCCCGGTGCACCTCCTCCACAAACGGGGGTGCAATTTTGTCCTCTTCCTGGCCAAGGTCGTCATTTGAAGTGGAGGCTAACAAAGTTTTTTGCGGATAATGTGGATATATTCCACATGTATGCAGGAATGGGCAATGATGAACGCACAGAAATGCAGCTCAAATGCCAGGATTCACGATATCCCTCTGTATTCATAACCACACCGAAAGTGGGCGGGACCGGCCTAAATCTTACAGCAGCAAACCATGCAGTAATAACTGAGAAATTCTGGGTATTGAATGAGCAGTGGCAGCCATCTGAATGGGTTGTCCGGCTGGGGCAAAACCGAGTACGACACACATGGTTACTGAATACGGGTCCTGGTGCCTATGATAACCGCGCGAGGGGTCTCCATTAACTGTCTGGAGTTGTGCATATGAGAGTCCTGCATGGCTTGATGAGTCCACTGAACATCACAACAATGATGATTAACCGGATTCTGGAGTCTCGTGACGACCCTGCGAAGCGGCTGACAGAGAATGGAGACACGTTGAAGTCTGATGAACCATCATTTTAGAGTGTTAGGACGATTCATCAAGGTACGCCTCTTTAGACAGTCACCCAACATAATCTTAACTGATACGAATAGTCAAAATGGTCGTTTGTAAGGCACACTATACTGCATAGCTAAATCTTTTCTCTCTGTCATTTTTGAAGCGAATCAAAGATCAGATTGTTGAATTGTTTGAGGGTGATTTCATTGGCGTTCTTGATTATTAATAATGACGAATATGGGATGAAGTCAATTGATAAGCTACATTACACGTTACCGGCTGGCCTATCTCACGATGAATGGCATACATTTTATATTAAGCATGCTGCAGCAATGGGCTTCGAATCATTTGTCCGTTACGAATTTGTGGTGCACCGGAAACCTGAGGCCACGTATGCATTTTGAAGTCAAAGCAATGGAAAAACGCATCATTCAACAACTTTCAGGTACACCTGGGAATCGTCGGGACATGTCATAAGTCTCGTGACCACACATCAAGCCCTGCATATTTGGCAATTCCATTTGGCAGTAATGTCAGGCGAGGTGATATTGAGTTGCTGTGTCAGAATACGAGATACCGGCTCGCAGATTCAGAGCAACGCCGCAGCATTTGTTGGCATATGATCGAAATTCAGGTGCGCCGGAGAATCCTCTGCATATGTCTTGAGTTGTGTTATGACAGCTCCAGCATAGCCCATTTGCCAATCCCATTTGGCACTGAGACACTCTAGGCAATATTGAGTACTGCAGTGCGAATATGAGACACGGCTCGCTTATTCGAGGCAAATCCGCAGGTTATGCTGGCATTTGATCAGCATTCAGGTGCATCGGAAAGGCTCGAGTCCATATCCATATGACCGATCGATCACTGCATTTTAGCCAATCACAGTGGCAATAAAGTCAGTCTAGGCGATATTGAGTACTTCGGTCAGAATATAAGACATTGGCTAACTTATTTGTAGCAAAGTTGCAGCTTTCGCTGGCATATCATTGAAGTTCGGGAGGACTCATGATCCGCATCTCAGAGTGTCGGATACTGAGACACGGCTCAGGTATTCATGGCTAAACTGCAGCTTTCCCTGATGGGTATTTCCTTGCCTCTGATTGAAGTTCTGGCACAACTAAAATCTACCATCCAGTCCAGAATGATGTTCTTGGATTGGTATGAAGCCAACTTTGACAAGCTGTGACTCATGATGGATGCATCATTCCGGCCAAGGGACCCCTCGCGGGTGACAAATATGCCACCGAAGTGCATGTATCCCCGTCTGTAGTGCACTGTATATTTCAGTTTCCTTCATTCTCATCATGTGTTCTTTCACTTTGAATCAGTGGATGAAGTGCACCCAGATTGTCATCTATCAAGACACTTCACATCTAGGTGCAGGCGGCTCATCCCACTCAGCCTCTGCTGATATATCAATGTATGCTTGATCGGGATATGGAGGCCGTCGCTAAGATGCCTTGAATTGTCAGCTCCAAGTCGACTTGTCAGTTGGAGGCAGGTCGCCCTGTACAACTAAACCATAAATGCAAAGACCAAGCCAATTAGTAACCCACTTGACTCGATATCGACTAAGTAGTATGCTTGGACATATCCTTCGAAATTCGAAAATAGCTTCTGCATGTTAAGGCTTTGTGAAAAGAGCTGGAGCTTCAGAGCAAGAATCTCAAACGACAGATTCTGTTGAGTGACTCTGCAAGACGGCCGGCAACTCCCGCTCACCCATGTACCGCACTTACTCAATGAGGCCTAAGTTCTCAATCCTTTGAATCCGGACTTAACTCGATTCTGACTCACTTGTATGTTCGGGCCGGTAAAAGTCGTATCTGAAAACAGATTATGTGAACCGATTGCCATCAAGAGTGAAGTTCGAAGAGAGAGAATCTTGAAAGCTGACGTTAAAAAAGCACAGCTTCGAAGAGTGCAATCAACCGTCAGAGTACGGCGAGCTTGCAATCCCCAGCCATTGAATCCAAGCACAACCATTTAAACTTCGGTGCACCTCAATTTCTGGAACTGTATGGATATGCATGCAATCATCATTCTTCTGCCCGCAGTGAGGTGACGTCTCACTATACATTCATGCCATTGTAGCATATAGCTTTCAACCCCAACATTAATTGAAGTCAACTTTGTAGCGGTGAGACTCACAATGAATATGTGATTTAATGGTGTGCAACTTACTAGATATTAGGCGCAAAATCAGAATGTGAGTGAGTATTCATGACCCATTTGTTAGCAATCTTGGCATCGCCAAGTTCTTGAATGAATACGATTACCCCTGAATCATCCATCATACCTTACCATTCATTCTCTGCGCCTGTATCTTTCCTTGGTATACCAATTTCTCTCTCTCCTCCATTAACTGCAACATTGTTGTGAAGGTTATTCTGCAGACACAGCCCAGATGAACGCATGAAAGGCAAGTTATGCTTACGATATTGCCTGATCAACCGCTACCTCTGCTGCAGCATCCTAATACAATGGAATATCGTGAAAATTCATGTGTCCTTCCAGCGGATATACCACATACTGAAATTCATATTTGTCCTCGATTGATAACGAACTCAGTCTGAACCCTTGCAACTCCGCCGTCACTCACATGGTCCCAACCAAATCTATCGAGTTCTGCAGATTCTCAATGCTGCACCAATTGCTATGCTAGGCGGGCACCGCAAATGCTCGCACATTCAGGCATAATGACTACGTTTAGAGAGTCATATGCAGGGGCATATGTTTCCATTCAGGTTGTCAGTGCCCCATTTGGCCAGCACTAAGGGTTAGTGAATGTCGCGAGTTTTCTTCCGGTGCGTCTGGTTCTATTCTATGTGCATTGGCTTTAGCCAACCTCGAATCCTTGTATCCATACAGAGTGTTGTTGATAGGAGTTGCTAACATTCGGCCTTAGGAATACATCTTTTCTGGCACACCTGACAAGGAATCCCATCTATTCCGGTGCACCTAACAACATCCTATATCGCAACACTGGACCGCTGTCCACGATATAAATATGAACCATTGAAGTCGTTTCTCCTCAACCCTTCAAGGCGCGCCTCGAATTGCATCCTCCTCGACTATGTGCAACTTCTTGCTCCATTTTTCCAGATATTCTATTGCACTTAATCTTATATTTACTGCTTATACATTCTCTCCCATATTCCCCAACTTTCTATCATCATTATCCCAAATAGAACCTACGCCCAGCCAGGTGAGAAATCACTATTCACAGAAGAATCAGAAAGCACACCTTGAGAAAGCACTGGCATTCAAGAAAGGAGCCAATCTTTGTTGTCCATCAAATGTTTGCCTTCCAGCGTGCATCGTGCATTGTGTTATGGATGACAAATGTCTCCGATTTCTTTATTGAAGCAGGGTGACGATACCGATTAGAAGCTCAGTGATGATGAAAGTGAAGACCCCGGAGAGTCCACAATATCGTCTGACATCAAAGAAGACGATTTAGATCACCAACAGCTGGTCCTGCTTCCAGGCCAGGTGCGCCACGACAAGTGTTTCCAAACTACAAGGGTTCCACTGCCAAAGACACGGAGCCGTGCTGATACTGTTATTGCACACCCTCCGCTTCCACATTCCCGAAATCCACCTGGGGCAATGGCACCACCACTGCTCAAACGCCAAAAGTCAACCGTTCTCAACAAATCATCCGAGTCTGACCGTGCACCACCCACCCAGGCGCTGCCCCTACGCATGTCTAGTGGAGACCAGAATGTTCCATAACCCAAGGCCAGGGCAGATCAGAACGTTCCCGAACACCAAAAGGCTACTTTTGAGGTAGCGAAAAGGTTCATGGAGGCAATCGTATTCACGAAGACTCCTTGGCCAATAATATCCGATGACAAGTACTCGATGGTTGAAGAAGCTTGGAGCCTCGCCATTGATGCACAGGATCGTCAGCGGGCATTAGCAGGTTCTCCTGTAGGTACGCCATCTGTGTGTCAATTGCCCGGCGGTCCATCTCCCAAAATTGATTGGCAATCACGAGAAGCTGTAAGTCTTGGAT
>Ga0307515_10003908_pt1 | contig 31077 bp, 29 predicted proteins | sample 17_EM_MG_FD_194513 | JGI IMG/M metagenome (GOLD analysis project Ga0307515, IMG submission 194513) | Populus trichocarpa ectomycorrhiza microbial communities from riparian zone in the Pacific Northwest, United States - 17_EM | ecosystem: Host-associated > Plants > Roots > Unclassified | place...
TGGCCTGAAGAAGTACAACGAGTACAAGCAGAAGGACGCCGACTCCCTGCTGGAGAGCACCGGCAAGCAGCTCCGCAAGCTGATGAGCTGGGTCGACGAAGAGGCGTAAGTCTCGGGGCCCGAGGGGCCGGAGCGAGCGCTCCGGCCCCTTTGTCCAACCCGTCCAGCCTCGGACGGGTGATCCTTCCACAGAGGCGCAGGACGACTGTCGGAGCGCCACTACACTGCCGTACTAATACGCGTCAGGCCCACAGCGTCGTGCGTCTCCGCGGCTAGCCCCTCCACCGCCTGCGGCCGTCGGGACGGCCGTCCGCACGCAATGGACTTGTGAGGACTCACGTGAGCTCGAAACCTGTCGTACTCATCGCTGAAGAGCTGTCGCCCGCGACGGTGGACGCCCTCGGCCCGGACTTCGAGATCCGGCACTGCAACGGCGCCGACCGGGGCGAGCTGCTCCCCGCGATCGCCGACGTGGACGCGATCCTGATCCGCTCGGCCACCAAGGTCGACGCCGAAGCGGTCGCCGCCGCACGGAAGTTGAAGGTCGTCGCACGAGCCGGCGTCGGCCTCGACAACGTCGACGTCTCCGCCGCCACCAAGGCCGGCGTGATGGTCGTCAACGCCCCCACCTCGAACATCGTCACCGCCGCCGAGCTGGCCTGCGGTCTGCTGCTGGCGACCGCACGCCACATCCCGCAGGCCAACGCCGCGCTGAAGAACGGCGAGTGGAAGCGCAGCAAGTACACGGGCGTCGAGCTCGCCGAGAAGACCCTCGGCGTCGTCGGCCTCGGCCGCATCGGCGCGCTCGTCGCGCAGCGCATGTCCGCGTTCGGGATGAAGGTCGTCGCCTACGACCCCTACATCCAGCCCGCGCGGGCTGCCCAGATGGGCGTCAAGATCCTGTCGCTCGACGAGCTGCTCGAAGTCTCCGACTTCATCACCGTGCACCTGCCCAAGACTCCCGAGACGGTCGGTCTGATCGGCGACGAGGCGCTGCGCAAGGTCAAGCCGACCGTGCGCATCGTCAACGCCGCGCGCGGCGGGATCGTCGACGAGGAGGCGCTGTACTCCGCGCTCAAGGAGGGCCGCGTCGCCGGTGCCGGGCTCGACGTGTACGCGAAGGAGCCCTGCACGGACTCCCCGCTGTTCGAGTTCGACCAGGTCGTCTCCACCCCGCACCTCGGCGCCTCCACGGACGAGGCGCAGGAGAAGGCCGGTGTCTCGGTCGCGAAGTCGGTGCGGCTCGCCCTCGCCGGTGAACTCGTCCCCGACGCGGTGAACGTCCAGGGCGGCGTCATCGCCGAGGACGTCAAGCCGGGCCTGCCCCTCGCCGAGAAGCTCGGCCGCATCTTCACCGCGCTCGCGGGCGAGGTCGCGGTCCGCCTCGACGTCGAGGTCTACGGCGAGATCACCCAGCACGACGTCAAGGTGCTCGAACTCTCCGCGCTCAAGGGCGTGTTCGAGGACGTCGTCGCCGAGACGGTGTCGTACGTCAACGCTCCGCTGTTCGCGCAGGAGCGGGGTGTCGAGGTACGGCTGACCACCAGCTCGGAGTCCGCCGACCACCGCAACGTCGTCACCGTGCGCGGCACGCTCGGCAGCGGCGAGGAGGTCTCGGTCTCCGGCACGCTCGCCGGCCCCAAGAACCTGCAGAAGATCGTCGCGGTCGGCGACTACGACGTCGACCTCGCGCTCGCCGACCACATGGTGGTGCTGCGGTACGAGGACCGGCCGGGGGTTGTCGGCACGGTCGGCCGTGTCTTCGGTGAGGCCGGGATCAACATCGCCGGGATGCAGGTGTCGCGGTCGGTGGCGGGCGGCGAGGCGTTGGCCGTGCTGACCGTTGACGACACGGTGGCTGCGAATGTCCTGGCGGAGGTGGCCGAGGAGATCGGCGCGACGTCCGCCCGCTCGGTGAACCTGGTCTGACGCACCTGCCTGACGTTTCACGAGAACGCCGGGTGGGTTGAGGATCATCTCCTCAACCCACCCGGCGTTTCTGTGTAGTTGGGGGTCACACCTCCGCCTTCTGCGGCTCCGCCGCCACCGACTCGGGTGTCTTCACCTGGATGCCCCGCAGTGTCCACGCCGCCGCGAACGCCGCCCCCAGCAGGAGCACCGCCCCGGCGATCGCCGCCCCGTGCATGCCGTCGGTGAAGGCCTGGCGGGCGGTCGCGATCAGGGCGTCTCCCGTGCGCCCCGGCAACTGGTGGGCGACGGCGAGGGCACCGCCGAGGGTCTCGTGGGCCGGGGCGGGGGCCGAGGTGGGGATGCCGTGCCGGTAGATCGCCGTACCGATGGAGCCGAGGACGGCCATGCCTAGGGCGCCGCCGAACTCCGCGCCGGTCTCCATCAGCGAGGACGCGACGCCCGCTTTCTCCACCGGGGCGCTGCCCATCGCGAGGTCCATGATCTGGGACATCACCATGACGATCCCGGAGGCGAGGATGCCGGCGGCGGCCAGGGCCGGCCAGAGGGAGTCGGTGCCGGTGAGGGCGAGCATGCCGTAGCCGCCGGAGGCCAGGGCGAAGCCGGCCGCGACGACGTGGGCGCGGTCAACTCCCTTCTGGACGAGGGTCGTTGCCAGCGGGGCCGCCACGCCGACCAGGACCGAGGGGAGCAGCGCCCACAGGGCCGCGTCCATCGAACTCTTGCCGAGCACCGACTGTAGGTACTGCGTGGTGAAGAGGGCCGAGCCCATGATCCCGAAGGCGGAGAGGAGGTTGAGGACTACGGAGGGGCCGAAGCCGCGGGCCCGGAAGAGGGCGGGGTCGATCATCGGGGAGGCGGTGGTGCGCTGGCGGTGGACGAACAGGGCCGCGAAGAGCAGGCCTACGGTGATCGAGACGACGTACTGCGCGTGCCAGCCCTCGGAGGTGATCTCCTTGAGGCCGTAGATCACCGGCAGGACACCGGCCAGGGACAGCGGGACGCTCGGCCAGTCGAAGCGGCCGGGGGCGGGGTTCTTGGACTCGGGGAGCAGGAACGGGCCGATGAGCAGGAGCAGGGCCATCGCGGGGAGGTTGACGAGGAAGACCGAGCCCCACCAGAAGTACTGGACGAGGACACCGCTGAGTACCGAGCCGAGCGCGACGCCCGCGGTCATCACGCCGGACCACAGACCGATCGCCTTCGCGCGCTGGCCGGGGTCGGTGAACATCGTGCGCAGCAGCGCCATCGTCGAGGGCATCAGGGTCGCGCCGCCGATGCCGAGCACCGCGCGGGCGGCGATCAGGGTCTCGGCGCTGTTCGCGTAGGCCGCGATGAGCGAGGCGGTGCCGAAGGCGGCGGCGCCGATCAGGAGGAGCCGGCGGCGGCCGATGCGGTCGCCGATCGAGCCCATCGTCATCAGCAGGCCGGCCAGGACGAAGGCGTAGATGTCGAAGATCCACAGCTGCTGGGTGCCGCTGGGCTCCAGGTCCGCGCTGATCGCCGGGATGGCGAAGTAGAGGACGGAGACGTCCATCGAGACGAGGAGCAGGGGGAGCATCAGGACGCCGAGGGCGGTCCATTCGCGGCGCCCGGCACGGGAGTTGGGGGTGCGCGGGGGGTTCGGTGAGTGCGTCGAGTTCGTCATGACAGGGAATGTACGCGCGTCTTAAACGCTTGTCTAGAACGATTGTGTAAGTCGTGCGTCTGGGACGGTTGTATGGAATCGGGGGTACGGTGGGAGGCATGGGACACCGTGAGGATCTGCTCGAAGGCGCGAAGCGCTGTCTGCTGGCGAAGGGGTTCGCGCGGACCACTGCGCGCGACATCGTGAAGGAGTCGGGGACGAACCTCGCGTCCATCGGCTATCACTACGGCTCGAAGGACGCGTTGCTCGCGCAGGCCTACATCGCGCTGGTGGAAGAGTTGTCCTTCGACTGGGGTGACGGGCTCGGGGGGGCGCCGGGTTCGCTGGAGCGGTTCCGGGAGGTGTGGTCGAACATCGTCGACAGCATGCGCCAGCCCGGGTCGATGTGGCGGCTCAGCGCGGAGATCATGGCGATGGGCGACCAACTGCCGGAGGCACGCGATCAGTTGTCGCGCGCTCAGCGTGAGGGTGGCCGGGGCCTGGTCTCGCTGCTCATGGGTGTACCGGAGGAGGAGGTGTCGGACGAGACCGCGGACACGCTCGGCGGGTTCTACGGGACCCTGATTTCGGGCCTCATCATGCAGTGGACCTTCGACCCGAAGACCGCGCCCGACGCCGACCAGCTCACCGAGGGCCTCCGTCAGGTACTGGAGGGTGTGCGGAAGGCGGAGTGACCTGCCGGTCCCGTATCGACGGTGCCACCGCCGTCAGCATCAGCAACGCCGTCAGCGCGAAGGCCCACGGATAACCCGTCAGGCCCGCCGTGACGCCGAAGCCCGCCGCGCCTACGCCCATTCCGCCGTCGTAGGCCAGGTTCCACAGGGCGCTGACCGTGCCGTACGAGGCGGCGGAGACGCGGGTGTACATCAGGGCCAGCGTGGCATTCTGGGTGATGCCGAAGCCGGCGCCGAACAGGGCGGTGCCCGCGACTACGGCTACGGGGTCGGCAGTTGGGGCGATGACGAGGACGCCCGCCGCCGACAGGAGCAGGCCGGGGAGGACGAGCCGCGCGCTGCCGTGCCGGTCGCCGTGGCGGCCCGCGAGCCAGCGGGTCAGGGTCGAGGCGGCGGTCTGCATGAACAGCGCCACCGCGACGACTCCGGCCGACGCCGACGGGACGGCCAGCGGCAGGAAGGTGACCACGATGCCGGCGGCGGTGGCGGTGGCCGCGAAGACCAGGACGGGCCGGAGCAGGGCGCCGGTGCGCAACCCCCGTACGACGCCGAGCGGTTGCTCTTTGCGCTCCGCCCGGTCCGGCAGTCCGAGTACGAAGACGATCGCGGCCAGCGCGGCGAGGCCGCCGGTGACGGCGACCGGGCCGTAGCCCACGTGCTCGGCCAGCCACAGGCCCAGCGGGAGCGCGACCAGCGACGGCACGCCGGACACCACGCCCACCAACGCGAGCCCCTCGCCCCGGCGTTCGTCCGGGATCAGCGATGCGGTGAGGGCTCCGCCCGCGACGATCGTCAGCGCGAAACCGAGTCCGCGCACGAAGCACACCGCGACGATCCACCCGGCCTGCCCGGAGACGGTCAGCGCCAGCGCCGGGGCACCGAGCAGGAACAGCCCGGCGATCAGGGTCAGTCGATAGCCGAAGCGGGCGACGAGCCGGGGAGTCACCAGTTCCCCGAGCACCGTCGCGAGCATCAGCGAACCGGTCGCGAGGCCTGCCGCGCCTCCGCCGCCCCGCTCGGCCGCGTACGCCGGTACGACCGAGAGCAGCAGGAAGAAGCTGAGACTGGCGCCGATCATGCTCGCGAAACGGAGGAGGAGGGGGCGGGTGAGGAGCGGGGGCGGGGGCCGCACGTCCGAAGTGGCCTCGGGTGAGGGGGGTTTGGGGAGCGGCCCGGTCGTCATGGCATCGACAGTAGGGTCCCGGCGTGGCGCCGGTCAGCTCCAATTCCGGGCCACTGGACTGGTTGGCCTGTGCTGTCAGGGTCGCGCAGGCGGGGTTGGAGTTGGAGTTGGGGGGTCGGTCATGTCGGGGTGCCCTCCCACATCACCCATGGGCGTTCGATCAGCTCGGCGTAGCTGGTGTGCCCGGGGTGTTCGCGGAGGTGGGTGAAGGCCCAAGTCTGGGGTTCTGTCGGGTCGTTGCTCGGGGACGAGCGCGCGGCGCACTCCGTGTCGTCGGCGTTGAGCGCGAGGCAGCGGAACGCGTACGTCAGCGGTGGGGCGTCCGTGTCGTGGTCGGGCCGTAACGTCCAGTCGACGAAGCGGAAGGTGCGGCGGATCGGGACGGTCACAGCACCTCGCCCCGGCTTCGGGCGTTCGCGCGGGCGGTCTCGGCACGTAGGTGCTGTTCGGGGGTGGGGGGTCGTATGTCCTCGGGGGACACCGTCCATTCCGTCCCGCCGGTGACCCTGCGCAGGGACCACGCGCCGCACCACTCGCCGCGGAACTCCCCGATCCGGCCCTGTGCGTCCACAACGAGCGTGCCGAGAGGCGGAGTTGGTGGATTCGGTGAAATCGGCGGAGGGGGCTCGGATCTCACGGGTACGTTCTCGTCGGGCACGGCCGCTCCTCTCCGTAGCGCTTCCACTACTCAGGGGGTTCAGCGTGACGGTCGGCCGGGAAGCATTCAACTTCTCGGACCAGGACGAAAGGTTGGTGAAAGTCCTTTGAACCGAAGGGAATTGGATCCCGACAGCTCACCCCAGGCGGCGTTCGGCGCACGTTTGCGCAGGGCACGGGAGGAACGCGGCTGGACGCAGGAGAAGTTGGCCGAGGAGATGGGGTACTCAAGTACGCACATCTCGTCGGTCGAAGTCGGGCGCAAACTTCCTACCTTGCGTCTCGCGCGGAGTGCCGACGCGGCGTTGGGCACCGGCGACATCTTCGAACGCGCCTGGCGCAAGGTGCGGCACGCCGGACTCCTCGAAGGATTCCCGCAGTTCATCGACCACGAGGCGCAGGCGGCCGAGATTCGGCTGTACGAAGTGGGTGTCGTCCCCGGTCTGCTCCAGACCCCGGACTATGCGGCCGTCCTCGCGCAGGGCGCCGTCAGGCGCGGAGCCATCACCGACGACCAGGCCGAGGAACGTGTCACGCTCGTCGCCGAACGGCAGGCCACGCTGGTGAGGACGCCCGCGCCGCTGGTCTTCGTGGTGCTGGACGAGAGCTGTCTGCGTCGGCCCGTCGGTGAACCCGCCGTCATGAACGGCCAGTTGGACCGGTTGCTTGAGTTCGCGGAGCTGCCCAACACCGTGCTGCAGGTCGCCCCCTTCGCGATGGGGGAGCGGCGATCGTTCGACCTGCCGGTGTATCTGCTGACCCTGCCGGACCGCTCGCTCGTGTCGTACGCCGAGTCCGCCCACCGGGGTCATCTGGAACGGGAAAGCGCGTTCGTACTGCCGATCCTCACGGCCTACCATCAGCTACAGGCCCAGGCCTGCTCGCAGGCTGAATCCGTGGCCATGATCAGTCAGTTGAGAAAGGGCACCTCGTGACGACCGAAGCCCCGCAGTGGTTCACGTCCTCCTACAGCAACAACGGCGGCGCCTGCATCGAGGTCGCCACCAACCTCGTCGCCTCACGCGGCGTCGTCCCCGTCCGCGACTCAAAGAACCCTGGCGGTCCGATTCTTGACCTTCCGGCCGGTGCTTTCGCTTCCTTCGTGACGAGCGTGAAGGCTGCCGACACCCGCCGGTGAGGACCCTCTTCGTGGAAGTGTGACGCTTCGCCGGAAAGTGTCACACTTCTGCACCCTGCCTACCCACCCGGAGGGTGATGTCAGTGCCGCCTGGATCATGGGCTGGTGCTCCGACGGCAGCTTCTTCTACCTCCAACTCTGATCCACACGCCTCTACGGCCCGCCCGTTTGCGACGGCGCGCACGCCCCCTCATCCGCCGGGGGCGTACCCCGTCACCCGCACGGGCGGCATCAACTCCGTTCACCCGTATGGCCGCTGCGGGTGGTTCCGGGCCTCCTCCATGATCGCCGTGCAAGCAGGCACCGCACGCAGCGAGGAGCAGGCAGTGAACGTACGGAAGAAGATCACCATGCTGGCCATGGCGGGCGCGTTGGCGCTGGGGATGGCGTCGGCGCAGTCGCCGGCGAGTGCGACCTCGGGCACCACCACGGTGAAGTCCGCGAGGGGCGAGTGCGGTGTGCGTTCCGATGCTCGGCTGTACTGCGGTAACAAGGCCGGGGCCAAGGGGTACGCGGACCGGTCCTATCGTTCCGCGACCCGGGGGCAGTTGAACGGGACCTTCAGCTGGTTCCAGTGCTGGGGCCACGGCGACCCGCACCCTGGCGGCAACGACATCTGGTACTGGACCCAGCTCGACAACGGCGCCTGGGGCAACGTCCCCGCGGTCGACGTCTCGACCGGGCAGGACCCGGCGCCCGGTCTGCGGCAGTGCTGACGTGCTGAAGTCCCTTATGGGCAGGCTGTTTCCGGGGCGCCGATCACGTGATGGATCGCGGACGCGGTGTCGACGGCGATGTGTGTGGGGCGGAACGCCGTCTCGGCCCAGGGGCGGCCGTTCGACACCCACACACTGCGCGCGTCCACGCCCACCGCACCCCCGATGTCGGCGGGTGCCGAGTCGCCGATGAGCCACGACGAGTGAAGGGGCTGCCCGGCCTTGGCCGCCGCCGCGTGGAAGATCTCCGGGGCCGGCTTCTTGTGGCCGGCCGACTCGGAGATCACCCAGCCGTGGACGAGCTTGTCCAGCCCGGTGTTCCGGATCTTCAACTCCTGTTGTGAGACACGGCCGTTGGTGACGATCACGCATGTCCAGCCCGCCGCGACGGCCTTTGTGAGGGCGTCGCGGGTGGGCTCGGCCAGGGTGACGTGGTCGGCGGCGCCCCGGTCGAGGAAGGTGACGATGGTGTCGGCGGGGACGGTTCCGTCGTAGCGCTCGGTCATGGTCCTCGCGAGGGCCTGCCTCGGGGTGTAGCCGCTGGCGTCGGCCGACAGCAGCCAGGTGACGTCGGTCGGCGGTAGGCCGTGCGCGGACAGGAACTCCCGCACCGCCTTCCGGAACGCGGCGTCGCGGTCGATCAGGGTGTTGTCCAGGTCCAGCATCAGCAGCGGCATGCCGGACAGTGGATCACCATCCGCCCGGCGATGCCTGCGACTTGGGCCCCTGTGGCAGCCCCCTGTGGCAGCCCCTAGGGCATCACCGAGTTCCAGTACCGGTACCACTCGTGCATCGACGGGCGCTCCGACGGCTGGTCCGACAGGGCGCGGCGCAGGAGGTGGAGGCCGGTCTGGTTCAGGGTGCCCTGGAGGTCCGTGGGGTCGCGGCTGACGCTGCCCATCTCCCGGCCGACCAAGGTTCGCAGGACGTAGAGGCCGTATTTGTAGCGGTCGGAGGCCTTGCTCTGGACCGAACCGCCCTCCGGCTGTGCCCAGTCGACGCCGTGGAGTTGGGGGAGCGGGGAGACACTGCCGGTCGCGCGGACGGCGTCGCAGTCCACGACGACCAGGCCGCAACCGCCCCCAGGATCCGACCAGTAGAGGACATTGCGCTGGTTGAGGTCGCCGTAGACGACGCCGATGCCGTGCAACAGGCCTAGGACGACGGACAGTTCGCGGCAGAGTGCGCCGCGCTGGCCGAGCCTGGCCGGGACGATGCCGGCGTCCTTGTTGTCCTCCGGCGGGGCCATCAGGTGCTGGACGTCGCGCGGGCGGCGCACGATCTCGCCGTTGGACCGCTGGAAGGAGTGGAAGAAGCGGTCGGGGATGCGGCGCATCAGGATGCCGCAGGCTCTGGAACCGTCCTGGATCAGGCGGACGGGCCACATGGTCCGCTCGTCGAGGATCTGCCGTTGTTTCGGCGTGAGGCGTTCCCGCAGGGCGACGATGGCCAGCATGGGTTCGGCGAAGCCGTCCGGCAGGGACTGGTGGTACTCCTTGTAGACCAACGGGCCGGGGCAGTCCGGGAGTTCGAGGTCCGGGACGGCGTACACCAGGGCCTGGCCGCCCCGGTCGAGCGGCTCCATGGCGCCGATCTTGTCCCTGGACAGGACCAGATGGTCGCGGCTGGACACCATCATGAGGCCCAGATCCCCACGACCGTACGGTCGTCGGTGAACGTGGAGCGCTGATAGTCCACCTGCGCGGCGAACGCGTGCGGCTCCGGCGGCCGGCGCCAGACGGAGTGCAGGGCGGTGCCCACCTCGCCGCTGCCGTCGCCCAGGGCGTCGCCGACCCCGTCCGTCATCAGCACCACCACCTCGTCCGCCGCCAGTGTGAACATCGCCCGGTGCCAGGACTCCCGGCCCAGCAGCGGCAGCGCGGCCGTGGTGCCGGTGACGACCTTCTTGCCGCCGTCCGCCTTGAGTTCGGTTAGCGGCAGCCAGCCCTTCGCGTCGCTCAGCGTCCACGCGGTGACATCGCCCACCCACAGCAGCAGGGCCTCCCTGCCGGCCTCGGGTGCGGCGCTGGCCGGTACCACCGCGTAGACCACGGCCGCCGAGGCCAGCTGCGCCACCGCGCTCAGCGGCAGCACACCGGTCTCCCCGGTCTCCCGGGCCAGCGAGTGATGGACCGCGCGGACCACCGCCTTGGCGCTGTCGCGCAGTACGGACTCGCAGTCCAGCTCCTCGGGCGCGACGCCCGCCCGGAGTTGGGTCGCCAGCGCGTGGCAGCCGGTCTCGGCCGCCGCCTCCGCCGCGAGATGCGACAACGCGCCCTGGGACACCCCGTCGGCGACCGCCGCGACGAGCCAGTCGTCGGTGCCGTAGAGGCAGTAGTCGTCCTGCCGTGGCGTGCCGCCGTGCCGGTGGCCGTCGCCGCGCGTGCTGGCGGCCCGTACGGTCAGCGAGCCGTGCCGGGCCCCGTCGAACACGGTGTCCGGCTTGCGCCAGCCGGGGCAGACGGGCACCGGGAAGTTCCCGTACTCGGCGTGCGGCTCGGCCGGCAGCGCGAGCCGGGGCAGCACCTCCTCGTGCGAACCGGGGTCACCGATCCGGAAAGTGCAGGGGGCCGACTCGGCGAACTCCTCGGCGTCGATATCGCCGGTGTCGCCGACCTCAGCGATGCCGTCCACGTCGTCGATGCTCTCCGCGGTCATCCGGTGCCTCCTCAGTCCTTCCAGGGGATGTCCTCGTCCATGGGGACGGGGATCACCGCCTCGGTCTGGAAGTCGGGGTCGAGGACGAAGCCGTCGGCGCCCTCTTCGGTGCCCTTGGCCGAGGCCAGGACGCTCTGGATCAGCAACTGGGTGGTCTCCTTGATGGCGTGGGAGGCGGTGTGCCCCTCCGCCACCGTGTAGGCGTGGAACCGGTCCTTGGGATGGACCAGTTCGTTCAGCGTCGTCGGATTGGTCTCGCCCACCCCGAACGGGACGACGTTCGGAAAGTTCGTGCCGGTCACCAGCGTGTCGAACTCCCGGTGCCACACGTCGTCGGCGTCGGTCGGCTCCCCGTCGGTGATGAAGAAGATCGCCGGCCGGTGGAACGAGAAGTCGTCGGCCCGCAGTTGCTCGGTGTCCGTCTCGATCAGCTCGCGTACGAGGCGGAAGGCGGCGGCGTACGAGGTCGCCCCGTCGGCGGTCAGCAGCGGCGGCTTCTGCACATCGCGCAGATCGCTGAGCGGCACCCGCAGATCTGCCCGGGACGCGAACTCGATCATGCTGAAGCGGACCTTGTCGCGCAGGGTGGGGTTCTCCCGCAGCAGGTCGCACAGGGTCGGAATGATGTCGTTGACGGAGTCGATCGGCTCGCCGGACATGGACAGGGAGCTGTCGACGACGACGTAGAACGGCAGCAGGATGGCCTTCGCGGGCATGATGTCTCCCGGGGTTCAGGGGCGTTGGACTGGGGTGCCGAACTGTGCGGCGAGGGCCGTGAAGACCGTCGCCCGTACATACGGCGGCCTGCCGGGCACGACATAGGCCGGGATGACGACGTGCCGGATCGGGGCCTGCTCGGAGGCGGTCTGCCACAACTGGTACTTGTCCGGCGAGTAGACACTGCCGGGCCGTACCTCGAAGTCCCAGCGGAAGGCGGTACCCGTCTCCGCGATCGCGGCGCGCAGGGCGTTCACCTCCGCGCACAGGGGTTCCGCGAGCGAGGCGGCCTGCTTCTCCGCGCCGGGACCGGCGCTCGCGGCGTAAGGCCTGAACAGATCGCGCACCTCGCTGTTCATGGCCGGCAGTGCGCCGAACAGGAGTCGGCACAGCAGCCGGACGAGGATCATGCGCCGCTTCTGCATGTCGATCTCATGCGTGCTCGGGCAGTACGCCTCGACCGTCATGCAGGTGGGCACCACCTTGAGCTGCACCAGATCCTTGAAGCCGGCCGCCAGGGTGTGGTGCCGTTCCTCGGCCGCGCCGCTCAGCTCCACCCGGAGCTGGTTGTGGAGTTGCAGCAGGTTGTTGAGCTGCGCGTCCTGCTCGCGCAGCTCGTTGCGCAACTGGCCGAGGTCACCCTGCCGTTGCTGCGACAACCGGTGCAACTGGTTCGCGTAGTTGGTGAATCGGGTGCCCATGTCCCCGAGGTACTGGGCCATCGCACCCGCGACATCCTGCGGCTGCTCCCCGTCGTGCTGTGCCTGTGCCTGATGCATCGTCATCTCGCCGCCTCACGAACCGGTGTCGGGGTTGAAGGACAGGGCCGTCCGCAGGGTGTGGCCGGTGTGGACGTTGCGGGACGTCACCTGGATCTCCGTACCGCCGAAGCACATGGAGATCTCCACCTTCCGGTCGTCGATCGGCAGCCGCATGGCGCTGCCCAGGTCGACCTTGACCGTGCCGAGGACGCGCACGTCCGGGCCGGTGCAGTAGCGAGGGTCCTTCTCGGTGGTCGCCAGCAGGTCGTAACTCATGTCGGACTGGTCATTGCGGATCGGCACCAGTTCGTTGCTGACGGTCTGGTCGATGTCCACGGACTCCCCGTTCCGCACGAACACCAGGAAGCGGTCCCGGCACCTGAAGATCCCGCGGTCGTCCACGAACCGCAGCCGCGCGGGGTCCACGTCCGGCTCGAAGGGCAGGCTGCAACTGATGCCGTAGGTGAGTTCCACCGTGCGCGAGGAGACGACGCTGGGCTGGTACGTGTAGTGGACCGCCCCGGCCAGCACCGCCCGCGCCGGGTCCGGCGGGATCAGCAGCTCCACCGCGGAGCCGTACCGCTTCTGCAGGAAGGCCGTCAACTGGCTGCGCAGATACGGCGATTGGGCGAAACCGCCGACCAGGACGATCCGGATGCCCGCCTTGCGGTCGCCCAGCAGGTTACGCATGTCGACGATCCGCTCGGCGACCAGGTGGGTGAGCGGCCGGACCACTCCGTCGAACAGCTTGTCCGCGTCGGCGGAGTCCACGAGCACGTGGAAGTCCTGGCCGCCCTGCAACCGCGCCAGCCGCTGCAACCCGCCCCGGCTGTGCAGCAGTTGGTAGATCTTCCCCGGGATGGTGATCGACAGGGGCGTGTCCCGGCCGACGTCGTGCTGCCGCTTCGCGCCCTCGAACGCGTCCAGCATCTCCTGCAGGGCGTCCGGCGCGTGCTGCTCGATGTGGGCGAGGAGTTCGGCCCCGAACCGCGGCTTCACCACCCCGGTCAGAAACCGCTGGTTGATGTACGACGACCCGAGGTCACCGCCGTCCGTGTGGCCCAACTGGGCGAGCCTGCCGCCGGGTTCGGGGCGGTAGGCGGCGATGTCCACGGTGCCGCCACCGCAGTCCACCACCATGATCGGCAGCTCGGCCGCGCCGGCCGGGGTCCGCGCGAAGGCGTGGATGGCCGCCGCCTCCGGCTCGGTGATCAGCAGCAGCCGGTCCGGCGTCGCCGGGAACCCGGCGCGCTCGGCGGCCTTGCGCATGGCGTTGCGCTGGTACTCCGTCCACATCGCGGGGACGGTGAGGCACCAGCGGATCTCGTCCTCCCGGTACCCGCCGTCCGTGATGTGCTGGACGGCCACCTCCCGCAGCCGCCGCAGATAGGCCGCGATCAGCGGAAGGGCCTGCTGGGGTGTGCCGTTGAGGTGTCCGTTCGCCGGTGTGTCACCGGCGCGCAGCCACATCTTGAAACCCTGGACCAGCCGGAGGTCCCCGGCGCCGGAGCGCATCCCGGCGTTCGACAGCGCGCGCCGCGCGGAGTACCCCCAGTCGATCACCTTGTCCTGGCCGTCCAGGAGCAGCGCGGTGAGGTTCTTCGGGTACACGACCGGCTGGTCCTGCCACTGGTCGAAGTAGTAGATCTTCCGGTCGGCCTCGTCGTTGACCGAGTCGACGGGACACCAGGCGAAACCGGACCCGTGTGTTCCGAAGTCGACGGCCGCCACTACCCTGATCGTCAAAATCTCCCCCTGAGCCCGTCGACGCGCCGCCCACGAACCCCGTCGGACGTGGTGGCGCGCATGCGTGTGCACAAGGGAGATGCCGGGACCGGCCCCAGACGGACCACGGCACGCTTCAGTACTCGCGTGACTACTAACTCCCCCGCTCACGCTGCCTGTTGGGCGTGCGATGAGCGTTGCACAAGATCTCCTTTTTCGGACAGGGTGATGAGTTCAAATACGCATACGGCCGGTGGCACTGCGTAGTTGACCTCATCCCTTCGTGACCCGTCCGCCCCGTGCAGGGCGCGATCGTCACAGGCGGTGACTCTTCAGCGTCATGTGCAGCAGCAGCCGGTCCTCGCCGTCGTCCAGATCCAGCCCCGTCAACTGCTCCACCCGGGACAGCCGGTAGTACAGCGTCTGCCGGTGGATCCCCAACTCGGCCGCGGTACGCCCCGCTTGGCCCGCCCGGTCGAGGTACACCTCGGCGGTACGGGCGAGTTCATGGTGCGCGGGGGAGAGCAGCGGCGCCACGACCGGATCGTGCGCGGCCTCCGGCGGCAGCGCGGCCAGCAGCCGGTACGGCCCGATCGCCGCCCACTCGACCACCGTCCCGAACCGCGGCTCCGCCAGCCCCGCCCGACACGCGGCCGTGGCCTCCTGCCAGGCGACACCGAGATCGCTGAGGCCGGTGCGGGGGGCGCCGATACCGGCGACGGGGGTGGCGCCCGGTGGGGGAGTGCGTCCGGCGGCGGGCGGCCGCGGGGTGCCGCTCGCGCCCGGACTCCGGCCGTCCGCCGACGGCCGTGAAGCGGCACCCGCTCCCATGGCCCGGCCGTCTGCCGACGGCTGTGAAGTGCCGCCGGCTCCCGCTTCCCGGCCGCCGGCCGGCGACTGTGCAGCGGCACTCGCCCCAGCAGCCCGGCTGTCCGCCACCCTCCGGGATTCGGCGCTCGCCTCCGGCCCTCGCCCGTCCGCCGGCACCTGCGCCGCCGCACTGGCCCCCGACCCCGGGGCATTCCCGGGCACCCGCGCCGTCGCACTCGCCCCCCGCGCACTCCCCAGCACCCGCGCCGCCGCACTCGCCGCCGGTGTCCGTACGTCCGTCGTGCGCAGCCGGACCAGTACCGCCAGGCTCTGCTGCCCGGCCGCGCCCCACGGCACCGTGCACAACGCGGTCGCGTGCGGCACCGTACGCGCGGAGGGGGCGTCGTCCGGGTCGGCGGACGGCCAGGGGGCGACGCAGATCACCGCGTGCGGGCCGTCGCCGCGTGGGCCCAGGGCCGTGCGGAGGGCGGCCACCGCCATGTCCCGCTGCCAGCCGCGCTCGGCGGTGAGCACCTCCCGCAGCTCACGGGTGAGGTCGGCGCCCGCCTGGGCCTCGTCCGCGAGGAGCGCGCCGATCCGGGCCGCCACCTCCATCGCCGCGTCCAGCTGGGCAACGGCGGGGCCGGGATCGTCGTCGTCCAGGAGCCAGACGTAGCCGAGGACGACACCCCGATGGCGTACGGGGAGGCAGATACGGCCGCGGTAGACGCCCGCCTCGGGGGTCGGCGGGATGCGGACCGGGCCGGTCGCCCGGGTGATGCCGAAGCCCTCGAACCAGGTGCGGATCGCCGCCGTGGAGCGCCGGGTCAGGATCGAGCGGGTGCGGACCGGGTCCAGCGCGGACGGGTCCAGGTCGCCCTCACCGTCGTAGGCCCCGAAGGCGATCAGCTCGAAGTCGCGGTTCTCCAGGGTCGCGGGGGCGCCGAGGAGCTCCGAGATCTCGTCCACGAGCTCCTGGTAGTCGCCTCTGGAATCGGATGTCACCCGGGCATTCTCCCGCATTCCCGCGCCGCCTTCATACATCTGTCTGAGATCTGCGGCACGGATGCGTGACAGCTGTCGATGGCCGACGATCGGAGACAACCCTAGGTTTCACGGTGGTTCCCGTATGCCCGACTGCTTGGAGGTACCCCCGTGCTGGGTCCCGTGATTCTCGCCGCCTCGCGCAGCGATCAGATGCGTCGGCTGATCTCGGCGGCGCCTGTGACCAAGCAGGTCGTCGACCGCTTCATCCCCGGCGAGACCGTGGACGAGATCGTGCCGATCGTCCAGGACCTCACCGCCAAGGGCCTCGAGCTGACGATGGACGTCGTCGGCGAGGACATCACCACCCCCGAGCAGGCCGCCGCCGCCCGCGACGCGTACCTCCAACTCGTCGACCGGCTCAAGGAGTTGGAGCTGGGAACCCGGGCCGAGATGTCCATCAAGCTGTCCATGTTCGGCCAGGCGCTGGACGGCGGCCACGAACTCGCCCTCGCGAACGTCAGGCCCGTCGTCGAGGCCGCCGCCGCCATCGGTACGACCGTCACGCTCGACGCCGAGGACCACACCACCCTCGACTCGATGTTCGCGATCCACGAGGAACTGCGGAAGGACTTCCCGCAGACCGGCTGCGTCATCCAGGCCTACCTCTTCCGCACCGAGTCCGACGCCCGCCGCCTCGCCGGGGCCGGCAGCCGCGTCCGGCTCGTGAAGGGCGCGTACAAGGAGCCCGCCGAGGTCGCCTACCAGCAGAAACACGAGATCGACAAGGCGTACGTCCGGATCCTGCGCATCCTGATGGAGGGCGCGGGGTACCCGATGATCGGCTCCCACGACCCGCGCCTGATCTCCATCGGCCAGGAACTCGCCCGCCGCGCGGGCCGCAAGCCCGACGAGTACGAGTTCCAGATGCTCTACGGGATCAGGAGCGACGAGCACCTGCGGCTCGCCGCCGAGGGTCACCGCATGCGCGTCTACACCGCGTACGGCACGGACTGGTACGGATACTTCATGCGGCGCCTCGCCGAGAAGCCGGCCAACCTCCTCTTCTTCGCACGATCCACCCTTACCAAGGGCTGACCTAACACCCGCTCACGTACAAGGAGTTACGGATCCCATGGACGCTGTGACCCAGGTCCCCACCCCCGTCAACGAGCCGGTGCACGGCTACGCGTCCGGCTCTCCCGAGCGGGCCCGTCTTGAGGTCAAGCTCAAGGAACTGGCCGAGAACCCGATCGACCTGCCGATGACCATCGGCGGCGAGCGGCGACTGGGCGGCGGCGAGCGCGTCGACGTCGTACAGCCGCACAACCACAAGGCCCGCATCGGCACGTACGCCAACGCCACCCAGGACGACGCCCAGGACGCGATCGACGCGGCCCTCGCCGCCGCGCCCGCCTGGCGTGCGATGTCCTTCGACGACCGCGCCGCGATCATCCTGCGCGCCGCCGAACTCCTCTCCGGCCCCTGGCGCGAGACCCTCGCCGCGTCCACGATGCTCGGCCAGTCCAAGACCGCCCAGCAGGCCGAGATCGACTGCCCCTGCGAACTGGTCGACTTCTGGCGCTTCAACGTCAAGTACGCCCGCGACCTGCTCGCCGAGCAGCCCCCGGCGAACTCCGCGGGCGTCTGGAACCGCCTCGACCACCGCCCGCTCGAAGGCTTCGTCTACGCGATCACGCCCTTCAACTTCACGGCGATCGCGGGCAACCTGCCGACGGCCCCGGCGCTCATGGGCAATGTCGTCGTCTGGAAGCCGTCGCCGACGCAGACCCACTCCGCCGTCCTGCTCATGCAGTTGCTGGAGGAGGCGGGTCTCCCCAAGGGCGTCATCAACCTCGTCACCGGTGACGGCATCGAGGTCTCCAAGGTCGCCCTGGAGCACCGCGACCTGGCGGCCATCCACTTCACCGGTTCCACCAAGACCTTCCAGTACCTGTGGAAGACGGTCGGCGCGAACATCGAGAAGTACCGCTCCTACCCCCGCCTGGTCGGCGAGACCGGCGGCAAGGACTTCGTCGTCGCCCACCCGAGCGCGGACCGCGCGGTGCTGAAGACGGCGCTGACCCGGGGCTCCTTCGAGTACCAGGGCCAGAAGTGCTCCGCGAGCTCCCGGGCGTACATCCCGGCGTCGATCTGGAACTCCGGTTTCAAGGAGGAATTCGCCGCCGAGGTCGACCACTTGACGATGGGTGACGTCACCGATCTGTCGAACTTCATCGGCGCGGTCATCGACGAGCGCTCCTTCGCCAAGAACAAGGCGGCGATCGACCGCGCGAAGGCGGACCCCAACTGCACGATCGTCGCGGGCGGTTCGTACGACGACTCGGTCGGCTACTTCGTCCGCCCGACGGTGGTGGAGTGCAGCGACCCGACGAACGAGGTCTTCACGACGGAGTATTTCGGCCCGTTCCTCGCGGTCCACGTCTACGAGGACGAGAACTACGACGAGATGCTGACCCAGATGGAGTCGGTGTCCGACTACGCCCTCACCGGCGCGGTCATCGCCAACGACCGTGCGGCGGCGGCGTACACGATGGAGAAGCTCCGCTACGCGGCCGGCAACTTCTACATCAACGACAAGTCGACGGGCGCGGTCGTCGGCCAGCAGCCCTTCGGCGGCGGCCGCTCCTCCGGCACCAACGACAAGGCCGGCGCCCCGCAGAACCTGATGCGCTGGACGTTGACCCGCGCCATCAAGGAGACCCTGGTGGCGCCGACGGACTACACGTACCCGCACATGGGCTGACAGCCACACCGGGCGCCCGCAGTGGGCAGACTCCCCGTCATGACCCCAACCCGTATGCAGGACACGGCGGTTACGGCGGACGACGGAGTACGGCTGTGGGCCTCCCGGTCCGGCCGTGGCACACCCGGCACCACACCCCTGGTGCTGTGCCACGGCGGGCCCGGGCTGTGGGACATGTTCGAGGACGTGGCCGCGATGCTCAACGGCCGTGCCACGGTGGTCCGTTGGGACCAGCGCGGTGGCGGCCGGTCCGAGCCGTGCGCGGGCCCGTGGACCACCGAGCGCTTCGTGGCCGATCTCGACGCCGTACGACGGCACTTCGCGCTGGAGCGGACCGTGCTGCTCGGCCACTCCTGGGGCGCGTCGCTCGCCCTGAACTACGCCCTCGCCCACCCGGAACGGGTCGCCGCGCTGATCTACGTCAGCGGCACCGGCATCGGACCGGACACCGACTGGCACGGCGGCTACGAGGCGAACCTCCTCGCGCGCCTCGGCGAAGATCCCCAACGGCTCGCCCGCTGGCGGGAGTTGCCCGGCGAGAGCCGTGAACGGGCGGTGCTCCAGTGGTCGGCCGACTTCGCGGACCGCGAGCGGGCCGTCGAGCACGCGGAGCGGATGGCCGACCCCTGGTTTCCGATCAACTCCCCCTGCAACAAAGCCCTGAATGCCGAGGCGAGACGGACCACCGGCACCCCCACCCTGTACGCCGTCTGCCAGGCCCTCGACCTGCCGGTGCTCATCGTCGACGGGGAGCGGGACATCCGGCCCCGGTCGGCCGTCGACTCGCTGGAGCGGGCACTGCCCCGCGTGCGCCGCGTGACCCTGCCGAACGCCGGGCACCTCCCCTGGGTCGAGGACCCGCACGGATTCCGCGATGCGGTGAGGACGGTGATGACGGCAGCGCGCTGAGCCCCCGTCTCCGATACTGACCCCGTGACCATCCGTATGCGCACCGTCCACACGGCCGACCTCACCCCGGCCGACCTCCGCGCCGCCCGCGAACTCCTTGACGCGGCCTTCGGCGGCGACCTCACCGACCAGGACTGGGAGCACGGGCTCGGCGGCGTCCACGCGCTGCTCGCCGACGACACGGGGCGGCTCCTCGCGCACGGCTCGGTCGTCATGCGCCGGGTGCGGTATCGGGGGCGGTGGTTGCGGGTCGGGTACGTGGAAGGGGTCGGGGTGCGGCCCGATGCCCGGCGCAAGGGGTACGGGGGGTTCGTCATGGCCGAGTTGGAGCGGATCGTCGATCACGCCTACGACGTCGGGTTGCTCGGGGCCAGTGACGACGGGGCCCGGCTCTACACCGTGCGCGGCTGGCGGCTGTGGGGCGGGAAGATCTCCGCCCTCGGGCCGGACGGGATCGTCCATCTGCCCGAGGAGGAGGACAGTACATACGTCAGACCCGCGCTCGCCGGGTCGCTCGACCTCGGCGCCGATCTTCTCTTCGACTGGCGGGACGGGGACGTGCTCTGACGATCCGTCACGCTGCCGCCCGTACCAGGATCTTGCCCGTGTTCCCGCCCCGGAGCATCGACAGGAACGCCTCCACGATCAGCTCGAAGCCGTCCACCACCGTCTCGTCCAGGGCCAGCGTCCCGGCGCGCAGTCGCGGTACGGCGAACTCGTACAACTCCTCCTGCGCGTCCCGGTGGTCGCGCACCAGGAAGCCCTCGATGCGCAGGCTCTTCTCCACGACATCGGCGTGGTTGAAGAGCGCGGGCGGCGGGTCCGGGGTGTTGTACTGGCCGACCGTGCCGATGCGCACCACTCGCCCGCGTTCGCGCAACGCGCCCACCGCGGCGCCGAGTTGGTCGCCCCCGACGTTGTCGACGAACAGGTCGATGCCGTCGGGGGCCGCCTCGGCGAGGAGTTCGGCCACGGGAGCGGTGCGGTAGTCGAAGGCCGCGTCGTAACCCACGTGCTCCGTCAGGTACTTGACCTTCTCCGCCGAGCCGGCGCTGCCGATCAGCCGGCCCGCCCCCAGCAGCTTCGCGAAGCGTCCGGTCGCCGTGCCGACTCCGCCCGCCGCCGCGGACACGAACACGTCGTCGCCCTCGCGGAGTCGGGCGATCCGGGTGAGGCCGACGTACGCCGTCAGGCCGGTGCCGCCGAGCACGCTCAGGTAGGCGGACAGGGGAACCCCGTCGTGGTGGGGGAGTCGGCGGACCTCCTCGGGTCGTACGACCGAGTGCGTGCGCCAGCCCGAGCGGTGGAAGACGATCTCGCCCTCGGGCAGTGCCGGGTCGCGGGAGGCGACGATCCGGCCGAGGGCGCGGCCCTCCAGCGGCGCGTTCAACTCGAAGTCGCCGTCCATCATTTCGCGGTGGTAGGGGTCGACGGACCAGTAGAGGTTCTCGACCAGGGCGGTACCCGGAACCGGCTCCGGAACGGGTGACTCCACGAAGCGGAAATGGGCGGGCGTGGGGAAGCCGGTCGGGCGGGACGTCTGGTGCACGGTGAGCGCGATGTCGGACTTGGTCATGGGACGGGACCGTAGACAGGAATGCGGGGGTCGGGGAGACGGTTGCGCTCATGGAACGAGTCGGTCCATGAATCATCCTCATAGCAGCAGGTGGGAGACCCCGAGTGCAGTCTGTCGATCTTGCGCCGCAGGAGCTCAGGACCCTGGTCGCGGTGGCCGACGAGGGCGGTTTCTCGGCCGCCGGTGCCCGGCTCGGGAGCACCCAGTCCGCCGTCTCGCACGCGGTGCGCGGCATCGAACGGAAGCTGGGCGTCGTGCTGTTCGAGCGCGGGCGGTACGGTGCCCGGCCCACGCCCGCCGGTGCGCGGGCCGTCGCGCACGCACGCCGTGTGCTGCGGATGCTGGAGGTGATGGTCGCCGAGACGCGGGGCGTCCAGGCGGACGTGGTCGCCGGGCCGCTGCGCATCGCCGCCTTCCGGAGCGCGGCCCTGCATCTGCTGCCGCCGGTGCTGGAGCGCCTCGCCGTCTCCCACCCCGGGATCGAGCCGACCGTGCGGGTGGTCCGCGAGATCGGGTCCGGCACCGCCGGCGAGGTGGCCGAGGGGCGCGCGGACCTCGGTATCGCGACCATCGGCACCGGTTCGCCGGTCCCGCCGGGGCTGGTGGGCGACGTACTCCTGGAAGAGCCGTACGCGCTGGTGCACCCGGCCGGTCACCCGGCGCCGCGCTCGCTGCCGCTGGTCGACTGGGCCGAGAACTGCTCCTCGTACACCCGCGCCTGGTGGGCCGCGCAGGACTGGATCCCGGCGGCGACGGTGCGTGCCGAGGACGACGGGGCGGTGCTCTCCATGGTGGGCAGCGGTTTCGGCATGGCCATCATGCCCGGGCTCTCCCTCACCGGGGCGCCGCCCTCGGTCGAGGTCACCGATCTCGGGGCGGGGCGGCCGACGCGGAAGGTCGGCTATGTGACCACTCCCGAACTTGCGGCGACGACGGCCGTCCGGGCACTCGTCCGTGAACTCAGGGTCGGAAGGAAATCGCAGGTCAGCGCCGTGTGACTCGTTTCACCGTCTCAGATAGTAGGAAGTCCGAGTAATTGTGGAGACAGATGCACGGTCCTGTCCTAGCTTTGTAGGAGCCGAACGTCTCGCTAGACCAAGCGAATGGCGGTCGTGAGCCGGACAACCGCGCAGGCAACCCCTGCGGTCCGCCGCTCCCCGTCTCTTCTGGGGGCACCTCCCACGCCCATTAGGCAGTGGGGGAGTCTCGTAACCCCCTTCAGTACTCCAGGAATTATCGAAGGAGTCGGTTCCCCATGGCCGAGACGACCGCCCGCCGCCGAGTCCGCCACGTGCCCCGCACGAGCGAGTCCGAGCGCAAGAACGCCGCCGCCGCCCTCCAGCGCGCCCTCGACCGCCGGGACAACGGTGGAGAGACCGGCCACTGAGCCGAGGTAACGCCTTAAAAAGCACGCCCATCTTGAAGCACGCCCACAAGCCGGGAGCCGCGCCCGCACGGGGTGCGGCGCGGTCTCAGTGACCGCGCCGCACCTCGAAGTGGTCGATGCGCTTGCCGTCGCCGTCCAGGGCCGAGACCCTGAGCCGGGGCGTACTGCCGCTCTCCGCCTCCACCGAGAGGAGGGAGAAGCCCCGGTAGCGCACCCGCGACCACTCCACCGTCTCCGCCTTCGTGTGCTGGCCCTCGCCCCACTGCACGGTGTCGACCGTCCCGTGCCGCGTGACGTGCCCCTCGTAGCTCTCCTTGACGCCCGCCGGGAAGCCGTACAGATCGCGCCCGCCGCCGCCCGCCGTGACGTAGACGATCCCGTCCTTCGTCGGATCGGTGGACGCGCCGATCGGTACCGCCCGGCCGACCGCGTTGTCCCTGATCGCGTCGGTCCGCTCGTAGACGTGGTTGTGCCCGTTGATCACCAGGTCCACCTGGTGCTTCGCGAACAGCGGCAGCCACTCGGTCCGTACCCCGCCGTCGGATGCGTGCTGCGAGGTCGAGTAGGCGCAGTGGTGGAAGAAGACGACGACGAAGTCGATCCCCTTCGTCGCCCGCAGCTCACGCAGCGTGCCGTCCAGCCACTTCGTCTGCTTCCCGTCCGTGTAACCGAGGTTGGCGGTGATCTCGTACGACACGTCGTTCGCGTCGAGCGCCACGATGCCGACGTTGCCGTAGACGAAGGAGTACACGCCCGGCGCGTGCGACGGGTCGAAGCCGTTCTCCGGGAGGGACCAGCGGGCGAGCTGGCCGCCGTAGCCGTCGGGGGAGTACCAGGCCTCCATGTCGTGATTGCCGGTCGTCACCATCCACGGGACGGACCGGGAGACCGGCTCGTTCTGCTTGAGGAACAGGTCCCAGTACGTCGGGTCGTAGCCGTCCGTCGTCTTGCCCAGGCCGTTGGTGTCGGCGTAGCAGATGTCACCGGCGTGGAGGTGGAAGGCGGGATCCTCGCGCAGGATCACGTGGTCGTTGGCGGCGGCCGCGTTGCTCACACCCTGGTCGCCGAAGGCCGTGAACACGAACTTCTCGGGGTTCGCCGGTGCCGTACGGAACGAGCCGATCGTCGGGCGGTGTGCCGGTGCCGCCGGGTCGTAGCCCTCGTGGCCGACGCCGTAGTAGTACGTCGTGCCGGGGCGGAGGCCGTTCAGGGCCGCGTGGACGTAGTACTGCTCCACCGCGGGGCGTACGCCGGTCAGCCCGGGGGTGTGCAGGTCGCGTACCTCGGCGGTGATCCGGCGGCTCAGGTCGTCCGGCCGCGTCCCGACGCGCACGTACGGCTTCCTGACCGCGAACGGGACCTGCCAGGAGATCCGCATCTCCGTCTTCGGGTCGCCGCCGAAGGCGAGATGGCGGCCGAAGGGGGTGACGACGGCGCCGGGCACCTTCGACGTGGCGGGGGCATTCGTCTTTACGGCGGCTGCCTTTTGGTCGCTGGTTCCTGGGCCACCGGCCGCGCACCCCGTGACCAGTCCGCCCGCCGCAACCGCGCCCGCCGTCACCAGCGTGCGGCGTCTGGTCAGCTTCGTGCGCAGGTACTCGTACTGCTCGGCCATGCTCATCCGGGTCGCGAGGTGTTCCGGGATGCCGACGTCAGGTGTTTCCATGTCGATGAAGCTCCCCCAGAAGTCCAACGGCCTCCCGGCATAAGGGTGAACACCGGTCGAACGGCCGACACCGGCGCCCGCGAACCATCCGCCCCCGTCCGCATCATGGACACCCGGTGTCATCCCATGGGACGCGGAGTACGGTGTCGGGCATGTCTCGCAGCATCGATCTCGCAGTGATCCCCGGTGACGGCATCGGTCAGGAAGTCGTGGCCGAAGGTCTGAAAGTCCTCTCCGCCGTCCTTCCGCAGGATGTGAAGCTGGAGACCAAGGAGTTCGACTTCGGCGCCCGGCGCTACCACGCCACCGGTGAGACCCTCACCGACGCCGACCTGGCCGCGCTGAAGCCGCACGACGCGATCCTGCTGGGCGCGATCGGTGACCCGAGTGTTCCGTCCGGGGTGCTGGAGCGCGGCTTCCTGCTGAAGCTCCGCTTCGCCTTCGACCACCACGTGAACCTGCGGCCGAGCAAGCTGCTCCCGGGAGTGGCGACCCCCCTCGCCGGTGAGCCGGAGATCGACTTCGTCGTGGTCCGTGAGGGCACCGAGGGTCCGTACACCGGCAACGGCGGCACCATCCGCAAGGGCACCGAGCACGAGGTCGCCACCGAGGTCTCCGTCAACACGGCCTTCGGTGTCGAGCGCGTCGTCCGCGACGCCTTCGCCCGCGCCCAGGCCCGCCCGCGCAAGAAGCTCACGCTGGTCCACAAGAACAACGTGCTGACCTTCGCGGGCCACCTGTGGACGAACGTCTTCAACAAGGTCGCGGCCGAGTTCCCCGAGGTCACCACCGACTACATCCACGTCGACGCGGCGACGATCTACCTCGTCACCGACCCGGCCCGTTTCGACGTGATCGTCACCGACAACCTCTTCGGCGACATCATCACCGACCTCGCCGCGGCCGTCTCCGGCGGCATCGGCGTCGCCGCGAGCGGGAACATCAACCCGTCCGGCGAGTTCCCCTCGATGTTCGAGCCCGTGCACGGCTCGGCCCCGGACATCGCGGGCCAGGGCAAGGCCGACCCCACCGCCACGGTCCTGTCCGTCGCCCTCCTGCTGCGTCACCTCGGCTACGAGCCCGAGGCCGTCCGCATCGAGGAGGCCGTCTCCGCCGACCTCGCGGAGCGCACCGGCAAGCCCGCGCGCAGCACCACCGAGATCGGCGACGCGCTCGCCGTACGAGTAGCCGGCTGACCCCGCCGCCACTCGAAAAACTCTCGCAGTATTTCGAAGCCGCCGGGTCGCATATGCACCCGGCGGCTTTTCTTACGTCCCCGCCGAGTGCCACCATCATCCCTGGGTCGCATTCACGCCGTTTTCGTCCACGGTCCTCCCCGCGCGATAATCGAACGCGGAGCCGCGGAATGAGGCAATGCTCGGACGTCCTAACACTGGCCACTGGCAGTCGAGGGGCGTGAGCGCGGCCCGTCACACACAACCGGTGAAGGACAACCACTCATGACGACGCCCACGATCGAGCTCAAGCCCTCGGCCTCGCCACTTTCCGCCGCCGAGCGCGACGCGATTCTGGCGAACCCCGGGTTCGGCCGCCACTTCACCGACCACATGGTGACGATCAAGTGGACCGAGGGCCGCGGCTGGCACGACGGCCAGCTCGTGCCCTACGGCCCGCTCTCCCTCGACCCCGCGAACATGACTCTGCACTACGCGCAGGAGATCTTCGAGGGCCTCAAGGCCTACCGGCAGGCCGACGGCTCCGTCGCCACCTTCCGCCCCGAGAAGAACGCCCGCCGCTTCCAGACCTCCGCCCGCCGCCTCGGCATGCCCGAGCTGCCGGTCGAGACGTTCATCGAGGCGTGTGACGTGCTGGTCCAGCAGGACCGCGACTGGGTCCCGGCGCACGGCGGCGAGGAGTCCCTGTACCTGCGCCCGTTCATGATCGCGACCGAGGTCGGCCTGGGCGTGAAGCCCGCCAACGAGTACCTCTTCCTCGTCATCGCCTCCCCGGCCGGCGCCTACTTCCCCGGCGGCGTGAAGCCCGTCTCCATCTGGGTCTCCGAGGACCACGTCCGCGCCGTCCCCGGCGGCATGGGCGACGCCAAGACCGGCGGCAACTACGCCGCCTCCCTCCTCGCCCAGGCCGAGGCAGCCGAACAGGGCTGCGCCCAGGTCTGCTACCTCGACGCGGTCGAGCGCAAGTGGGTCGAGGAACTCGGCGGCATGAACCTGTACTTCGTCTACGGCAACCGGATCGTCACCCCCACTCTCACCGGCTCGATCCTGGAGGGCGTCACCCGTGACTCCCTCCTCACCCTCGCCCGCGACCTCGGCTACGAGCCGGAGGAGGGCCGGATCTCCATCGACCAGTGGCAGCGCGACTCGGAGAACGGCACGCTGACGGAGGTCTTCGCCTGCGGTACGGCCGCGGTCATCACCCCGGTCGGCACGGTCAAGCGCACCGGCGCCGAGTGGCACCAGTCCGACGGCGAGCCCGGCGAGGTCACCCTGAACCTCCGCGCGGCCCTCCTCGACATCCAGCGCGGCGACGCCGTCGACAAGCACGGCTGGATGCACCAGCTCGGCTAGACACGACTGCTCACCTCGGTGGCCGTCGCGGACTTGGTGTCCGCGGCGGCCTTCGCCGTCAACAGGACGAACGTCAGCCCGCCCACCACCCCCGACAGCAGGAAACTGCAGTCCACCCCGCCGGTGAGCGACAGCAACGGCCCCTCGTACGACGGCAGCGACACCGCCAGCAGACCGACCCCCGCGCCCACCGCCCAGGAGGTCACCGCCGGAACGTTCCAGCCAGCCCGGAACCAGTAAATGCCGCCCCGGGAACGGCGGTTGAAGACCTGGAGGGCATCAGCGTCGTACATCCCGCCGCACCGCACGAAGCCGATCAGCGTGATGACCGCCCACGGCGTGCCGATCGCCGTCAGCAGCAGCACGAAGGACGTCATCGCGGACTGCGCGTTCCAGGCGTAGTGCCCCACGAAGACACACACCGTGGCGACGATCGCGACCGTGCAGGTCGCCCGCGCCCGGGACGCGCGCGGCAGGATCGCGTCCAGGTCGAGGCCCATGGAGTAGAGCATCAGCCCGGCGTTGCCCACCGACCCCGCCGAGGCGGCGAGCAGCAGCGGGACCAGGTACCAGGTGGGCGACGCCGACACCAGCGGGCCCGCGTAGTCGAGAGCCGCCCGCGCCCCGAACGCCGTGAACGTGCCGAAGAGTTGGGGGACGAGGAGACCGGCGATCAGGCCGAGCCAGGTCGCGTGCAGGACCCGGCGCGAGGAGTGGCGGGCCGGTGAGATGTAGCGCGTGTAGTCGCCGAGGAGGGTGATGAACGCGATCGGCCCGGACAGTCCCGCCGCCACCGTTGCCAGACACCACGTCGGCCAGAACCCGCCCAGCAGATAGCCGCCCGCCTCCGGCAGCGCGCCGGTCGTGAAGTGCGGGGCGTACGCGACCACGCCCAGGATCAGCAGTGCCGTCATGCCGACCGACAGCACCCGGGACATCGCGAGCAGCACCCGGTAGCCGTAGACCGCGCCCGCGACGGTCGCCCCGGCGAGCAGCGCGTACACGACGGCGTACGACGCCCCGCCCGCCGGCAGCCCGAACAGCCGCCCCAGCACGCCCACCATCACATCGCCGCCGATCCACACCGTCAGCGCGGTGTAGCCGAGGGCGAGCAGCAGTCCCACGACCGAGCCGACCAGCCGGCCCCGCACCCCGAACTGGGCGCCGGACGACGTCGACAGGTTGGTCGCGGTACGCAGGGACACCAGTGCCAGCGGCGCCGTGAACACCGTCCCGACCACCGTGCCCGCGACGATCGACGACACGGAGGCCCACCAACCGAGCCCGAACGACGGCGGCAGCCAGCCGAAGATGATCACGCCGAGGCAGAGGTTGGAACCGAGCAGGATCGATACCAGATCACGCGGACCGCTGGTGCGTTCCTCGTCCGGGATGGTGTCGACTCCGCGCTGTTCGATCGGCATGGTGGGCCACCTTTTTCTTAGAGTGACGTTCAATGTGAACCGAAGGGTGGTCGCGCGTCAACCATTCCGGATAGGGGTTTTACGGTTTAGAGTGATGCTCTAAAGGAGGGACACGGGATGCGACTGACCCCCACGGAACGCGACCGGCTGCTGCTGTTCTCGGCCGCCGAACTGGCCCGCGCCCGCAAGGCGCGCGGTCTGCGGCTCAACGTGCCGGAGGCCACCGCGCTCATCGCGGACACGGTGTGCGAGGCGGCCCGGGACGGGAGGCGGCTGGCGGAGGCCATCGAGCGTGCCCGGTCCGTCCTCGGTCCCGACGACGTGCTGCCGGGTGTCGCCGACATCGTCACCGAGGTGCACGTCGAGGCGGTCTTCGACGACGGTTCGCGGCTCGCGGTGGTCTCGGACCCGATCGGCGGGGGACTCGCGGCTGATGCCCCGGGCGCGCTCATCCCCGGCCCCGCGCACGCCGAACCCGAGGCCGTCGTCCGCGTCACGGTCACCAACACCGCGACCGTCCCCGTCTCCGTGACCTCCCACTTCCACTTCTTCGAGGCCAACCCGCGCCTCGACTTCCCCCGCGCCGAGGCCTACGGCATGCGGCTCGCCGTCCCCGCCGGATCGTCCGTCCGCTTCGGCCCGGGCGAGAGCGCGGAGGTCGGCCTGCTGCCGATCGGCGGCGAGCGGATCGCGATCGGTTTCGCGGGCCTCGTCGACGGCCCGCTGGACGCGCCGGGCGCGAAGGCGGAGGCGCTGCGCCGGGCAACTGCCTGCGGTTACCTGGGAGTTGAGCTGTGAACCCGTACGAGTACGCCGCCACCCACGGCCCCCGCGCCGGCGACCGCGTCCGCCTCGGCGACTCCGGCCTGACCATCCGGGTCGAGTCCGACGCGCAGCGCTACGGCGACGAGTTCCTCGCCGGGTTCGGCAAGACGGCCCGCGACGGACTGCACCTCAAGGCCGCCGCCGTGCGCGAGACGTGTGACGTCGTGATCAGCAACGTCGTCGTGATCGACGCCGTGCAGGGCATCCGCAAGGTGTCCATCGGGATCAGGGAAGGGCGGATCTGCTCCATCGGGCGGGCCGGTAACCCCGACACCCTGGACGGGGTGGACGTGGTCGTCGGCACCGGTACGTCGATCGTGTCCGGCGAGGGGCTGATCGCCACCGCGGGCGCGGTCGACACCCACGTGCACCTGCTCTCGCCGCGCATCATGGAGGCGTCGCTCGCCTCCGGGGTGACGACGATCATCGGGCAGGAGTTCGGCCCGGTCTGGGGCGTCGGCGTCAACTCGCCCTGGGCGCTGCGCCACGCGTTCAACGCCTTCGACGCCTGGCCGGTCAACATCGGCTTCCTGGGCCGGGGTTCGTCGTCCTCGGACGCCCCGTTGATCGAGGCGTTGGCGGAGGGCGGCGCCTCCGGCTTCAAGGTGCACGAGGACATGGGCGCCCACACCCGCGCGCTGGACACCGCGTTGCGGGTCGCCGAGGAGTACGACGTCCAAGTCGCCCTGCACAGCGACGGGTTGAACGAGTGCCTGTCGGTCGAGGACACCCTGCGTGTCCTGGAGGGGCGGACGATCCACGCCTTCCACATCGAGGGCTGCGGCGGCGGGCACGTGCCGAACGTCCTGAAGATGGCGGGAGTCGCGAACGTCATCGGCTCCTCCACCAACCCCACCCTCCCCTTCGGCCGGGACGCGGTCGCCGAGCACTACGGCATGATCGTCTCCGTCCACGACCTGAAGACCGACCTGCCCGGCGACGCCGCGATGGCCCGCGACCGTATCCGCGCCGGGACGATGGGCGCCGAGGACGTGCTGCACGACCTGGGCGCGATCGGCATCACCTCGTCCGACGCGCAGGGCATGGGTCGAGCCGGTGAGACCGTGCGCCGTACGTTCGCGATGGCCGGGAAGATGAAGGCCGAACTGGGCGCCCCGGACGTCGGCCACGACAACGACCGCGTCCTGCGCTACATCGCCAAGCTGACCATCAACCCCGCGATCGCCCACGGACTTTCCCACGAGGTCGGCTCCATCGAGGTCGGCAAGCTGGCGGACCTCGTGCTGTGGCGCCCCGAGTACTTCGGCGCGAAACCGCAGCTCGTCCTCAAGTCCGGCTTCCCGGCCTACGGCGTGGTCGGCGACCCCAACGCGGCGACCGACACCTGCGAACCCCTCGTCCTGGGACCGCAGTTCGGCGCGCACGGCTCGACGCCCGCCGATATCTCCGTGGCCTTCGTGGCCCAGGCGGCCCTGGACCAGGGCGGCGACGCGATGCCAACTCGCCGTAGACGCGTGGCGGTTCGCGGCACGCGGGGCATCGGGCCCGCCGACCTGCGGCTCAACTCCCGTACGGGAGCGGTCGATGTGGACCAGCGGACCGGACTGGTCACCCTCGACGGCGAGCCGATCCGCTCCGAACCGGCCGAGTCCGTCGCCCTCAACCGCCTGTACTTCCTCTAGTACCAAGAGACTTGGGACTTCTGATGAGCTTCCGTATGCCCCCCGAGTGGGCCCCGCACGAGCGCACCTGGATGGCCTGGCCCGGCCCCAACCCGACCTTCTCCAACGCCGAGGAACTGGCCGAGGCCCGCGCCGCCTGGGCCTCCGTCGCCCGTGCCGTGCGCCGCTTCGAACCGGTGACGATGGTGCACGGGCCGGGGCAGGGCGAGTCGGCGCGCGAACTGCTCGGACCGGACGTCGAGCTGGTCGAGCGGGAGCTGGACGACGCGTGGATGCGGGACATCGGCCCCACGTTCGTCACCGACGGCAACGGCCAACTGGCCGCCGTGGACTGGACGTTCAACGGCTGGGGCGCGCAGAGCTGGGCCCGCTGGGAGCACGACTCCAAGATCGCCCGCCATGTCGCCGACCTGACCGGGGCACCGGCACTGAGCAGCAGCCTCGTCAACGAGGGCGGCGCGATCCACGTCGACGGCGAGGGCACGGTGCTGCTCACCGAGACCGTCCAACTCGGCGCCGGCCGCAACCCCGGCTGGACGCGCGAGCAGGTCGAGGCGGAGATCCACGCCAAGCTCGGCACCACAAAGACGATCTGGCTCCCGCACGGCCTCACCGGCGACTACGGCGTCTACGGCACGCAGGGCCACGTCGACATCGTCGCGGCCTTCGCCGGGCCCGGCACCGTGCTGGTCCACAGCCAGCGCGACCCGGCCCACCCGGACCACGCCCCC
>Ga0307515_10003909_pt1 | contig 31077 bp, 31 predicted proteins | sample 17_EM_MG_FD_194513 | JGI IMG/M metagenome (GOLD analysis project Ga0307515, IMG submission 194513) | Populus trichocarpa ectomycorrhiza microbial communities from riparian zone in the Pacific Northwest, United States - 17_EM | ecosystem: Host-associated > Plants > Roots > Unclassified | place...
CGTCGGTGACCTGCTCAACCACCTCAAGACGCTCGGCGAGGAATATGAGATGGCGCTCGAGCATGACCGGGTGATCCGCGTGGCGCTCGACCAGGAGCATGCACACCATACCGACAAGATATCAGGCGTGCGCGAAATCGGCATCTTTCCGCCGATGACGGGCGGCTGAGATGGCGACGGTCGAGCCCGTCATACGAGTGCAGACGGAGGATTTCGACCTCGCCCGGGAAAGCGCCGTCTTCTCCGCCGGCAGGCGCGATGTCGGCGCGGTCGTCAGCTTCATCGGATTGTGTCGCGACGAAGGCGGCAGGCTCGCGGCGCTCGAACTTGAACATTATCCCGGGATGGCGGAACGCGAGATCCGTCGCATTTGCGAGATCGCCATAACGCGCTGGCCGGTGACGGGGCTGGCCGCCATCCACCGTTTCGGCAAGATCGCGCCGGGTGGAAACATCGTCCTGGTCCTGGCCGCCTCCGCCCACCGGCAGGCGGCGTTCGATGCCGCCAATTTCGTGATGGACTATCTCAAGACCTCGGCGCCCTTCTGGAAGAAGGAGCATTTTGTCGATGGCACCGAGGGCGGCTGGGTGAGCGCTAGGGATGCGGATACGAGCGCGTTCGAGCGGTGGGGCGACAAGGACTAAACCCGCCTCTCCTGCCGGGTCAGGACGGCAAGGATGACCAGGCCCGAAAACATCGCGAGGTCGCGCCAGACATAGGGCATATAGGCGCCCCACATCGTCTCGGCCAAGCCATAGAGCGCGGCGCCGAGCGCGCATTTTGCCGGTGACGACTGGTCGCCGATCGCTGCGATCATCACCACCTTGAGCCCGAACATCAGGCCGGCGCCGAAATCCATCGAACCGTAATAGGCCGTGGCGAGCACGCCGGCGACGGCCGAGATTGCCGCCGTGAACAATGCCGCCGCGACGAGCATCCTACCCGCGTCAACCCCGAGCAGCGTCGCGGCAAAGGCATCGTCCGAGACCGCGCGCCAGTTACGACCATGCTTGCTGTAGGCGAGCACGGCGGCGCCGAGCAGTACGATCGCGGTCATCGAGACGGCGTTGATGACCTGGATCCAGGTGAGCACCACGGAATAGCCGGGATGAGCCCAGAAGGTGATGCGGGCGTTCAGAAAAGGAGACAGCCAGAGATCCCTGGCATCAGCCGCGATCCTGACGAGTTCCATCAGCACGATCATGATGGCGAGCGAAGCGGTGATGACCGAATTGGGCGAGACGCGCGCCAAGGGCCGGATCACCTTGTCGCCGACGACGGCAGCGGTGAGCAGCGTATAGATCAGCGATGCCGCCGCGCCGACGGCGAGCGCAGCGGGATAGATCAGCCACAGCCGGTCATAGCCGAAGGCGGTGAAATAGACGAAAACCTGGCCGGCGAAGGCAAAGAGCGCGCCGGGTGTGAAATCCGCGCGTTTGGTCAGGGCAAAACTCAGCGAATAGCCGAAGGCCAGCATTGCATAGAGTGCCGCGACCGGCGCGGCATTCAGCAATTGCTGGAGAAAATAGGCGAGTTGGGCATCACTGAGCATGAGAAAATTATAACTGGTAAAATGCCTTTTACCAGTTATAATTCCGAGCCATGACATTTCAATGGACACCACACCGCTTTACCGGCGGCGCACTGGCGCTCGATGTCGCCAACAGCGTGATCCTTCGATTCGACGAGAAGGGTCGGACGGACCGTTTCGCGGTGCCGGAACAGTTCGGCGCCTTTGCCGAGGCCGCGAGCGAACTGTCGGCAGAGCGGACGGATTTTCCAGAGCTTGCGCCGGTCAGTGATATCAGGCAAGCGGAATTCATGGAACTCAGGGAAGCTATCGACGCGCATTTCCGGCATCGCACCATTCATGGCACGGATGATAACCGGCTGGTCGCGGGCCTGCTCGGGCGGCTATCGGCGACCTTTGCCGCCCATGCCAGTGATCCAGACCCCTGCCCCGTCGACCTTGCCACCGCTCGTTCGGCACTGAAGCTGATCGCCTCTCCTGATACGGAACGGCTGAAGATCTGCCCCAATTGCGAATGGCTGTTCATCGACCGCAGCAAGAACCGCAGCCGCACCTGGTGCGACATGTCGGTCTGCGGCAACCGTGCGAAGGCACGGCTTCACTACAAGAAGAAACGCAAGGAGGCATAGCGATGAAAAGGCTCGTCGTCGTGCCGGCCGTGCTGGCCGGGTTGCTGCTCTCGTCCTGCCAGCGCGAGGCGGAGGACTACATCACGATCAAGGGCAAGGTGTTCATCTTCAACATCAGGGTGGCGCGTGCCTTCTATATGCTGACGCTGAACCGGCTGCCGACGACGCCCGACGGTGCCGTGGTGGTGGCGGAGTTCGAGGATCCCTCGGGCGGCCCCCCGCTCATCAAGGAACAGAAGGTCTTTCCGAAGATGACGCGGATCGACCTCCAGAGTCCGGATGTCAACTGCGTTGTCACCGGCAAACCCTACAAGATCAAGATCACGCTCAAGACAGCCGATGGAAGGGCGCTGCAAACCATCGACACGACGCTGAATTCCACGCTCGACCAGACCATGCTGCCCGAAAAGGCACTCGTGGAGGGCGCGAAATACGACCGGAATCCTGAAGCGTTCAATAAGGATGGCTCGATCAAGTTTCGTAAGAAGTGCACCTAGCGTCATTGTTGGGCTTGAAATAAATCCTCGGCCTTATACGTTCGCCATAGAGAAGCCTTAGTGAATCCGGAGGCTTCGCTCTTTGCAGAGGCGAATACCTTGCTTTCGAGACGTGCATTCCTCCTGGGATCGACCCTGCCGCTCATCATCGGGCTACGGCCAGGTTTCGCGCAGGAGGCCTGCGCGTCGCAGGCGCATATTGTCCTGCTCGCCGACTATGTGATCGCCAATCGCTCAAAGCTCCCCAAGCTGCAGAATCGCCGGCATGGCACGGTTTCAGCTTATCTCAAGATCATGTATCAGCAGCTCGCGGCCGAGCAGGTGGCGGCACTCGTCGAACCGCTTGCCAATGCCAAGGTCGATCGCGCCCGCGAACTGCTTCTGACATGGCGGATCAGCACCAACGGGCTTGAGGAAACGCTGACGAGCGCTACGCCGGAGATCCGAGAGGACTTCCTGGCATCGGGAGGAGGCTTTTCGCCCCTTCGAGCCGCGACCCGATCCGGCGAAATTGCATTTTTCTTCGACAAGCTCGCGGCCATGCCCGAGGAGAACCGCAGCGGGCTCGAAAAGGGCGCCGCCTTGTCGGTGATCGACGTCGATGACGAATCCAAGAAGGCAATCGGCGCCGAGGCGCTGACCCGGAAGCTCTATGTCCTGGCCGCCAGCCTTGCCGCAACACAGGATGACGCTAACGCCTGGCCGGTTTTCCTGGCGGCGTTGCAGGATCTCGGGCGCGCCGAGCAGCTGACCACTATGCTTCACTGGCTGCCGGCATTGAAGGGCAAACCTGCTCTGCCGCGCCCGGCGCCCGCCAACGCGGAAGGGCAATTGGTGCGCACGCTGGTCCACCAAACGACGATCGCCGCGGCACGGATACCCGAGCGGGATTATCTCGGGACCTATCTCAACCAAACCGGCGACTACGCAGGCTCCGGCGGCGCCGCCGCGGCAATCATCGACCTGACGCGCGAGGGCGCCGCGATCGACATGGAGACGGCCTGGCTGGTGATCTATGAATCACTGGTGGAGTCATCGGGCAACCGCGCCGAGATGGACAAGAAGCTCAAGAACATCCCGGTAACCGGCGTACGCTTCGGCGGCGACAATGTGCGCGAGGTGCTCGATCACATGCTGGCGATCGAGGCGCTCAAGGCACATGCCGCCAATGGCGGCGCATCACGACCGCCTGAACTTCAGGGCGCTTCCGCTGATTTCGCGCCGCAGTACAAAGCGTGGCAGGACGCGGCCGCCGTCATTGCCGCCGGCGGCGACCTCGCCTCCCTGAAATCGAGTGGCCAGAAACTGTCGATCGCCGCCAACCTGCTGTTCGCCTCCGGACGCCATGAGGAACTGGCGAAATTCCTGACCAGCACCGTGCCGAATTCCGATAGTATCCGGCTGGCCGAGATGTTCGCCGAAGCACTCGACCGGCATTGCAACGGCTATCTCGCCTTCCCTGCGGAGGCCGTGCTGATGCCTGGGGCGCCAATATTCAGGTTCGAGCCGCAGGCATGATCGTCAAGCCAGGTTTACTTGCGCTCTTCGTCTCGACGATATTCCTGTTCTCAACAACCGCAATTGCCGGCGGGAGGCAATGCGCGCATGCAAAAGAGATCACCGATCTTGCAGGGCTTGTGCTTGACGATCTGGCACGTCCCCAGCCAACGCTCGGCAAGAGATATGGTGCGGATGCCGCATATCTCACACTGCACTATGGCAAAGTCGCGGAATCGGAAGCCGATGGCATTCTGAAAGCTTTGGTTGCGCAGGATGTCGCGGCCGGGCGCGGTTTCGTCCAGGCCTACATGATCTCCCGGTACGGGTATGATGAGGCCGCGCAAAGGTTGCGGTCGTTCGGGCAGCCAGTGGAAAAGGGATCGCTCGACGTCACCGTGGTCCGGCAACTGGCGAAGGCCCGGCGTTTCGATGTGGCCATAGATGCGCTGGCCAAGAGAGCTGCACCGCCAGACTCCAACGCGCCACTTGGCGACGCTTTGGCGGTGATCGATTTTCCGGACAACGACAAACGGCGTCTTGCGCAAGCTGCCGAAGCGGCCGGGCTCTATGCGATGGCCGGCGGCATCTATGCCTCGATGGGCGACCGGAGCGACTGGCCCGGCTATATCAAGCGCAACTTCAAGAAGCCAGGCTTTCCGCGCCTGCGCCATACGTTCCTGGCGTTCTCAGCCTATCATCCTGAACTGCCGCCGTTGCCCGATCCACGCAACTATCGCAATTCGCTGATGATCCGAAAGTATGCACGGACGATCTATGCCGCGAGCTTTCGCCTGCCGCTGACGTCGCTGGCGCTGGACTATGGATCAACGATCCATTTCGAGCCTCTCTTCCCCGCCAAGGCCAGCGAGACGCTCATCAAGCTTCTCGACCAGGGCGCGATCAAGGCGACCGACAACATGGACGAAAGCTGGCTGATCGCCTTTCGCGAGATTGCAGCCAGAACCGGCGATACCCACGGAACCATGGAAAAGATGGAGCGCATCGGCTTCTACGGCAGGCGGCACCTGATGGCGAATGCCGGCCAGATCCTGAACTGGATGCTGGCGGTGCAGGCGATCACACCATGGCTGAATGATCCGGATGGTGAATTTCCCGATATCCCCGAGGAGGCCGGCGAAAGCCTGCGGCTGAACTGGCCGACGTGGCGGACTGTCAGCACCGCCATCAAGGCGGGCGACCTGTCGAGGATCGACAAACGGGATGAGAAGGCGACCGCGATTGCCGTAGAGTTGCTGTTCGCGAGAGGCGATTATCAAGTGCTGCCCAAGCTGATCGCGTCAGTTCCGTCGCCCTGGCTCAAATTGCGTCTCGCGGAGGACTTCGCCGCGCGGCTCGACAGACTGTGCGACAGCCGGCTCTATTTTCCGGGCGAAGGCGTGATGAGCTCCGCGACCCTGCTTTACGATTTCGACCAGACTGCAGAATAGAAAAACCGGGATGCGCCGCATCCCGGTTTCTTGAATATCGTCAATTCGTTAAGGCGTAAGCCTCTGAAATTGAATCAGCCGACGATCTCGGTGCCGGAGAACCAGTAGGCGATTTCTTCGGCGGCGGTTTCCGGTGCGTCCGAACCATGGACCGAATTTTCGCCGATCGACAGGGCATGCGTCTTGCGGATCGTGCCTGCGTCGGCATTGGCCGGGTTGGTTGCACCCATGATTTCGCGGTTCTTGAGGATGGCGCCTTCGCCTTCCAGTACCTGAACGATGGTCGGGCCGGAGGTCATGCCTTCGACGAGTTCGCCGAAGAAGGGGCGATCCTTGTGAACGGCGTAGAAGCCCTCGGCTTCGCGACGGCTCATCCAGACGCGCTTGGAAGCGACGACGCGAAGGCCCGCATCTTCCAGCATCTTGGTGATCGCGCCGGTGAGATTGCGGCGGGTTGCGTCCGGCTTGATCATCGAAAAGGTGCGTTCAATCGCCATTTTCCAGTGTCCTTTGTCTTGATTTCCTTGGGTGCGCGGCTCTTAGCCGCCTTCAGCCGCGAAAACAAGGGGTCGGAGCGGCCAGAACGAGCCAGATGCGGCATTTTCATGAACCCGTCATACGAGGACGTGTTCAACAAATGTCATCGCAGACATCAATGATCGTCACTTGATCGCGCCGGCCACGGACGGTTAACTGGTCTCGACTGCAAGGGGAGACCAGCCATGAAAGACCATTTCGAGATGTTCGCCGCCTATAATCGCTGGGCCAACGAGGCCATCTACGCAGCGGCGGCCAGGTTGACACGAGAAGAATTCGGCTCCGATCGCGGCGCCTTCTTCGGCTCGATGATGGGGACGCTCAATCACCTGCTCTGCGCCGACCGCATCTGGATGAGGCGCTTCACAGGCGCGGGCGATGCGCCGGCGGCGCTGAACGTGATTCTGTTCGAGGAACTCGCGGCACTCGAAGCCGCGCGCAAGGCCGAGGACGAACGGATCGCTGACTGGGTCTCAAGCATTCCGCAAGAGGCGCTGGGACAGAATTTCAGCTACACGCCGATCACCAACCCGCAATTGGTCACGCAGAGATTGGGTTCCGCGATGTCGCATTTCTTCAACCACCAGACCCATCATCGCGGGCAGTGCCATATGATATTGACCAGTCTCGGCAAGCCTTCCATCACACTAGACATGGTGTCTTTCCAGCGCGCCGCCGGGAAACAGTGGTTATAACCATCGGCTCCGCGACATCTCTCGTCGGCAGCGACCTCGTCAGGCTTGCGCCTTCGCACGGCGTCGAAAGTCCACGCTGATAACGTTCCCGCATCGCCTCCGCTGGGGAACCCGCGCAAGGCGGTGGATTTCGTCCTCCGCCTTGCGCCTGTTTTCCTCGATCATCGCGTCGATCGCGTCGGGATCGACACGGGCCGCCCGCAATTCGCAGACCTGGCGGTAGAGCCGGGCAACAAGCTTTGTGTAATAGACAATGCTTTGCTGGTGCTCCTCGCGGGAAATATATCGCTCCTGGAACCACTCGGTCATGGCGTTCACCTATCTTTCGTAGATGAACAACACCTGGATTTTTCCGGCGTTCCAAAAGCCTGTTTGTTTGGCTAAGAATGTCTAACGACGGCTCTATGCCGTGTTCCTCTTTGCGCCAGCGAACAATTGTTGCTGGCAGCCGATCTGATCGCCAACCAGCACGCTGTGGGGCAGAATTGTTTTGCGACGCCTCCGCCCGACCCGGAGTTGCCCTGCATCAGAGCGCGAAGTCCCCCTCCACGAGCCTGACCCGGTCCTTGAGTTCGATCATGAAATCGGCCGTCCCATCGGCATCGACGGTGCCCTCTATGAAGGTCTTGTTACCGGAGAAATAGTATCGCAACTCGCCGGGGGCATTGGAGAAGTCGTGCTTGCCGATGAAGGTGAAGGCATCGTCGGCACCGCCGATATTGGCATCGAGCTCGTCAAGTAGAATCTTGTCGTGCTGACCGTGATGAAAGTCCTTGATGATGTCGCGGCCGCTCCTGCTGACAAGGCTGTCGTTCAGCAGGTGGAAGACGAATGCGTCGCCGCCTTTGCCGCCGGTCAGCACGTCACGCCCTTCATCGCCCGCAAGTTGATCGATCCTGGTGCCGCCCGTAAGCCTGTCATTGCCAGCTTCGCCACTGATCAGACCTACGACACGACCACCGGCGCCGACGTAAACGTCGTTGGCGTCGCCGAAGACGATTCCACCGTCAAATCTGCCGGTATTGATGATCGTCTGCTGGCCGCTGGAGTCGGTGCCGTCATAGGCATAGTCGGCCTTAGAACTGATCTTTCCGTCATTGACCAGACGGAAGTCTTCTTCCCCATTGCGATAGACCGCCGCGGCCGCCTGGCTTTCGGTCACGATCAATCCCGTGTTGAAGAGACGTGACGTCGTGCCGGTGTCATCGCCATAAAGGGAAACGGCGCTGCCGCCACCACCGAGTTGACCACTGTTTCTGACAACGCTGTTGCTGCCATAAATGACCGCACCGCTGAAAGTGGAGCCGATCACCGAGGCATCTTCGGCGATCGTCAGGCGTTGGTTGGCGTCGAGCGCGCTGTCGCCGAGCGTCATTCCACCGGTATGGCCGATGACGTCTCCTAGGACCTTGACCTGGTGACCCGAGCCGATCCCGACTATTACGATATCGTCAAGGCTGTTGAGCAACACACCTTTCTTGACGAGTGCGTCGTCAACGCCGTCGAGGTCGCCGATGATGCCATTTTCCGACATATCGTTGTTGAAAACCTGCAATGCCATTGTCATTCTCCCTCAATCGCTGGATGGAAAAGAATGTCCCGCATGCCGGCGCAATTCGCGCCAATGTGGGAAGGCTACGCCGCCGTAACATTCGACGGTGTTACCGGGGGAACACCGCTGGCACCTGCGATCTGATCCGTGCGACCCGATAAACCGTCCTGCCCCTTGCCTTCCCCGATATCCCCGCTATTGAAGGCGCCATGATCACGATTTCCAATCTTTCGGTCCGCATCGCCGGACGCCTGTTGCTGGACGACGCCAGCGTTTTCATCCCAACCGGCTTCAAAGTCGGCTTCGTGGGCAGGAACGGTGCGGGCAAATCCACTCTGTTCAAGGTTCTCACCGGCGAGATGGTGCCTGACGGCGGCGAAATCTCGCTGCCCAAGAGCGCGCGCATCGGCCAGGTCGCCCAGGAAGCACCGGGCACGGACGAGCCCCTCATCGAGATCGTGCTTGCCGCCGACAAGGAGCGTGCGAGCCTGCTCGCGGAGGCCGAGACCGCTACCGATCCGCACCGGATCGCCGAAATCCAGATACGGCTTGCTGATATCGACGCCTATTCGGCCGAGTCTCGCGCGGCTTCGATCCTCGCCGGCCTCGGTTTCGACGAGGCAGCGCAGCAGCGCCCGGCCAAGAGTTTTTCGGGCGGCTGGCGCATGCGCGTGGCGCTGGCGGCCGTGCTCTTTGCCGAGCCGGACCTGCTTCTCCTCGACGAGCCGACCAACTATCTCGATCTCGAAGGCACGCTTTGGCTGGAAGATTATGTGCGGCGCTATCCGCATACGGTCATCATCATCAGCCACGACCGCGACCTGTTGAACTCGGCGGTCAATTCGATCGTTCACCTCGACCAGAAGAAGCTCACCTTCTATCGCGGCCCTTACGACCAGTTCGAGCGGCAGAAATCAGAAGCCGAGGAGTTGCAGACCAAGGCCAAGGTCAAGAACGAAGCCGCGCGCAAACATCTGCAGAGCTTCATCGACCGCTTCAAGGCCAAGGCGACGAAGGCTAAGCAGGCGCAGAGCCGGGTCAAGGCACTTGAACGGATGGGCACCGTTGCGGCTGTCGTGCACGACCATGTGCAGGGCTTCAAGTTTCCCGATCCGAAGAAGGAGGCCGCCTCGCCGATCATCGCCGTCGAAAACGGCTCGGTGGGCTATAGGCCCGGTCATCCGATATTGACCCGGATGAACCTGCGCATCGATACCGACGACCGCATCGCGCTGCTGGGTTCTAACGGCAACGGCAAATCCACCTTCGCCAAGTTCATTTCCGGCCGCCTGAAGCCGGATTCCGGCGGGCTGACTGTCGCGCCCAGCCTCAAGATCGGATTTTTCGCCCAGCATCAGCTCGACGATCTCAGGCCCGATGAAAGTGCCGTGGCGCACGTCCGCAGGCTGATGCCCGGCGACACCGAAGCCAAGGTCCGTGCGCGCACCGCCCAGATGGGGCTTGCAACGCAGAAGATGGATACTGCGGCCAAGGATCTTTCGGGCGGCGAAAAGGCCCGGCTGCTGATGGGACTCGCGGCCTTCGATGCGCCCAACCTGTTGATCCTGGATGAGCCGACCAACCATCTCGACATGGACAGCCGCCGCGCGCTGATCGAGGCGCTCAACGACTATTCGGGTGCGGTGATCCTGATCTCGCATGACCGCTATCTCATCGAAGCGACCGTCGATCGGCTCTGGCTTGTTCGCGATGGGACGGTGAAACCGTTCGAGGGCGATCTCGAGGAATATCGTGACCTCATCGTCGGCTCAACGAAGAAGGGTAAGAAGAGCAAGCAGGAAGAACCGCCGGCCCCGGCTCTCGATCCGGTCAAGATCGAAACGGCCAAGCGGATCAATCCGGCCGTCCTCAAGAAAAAAGTGGATGATCTCCATAACTTGATGGGCAAGATTGAGAGATTGATTCAGGGCATCGACACCGAACTTGCCCACTCCTCGATCTTCGCCAAGAACCCCAACCGGGCGGCGGAACTGGCCAAGGCGCGCGCGAATGCCGAGAAGAAGCTCGCCGAGACCGAGGAAGAGTGGCTGCTGCTGACGGCGGAGCTGGAAGCGGCGGAATAGCAGAGCGCGCAACTCGGCTACGCCCTTGCCTCCGCTCGCCTTTATGCTAAAACGCCAGCCCAATAATCATACTTTTCGGGAGGAAACCATGGCACCTATCCAGCTCGCGATCGTGGGCGTCGGCAAGATCGTCCGCGACCAGCATCTTCCCGCCGTGGCGAAAAACGCTGATTATCAGTTGATCGCCGCCGCCAGCCGCAATGGCGTGATCGACGGCATCGACAATTACAAATCGATCGAGGAAATGCTCGGCGCAAAGCCTGAGATCGAGGCGGTGTCGCTCTGCATGCCTCCGCAGTTCCGCTATGAGGCGGCGCTGGCGGCACTTCTCGCGGGCAAGCATGTTTTCCTCGAAAAGCCGCCGGGCGCTACGATTTCCGAGGTGCAGGATTTGCAGCGCATCGCATCGGCCAATCGCGTTTCCCTCTTCGCCAGCTGGCATTCGCGTTACGCGCCGGCGGTGGAAGCCGCGAAATCCTTCCTTGCCGCCTCGCCGATCCGTTCGATGACGGTGACGTGGAAGGAAGATGTTCGTCATTGGCACCCGAACCAGGCCTGGATCTGGGAGCCGGGCGGCCTCGGCGTGTTCGATCCCGGCATCAATGCGCTGTCGATCGTCACGCATATCCTGCCGAACCCGGTATTCCTGTCGTCGGCGGTGCTCGAATTCCCTGAGAACCGCGACGCGCCGATCGCGGCCTCGCTCAGTTTCACCAATGCCGACAAGCTCAAGCTCGAAGCGGTTTTCGACTGGCGCCAGACCGGCAAGCAGAGCTGGGATATCGAGGCGGTGACCGACCAGGGCGCGATGCGGCTTGCCGATGGCGGCGCCAAGCTCTTTATCGACGACAAGCTGAGGTTCGAGAAGCCGGAAGAGGAATATCCCGAACTCTATCGCCGCTTCGCCGAGATCATCAAAGCGGGCGTCAGCGATGCCGACATCTCGCCGCTCACCCATGTCGCCGACGCTTTCATGCTCGGCAAGCGCAAGTTCGTGGAAGCGTTTCACGATTAGAGGCCAAGCTCTATGCCGTCGAGAGGTGCGAGGCTGGTTCCTTTGTCTTTATCGTCCCAGAACGAGATAGTCCGGCCATTCCGGACCGATTCCCGATAGATAACGGATCACTATCGAAGTGATCCGCTTCGTTCCGGAACCCGCATCAATTCAACACCTTTGCTTAACCGAAACGCAAGGCTTCAGCGATAAGCTCCTGATCGGTATTGAATCTGGAGTAAGTTCATGCGTCTCCGAGCTGCCCGTCCGGCGCGCCGCCCAAGAGGGATTCTGCGTAACGCGCTTATGCGTGCTGCTGGCAACAGAGACGGCAATATTGCACTGTCTTTTGCTGTGCTGGCTGCGCCCCTGTTGCTTGCGATCGGCATCGGCCTGGACTATGGCCGCGCCTACAACGTTCAGAGCAAGATGCAGTCGGACCTGGATGCGGCGTTGATCGCGGCCGTCAAAGACGTCGATGACCTGAATGAGAAAGAGATCAACGAGAAGATCCTCGTCTGGTTTGCGGCGCAGGCCGACAATGGCAGCGCCAAGTACACGCTTTCGTCGGATTCCATCACCGTCAACAAAGCCAACCGGACGATCACTGCGGTCGCGAGCGGCGTGGTGCCGGCCACAATCCTGAACATCGTCAATATCAAGCAGATTCCGGTCTCGGTTGCATCGTCGGTCGCCGGTCCGGCGACATCATTTTTGAACGTCTATCTCGTTCTGGACAAGTCGGCATCGATGTTGCTCGCTGCTACCACGGCGGGACAGACATCGATGCGATCGATGATCAGTTGCGAGTTTGCCTGCCACGCCACCGACGATCCCGTCAGCTACGGCGGAGTTAACTACCCGACCTATTACGCATTCGCAAAGGCAAAGGGAATTCAGCTTCGCGCCGATCTTTCCGTCACGGCGGCAAAAGAAGTGCTCGACATGATCGCGGTGGCCGATCCAACTCAGTCGCGTATAAAGGTTGGGCTGTACACTCTTGGCGCCACCGCTACGGAAGAGCTTGCTCCCACCTATTCGACTGCGACCGCAAGAACGGCGCTGACCACGGATAGCAAGAGACTGAACAGCGCGACATCGATCGCGTATTCTTACTTCGACAAATCCCTGCCTAAACTGAAGGACCTGGTCGGCGAAGCTGGTGACGGGTCCTCTGCAAGCAAGCCAATGAAACTCGTGCTGATGCTTACAGATGGCGTCCAATCCGAACGGAACTGGGTGCTTTGGTGGAGCGAGCCAAATTACAACATCATGGAATGGAAGTCGTCTCAATCCGACAAAAAGAAACAAGACAGTTGGAAGGCCATCGCGCCACTCAATCCGGCCTGGTGCAGCGGCTTGAAGACCAGCAAAGTCACGGTGGGTGTGCTTTATACTCAGTATCTCGCGATCCCCAACGACTGGGGGTATGCCAGCACTGTCGGTGCCACGATGAAATCCGCCGACTGGAAAAAAACCTGGGGTGGCGCCATCCGCAAAGATGTTCCGGACTCAACGACGAAACTCGATTACATCCCCTATGCTCTCAAGGACTGCGCTTCATCGGAAAGCATGTTCATTTCCGCCGCCGATCCCGTGAAGATCGAGCAGGGTCTGTCCAAGCTCTTCGAACAATACCTCGCGAACGTGCGGTTGACGCAATAAGGAACGCCTGCATGAGACTGTTGCAATCGTTCATAAAGAACAGGAAGGGAAGCGCCGCGATTGAGTTCGCGATCCTTGCACTGCCGTTTTTCGTCGTCATTTTCGCCATCGCCGAGATCGCGGTCATGTATTTCATCGAATCCGGCCTCGATGCCGCCGTTCACCAGACGGTGCGGCAGGTACGCGTCGGCGTGGCAAAGTCAGGCGCCTGGGACGCGAAGAAATTCAAGGACACGGTTTGTGCAAACCTGTCGCTTTCCTTCGGCTGCTCGACCAATCTCAAGGTGCGCGCCATCGTGGTGACCAACATGGCATCGGTGAACAGGATATCACCGATAACCAACGGCGATCTCAGTGTCACCGAAGATTTCGATCTCGGCGACTCCGGCAGCTACGTGCTGGTGCAGGCGTTCCTGCCCTGGGATCCCGTCTTCAAGCTCTACCCGGTCGCATCGGCACGGCTTGCGAACGGTTCCTACGTCCTCGGCTCCTCCGAGCTTATCAAGAACGAGCCATTCTGATGATGACACGATTGAAGGATGCGATCGTCAAGGACCGGATGCCGCTGTCGCAGCTGCCGAAGCGTCTGTTGCGTGACCGGAGCGGCGTCTCGGCGATCGAGTTCGTGCTCCTGTTTCCGATCCTGATCGGCATGATGGCCGGCACCGTCGATATCGGCCAAGCGCTGACGGTGAGCCGCAAAATGACCCAGATCGCCTCCACGCTCGGCGACATGACCTCGCAGCAGGACACATGGACAGCGACCAACATTGACGCCATCATCGCCGGTGCGGCGACGATCATCGACCCCTACAGCAAGACGGATATCAAGATCGAACTGGCGATCCTCGACATCGACGCGAAGCTCAAGGCAACGGTCAATTGGTCGCGCGGTTATAACACGACCGCGCTCGCGAAGGGTGTTGCCTCGCCGGTTGCCATTCCGACGAACATCGCGCAGCCGGGCGTGCAGCTTGTCGCCGTCCGGGCGAGATATTCGCTGCAGACGCCGTTCACGAAACTGCTGACCCCGGTGACCGGCGTCACGGCGTATAATTACGAGAAGACGTATATCATGCGCCCGCGTGTCAGTGAGACGATTAAGCTGGAATAGGTCGCCCATGACCGTTCTTCGCATCGTCGCCAACCTGCCCGCGCCCGACCCGGCGGCAGCGGCCGCCTTCTACCGCGATCTGCTTGGTCTTGATGTGGTCATGGACCACGGATGGATCGTCACCCTGGCGGCCAGCGGCGGCAGCACGGTGCCGCAGTTCAGCATCGGGCGCGAAGGCGGTAGCGATACGCCCCTGCCGGATATCTCGATCGAGGTCGATAACGTCGAGGCGGTTTTTGCCCGCGCCGTCCACGCGGGCCACGAAATCACCTATCCGCTGACCGACGAACCCTGGGGCGTCCGGCGCTTCTTTGTCAGGGACCCCGCTGGCAATGTGGCCAACATTCTCATGCACCTCTAATTAGAGCGCAGCCCGTCCGCTCAAGCCTTCTTCTCCCAGCGACCGTCGTGGTTCTGTTGCCAGTAGGAGAGCGTATGCCCCTCGCCCTTGAGGCGCTTCCACTGGCTTCTCGCGGACTGAAGCTGACCGTCGTCATGGCCGTCGAACATGAAAACCACGCGGTCGTAGCCCGAGAGTTCCGGTGGTTCGGCACCGTCGATCACGAAGCGGACGCCTGAATTGTTCTGGTTTGCGGCGCCCGATGTCAGCAGGATAGGCTGCTGATCGGCATGCGGGTCCTTGTCCATGCCGTGAGGCAGGAAGCTGTCGGGCCGAAACGTCCAGAGATGGGTGTCGAGCGCTTCGCAGCGCGCGTCGGTCGTGGTCTGGACCGTCACGCGCCAATTGCGCTCGATGCTGCGCTCGAGAAGCGCCGGCAGCGCGTCATCAACTCTGGATTCGGTCAGATGGTAGAACAGGATTTCCAATTCGCTCTAACTTTCGTAGTAGGCGCGCACCAGTTCATCCAGCAGCCGCACGCCATAGCCGGAGCCCCAGGACGTGTTGATCTCGTCGCTCGGCGCGCCCATGGCAAGCGAGGCGACATCGAGATGCGCCCAGGGCGTTTCTCCCACGAAACGCTTCAGGAACTGGGCCGCGGTGATCGCGCCCGCCTGCCGGCTGCCGCCGGTGTTCTTCATGTCGGCGAACCTGCTATCGATCATTTTGTCATATTCACGGCCAAGCGGCATCCGCCACAGCTTTTCATTGGAGCTGATGCCCGCCGCGAGCAGATTTGCCGCGAGCGTATCGTCGTTGCAAAAAAGCCCGGCATGATAGTTGCCGAGAGCAACCCCGATGGCCCCGGTCAGTGTCGCGAGATTGATCATGAAGGCGGGCTTGAAGCGATCGTTGGTGTACCAGAGCGCATCGCCCAGCACGAGCCGGCCCTCGGCATCGGTATTGATCACCTCGATCGTCTGGCCGGACATCGAGGTGACGATGTCGCCCGGACGCTGGGCATTGCCGTCGGGCATGTTCTCGACCAGGCCGATGACGCCGACCACGTTGACCTTGGCCTTGCGGGCGGCGAGAACATGCATCAGGCCGGTGACTGCCGCAGCGCCACCCATGTCGCCCTTCATGTCCTCCATGCCGGCGGCGGGCTTGATCGAAATGCCGCCGGTATCGAAGACCACGCCCTTACCTACGAAAGCATAGGTCTTGTCCTTCGGCTTGCCGCCCTTCCAGTTCATCACGACCAGCCTGGGTGGCCGCACCGAGCCCTGTGCGACGCCGAGCAGCGCGCCCATGCCGAGCTTGCGCATTTCCTTTTCGGTGAGAATCTCGATCTCGACGCCGAATTTCTCGAGCTCCTTTGCCTTGGCGGCGAATTCCGAGGGGCCGAGAATGTTGGCGGGTTCGTTGACCAGATCGCGTGCGAGGATGACGCCGTCGGCGACCGCCTGCGCGGTCTCGAAGAAGCGCTTGGCGGTGATCGATGCCGAAACGACGATCGTCACCCGCACCGGCTTGTCGGAAACGCCGTTGTCGTCGTCGGACTTCTTGGACTTGTACTTGTCGAACTTGTAGCCGCGCAGGATCATGCCAAGCGCGAAATCGGCGGCCTGCTCGCCGGTGACGGTCAGACCGGGCGCGTCGAGGTAGATCACGGCTTTTTCGGCGCCATTGAGAGCCGCGGCAGCGGTTCCACCGGCTTTCAGCCAGTCGTGTGCGGTGAGTTCCGACGCCTTGCCCATTCCGATCGCAACCAGCCGGTCGGCATTGGAGCCCTGCGGTGCGAGAATATCAAGCTTGGCGAGGAGCTTGCCCTTGAACCTGGCGATTTTCGCGGCACGCTGCAGGCTGTTGCCGGGATCGGCGTTTTCGCCGCCGGAGAATCCTTCCGCGTCGAGCGCCTTAAGAACGACAGCCGCTCCGCCCGAAACCTTGGCTGACCGGGCGAAAGTGAATTCAAACCTCGATTTCATTACTGCTCCTGAACCTTACGCCATGTGATTCCCGCATCATGGACCGAGCAGGATTCATTGCAAGTAGCGCGGTATCGCGTGCTGTCATAGCCCTGTAACGCAGCGAGGTGAAGAAGTGTTCGCGGGTCGCCAAGTCGGTCCGCATGCGTATGACCATGGCGATCACCTCGGGGGCTTGCGTGATTCCGGACATCCAGCCTGTGAAAGACGCCATCTTCCTGGGCCGTTGCCTGTTCGCATGGCTCGTCATTTTCATGCTCTTTCGGAATCTCCCCGGCTTGGACCTCGGCGTCACCGCGCTCTTCTGCCGGGATGCCTCGACACCAGCCGGCCTGCTCTGCGAGGGCTTTGCGGCGCGCGACAGCTACGTCGGCATGGTGTTTCGAAAACTGTTCTACTGGACACCGATTCTGGCGCCCTTCGCATTGCTGACAAACATCATCTGGACGGGCCTGCGCAGCGGCTGGGCCGATCGCGAGCGCCTGCGAACCACGGCGGTCCTGATCGGCGGCTTCGTTCTCGGGCCGGTTCTCATCGTCAACGGCCTGCTCAAACCGTTTTCCGGCCGGCCCAGGCCGCATGAGACGGTGGATTTCGGCGGAGTGCTGCCTTTCGCGGCGGCCGGCGATTTTTCGGGCGCCTGCGCCACGAACTGCTCCTTCGTGTCTGGTGAAGCCGCCAGCGCCGGCTGGCTGATCTGCCTCCTGCCGCTGCTCAACGGACGGCTCCGCACGGTGCTGGCAGCCGTCATCATCGACATATCGATCGCGACGCCCCTGCTGCGCGTCGCGATGGGCGGACATTTTCCATCCGATGTGGCTCTCGGCTGGATCATCGGGCTTGCAGCTCCCGCCGCTTTATCGCTGCTGCTCATTTTCGTGCCGGTCCGCATTTCTGCAACACTTGAACGGGCGCGGTAAAAGTGCCACATCCGACGTCTTATGCCCTGATGGCGCTCAGGGGCGAGCACGCTTGCGGATGATGCATGAACCTGCTGGAAAACTATATCTTCGGCCGGATTTTCCGGATGTTCGTCGCATCGCTGATTCCGGTGCTGGCGATCATCTGGGTGACGCAGGTGCTGGGACGAATCAATCTCGTCACCGATAGCGGGCAATCGATCGGTTCGTTCGTGGCGCTTGCCACCTATATGCTGCCGACGCTGATCCCTGTCGTCATGCCATTCGCCGTCACGATCGGCGTAACCCAAACGCTGCAGACGATGAACAACGATTCCGAACTGGCGGTGATCGATGCTTCGGGCGCGCCGAGGCGGACGATCTACAAGCCCGCGCTCATCTTGGCGGGCGTGCTCTGCGTTGTCTCGTTCGGCGTCGACAATTTTCTCGAACCGATCTCGCGATACGGCATGCGCAAGACGATCGCGGCCACCTATGCCGACCTGTTGTCGTCGGTCATCGAGGAGAAAGCCTTCCGCAAGATCGACGACGGGCTCTATGTGCAGATTTCGGAGCGCATGCAGGGCCGCGTCCTCAAGGGCCTGTTCGTGGCGGATTCCCGCGATCCCCGCTTCGAAATGGTCTACTACGCCCGCGAGGGCGCGGTCGACGAGAGCGGCGGCACGCTGATCATGAAGGACGGGGAAATCCACCGCAAGATCGAGGGCCGCAGCGTCTCCGTCATCCATTTCGATTCCTATTCGTTCGATCTGTCGGAACTGTCGGCCTCGCGGGGACAGGCGACGCTGAGGGCCGGCGACCGCGACCTGTTCTTTCTGTTCAATCCCGATCCGAATGATGCGTATTACAAGGAAAAGCCGAATGATTTCAGAGCGGAACTGCATCGGCGCCTGACGGACTGGTTCTTCCCGGTCACTTTCGCGCTGATTTCGCTGATGGTCGCAGGCTCGGCGCATTCGCATCGCGCGCGGCGGCTCAATCCGCTGATCTCGGCGCTGTTTCTGGCTTTCGTGTTTCGCTGGAGCACGTTCTACCTGGCAAATCGCATCGAGGGAGGGATAAGCTCCCCTCTCCCACTCTATGCGTTCATGATCATCGCGAACCTCATGCTGCTTGCCGGAATCTATCGTGGGGTCACAAAGCTCGGCCGTGATAGCCTGTTTCCGCATGTCGCCGACGGCTGCACCAATCTCTATGGTCGCCTTGTCCCGCGGCGCGCCAAGAGCGGGGGCGCCGCTTGATCTTCACCGGCACGCTTTTCCGCTATTTCCTGCGACGCCACCTGACGACCATCTTCTGGTTTCTGATCGGCGTGACGGGCCTCGTCTATCTCGTGGATTTCATCGAAATCTCGTCGCGCCGCGGCGACATTCCGGGCTTCACGCTGACTGACAGCCTGTTTTTGACGCTGATCCGGGTGCCGTCGATCCTGCAGCAGACGCTGCCCTTCATCATGCTTTTCGCCGGCATCACCACGCTCGTGTCGCTCAACCGCAAGCAGGAAATGGTGGTGACCCGCGCCGCCGGCATTTCGGTATGGCAGTTCATGGCTCCCTTTGTCACCGGAGCCATTCTCGTGGGCCTGGTCGGCCTCTTCGTGCTCAATCCGCTTGCCGCAGCCGGCATGCGCAGGGCGACGATGATCGAGAACGATCTCAAGGCCTCCAAGCAGCTCGGCCGCAAGGACGAAACCATTCCCTGGCTGCGCCAGATCGCCGCCGATGACGACGTGATCGTCGGCGGAGCGCGTGTCAGCGCCGACGGCACGACGCTCGAGGATGCGGTCTTCATCCATTTCGGCCCGGAAAGCCGAATCGTTCTTCGGCAGGATGCGCGCGAAGCAAAGTTGAAAGATGGTTACTGGGAGCTTAACGACGTCACCGAGACCCGGCCGGGGCAAATTCCGGCCGTGCTCAAGACGGTACAGGTCCGCACCAATCTGAAACGGGAATTCATCCAGGAGCGGCTGGCTCGGCCTGAAACCGTTGCGTTTCTCGATATTCCATCGAAGATCGCGGCCGCGAGGTCGTTCGGAGTCTCAACTTTCACGCTTGAATCGCAATATCACTCGCTGATGTCGATGCCCTTCCTGCTTGTCGCCATGACTCTCATTTCGGCAACAGTCTCGTTAAAATTCAGCAGGTTCAACCAATCGCAGAGCATGATTTTCGGTGGCATCGTTTCGGGCTTCGTGCTTTATGTGATCACCGTGCTGATTAAAGCATTCGGTAGCAGCGGTGTTGTACCTCCGTTCGTTGCAGCCTGGATTCCGGTCGTGGTCGCAATGTTTCTCGGGTCCACCATTTTGCTGCATCAGGAGGACGGTTAGTGGCGGCAGGCAACCGCGGAATAACAGGGGTGTTCAGCGGGGTCCTGCTTTCGGCAGTGGCCGCGTGCGGACTTTTTTTGCCCTCGTTCCAGTCCGCTTTCGCACAGTCCTCGATCGAGCAGATGGCCGCCAAGCCGTCGCCCGATTCGAAGCTGCTGCTGACATCATCCGAGCTCGTCTACGATCAGGATGCCAAGAAAATCATCGCCGTCGGCGGCGTGCAGATCAATTATGCCGGCTACAAGCTGGTCGCAAAACGCGTGGAATACGACCAGGCATCCGGGCGGATGATTGCGACCGGCGACATCGAGTTGATCGAGCCCAATGGCAACCGGGTCTATGGCGACAAGATCGACGTGACCGACAATTTCGCCAATGGCTTCGTCGATGCGCTCAGGATCGAGACAACAGACAATACCCGCCTGGTGGCCGTCAGCGGCGAACGCATCAACGCCGACGAAATGATCCTCAACAAGGGCGTCTATACGGCCTGCGAGCCCTGCAAGGAACATCCCGAGAAGCCGCCGCTGTGGCAGATCAAGGCCGAGCGGGTCATCAACAATGGCAAGACCCATACGGTCCGGCTCGAGAAGGCCCGGTTCGAACTGTTCGGCGCGCCGATTGCCTATATACCGGTCCTTGAAGTGCCTGATCCGACTGTGAAGCGGAAGTCCGGCTTCCTGTTCCCGCGCATGTCCACCGCTGAAAACCTCGGTTTCGGACTGGCGATCCCGTATTATCAGACGCTGACGCCGCATATGGATGCGACGCTGACCGCGACCGGCTTCACCAATCAGGGTGTGATGTTCGATGCGGAATTCCGCCAGCGCTTCCGGCTCGGCACGCATACGCTGAGAATCGCGGGCATCAATCAGCTCAGGCCCGGCGCCTTCACCGAAAAAACGTCGGACGAGCAGGTCGATCAGCGTGGCCTGATCCAATCCAAGGCGGACTTCACGATCAATCCGCGCTGGTCCTTCGGCTGGGACGTCATGCTCCAGTCCGACAACAATTTCGCGCGCACCTATTCACTCGACGGCGTGGATGATCAGGTTCGGACCAACCAGACCTACCTGACCGGGCTCGGCCATCGCAATTCGTTCGACATGCGGTCCTACAAATTCGATGTGCAGGACGCTGATCCTAACAGTCGGGCTGAAAAGGAACAGGCGGTCGTCCATCCGGTCTTCGACTATACCTATTATCATCCGGATTCGGTGCTCGGCGGCCAGCTCTCCGTCGTCACCAATTTCACCAGCCTGAGCCGGACCACCACCGACCATTATAGGCGGATCGAACGCACCAACGTCGCCGACCGTTTCCGCGGTCTTGAGGGCAATTTCAACCGTTTCTCGACCGAAGCTGAGTGGAAGCGCACCTTCATCCTGCCGGGCGGGCTGGTGCTGACGCCACTTGCCGTTACGCGCGGCGACGGTTTCCAGGTCAATATGAACGATCCCTCGGCGGCCTATCCCGGCGATTTCCACGACGGCAATGACGCCACCCGCAGCATGCTGACGGCCGGGCTGGAAGCGCGATACCCGATCCTGATGACGACGGCCAATTCGAGCCACATCTTCGAGCCCATCGTGCAGATCTTCGCTCGGCCCGACGAGACGCTGGCCGGCGCATTGCCCAACGAAGACGCGCAGAGCTTCGTCTTCGACGCATCCAACCTGTTTGACCGCGACAAGTTCTCGGGCTTCGACAGGATCGAGGGCGGCACGCGCGCCAATATCGGTGCCCGCTATACCGGCACGTTCGATGCGGGCTATACGCTGCGCGGCGTGTTCGGCCAATCATTCCTGCTGGACGGCAAGAATTCCTTCGATTCACCCGATCTCGTCTATGCCGGCGCCGATTCGGGCCTGGAAACGGCGAGGTCCGATTATGTCGGTGCCATGGGCATCGAGATGCCGGTCGGCCTGTCCCTCGCGCTCGGCGGACGGTTGGACGAAAAGACCCTCGATATCCGCCGCTCCGATGTGACGGTGGGCTATAACTCGAACTGGCTGCAGACCGAGGTCACCTATTCGCAGATCGCCGCCCAGCCGCTTTATGGCTACCCGACCGACAATGACGAGGTCCAGACGGTTGGCGGCATCAAGTTCGACACGAACTGGACCGTCTACGGCTCCGCGACCTGGGACATGGATGACAATGTTCTGTCGCGCCGGGGCATCGGCTTCGCATATGACGACAGCTGCACTATCTTCGCGCTTGCGTTCACCCAGACGAAGGACCTCAACGATACGTCGGCAAACGACTGGCAGATCGGTGCACGGCTCTCCTTCCGCACACTGGGCGACGTGAAGGTCGGCGACACAGCCGAGCCGACCTCGATCGCCGGCCAGTCGCTGGTTCCGGTCTTCCAGTAAAACGGGCTGATTGACATTGTTTTGCCGCAAGGAATGTGCAATTCCAGCAATTAATCATTTGAGCTGGAAGCAAGAGGCTGGATCCATGACCAAAGTCCGTTCGCTTTATCTCGGCGCGGCATCCTTGCTGCTCGCTGCATGTCTGGTGCCGCAGACATATGTCCCGGCACAGGCCGAGCAGATTGCCGCTACCGTCAACTCAATCGTCATTACCAGCGGCGACGTCGCCAAGCGGGTGAATTTCCTGAAACTGCAACGCACCAAGGGCAACCTGCAGCAGATTGCAAAGCAACAGCTTGTCGATGAAGTGCTGGAGCGCCAGGAGATCATCCGCACCGGCACGTCAGTCAGCACCGATGACGTCGATGCGGCCTTCGCCCGGTTCGCCAAGAACAACAACATGTCGGTGCAGCAACTGACCGAGATCCTGAAGCGTGCCGGAATCGGCGCCGAGCATTTCAAGGCCTATATCGGTGTGCAGATGAGCTGGCCGAAGACCGTGCAGGCACGGTTCGGCGGCGGCGGCATGAGCAACGACGAATTCGTTGCCAAGCTCAAGGCGAATAACGGCAAGAAGCCGACAGTGACCGAGTATTTCCTGCAGCAGGTGATTTTCGTCGTACCGGACGCCAAGCGCGCAAAGATCACCGGCAAACGCAAGGCCGAAGCCGAGGCGTCGCGCAAGAGCTATCCGGGATGTGACCAAGCCAAGGTTTTTGCCACCGGCTTCAAGGATGTCTCGATCCGAAATATCGGACGCGTGCTCGAAACGTCGCTCATCCCGGAATTGAAGGAATCCCTGGCCAAGGTTCCGGTCGGTGGCACGACTGCGACGCAGGTCAGTTCGCTGGGCGTCGAATATATGGCGATCTGCAAGAAGCGCCAGGTCTCCGACGACCTCGCGGCCCAGACGACGTACCAGACCGAGGATCTCGACGAAGCCAAGAAGGAGGGCCAGAGCCCTGACGCCAAGAAATACCTGGATGAATTGAAGAAGATGAACCAGGTCTCGATTCGCTGATCATGGCCGCTGGCGCCGCGCCTCTCCTGGCCCTGACGCAGGGCGATCCGGCCGGCATCGGCCCCGACATAACATTGATGGCATGGTTGCGGCGGGATAAGGACGGCCTCCCGCCATTCCTTTATCTCGGCGATCCCGACGTCCTGGCCGCGCGCGCCACTATGCTGGGCCTTGATGTGCGGATGCGTGAAGCCGATGAACAATCGGGCGCATCGATTTTCGGTGAAGCACTGCCGGTGCTGGCAGTCTCGGCCGGGACAGGTGTGGAAGCCGGCAGGCCGGATAGTAGGACGGCACATGGAACCATACGCGCCATCGAACTCGCGGTCGAAATGGCCGTGCTTGGCAAGGTCGAGGCCATCGTCACCAATCCGATCGCCAAGTCGGTGCTCTACGAGTCCGGGTTCAAGTTTCCGGGCCACACCGAATTTCTCGCCGATCTCGGCCACAAGGTCACGGGCCAGCCCGGCATGCCCGTCATGATGATCGCCGGACCGGAACTCAGGACAGTCCCGGTGACCATCCACATCCCGCTCAGGCAAGTTCCCGAACAACTGACCACGCGGCTGATCTACGAGACCTGCCGCATCACCGCCCATGATCTCAATCGCCGCTTCGGCATCGATAGCCCGCGGCTGGCCGTGTCCGGCCTCAATCCGCATGCCGGCGAAAATGGCGCGCTGGGGCTCGAGGACGACGCGGTGGTGGCGCCGGTGATCCGGCAGTTGCGTGCGGACGGCATCAACGCGGTCGGCCCCCTGCCCGGCGATACGATGTTTCATAAAGCGGCGCGCGACACCTATGACGTGGCGATCTGCATGTATCACGACCAGGCGCTGATCCCGGCAAAGGCACTCGGTTTCGACGATGCGGTCAACGTGACGCTCGGCCTTCCCTTCATCCGCACCTCGCCGGACCATGGCACCGCGTTTTCGCTCGCGGGCACCGGCAAGGCAAAGCCGACGAGCCTGATCGCCGCGCTGAAGATGGCGGCGCAGATGGCATCGAGAAAGACCGTCCATGGCAGCTCTTGATGGCCTGCCGCCGCTGCGCGAGGTCATCGCGAAGCATGGGCTCGATGCGCTGAAATCGCTTGGTCAGAATTTCCTGCTCGACCTCAACATCACGCAGAAGGTCGCCCGCAACGCCGGTAAAATCGACGATGCCGTCGTGGTCGAGATCGGCCCCGGCCCCGGCGGCCTGACCCGCGCGCTGCTCGCACTCGGCGCCAGGCACGTCATCGCCATCGAGCGCGACCGTCGCGCGATCCCGGCCCTAGCCGAAATTTCGGATCATTATCCGGGCAGGCTGACCGTGATCGAAGGGGATGCACTGACGATCGATATCGCGAAGCTCGTGGAACCCGGGGTGCCGCTCAAGATCGTCGCCAACCTGCCCTATAATATCGGCACCCAGCTCTTGGTGAACTGGCTGACCATTCCCTGGCCGCCGTTCTGGCAATCGCTGACGCTGATGTTCCAGAAGGAGGTCGGCGAACGCATCGTGGCTAAAGCCGGCGACGACCATTACGGCCGGCTCGGTGTGCTCTGCGGTTGGCTGACCGAGGCGGAGATGATGTTCGACCTGTCGCCGCAGGCCTTCACGCCGCCGCCCAAGGTGACCTCGACGGTGGTCCATATCGAGCCACGCAAGAGCCCGATCCCTTGTGAACTCTCAAAGCTCGAACGCGTGACGCATGCCGCCTTCGGCCAGCGCCGCAAGATGCTGCGCCAGAGCCTGAAACCGCTCGGCGGTGAAGCGCTGCTTAACAGAGCTGAGATCGATTCCTCGCGGCGCGCGGAAACGCTCAGCATCGAGGAATTCTGCCGCCTCGCCAATCTTCTGTGACACTTCGACCGGCGCCGAAGCATCGTAGCGATGTTCGAGGATAGAGATGCGGGCATCCGCAATGAGAGATTCTCCGAGATGACCGCGCAAAATCCGGGACCGCTTACCAATACCCTCATGCTGCTCACGCTCGCGACGCTCTGGGGATCATCCTATACATTCATCAAGGTCGGCGTGGAGACGATCCTGCCTGTGACATTGATCGCGGTGCGCACGCTGATTGCGGCCTCCATCCTCGTAGCGGTCATCAAGCTTCGCGGCCTCTCCCTGCCGCGCGATTTCGCCACCTGGCGGCGGTTTCTCTTCCAGGCTTGCCTCAACAGCGTCGTGCCCTTTACGCTGATTGCCTGGGCCGAGCAATCGGTCGATGCCGGCCTGGCAACGATCCTCAATTCCACGACGCCGATCTTCACCTTCCTGCTCACCGTGATCGTGGTACGGCACGAGGCAGTCACCGCGCGCAAGGTTTTCGGCGTCGTCGCCGGTCTCGCCGGTGTGTGCCTGATCATCGGCACGGAGGCGCTGTCCGGCATCGGCGACCAGCTCTCCGCACAATTTGCGATCCTGCTCGCCAGCATGGCCTATGCGGGTGCGGCGATCTTCGGCCGGAATTTCAAAGGACTCGACCCGATGATGCCGGCGGCGGGATCGATGATCTGCGGGGCGATCATTCTCATTCCGATCAGCCTGATCGTCGACCGACCGTGGACGCTCGCGCCTTCCACCGAGTCCATCGGCGCCCTTCTCGGGCTTTCGGTTTTCTCGACCGCGCTCGCCTTCGTGATCTTCTTCCGGCTGATGCAGACGCTCGGCTCCGTCGGCACGACCGCGCAGGCCTATCTTCGCGTACCGATCGGCGTTGGCATCGGCGTGATCTTCCTGGGCGAGACCGTTACGCAAACCGCCGGCATCGGATTGATTTGCGTCATCATCGGCGTCGCGGCGATGACATTGCCCTCGTGGAAGCGTCAGGTTCCGGCATAAGGCGATTGGGTTCACGCTCCATCACTTCGAGCGACTCCACCGCGTGACAATTCGATTCCCGATTTCAGCATCGCGACAACAAGGATCAGGAGCGGTGCAAGAATCGAAGACACCAGCACACCCACCCCGTGCCAGATGGAAGGCGAAAGCAATCTTGTATTCGTGGTGAGTTGCTGCACACGGAAAGTCTTGGGATTATCGATCTCGAACCGCTCGGGGAAGAGCCGCTTGAACGCCGAGACGGTATAAAAACATCCGCGTTTGATCGCCCGACCACGGACCACCCGGCCATCAGCGACGATATAGTCCTTGCCCAATTCGGCGCGCGGCTTGTTGCAACTGGCTGGAATCAATATCGGACCGCCACTGTCCGGCCTCGTGACCAGAGCCACGGCAGCCATCTCCGCATATAAAATTCGGACGGCAAAAAGCGGGCCAAGCACAGCAAGGACGATGATCACCGGCGGCACAAGTTTACCCCAGGACCTGGACAACATATGTGCCCAGACCTGACGGATTGTGATATCTCCGGCCATCCGCTGCCAGCGCCGCGACGCGTTCATCCCAGCAGCGTGCTGACGAAATCGAACAGGCCGTGGCGGCGGTCGCGCCTGAGGCGCTCGGCCTCGATGATTGCCCTGACAGCGGCGAAGGCCCGGTCGAGGTCGTCGTTGACCACGACATAATCATATTCGCCCCAGTGGCCGATCTCCTCGCGGGCGTTCTTGAGGCGCGTCGCAATCACGTCGGCACTGTCCTCGGCACGACGGGTGAGGCGCGATTGCAGCTCGGTCATTGTCGGCGGCAGGATGAAGATCGACACGACATCGGCGGACATCTTGTCCTGCAACTGCTGGGCGCCCTGCCAATCGATGTCGAAGAGCATGTCGCGGCCTTCGGCCATCGCCACCTCCACGGGTTCGCGCGGCGTGCCGTAGGAATTGCCATGCACCTCGGCCCATTCGAGCAGGGATTCGCTGCCCTTCAGCCGCTCGAACTCCTTCTTGCTGACGAAATGGTAGTGGACGCCCTCGATCTCGGAGGGCCGGCGTTCGCGGGTCGTGACGCTGACCGAGAGCGAAATGCCGCCGACCTGCTCCAGCACATTGCGGGCGATGGTGGATTTTCCGGCGCCGGACGGCGAGGAAATCACCAGCATCAAACCGCGCCGAGCGATCTCCACAAACCCCTTGTCAGGCACCGCCATGCGATCACTCCAGATTTTGCACCTGCTCGCGGAACTGGTCGATGACCACCTTGAGCTCGATCCCCGCCGCTGTCACCGCCGCGCTGTTGGATTTAGAACAGATCGTGTTCGATTCGCGATTGAATTCTTGCGCCAGGAAATCAAGCTTGCGGCCCACGGGGCCACCCTTATGGAGCAGATCGCGGGCGGCCGCGATATGCGACTTCAGGCGATCGATCTCCTCGCGGACATCGGCCTTGGTGGCCATGATGGCGACTTCCTGATGCAGCCGGTCGCGATCGAGCGTACCCGAGGCGCCCTCCATCAGCGTGGCGAGTTGCACCTCCAGCCGCGCGCGAATCTGGTCTGGCATACGCGACGGGTCGGTCTCGACCAACATGGTCAGCTTCTCGATGGCGGCAACCTGGGCGAGGAGCACGGCGGCGAGTGCGGCGCCTTCGGCCTCGCGCATGGCGGCCATGGCGGCGGCGGCGCGTTCGACGGCCTGCAGCAGCCCGGCGTCGAGCGCCTCCATATCGTCCTGGCCGTCGGTAGCGTCCTTGAAATCGATAATGCCGCGAATGCCGAGCAGCGTGTCGAACCTGATCGGCGCCGGGTCAATGACATCGGCGAGTTGGACCTTGAGCGCCATCACGGCGTCGAGCGCGGCCTGATTGACCACGGCCTCGACACGCGATTCACCCGATTGCAGGGAGAGTGTTGCCTGGATATTGCCCCGCGAAAACCGCACGGAAAGAATGCGCCGCGCTTCCGCCTCCAGCCGTTCGAAGCCCTGCGGCAGCCTGAGCCTGACATCGAGCCCCTTGCCGTTGACCGAGCGCAGTTCCCACGCCCATTGGTGACGGCCCGTCTGTCCATCCAGGCGGGCAAAGCCCGTCATCGATTGTAGTGCCATTCTTGCTGGCCCCCCGGCCTTCAGGACTCAGTCTGGCTGGGTCTCGGTATTCGGTTCCTGCTCGCCGGCCTTCTGGTCCGCCTGGAACTTACGCCAGCGCGCGACATTCTCGTTATGCTCCTTGAGCGACGCGGCAAAGGCATGCCCGCCGGTGCCATCCGCCACGAAATAGAGATAGTCGGTGCGCGACGGGTTGGCGACCGCTTCCAGCGCCGCACGGCCCGGATTGGCGATCGGCGTCGGCGGCAGGCCATCGATCTCGTAGGTGTTGTAAGGCGTTTCCTTGACGACGTCGGCCTTGGTCAGCTCACGCTCCGACGGCTTGCCGTCGCCGCCGAAGAGGCCGTAGACGATGGTCGGATCTGATTGCAGGCGCATGCCCTTCTTGATGCGATTGAGGAAGACGGAAGCGACCTGCGGCCGCTCGTCGGCCTTGCCGGTTTCCTTCTCCACGATCGAGGCGAGAATCAGGAGTTCTTCCTTGGAGGCGAGCGGCGAATTCTTGTCGCGCTTCTCCCAGACCTCATCGACGATTTTCTGCTGGGCACTCTTCATCTGGTTGACGATCGTGCTGCGCTTGTTGCCGCGCGTGAACTTGTAGGTATCGGGCCTCAGGCTGCCCTCGGGTGGCAGATCGACCGGCAGATCGCCTTCCAGAACGGGGTCGGCGGCGAGCCGCTTGAACATCTGCTTGACGGTCAGGCCTTCCGGCAGCGTCAGCGAATACTGGATCGATTTTCCCGACTTGAAGAGATCCATGATCTCCATCATCGAGACATGCGCCTTGACCTCATATTCGCCGTGGCGCGATTTCTGATCTTCGCCGAGGAACTTCGTGACCGTGGTGAAGATGCGCGACTGGGAAATGATGCCCTTGCGCTCCAGGCTCTGGCCGATCTCGTTGATGCCGGCCCCTTCCCGCACGAGGAAGGTCGTATCGGCCTCGAGCGGGCCGGGCTGCTGGTATTCGCGGAAGGCGTAATAGACGAGCGCCACCGCCGCCACCGTCAGCAGCGTGACCATCGTCATCACGAAATTGAGGAAGATGACGAGCTGGCTGCGGGCCTCGCGCGAGCGACGCGGAGGCAGCGGCACCTTTTCGGGCCGTAGCGCCTCTTTCGGCGATTTCGGTATGATGCGCGTCTGGGCGTCACCGCCATTGGCGGCGCGGCCATACTGACCTTCGCTCGTCTGGTTGGGATCGGTCAAATGCATTCCTCAAAATTCGGACTGTTTCACACGCCAAATAAGCAGACATTGGAGCGGCATTGCGGCAAGATTGGGCGGCAAGACTGGATGCGCGTGAACGCCCCGGAATGTCTGTTCCGGAGCGGCAAATGTCAATCCTGAAGACGGCGAAGAACCAGCGACGCGTTGGTGCCGCCAAATCCGAAGGAATTGGACAGCGCAATGTCGACCTTGCGCTTGCGCGCCTTGTTCGGCACGAGATCGATCCTGGTCTCGACCTCGGGATTGTCGAGATTGATCGTCGGAGGCACGATGCCGTCGCGGATGGCAAGAACCGAGAAGATCGCCTCGATCGCGCCCGCGGCACCCAGGAGATGGCCCGTCATCGACTTGGTCGAGGACATGGAGACGTTGGATGCGTGATCGCCAACGAGCCGTTCAACGGCGCTGAGCTCGATCGTGTCGGCCATGGTGGATGTGCCATGGGCATTGATGTAGTCGAGATCCCCGGGCTGGAGACCGGCGCGCTTCAGCGCCATCCGCATGCAGCGCTCGGCGCCTTCGCCGTTCTCCGACGGAGCGGTGATGTGATAGGCATCGCCAGACAGGCCATAACCGACCACCTCGGCATAGATCTTGGCGCCGCGGGCCCTGGCGTGTTCGAGCTCCTCGACTACGACGATGCCCGCGCCCTCGCCCATGACGAAACCGTCGCGGTCCTTGTCGTAGGGCCGCGAGGCGCGTTCGGGCTCGTCGTTGAAATGGGTCGACAGAGCCTTGCAGGCCGCGAAGCCCGCGAGAGAAATCCGCGATACCGGCGACTCGCTGCCGCCCGCAACCATGACGTCGGCGTCGCCGAGGCCGATCAGCCGCGCCGCATCGCCGATCGCATGTGCGCCGGTGGAACAGGCTGTCACCACGGAATGGTTCGGACCGCGCAGCTTGTGGCGGATCGAGACCTGGCCGGAGACGAGGTTGATCAGGCGTCCGGGAATGAAAAAGGGCGATACGCGGCGCGGGCCTTTGTCGCGGAGCGTGTAGCCCGCCTCGACAATGCCTTCGACGCCGCCGATGCCGGAGCCGATCAGCACGCCTGTGGCGATCTGGTCCTCGTCCGTCTCGGGATGCCAGCCGGCATCGTCCAGCGCCATGGTGGCGGCGGCCATGCCGTAGATGATGAAGGGATCGACCTTGCGCTGTTCCTTCGGCTCCATCCAGTCGTCGGCATTGTAGGTGCCGTCGGAGCCATCGCCGAAGGGCAGACGGCAGGCGATTTTCGCCGACAGGTCTTCCACTTCGAATTCGGTTACCTTGCGGGCGCCGCTTTTGCCGGCGATGGCATTCGCCCAGGTCGCCTCAACGCCACATCCAAGCGGGGTCACCATTCCAAGCCCCGTGATAACGACGCGTCTCATGGCTTGTTCTCCACCCTACTCGAGTCCATTCATGTATGCATGCCGGATAGCAAACTGCCGGGCGACAAGAGCCTGCCCGGCAGAGCCAAGCCGGAATGATCAGGCCTGAGCCTTGGAGATGAACTTCACCGCATCGCCAACCGTCAGGATCGAATCGGCGGCGTCATCGGGGATTTCCACGCCGAATTCTTCTTCGAAAGCCATCACGAGTTCGACGGTATCGAGAGAATCTGCGCCCAGATCATCGATGAAGCTAGCGGCTTCGGTCACCTTGTCGGCTTCCACGCCCAGACGGTCCACCACAATTTTCTTTAC
>Ga0307515_10003910_pt1 | contig 31075 bp, 31 predicted proteins | sample 17_EM_MG_FD_194513 | JGI IMG/M metagenome (GOLD analysis project Ga0307515, IMG submission 194513) | Populus trichocarpa ectomycorrhiza microbial communities from riparian zone in the Pacific Northwest, United States - 17_EM | ecosystem: Host-associated > Plants > Roots > Unclassified | place...
AGGGCGATATGCAACGCGACGCGTGGTATTGACGCCAGGCGCAGAGTAATCCGCCACCGGGGTGTCTCTGACGGCTCTGACGGAGCGCGTCCACTCTGACGGAGCCATTCCGCCCGGACGGAAATGTCTTTTGCTGATGTCAGACCGACTTATTGCTAATTGCGGGGCGGTGGGAAACCCCTGCAAGTTGCAGCCATACTCAGCAGGATTCATCGTGAGCATAACAGTAATGTTGCCTGCTACTTATTCCATTCTGACAAGATGCTAACTATATAGTCCTGAGGGCTTCCCACTTCCTCTCGTTATCATCTTCCTCTCGTATTCCACACCAGCACATCATGGAGACACAACCACCCCCACCAGGTGAGAGCGGATGGAATACCGGCCGATTGGCGGCCGCTACATCAAATCAGGAAATTCTCGGCACACAACATGAGCGCAGACAAAATTTAGTTCACCGCGACGCAGACGATGCAGCCACCAAACATATGACCCAGGATGCACATTTAAAAATCGTCCGCAAGACTGGCAGGAGGAGAAATAAGAAGCAGCATGCAGTGGGATGTGAGTATATCCATATCGATGCAATCGGTGGTCAATTCAGCGTATAACGTACAGCGGGTGTCCGTAGAGAGCTACGTACCGAATTCATCGCTGCCCGTAATGGGAAACCTCAATGGTCGACAAAGGCATTTGTCCGCACAGTTCGCGAAATCGAACATCATGATGTTGTGAGCTCTGGGATTTCCGCAGATGAATTTCCTGACAAGCATCCCCGTGAGTGAACGAAACAGGCTGTAATCACCTTAGAGGAGGCTACAGAAGCGTATATGGTAGAGGTAACAGCCGACTTTCATTGTTAAAAGCATCAACTAATGTCTTGTAGGTTTTCAACATGTCTGCAACTATGGCAAGGCAAGGAGGTCGGGTACAGCTGGAACAGTCCGACATGCGCCTGGCATTGAATATGGCCAAAATGGCCAAACAAGGCTTTTCACGCGCCGCAATTGAGGAAACGAAATATCTCATACAGAAACCACACGCCGAGGTCTGAGAAGAAAAGAAGCGGGATGTTGAGTTTCCTGGGCACGAAAAGGTGAAGGCTGCGATACAAAGACATCCGGCAATGCTTTGTCAAATCCAAATGTCCGGCTGCCTTCCTTGCCAAAATGGCACTGCAAAGAATCCGCAGACACGCTGGACACACAAGGGAACAGGTGCACCTCCACCCGCCCAACGCAGAGAGCGGATTGCAGAGCCGACTCCACCTCCACCAGGCACGCCACCCGCCCCAACCGGTAACACTTCCGGAGCTCAAACTGCTGAAATCATCACTTTGCCGGCCGGATATACGTATTCGCATACAGCTCTTCCCTGGGCGGAATATTTCAATGATGATGAGGATACCTAGCACGATACCGATTTTGATCCAGATATGCTGACCGATGAAGGTTAGTACACTCTCTGTGGTCTGGTAATGCAGCTAACATTCATTTTGAAGACAAGAGCAGCGGATTGAGCGATCCTGCAATTGATGGTGAGCATTAACCGAAAGATGGGATTTTGGAGATTATCATTATATATATCTATGTATTATTAAAGAACAACGTAGTTATCAAGAAGAATGTAAATGAAAACGCAAGAAAGACAGCCAAAACAACGTGAATGATACACTGTGCCAAATTCAATGATTGCATATTGTGGATTCAGCCATGGCAAAATGAGCGTCAACGGAGCATCAACGATTTTTGGTCATACGTCCTGGGAAATCACACCTCAGATAAGTTGTCGTTACTCATAAAGGTATTTTTGGCTGCCTTCATAGGCAAAACAGATTGCAATACCCTCCCTGCCCCATCATGAAAATGAGTGTCAACGGAGCGTCAACGATTTGTGGTCATGAGTCCTGGGAAATCACACCTCCGATAGGCTGCAGTCAGTCATAAAGGAATTTGTGGCTGCCTTTATAGGCTAAACTGATTGCAATACCCTCCATGCCCCATCATGAAAATGAGCGTCAACGGAGCGTCAACGATTTTTGGTCATGTATCATGGGTAATCTGGGGGGCGACAGGTTGCACATTGCCATAAACTGATTGTTGGCTGCCTTTATAGGCAAAAGTGAAAGTGAAACGCTTCCTGCCCCATCTTCAAAATGAGCGTCAACAGAGTGTCAACGATTGTTGGCTTTCCATCATGGTTAATCACAGCACGATGTGGCGGTTATTGTCTATATACATCGTTTTCACTGTCATCATATGCTAAAAGGCTCAAGAATGCTTAGTGGTAGCTCTGTAAATGAAATAAGTTGTTACTGTCCCGGAGGATGTGGCTAGAATATCCCGTACATATCTGCCTATAAAGGCTGCCATATCCTTCTTCATGGATGCTTTTGGTCAAGCACCACTCATATTACCGAAGATGCAAGACCAAATATTGTTGACGCTCTGTTGACGCGCTGTTGGAGCTCATTTTCAGGATGTGGTTGGGCGCGTGAGTATCCATGTTTTGCACATCAAGGCGGCTAATACGCCGAAAATCAACCGTGACATACCAATGTCAATACTTTACGATTAGCAGCAGCATATCTGAATGCGACCCTAAATGTGAAACCCGAAACGCAGAGCCTGAGATTGGACCCGACGGGTCTAGCCAAACCCTGTGAAACCCGCGGGTTGACGGGTATGGGTCCGGGTTTGGCCGGCCAAGAGTCAGCGGGTCGGGTTTTTGGCCGGGTTTGGAATCGAACCGACCCGTTATTGCAGTCCAAACCCGGACCACTTGGCCGGTTACCCGGAACCGTTGCTAATACTAAGCAGTTCTGGTGCCATCGCCGTGGGTAGATTCCGGGAATTGGGGACTGGAGGGCATGCCACGACAGTAGTGGCATGGCTCCGTTTCCTGGGCAGTTGAAACTTTTGTAGTGGGAGCACCTGGGGGCACCGGCGACAAGATATGGAGTGCCGACGACAAGCCTGGGAGCGCCAGCGACAAGCCACGGAAACCTCGAATCGCTGTGGTGTGGTCTGGAAAAAAACACCATCATCTTTGCGAACACTGCTTGTGTCCCTGGAAATCATCGCTACTACATATTGTTCAACGATTTTTAAAACTCATGTATTCAGTTTGTATTCTCATCATTGTATCTCTGTATCTATATAGCTACCCATCAACACATGGTTTATCTGGACTGGCTGCAGGCGGTGCGGGAGAGGAATTTAAGGTGCGCCTGAAAATGACAATCGAGTGAACTCAGCAATACACTCGGAGGCGGTTATTGTGTGAACAAAGAGATGAACTTGGAGGCTGTGATGAAGCGAGGTTGGAGATGAACTGGCAGGCCGTGATCAAGTGAGCAGAGAGATGCACTGGCAGGCCTTAATCGGTCGAGTTTCAAGATACACTTGGAGGCGGTGACCGTGTGATCTTTGACGCCGTAATCGGTTGAGTTTGGAGATGCACTTGGATGTCAGGATTGAGGGAACTGAGAGATGCACTTGGACGGCAGTACTCGAGCGAGTTTGGAGATGCACTTGGAGGCCGAGATCAAGTTGAACACAGATATGCACTTGGAAGCTGTGATCGAGCGAATTTGGAGATCCATTTCGACGCCGGGATCGTGTAACTCGTAGATGCTCTTGGAGGCCGTAATCGAGCAAGTTGGGAGATGCAGTTGGAGGCCATGATCAAGCGAAATTGGAGGAGTACTTGGAGGCGGTCGATCGCAGGCGCGCTGGGTTCTGAGACTGTATCCATCATTCAGGTAACTAACAACCGTCAGAATGTGATGACGTGACTTTACCTTTGAGCTCTCATGGAGAGCTGGCTGGTGGCGGTCGATCTTGTAGGGAGGCACGCCAGAAGCTGAAGCTACTTTCAGGGGTCAACTCGTAATCATGAGAATTGAGGGACGACAGAGAATGTTGGGTGGATGCTGTGCTCGGTGTATGCTGTACTCGGTGTATGCTGCAGTCAGGGTTAACTCATGATCATAGCATGGAGAGATAGATAGGGATGACTTAACTTTGTATTTTGGGATGATCGTAGAGAAAGACGGATGAGGGATGAAGATGGGAACAATATGGAGGAAATGAGTGAATAGGAGAAGTCAGGGGTATGACCTGCCACATTAGGTTTAGAAGACTTCGTAACAGTATATTCACCCGGCTGATCAGGAGTAGTACCTGCCGTATCGGGAATGGTCAATTGCCTCGCACACGAAATTCTCTGAAATCCCACATTCTCTTGATGATTTCCCCTATCTGCTGTCATCTCTCTCTTTCTCTACAATCACCTGAAAACACGAAGTTAAGTCATCCCCATCTATCTCACCATGTGATTATCATGAGTTAACACTGAGTACAGCATTAATAGAGCACTGCATCATCTCAAGATCGACTAGCTCCCACTCCCAGCCAGTCATCTCTCCGTGTTCCTGATTGTACTCGACACTCTATATTCCCACGATTACATGTTAACTAATGAAGAGAGTAACAGCAGATGTTGCGCCTCCATCCAGATCTACTGCCTCCATATCGACCAGCGCCAAGTACTGCTTCAATCTCGATCGATCATGGCCTCCAAGTGCATCTCCCAACTCGCTCAATCACGGCCAGCAAGTGCATCTCCAACCTAGCTCAATCACGGCCTCCAGGTGCATCACTGACTTCAACTTGATCTCGGCTTCCAAGTGTATCTCTGAGTTACTCGATCTCGGCCTCCAGATGCATCACTGAGTTACACAATCTCTGCCTCCAAGTGCATCACCAAACTCACTCCATCACGGCCTCCAAGTGCATCTCTGAGCTTGACTTGAACTCTGCCTCCAGGTGCATCTCTGAGTGGAACTTGATCTCGGCCTCCAAGTGCATCTCTGAGTGACTCGATGTCGGCCTGGAAATGCATCTCCAAGCTCGCTTGATCATGGCCTCCAAGTGCATCTCTAAGTTACACAATCTCGGCCTCCTAGTGCATCTCCAAACTGACTTGATCACGGCCTGCAAGTGCATCTCTGAGTTCGACTTGATCTCTGCCTCCAAGTGCATATCTGAGTTACTCGATCTCGGCCTCCAGGTGCATCACCCAACCCGCACGATCACAGCGTCGAAGTTCATCTCTGAGTTCAACTTGATCTCGGCCTCCAAGTGCATCTCTGAGTCACTCGATCTCGGCCTCCATATGCATCTCTAAACACACTCGATCATAGCCTCCAAGTGAATCTCTGAGTTCACCTCGATCTCGGCCTCCAAGTGCATCTCTAAGTTACCCGATCTTGGCCTTCAAATGCATCTCCGAACCAGTTCAATCAAAGCCTGCAAGTGGATCTCTGAGTTCAACTCAAACACAGCCTCCAGTCATCTCCAAACTCGCTCGATCGCGGCCTCGAAGTATATCTCCCAGTTCACACGATCACTGCCTCCATGTGAATCTCCAAGCTCTCGCAATCAGCGTCTCCAAGTGCTCCTGCGATTACGCTCCGGTTCCATCTGCAGCCAGATTGGCGGTATGAATATATATAGAGAGACTAAGATAGATAATACATGCCATTTCATGATGTAGCGAATCTTGTGACTGTAACAAAGACGAATCTGATACACGAAATGCCTTGTAGGTATGGCACCCCATGCACGCCTGCTGTGAGACTATGCAACTAAGTCTCCCACAGAGCTGCACAGAGATCTCAAGCTGTTCTCGAAGCCTGCCGCAGACATGCGCATACGTCTTAGCTGTTCCAAAATTTGACTATCCTAGAAGTCAACTCTCGTAGCATCCTGAATACACCTCTATAACTGCAGGTGGTTTCAGGAGCACCTGAGAATACTCATGCAGAGTCTGAGAGCGCTTTGCTTAGCTCCAGCGCAGCCTGGGAGCATCTGGAATGACTTGGCTGCACCAGTGAGGTGTCTGGGATGTTTCAATGTGGCTTCCAGACCGATTTACAATGTGCTGATGATTACTTCAACAGTATACTTTTATATTGAGGAAGGCAGTCAGTGTTGCGATTTTGGATATTGTCAGGTGCGCCAGAAGAGATGGATTCCTTGTCAGGTTTGCCGGAATAGATGGATTCCTAATGCCGAATTGTAGCAACTCCTATGAACAACACTCTGTACGGATGCAAGAATTGGAGGTTGGCTAATCCCAACACACATAGAGAATGGAACCAGACGCAGCGAAAGATCGCTTGCGACAACAACTAACCCTTGGTGCTGGCCACACATTTAGCACTGAGAACCTGAATGAAAACATGAGCCCCTGCATATGACTACTCTAGAAGTAGTCATTATGCGTGAAAGTTTGAGCATTTGGGGTGACCACATAGCATTAAAATTGTTGCAGCATTGAGAATCTGCAGAACTGGATAGATTTGGTTCGGACCTTGTGAGTGACGGCTGAGTTGCAAGGGTTCATATTGGAGTTTGTTACCGAGCGAGGAGAAATATTAATCTCCATATGTGGTATATCTGCCGGAAGGAGACATTTATTTTCACGATATTCTATTGTATTGGGATGCTGCAGCTAAGTTATCGGTCGATAAGACAATATAGTAAGCATAACTTCTCTTTCCAGCGTTCATCCGGGCCATGTCTGCAGAATCCCGTTCACAACAATATTCCTGTAGTTAGTTGAAGAGGGAGAGAATTTGGTACAGAAAGGAGTTATACAGGAGTAGAGAAAGAATGGTAATGTGTACGATGGATGATTCAGGGGTAATCTCATTGATTCAAGCACTCATCAATGCCAAGATTGCTTAAAAATGGGTCATAAATTCTCACTGACATACTGATTTTGCGCCTAATATCTAGTAAATTGCACACCGTTAAATGACACATGAATTATGAATCTCACAACTACAAAGTCGACTTAAAATAAATGTTGAGGTTGGAAGCTATATTCTACAATGGTATGAATGTATAGAGAGATTTCATGCCATGGCAGGCAGAAGAATAATAGTTGCACGCATGTAGTTCCGGGAAATTGAGGTGCACCGAAGTTGAACGGGTTATGCTTGAATTCAATGGCTGATGATTGCAGCCTCTGCTTACTCCGACAGTTAATTGCACTCTTCGTAGCTCTCTTGTCATGACTCAAGGTTTCAAGATTCTCTCTCTTGGAGCTTCTCTCAATGGAATTCGGTCAACATAATCTATTTTCGGATATGAGTTTTGGTGGCCCAATCATACATTTAGTCAGAATACAGTTTAGTGTTGATTCAAAGATTTGGGAACTTAGGCCTCTTTGAATAAGTGCGGTACATGGGTGAGCGGGAGTCGCCAGCCACCTTGCAGAGTCGCTGAGCAGAATCAGTTTTTTGAGATTCTCACTCTTAAGCTTCCACAGCTCTTTTGACAGAGCCCGAACTTGCAGAAGCTATTTAAGGATTTGGAAGCATTGGTCCAAACACACTACTCAGTCAATATCGAGTTAAGTGGGGTTACAAATTGGCTGGGCTTGTGCATTTATGGTTTAGTTACGCAGTGGCAACCTTCCTCAAACAGACAGTGGACACCGAGCTGACAGTTCAAGGCATGTTAGCGGTGGCCTTCAACATACTGATCAAGCATAGGTTCATATTTTACTAGGTGTGGTGTAGGATGAGCCACCTGCACCTAAAGGTTAGGTGTCTTTATAGATCTGCGTGCACGGTGTCCACTAAATCAAAGCCGAAGAAAATATGTTGAGAATGAAGCAAACTAAAATATACAAGGTGCACTATGTACTGCAAGTACACGTGCTTCGGTGGCTTACTTGTAGCTCTTGGGTCGTGCCTGGGTTGGCATGATACATCCATAATGACTCGCAGCTTGTCAAAGTTGGCTTCATACATATCCAAGGAGCCCATTCTGGACCGGATTGAATATCTCAGTTGTGCATGATCTTCAATCATAGGCCAGGAAAACGCAGGCAGCGAAATCTGCATTTGAGCCAGGAATACCCAAGCCGTGTCTCAGCTTCCGACTCTCTAGGATGCGAATCAGGGGTGTGCCAGAACTGCAATGATATGCCAGTACAAGCTGTGGCTTTGCCACGAATAAGTGAGCCCATGTCCCATTATCTGACAGAAGTACTCAATATCGCTTAGTCTGTTTTGATTGCCAAATGGGATTGGCGAATATGCAGGGCTGGATCTGTCATGAAGATATGCCCAGGATTCTCCAGTGCACCTGAACTTCGATCATATGTGTGCAAAAGCTCTCGCTTTGCCACAAATACGCGAGCCGTGTCTCATACTCAGACATCAGTACTTGAATATTACCTAGACTATCTTATAGCCAAATGGGATTGGCAGACATGCAGTGCTTGATCTGTCATAACGAATCTCATGACATTTCCCAAAGAGACCCTGTTGCACCTGACAGTGGACGAATTTTGCTTTTTCATTCGAAATGCGTATTTGGCTGCAGGCTTCTAGTGCACCTCAAATTCGCAACAGACGATTGCTTGAAGCCTTTTCCTGCAACATTCTCGCAATTTGACTCACGCCATGTATCATGCACTTCGTCAGCCGCTGCAACATCTGATGCCGCGAATCAATTCACCTCATTGCATATGGTTATTAATTCTACACAAGTACGCCAATGAAATCCCACTCTAGCCATTTCTAATTCAACATACAACAATTCAAACATCAGAAGTTTGATTCACCCCAACATTGAAGAGAGACAGGATTTATCTATCCAGTATTGAGTCCCTTACAAACGACCTTTTTGACTATTTGTATCAGTTAAGAAGATTATGTTCCATGAATGTCAAAAGAGGCATAAGTTGATGAAGTGTCTAACACTCTAAGATTGATGGTTCATCAGACTGTAATGTGTCTCCATTCTGTCAGCCGCTTAGTATGGTCCCGATGAGCCTGCAGAATCCGGTATATCATCGATGTCGTGATGTTCGGTTGATTTATCAAGTAATGCAGGACTCTCATTTACGCCACTCCAGATAGTTGGTGGAGATCACTCACGCGGTTCTTATAGCCACCAGGACCGGGCTTCAGTAACCATGTCTGTGGTACTTGGTTCTGCCCCAACCGGACAACTCACACAAATGCGTGCTGCTGCTCATTCACTACCTAAAATTTCCGAGTTATTACGACATGATTTGCAGCTGTACAATTTAGGCCTGTACTGCCTGCTGTGGGTGTGGTTATGAGTACAGAGGGATTTCACGAATCGTGGAATTTGAGCTGAATTTCTGTGCGGTCATCATTGCCCCTTTCGGCATACATGTGGAATATACCCATATGATCGGTTTTTTTTTTTTTCATTAGCCACCACTTCAAATGACGAACTTGGCCAGCAAGTGGACAAAATAGCAATGCCTTCTGTGGAGGAGGTGCACTGGGCGGTGCATTTTGTAGTCTCTCTTCTGGAAGGAGCGTCTCTGTTGAGGCGTCATCTTGGTCAGGTTCGGGATACTCGGCAGGTTCCCTGATAAGCATTGGCCAAAATGTCTCTCTCAGCCATCGGAAGATCAGAGCTTCCACCCAAATACTGAGTCGCCATTCAGTGTGCCATTGTCCAGACACATCGGTGCGATCCTCGGTGTCTCCAAACACACACGAGGAACATGCTAACCGCCATCTATGAAACGTCCATGCTCCCGAAGCACCCGGCAATGTGTACCTCTCTGCAAGGGTCATCGGCTGTACTTGCTCTTTCTCAGTCCCCTCGGGATCAATGAGGTGTGCTTTCTGCTTTGGTATCCGGACAAGTGGTTATCCATTGGCCAGTGTCAATTCTGACCACCGCCTTCTCATCCATGGCGTTGCAATCTGAATCATCTGGGGAGCTGCATCCTGTTGAGCTTCATCATCTTTTGTCTGGATAGCATGCATCACACACTTCACAGCTGATTACACTGCCTCAGCACCAGGCTTTTCCATCACAGTATCATGCTCTGGATCTTCAGGCGCACTTGAAAACAGCCACATCATCTGAAGACACCAGCTATGGAGTGAATGGAATCCCGGTGTAGCTGTGACCTGAAGTTTCAATCCAATCCTCGCATTCATTGCAATTTGCCAGCCCACACTGTGTTTCATCCTATACTGATGGGACTCATCAGAAATCCCAAAACTCCATGAACAGTAGGAGAGTTGGCTGTGAGTTGATAGTTTCGCGCTAGATGTTAAGGTATCTTATGAAACAAGGAGGATATTCCAGGGGTGTTCCGGCTCATCAATACCGGTGTTAAGAGCCTTGTGGGTGAGATTCGTATAATTGGCGTGCAATATGTTGACGAGTTTGAAATCGGTTCCATGTGTCATCTCGTCGCTGACATTTTCGAAGCTCGCTCCCACTCCGGGCATTGTTAACACCAAAATTCGTTCAATGGCTGGAATCTGTGCTGGATGCCCGTGGGGTAGTGTTGACTGGATCTCCAACAGGCGGCGAGGCACAGAATGGAATCTCTGGGGTGGATACCACTCTCGTTCTTCACCGACAATGCCGAGAAAGTTGCTGTGCCCCAACATCACCCACTCTTCAAGGGTATTCCCCCATACAATGGGCAGTGGCAACCCCATTACAACTTGCTCAGCAACCAATTTGCAAAGAATTGCTGCTGCTACCGAGATGAAAGTCTTTCCAAAACCTATTTCATCCACCACCAGTGCTCCTGGCACATCAGCATCCGAAACCCATCACCTCACAATGAACCAGATGGCCCAAACCTGGTGCGCCAAAAACTTAGTTGCGGGCAGGCCTGGAATCAAATACTTGCGGCCTGGAACACGGTCATCTGTTGATTGGCGAATAGGATCCGCATTCTGCAGCCTGACATCATCATCAAGACACTTGTGTTCAAATTTGTGGTTGATTGTATTGAGAACCGTATTCAGTACTGACCTTGTATTTTCGGGATGAAGGACCTCCTCACAATCCTCCACTTCCTCATGAACCTCCCTTGCATCTTTGTCGGTGTTCTATTCATCCTCAATAATCCCTTTCAGTTGCTTGGATGTAAGCTGGGCAGATATGCTCATGATCTGGCGCTCCTGAAATTCATCTCAATGTTACATATTTCACAGATATGCAACCAGTTCAACGAATACATGTGGATGGAATATAGTCAATTCTATTCTTTCAATCAGAACTTACTTTAATAGAAGTATCATTCTCTTGCCTGCCATCCTCCTCTCCCTCCCCTTCTCCCTCTCTTCCACCCACTTCAGAATCTTCCAAAGTCTATGTATGATGATTAGCAGTTGCTCACGTGTACCCTGAACACTGCTAGCTGGGATTACCTTTGTTGGTCCAATTACGTGCTTGGCAATTTCCTTCCCTGTCGCTCTCATCATTTCTACCAAAAATATCTTCACATTATGTCCAAGTTTCAATTTGAAAGCATTTGAAAGGCAACAGTTGTATGCAATCAGGCCATATATGGGGTCATTGATCATTTGCCCATGTGTATATCATGCCATATACTATTCTTCCAATTCATCTAGCTCCAAGGTGCACTTGAACAATGATGTGAGAATGGATGGCTCTATTGGGCTGCTGTTTTTGTCGATGAAATCAACCAACTCCTCCCAGTGCCTCACATCTGTATACAAGGCTTGGAGTTGTATTGGTGCTAGAACAAAATCCATGCCATTCAACACCCAGCAAATCATAACCGTCAACGTTCTATTTGGCAACTCTGGGAGGTAGCTTCTAGCCTTTTCTCCAGCGTGCTCTCCCAAATCCGTCGCTGGTAGGTTGTTGCCTCACCTTCCCTTGTGCCTCGCCTCTCGAATTTCACTTGCTCATTTCTTCAACATCATCTCAACCAACCGCCGGCGAATTCATTCATTGTTATCGAAATTATCCAACGGCAGCAAGTTCTCAAATGTCGCCAAAGAATGTGGGACAGCCATCGCCCAGTGCAGGGGTCCATCTCAAACCTGTTTCAAACGGTTCTGCCCCTGGATAATGGACCAATTCTTCTTCTCCAGAAACCCTGCCACCCATACTTTCTTGCACTTGTTGAATGCACTGTAGTTGGCCTGCCCCATCCTTCTCGCAAATTGCATCAATGAAAACTTGGTTTGCTCCAGGCTGATTCGGGGTTTGCCTTCTGCACCGCCCAAGTTCGACGAATCGTCACACTCATCAGCTGCTTCATATTGGTCGTAGTACATCTCTGGCAATGAGTGTAAGTCCGCAATCCGTGTGACATCTGTTGTCCGCGGTTCCGCTGATGGCTGCAATCTCTTCGTCGGGACGAGTATGTGGTGTCTCCCTGGAGTGCCGGAAGGAAGTTGACGTGGAGTAATCGAGCTGGAAGATGTTGGCCAATTGACAGGATGATTGCCCGGTGGTCCTGTACGCACTCTCGGTGCACATGGAGATGACGGCCCGTGTCCTGGGAACTGCGGAGGGGGGAACATTTGGGACCTGCCATAACCACCTTGGTGCAGGTTATATCCTTGTCACGGTGGCCCATAACATGGAAATCCTTGCTTTGCGCTGCTGGTAGGTTGCGAACTGAGTGTCATGTTGAATGGAAACTGGTGATTAAACAGTGGAGCGCCTGGAAATGGCTGCTGTGAAGGAGGGTAACCGTACACTTGCAGTGGAAGATATTCATTGGTGTGTTTCCCAAGTTGACTGTCTTTGCAAGTCACATGTCATGAACTATTATCCGGTGATTCTGATTTGTCGTCACCGCATTGTTGCGAGCCAAATAGGCCACTCGGTGGGGCCATATTCACTGTCTTCGGTGGAGATCCTTTCGTCAACATGCTCAGTTGAACAAAGATAGTGGTGAACTACTATAGATGCGGGATGACATACAGAATAAATTGAGGTATAGTTGAGTATCTTGAAGGTAGCAGTGACCTTCGGCGGAATGAAGGGCTTCATATATCCTATTCTGTTGTTACGAACTGTGTGGTGTTTCACTACACCTTCAATCCATGAAACCAACCTGGGCCTTGAGAAAAGGAAACCTTAATCACACAAATCCCGCCTTTCTTTGATATATGCTAGAATTCATAATCTTGGATATTGGATATGTGCTCACCGTCATTTGCTTCGTTGACTTTACTGGTCATAGAAGGGATATGGTATAATATCTCCAGGTACACAACTCGGACATGTATCCAGGATGAAGGTTAGCACAACTAGGGATACTACCCATAAGTCGTGCGTGTACAACCTTGCAATCTCATTCAATAGAAGGCCTGTGAGTCAAGCAGCAACTGTGAAGGCGTTCTATTGAGCTCCTTGCCTATACATCTTATTTCTCCTCAGGATCCACGCTCCAGTCAAGGATCGTTACTGAAGAAAATATCCTCCCAGCCTTATCAGATCTCGATGATCATTGCCTGGACATCCAGCTACCTAGGAAACTCACCTATTCATGGTGTTATGACAATCTACCATCATTATCAGCTGCTCGGAGGCTAGAGTGCAGATATAACTCACAATGCCGCAATGACGTAGTATAAGGCCCCACTGTGGTGATTGCAGTGATGACAAAAGAATACTCCACCCCTCATTTGGCGGGGTGCGATGCGGCTGTGGATGTGTTACACTAACCGGAGTTAGCTCACTTTCAAACCAATATCGCTGAGACTCTATATCACCCCCTGCAGCATCATCGAGATTCATCCAAATATGTGTTCAATGATCATTGCTCAAATATGGTCAACACTCGCCGGGAACATATCAAGTGCTTTCTCTTCAAAAGGATCTATTTCGACGAGAACCGGCTCAAGGATCACTATCAACAATATCACCCAATATCGATCAATAAAGGGCTATTACCTGATGGGATTTTACCACCTGCATGCTGCGATCAACCCAAGCCATCATGGTTCAACTTTAGTCGGTGCACCGGAATGGCCATCCATGAGCTTAGTCAACTAATTCATCTACCCATGGACAATTTACCTGGTGCACGACCACCTGAAGATACTCCTGAAGAAGAAACTATAGACCCCCAGAAGGCTCATCTGACTTGTACCCCTTATCCAACAAAGACAAGGGCTCATAGGCAGGTAGTGGGAGTGCAACATGCTGGGGGGAAAGAATATGGCAAAGCAACTGGATTATACAACAAGCATCGCTAGTACTCAGAACAATGGAATCCATGGCATTCATTTCAGTCAGCACCCGACTTTCAACAGGCTAAATCATTTACCCAGCCAATGAAAACATGGATACATCAACATCTGAGGCGTGGGCTGAACAACATCAACATCGGATGATTTCAATCGGCAGATTCTCGACTAAAGCTCCGCTCTACACTTGATTTCAGGATCGGCAATGACAGTTAGATTGAAGATCATTCACAAATCCTCGGAACATTATACTAGTGGGACATCGTCACATATTTACAGTTCCTTTTGGCACATCTCCCATTTCAGGTGCACCTCAATTTGGAACTGTTTCGCCTTGCAGACTCGGAAGGTCACCAAATATACAGCGAGATGAACACAGGTGATTGGTGGCGGGATACGCAAAATCAGCATTCCACTGGAGCGACAATTGTGCCAGTGATTGGTGCATCCAACATGACCCACTGGATCGGTTTTTCGGGTGACTAGCATGCCTGGCCACTGTATTTCAAGATCGGTATCATTCGAAAAGATATCTGGTTCACCTACAAAGCGCGCCTGGATTTTCCTTGGGGTGATCCCCGGTCCCCCGAAAGGTTCCAAAATACTGACGAGGAATGGCATTGCACGGTTGGAACAGTGCCGTCCCCACTCCGGAATCTTGAAATCACTGGCCCTCGCTTGAAATGGGATTGTGCTGATGGATTCCAGAGACAATATTATCCTCTTCTGGCTGCCTGGGTTGGGGATTATCCACAACAAGTCATGGTTGCTCAAGTCTCATATGGATCATGCCCAATGAGTGAAATTCCTGAAGGTGTGCCGATGGGGTATTCAACTTTTTGACCACTTGACAACCCAAGAGATCGACATGGTTACTTGAAGCTTCAAGATGGAACTAATATAGAAGTTCTGCACACTCTTGGTGTTCATCCAATCCGCAACCAGTTCTGGCAATAACCTCTCTGCAATGTCTATCACCTTTGGCAGCCTGATGAATTGCATCAGCTGCTCCTGGGTTTAGTTAAAGACTTATTGCACTGGCTGCTCACATACTTGAAAGCTAGAAATGTCAACGATCAATTTGACAATTGATTTACATCAGTACCATATTATCCAGGCCTCCAGCGCTTCTCTAAACCATTCGACTGGTTGGAATACGGCTCCTGGCAGGGACAGAGATCTGGGGCATGATCAGTCCACTGGCAGTGAATTGCGCTACAATGCTTGACTGCTCCCAGGATGCCGGGAAAACTGCGGCGAAAACAGCCTCTGATCAAATGGTGTTGGGAGCAGTGCGGGCATTATGTGAATTCCCACTACTTGTCAGCCAACAAAATCACTCTGATCTATCCCTCACAGCACTAGATGATGCACTGAAGCGATTTTAGAAGAAGAAGGGTGCCATTCACGATCAGAAAATGTCGAAGTCTGCGAATGCCACAGAGGATGAACTATTGGGAAGAGAATCACATCAGTTACGAGAACAAAAGATTCATAAAATCCATGCCGCAATGGAGGTTCAGCTTTACAGGGCTGAAATGGTGACTATATCACAACGAATGCAATTTCTCGTGTGCCTGAATAGAGCCCAACAAGTGGAAACCATATGGTCAGATGCTGATCGGCAGAGGGCACTTGAGCGATTGGGGCGCACAATCCATCAGGTGACACCTGCTGAACGCAAGCTTTTCGATAAATGTTACCAACATCATGAGTGACAACTATTGGAGGAAGTCGGGACTAAGGCAACCAGTCCCAGAAGCACATTCGCCAAAATACATGTTCAAATGAAGACTGCTGCAGAAAAAGGGGCTAATGGGGTGGTAAACATGACAGCCAACAAGCGTGTGCACTTTCATGTCCGTCTATCCGATGCTGATATCGAAGTCACTACCTGGTGTATCGCTGAGACGGTCCGCATTGTGAATCAGCTGGAGCGAGGTATTTAGGGTGTCACTTGGAATGACCAGATGTGATTCACGAAGGAATTCTCCATCCACTTGGTCGAGATTGAAGCTTGGTGGCATGCAACCGGGGTTTTGGAGCTATGGAAAACAATCGAACCGCGTGAAATACATTTCGGATATTCGAAGATGCATCTTGTGAGCCATATATCAGAGTTAATTCAGGGAATGGGTTCCGGGGACAATTTCATCACTGATATTTCTGAATGGCCACATATTGGCAATGTGAAAGAGGCGTATCGATCTACCAACAAATTCATCTACATTCAACAGATGCTCAAGCACAATGACCGGTGTACCCGTCCGGACTATATGGAGGCGACACTGTCGTATGTTTCCCTTCAAGGCTGGTACGATATTGACTCAGCGAACCCTTTCAACCTACTATCAGCTGCCGATACATGATGAAATACGCACAGAGCCCATATTTTACGCCTCCACCATTGTCAGAAAGAGCCATTTTTCCGCCCCATATCGCAACAGGTACACCAGTTGACAGAAACTCATGTCTGCAGCGTGCGCAGAAGTATCAAAGTAACCTCACTCCAAGATGGATCAGTAGATTTCGTAATTCCCAACTTTGAACAGCTATTCGGTAAACAAATTGGGGACGACTGGGGCCATGAAGTCAGTGGACTGCTGCTCGGATATGATCAGAATGTACTCATAGAGAGTATGCTTCTTAAGCTTCAGATTGGGCTGTCGTACTACCGTCAACCATTTCACTGCCCTACATCTGTTGAGCGTCTGGGACTTGATTGCAAGGTAGAATATACCAAAGCCAACCAAGAGATCATGCCTGAATCTCATAACATCTGGATCCATTATACGGACAGTGACGTTGATAACACCTTCCAAGGCTGAGTTCCTTCTGTTCCTGTAAGATCTTTCAGCTGGACTCCACCGAATCAGATCCTCCAATTTCACGAAGGCCTGCCCACCGGAAAAACTTTATCGACCTTCACTGAGAGCTGCAACAAGACTCAACAATAGATATTACGTCCTCAACCTAAAGATTATGCCGTGGTGATTCCAACAAAGTACAAAGATCGGCGTGGTTGGGCTGATTGTGTTGACGGGTTCATCTGGGTTGTCAAACAGACTGATAAGATGCATATTGTACCTGTCGGAGCAGTTGTTGGACCTGCACATCTGGTGCGAGGGAATAATGCTGCATCATATAGAATCGATAGCGTATGGCTTGTAAATAATCATGTGGATTTAGATATCTACTGGACTGTGTTTTAAAGTTACAATGCCTGAATCAAGGTGTGCAGAACATAGTTAATTGAATTGTACTATTAAATATAAACATTATAATAATCACTCATGTAGAGTATGGCTCCAGGTTCGAGGTGCACCGGCATACTCTCGCAGATGCGGCCAATACTCCCAATAGTTCCGAAATTTGCATATTCTAATGGTTCGATTTGGATGAATTTTGAAGACAACAATACACTCTGCCGGATATTCCTGGATTCTGTTCCACCACTTCGGGAACATTGAGGAGGACCAGTCAAGTGGTCTCAGAGCCCCTGAGAGCACATCGCTTTGCATTCAGCCTATCTGGGAGCATCTGGGAGCATCTGCAAGGATCAGTGTGGCTGTTCAGTGTTGCTGAGTTGTTCAGTTATGACTGCCAACCCATTTTACATCATGCTGATGCAGGTGCATCTGAAGTTGATTTTATTTTGTTAATGTAACCATTTCAGCCTTGTACACCTAAACCTCCAATGTATCACTGATTCTATGACTATTTTGTTCTTGTAACTGATACGATTCTTTTGCCAACTGTTCATCCACTTTGGCCTACGTGGACTTACAGATATTCTACTCTCGAAAAGTAATCTTTCTCTTCTGATATCTCTTCTGTGCATCGTCTTGTGCTGTGAGGGATAGATCAGAGTGATTTTGTTGGCTGACAAGTACAGAGAATTCACACAATGTAGGCACTCCTCCGATTACCATGTCATCAGGGGCAGGTTCTGTTGCCGTTTTCCCATCATGCTTGGACCAGTGCAGAATATGAGCCCATTCCACTGACAGTGTTCTGATCATGCCCCGGATATCATTTCGCTTCTAGGCGCTGCTTCTGAATCGATCAAATGGTTTAGGAAGAGGTGGATGCCTGGATATCATGATAACAATGTGAATTGAGTGTTAAATTGATTGTTGACATTTCTTGTATTTAAGTAGTTCAGCAGCCAGTGCAATATGTCTTTACTAAACCCAAGAGCGGGAGATGCAAATCATCAGGCTGCCAATGACGATAGACATTGCCGAGAGAGTATTGCAAGAACTAGCTATGGATTGGATGAACACCAACAGTGTGCAGAACATCGATACTTGTTTCGTACAGATGCTCAGAGTGAACATGCCAAACTGTTGAGTTATGAAGGAGTCAAAATGTTCAATACCCAATGAGCGCACCTTTAGGAATTTCACACATCAAGCATGAGCCATATGAGTGTTGAGCAACTCTAACGTGTTCTGGATAATCCCTGACCCAGGCAGCGAAATGTGGGTATATTGGCTCTGGAAATCATTCACACAATTCCATTTCAAGCCGGGATTGTTTATGTCAAGATCCTGGTGTGGTCAGTGCATTGTTTCAACTGTGGAATGCCATGCCTCATCGGTATAATTAGCACCTTTCGGGGGACCTGGGAACAGCACGACGAGATTCTAGGTGCACTCGTTACGTGTGCAGAGAATAATTGTGACAATCGCAGCCCTTGTGAGATACAGCGACCAGGCATGCTGATCGCCAGAACTTTTGGTCAAGTGAGTCTTGCCGGATGCACAAATGAATGGCACAACTGTCACTCCATCATCAGCAAAATGAAAATCGGGCCGGAAGCCACACCCAAACCACCTAGGCACTGGGGTAGACCTCACCGGTGCTCCGAAGTGATTTCAGATGCTCCCTGGCCCTCCTGGAGCTAAGCAAAGTGCTCTCAGATTCCGAAAGATCATTCTCAGGATGCTACGAGATTTGGGTTATCGGATAGTCAATTTTTGGAGCAGCTGAGTCCTCCGTGCATGTCTGCTGGAGACTTCGTGAGTAGCTTGAGATCTCTGCGCAGCGCTGCCGTAGACTTAGTGCCAGAGTCACCCAGCAGTCGTGCTTGCGGTTCCATGACCACAAGGCATTGCGTGTATCAGATTCATCTTTGTTACACTCACAAGATTCACTACATCATAAAATGGCATGTATTGTCTATCATAGTCTCTGTATATATATACGAACGGCCAATCCGAGTGGAGATGGAACTGGAGCGTAATCGCAGGAGCACCTGGAGACGCTGATTGAGAGAGCTTAGAGATGCACATGGAGGCCGTAATCAGGTGAACTGGGAAAGAGACTTGGAGGCCGCGATCGAGTGAACTTCGAGATGCACTTGGAGGCCGAGGATCGAGTTGATCTCAGCAATGCAGCGAGAGTCGGCGATCGAGCGGGTTTGGAGATTTATTTGGAGGCCGAGATCGAGAAACCCCGAGATGCACCAGAAGGCCATCATCGAGTAGAACACAGAGATGCACTTGGAAGCAGTAATCGAGGAGTTGTGGAGCTACATTTGGACGCTGAGATCGAGAAACTCAGAGATGCAGTTGGAGGCCGAGATCAAGTTGAACTCAGACATGCACTTGGAGGCAACGATTGGGCAGCTTTGGAGATGCATTTGGTGGTTGTGATCGTCTAACTAACAGATGTACTTGGAGGCTGTAATCGAGCGAGTTTAGAGATGCACTTGGAGGCCATGATCGAGCGAGTTTGGAGATGCACTTGGTGGCCATGATGCATTGAGTTTAAAAGAGTACTTTGAGGAGGTTGATCTGGAGGCGTTGGATTGGGAGTGAGGTGCGATGGCAGCTGAGACTCTATTCATTGGTTAACTCATAATTGTGGGAATGTTGAGAGTTGAGTACATTATGGTCTGCCGAGAGATGAGAGACTGGCTGGGAGTGGGAGACAGTCGGTCTTAGGATGATGCAGTACTCGGTGTACGCTGGACTCAGTGTTAACTCATTTTCATTGCATCTCCTGATAGATAGGGATGACTTAACTTGGTGTTGTTAGGTGATGGTAGTGAAAGAGAGATATGAAAGGAGATGGGGGAAATGATCATGGGAAACTGGGACTGAAAAGAATTTCGTGCACGAGTCGATACACCATTCCTCATATGGCAGGTACTACTCCCGATCCGGCGGATAAAGGCACCGATACAAAGACTCTTAAACCCAATTAGGCAAGTCGTACCCCTGACATTGCATATCTGCTCGTATCCTCCATATTGTGTCATCTTCATCCCCCATCTCTCTTTCTCTGCCATAATCGCTGAACACAAAGTTGAGTCATCTCTCTCTATCTCTCCATGCCATGATCGTGAGTTAACACTGAGTTCAGCATACACTGAGTACAGCATCCACCCAAGATTGACTGACTTCCCATCATTCTCACGATTACGTGTTGACCCCGGGATGTTGCTTCAGCTTCTGGTGTGCCTCCCCACAAGATCGACCCCCACTAGCCAGCTTTCCAAGGGAGCCCAATGGCAAACTCACCTCATCACATTCCCACAGTGGTGAGTTAACTAACTGATGGATAGAGTCTCAGCGCCTGGTGCGCCTCCTATCGAGTGCCTCAAAGTACTCCTCCAATCTTGCTTGATCATAGCCTCCAAAGTGCATCTCCAATCTCGCTCGATCACGGCCTCCAAGTGCATCTCTGAGTTCACCCTCATCTCAGCCTCCAAGTGCATCTCTGAGTTCACCCTCATCTCAGCCTCCAAGTGCACCTCTGAGTTACGCGAACTGGGCTACCAAATGCATCTCGAAACTCCCTCGATCACGGTCCCAAAGTGAATCTCTGAGTTCAACGTGATCTCGGCCTCCAAGTGCCACTGCAAACTAGCTCGATTACGGCCTCCAAGTGCATCTTCAAACTCGACCAATCACTGACTCCAAGTTAGACCGATCATGGCCTCCAAGTTTGCAAGATCATGGCCTCGAAGTGCATCTCCAAACTCGCTCGATTACACCATCCAAGTGTATCTCTGAGTTCACTCGATCACGGACTCCCAGTGCATCTCCAAACTGGCCTGATCACGGCCTCCAAGTGCATCTCTAAGTTCACACAATAACCGCCTCCAAGTGTATCTCTGAGTTTACCCGGGCATCATCTTCTGGCGCACCTCAAGTTGCTCTCACTCACTGCCTGCAGCCAGTCCACATATACCGTGTGTAGATCGGTAGCTGTATAGATACAAAGATACATAGTAGAGATTACAACCTGAATACACGAGATTTAAAAATCGTTGAACGATCAGTAGTAGCTATGATTTTCAGGCGCACCAGCAGTGTTCCCAAAGAAGATGTTGTGTCTCCGAGACTTCTCTACAGTGATTCGAGGCGCTTCGAGGCTTGTCACCGGCGCTCCCAGGCATGTCGTTGGCGCCCCCAGGTACGCCCAGGTGCACCTGAAGGCCACTGCATCGGACCAGTCAACTCTGGGATTTGACCACCCTGGGATTCTTGTCCGACACCTCTCAGACACTCCTACAGGCTCCCAGCGACTTTGTTATATTTTGCTGATGTCCTGTGGAAGCTGATCCTGCGTATTCCAGTTCCAATCGCAAATGTTCATATTGCTGTGTGATCTGTGGCTTTGAGAGTGGGTCAGGCGCACCGGATCAAAATCGAGGTGCATCTGAAACAGGAGATGTCCCTGAAGAAACATTGTTAATGTGAATCTCTCCGTATTGTATCATATTCTGAAGATATGTAGCTGATTGTCAAACGACCTATCACCACTGTGCCCGAAATCGAATACAGCCAAAAGCTTTCGCAGTGCATCTGCTGATTGATGTCATTCCATTCTGTAGATATCCAGTGCACTCCTCAGATGATGATCCATCCATGGTTTTGTTTGTTGGCGACATGATTGAGCCTATTCAAAGTCGTATGCTGATTGAACGGGATATCCTGGATTCCAGTCATCTGAGTACGTGCAATGATCGTTGAAAAATCCAGGTGGTTTGCCATATGCTTTCCCCCCCACATTTTGCACTCCAACTATCTACCTATCAGCCTTCATCTTTGTTGAATCAGGGATACATGTTAGATCAAGCTTCTGGGGTTTGATAGTTTCTTCCTCTGGAGTATCTTCAGGTTGTAGTGTACAAGTTATATAGTCTATGGCTAGATCATTAGTTGACTAGCATATCGATGGCCAACCAGGCGCACTGACTCATGACGAATCATGACAGATCAGGTAAATCCCATCCTGCGGTTGGTCCAATCCCGTCATGTAATAGCCCTTCATTCAGCGGTATTGGGTGATATTGTTGATAGCAAGCCTCAATGTTGTTCTGATTGAAGAATTGTTTTTGGCAGCTGAAGCATTAATCATGAGTCTGGCAGATGCTGACCATATTCGAGACATGGTCAGTGAACATCTGTACAGATCACTCTTCAAGGTTCTTCAGGGGGTGATTTAGAGCGTGAGGGATGTTGCTTTGAAAGCAAGCGAACTCAGGTTAGCATGTCTTATTCACTGCAGCATCGCACTCTACGAAATGCGGGGGATTGGTATACTATAGCCCCCTTATGATGAGTTTTCTTCATAATCCAGGATATGTATATCATATCGCACACTAAAACCATGCGCTTTGTCTGCTGAAAATTGTTACCAAAGAAGAGAAGGTTTCTTTTGTCATCACTGGAATCACCACAATGGGCCTTAGAATACATCTTTGCAGCATTTTGGGTTATACCCACACTCGAGCCTCTGAGGAGCTGATAATGAACCTAGATTATCTTGAGACAATGCATAGGTGTGTTCCATACCTTGCTGTATGCCCACGCTATGATCATCTAGAACTGATAGGCTGGTTGGATGGTTGCATTTGTCACGATCCTCGACTGGATTGTGCATTCTGGGAAGACCAATGATGTTAGACAAGGAGCTCAACAGGAGGCAATCACTGTTTTTGCTTGACTCAGATGCCTCCTATTGAATGTGGTTGCAAGGTTTCACACACACAATTTATGTGAAATATCCCCAGTCATGCTAACCTTCATACTGGACATGATTCTTGTTCAGTTCCTGGAGACATCATATCATATCCCTTCTATGATCTTCAAAGTCATGAAAGCATATGAAGGTGAGCATCGATGCAATATCCTAGTATATGAATTGGAGAATACACCCGATATACGAGGGATGTGTTTATTGAAGGTGTCTTTCTCTCAACCGGGTTGGTTTCACGGATCAATGATGGAGTGCAGCACTACAGCTTGTGACACCACAATGGGATATTAGAAACCCTTCATTCCGCCTGGGGTCACTGCTAACTACACTATACTCAACCAGACTCTGATTTGCTCCGCACCACACTGTGCATCTCCAGTACATTACCACCAGCAATTTGTATAATGCATGTTGATGAAGATATCTCCACCGCAAACAGCGAATATGGCTCCACTGGGTAGCCAATTTGGATTGCAACAATGCCATGATAACAATGCAGGTTCATCATAGAATAGTTCATGAATTGCCCTGGGCAGAGACAGTTGATCAGCGAAACACACCAATCAATATCATCTGCGGAATGGGTCTGGTTACCCTCCTTCACAGTAGCACTTTCCAAGTGCTCCACATGTTTATCACCATTCTCCATTCAACATGACACACCACAGTTCACAACCAACCACCTGTGCATGACAAGAATTTCCATGTTGTGTGCCACTGTGGCAAGGATATGACCTCCACCAAGGTGGTAATGGTGGGTCTCAAATGTTCCACCCTCAGCTGTTCCCAGGATAACGGCTGTCATCTCCAGGTGCACTGAGAGTGCCTCCAGAACTGCTGGGAAACAATCCAGTCAATGGAACAACATCTTCCAGCTCAACTAATCCAGCTGGACCTCCATCCATTGAACCTGGGAGACCCCCTTTTAGTCTCCGAACGAAAAGTGTCCAGCTGACAGAGGAACTGCAGAAATGTCATGTTGCAGGGATTTTGGACTTGCCCCCATTGCCAGAGATTTCCTACCAAGATCATGACCCAGATAATGACAGCAATGATTGTTTGGACTTGGGCAGTACCAAGGGGAAACCGCCAAATAGTCTAAAGCACACCGAATTCTCCTTCAATCCAATTGCCTAAGGATGGGGCAAGCCAACTACAGTGCGTTCAACCAGGGGAAGACAATATGAGTCACTGGGTTTCTGGAGAAGTAGGATCGGTCCAGTATCCAGGGGCTGAACCGTTGGAAACAACTGTGAGATGCACCCTTTCACTAGGAGTCAGTAGTTGCAGATTTTTTGGAGACATTTCAGAACTGCCTGCCATTGGACAATTTCAACACCTCTGAATGGATTCAGTGGCAGTGGGTTGAGATGTTGTTGAAGAAATGTGCAAGTAAAATTGGGGAGGCAAAGAAAAATGAAAGGTAAGGCAACCAGTGACCAGCTACAAATTTTTGAGAGCGCGCCAGCTACAAGGCAACAAGTAACCTCCCAGTATTGTCAAATACACCATTCATCAGTGTGATTCGATAGGTTTTGAATGGAGACGATAGTGTTCTCTCCCCCGAACAACTAGAAGTCTCATATTCCGATTCGATGCAGTTGGAGGAGCTGATTGATTTCATTGCTAATAATGGAGGCCCGAAAGCGTCATCCAGTCTAACTTGAATGTTCAAGTGCACATTGGAGCGAAATGAATTGGTCCAAAGATTATATGGGATTACACTCACATGGGCAAATAATAAATGTCCCCATACATGGCCAGAGTTCCTACCACTGTTCCCATTGTAGTACTTTGAAGCTGAGACCTGGACACGATCCTGAAATACCTCTGATAGAGCTGAAGAAACCTCAAGTGAACCAACTTGCCGAGTGCAGGATTAGACCAGCGAACTTAATGCCCACTCGCCATGTAAAGGCTGGATGTGTACAGTTGCTAATCATTATGCATAAACTTTGGAAGCTTCTGAAGAGGGTGGAAGAGAGGATGGAGAGGTGGATTGTGGGGAAGAGAATGATACTTATATTAATGTAAGTTCTGATTGAAAGAATAGAATTGATTGTATTCCATCCAAATATATTCGTTTCAACGTCAGCAGAATTAATTTTACTCCCTGGGAGCCCCCAGGAGTGTCTGAGAGTATGGTGAGTGTAAATGTAGAAGTGTCAATGTCAGGAGTGAATCTGACCCTATGAGGGCATTCCGGCCGGCCTTTGGAGTGAGTGGGATCTCGGATGACTGGTACAGGTGTACAATGGGAGTGGTGGTGATATGTGTGGGAGCACGTTGGAGCGCCAGAGAGAACATTCGGTTCACCTGGTACTGTTGCTGAACCAATGCACGAATCGGAAACAAACTCAGAGAGATGCCTCCATTCTTATGGACTGCAAGCATTAGCTGAGACTCTCCAGATGTACACTAGCAATCAATTTCCCTCAATGGCGAATATGATGCATGGATTATTGTTCATTATCACTTCTAAATCATCCTAGCTATCATCTTCTTCAACATTGTAGTTCTTACCTTGCTACACTAAGGATCAAAAGAAACTGGCAAGTGATGCAAACATAGATGGAGGTGTACCGAAACAATAACCCTACGAAGTGATCAAATGATATCTATCAAACATTGTGGAAATGTCATCCACTAGTTCTCCCATCACATCAGGGCCAACAAAAGCAAGATCACACAATTGATTTACAGCGCAAAGCCGCTGCAGGTGCTCCTTGTACTTGCTGATCATGCGTACCTGGGGAGTCAATCACATTGAAATGCGATGTCGGTTGGCTCGATTTGGGATATTTAACAAAGGTATAATGAGATGTTAACTAGCTGCGAAATTAAATGGGGATTTGAATGGCAATATGATATATTTGGATGAAAATGGGGAGCAACCACCAGGAAAAGAGCAGCGCCAGATGGGGAGTTCTGTGTGCAAAAGAGGAGTACACAGAAGGTGTTGGAGGAGCGTGGAATGAAAAAGAAGAGCAAAAAATCTAAGCTGAGCAGTGCCAATGAGATTGAGAAGCGCCCATACAAGCGGAGGAGCGCCGAAAAGGGGCATACAGAGTGCAGAATGGAACAGAAGAGCGCCAATCCAGCCAGAGGAGCACCCATTGGGATTAGGGAGTGCTATCCCAGCAGAGGAGCGCCAAATAGTGGGGTAAGGAGTGCGGAATGCAATATAGAATCCACTGTCCAGACTGAGGAGCGCCGGAATGAATTATTGAGCTCCCATCTCAAGCTGAGGCGCTCGGAATTACACAGATGAGCATCAATCTGAGCTAAGGAGCGCCAACAGGGATTGAGGAGTGCCTATGCTAGCGGAGTTGCGCCGCAGGGAGGGTATCAAGTGTCCCACAAATGTGTGATATATTAGTGCAGTGGCTTCTGGAGCAACATTTATCACTGTGGATGGGCAAAATGTACCTCAATACTCATCTTGAGAGAACATAACTATGGTTCTCTTTCCAATGGAATGTTCAGACCGTGCACTATGAATTGCTGCAGGGAGTAGTGCTAATGGCTGTGGAGCGAGAGGTTGCAAATACTGGGAGGTAGTAGGCTGGCGCCCCAATGAATTGGTGGTGGAGAAAAATTGATGGTAAATTCGATCAAGCACTTCCATTCACTTGAACCATGATGTCTTATCATTGATGACCTACCAGCGATGTGAATCTTCAAACTGGAGCTCCTTAACATGGATCGATAGTTCAGTCTCCGCACGAACATCTAACCGGCAACTTCGGGCCACAGTTCGATGTGCCCAATCTGCCAACCGTCCTCAAATGGTTTTTATCTGCTGTTTTTACTATGCATATTTTGGAGTGTAGTCAATATTGTAAATCTGATAGATGAGCATTGAACACATACCAAGACTGACAAATCCTCATGTATGTTGATCGATTTCGAAAGATGGACCACCCGGCAATGGACGCACTGATCGTATAACTATAGGAGCACCTGCTAATGCCTGCAGATGATCTTGATCATCAATGGCTCATGTCCAAGCTTCTTCAACTATCGAGTACTTGTCATCGGATAATGTTGACCAAGGAGTCTTGGTGAATATGATGGCCTCCATGATCAGTTTTGCTACCTCACAAGTAGCCATTCCATGCTGGGGAACATTCTGATCTGCAGAGGCCATGGGTTGTTGGACATTCTGCTCTCCACTAGACATGGGTAGCGGCAGTGCCTGGGATGAAGGTGACTGGTCAGACTCGGATAATTTGTTGAGGAGGGTGGACATCTTGCATTTGGTCAGTGGTGGTGCCATTGCCCAAGATGGATTGCGGGAATTTGGGAGAGTAGGGCGTGCAATGTCAGTATCAGTGCGGCTCCTTTACTTTCGCAATGGAACCCTTCAAGTTCGGAATCACTTGTCCCGGCATGCTGGGCCTAGATGTAGTACCCCCTGCAGTTGATCGACATCGACTTCTTGGAAGTCGGATCATGAGGTGGACACTCTGGTGCCCTCCCATTTATGATCACCGATCTCGAGGTCGGTATCATCAATCTATTTCATCAACGATATCGGGGACATTAGTTATCGACAATATGATGTACGCTGGCTGACAATTGGAAGGCAAACATTTGATGGACAATCAAGATTGGCTGCATTCCTGGATTCGAGAGCTCTCTCAAGGTGTGCTTCTTGATTCTTGTGTGATTAGTGATTCCTCACCTGGCTGGGCGTAGGTTCCATTTGCTGTAATGAACATAGAAAGTTGGGGAATGTGGGAGAGAGTGTATAACCAGTACATATAAGATTAAGTGAAATAGAATAACGGGAAAAATGGAGCAGGAAGTTGCACATAGCCAAGGGGGAGGCAATTTGAGCCATGCCTTGAAGGGGTCTGGAGAGATGACTGCAATGGCTCATATGTATACTGAGGATGGCAGTCCAGTGTTGCGATTTAGGATGTTGTCAGGTACACCTGAATAGATGGATTCCTTGTCAGGCGCCCCAGCATAGATGGATTCTTAATGCTGCATGTTACGAACTCTTATCAATAACACTCTGTTTGGATGAAAGAATTGGAGGTTGGCTAAAGCCAATGCGCATAGAATAGAACCTGATGCACCTGAACCTGGCGCACCAGAAGAGCACTCGCGGCATTAGCTTACCCTTGGTGCTGGCCAAATGGATCACTGAGAAACTGAATGAAATCATATGCCACTGCATATGACTCCCCTACACTAAGTAATCATGAGTGAAAGGTCGAGCAGTTGAGGTGACCGCATGGGATAAAAGGGTGCAGCATTGAGAATTTGCAGAACTCGATAGACTTGCAACCTTGGGAGTGACAACTGAGCTCCAAGGGTTCAAACCGAGTTTATTATCAAATGAGGAGATATCTGAATTTCCATATGTGGCACATCAGCCGGAAGGAGTCACATATTGTCTTGATAGTATCTTGTTGTGGGATGCTGCAGCTACGTTCGCAGCTGATTACGCAATATCATCTGCAGAACTTCCCTTTTGTGTGTTCATATGGGCGGTGTCTGCAGAGTATCCTTTACAACAATGTTGCAGTTAATGGAGGAGCGAGAGAATTTGGTACACAAAGGAGAGATAAGGGCGTAGAGACAGCATGGTATGGTATGATGGATCATTGAGGGGTAATCATATTGATTCAAACACTCGTCAATGACAAGATTCCTTACAAATGGGTATTCAATACTCAGTCACATTCTGATTTTGTGCCTAATATCAACTGAAGTTGCACACCAGTACCTCACATATTCGTTGTGAGTCTCACCACCATAATGCTGACTTCAAATACATGTTGGCGTTGAAAACTATATGCTACTACAATGGAATGAATGCTGAGTGAGATGTCATCTCACAGCGGCCAGAGGAATGATGATTGCCTACATGCAGTTCCGGGGAATTGAGGTGCACCGAAGATTAAATGGTCATGCTTGGATTCAACTGCTGGGGGATGGCAAGCACTCTTTACTCTGACAGTTAATTGCACTCTTCGAAGCCCTTTTGTCTTAAATGGAGCTCTCAAGCATCTATCTCTTCAAAATTCTCGCTGGGTGGATGTTGGTTTGTATAATCTATTTTCAGATATGAGTTTTGGTGGCCTGAACATAGATTTAGTCAGAATCCGGTTAAGTCTGCTTTCAAAGCATTGAGAACTTAGGCCTCATTGAGTAAGTGTGGAACATGGGTGAGCGGGAGTTGCCGGCCATCATGCAGAGTAGCTGAGCTGAATCTGTGTTGTGAGATTCTTCGTCTCAAGATCCAGCTTTTTTGCCAGAGCCCAAAGTTGCGGAAGCTATTTTAGGATTTGGAAGCACAGGTTCAAAACATACTACTTAGCCAATGTCGAGTTAACTGAGGTTACTAATTGGCTAGGTCTGTGCATTTATGCTTCAATTCTGCAGGGCTATCTTCCTCCAACGTACAGTTGACATGGAGCTCACTGTTCAGAGCATTTCAGTGGCGGCCTTCACATACCAATCAAGTAATGATTCATAGATGAGAGGTCGAGCAGGACGAGCTGCTTGCACCTAAACGCGAATTGTCTTGCTGGATTCCAATCTATGTGCACTACATCCACTGATCCAAAGTCAAAGAAAACATGATGAGAATGAAGCAAACCAAAATATAAAGTGCACTATAGACTGGGTACATGCACTTTGGTGGCTTATTTGTTGCTCTTGAGGCGTGCCTAAGTTGGAATGATACATCCATAATGAGTCACAGCTTGTCAAAGTTGGCTTTCATACAGATCCAACAACCTCATTCTGGACTGGATTGCAGATCTCAATTGTGCCTGAACTTCAATCATAGGTCAGGAAATACCCGGTAGCAAAGCTGCAGGTCAGCCATCGATACCCAAGCCATGTCTCAGCATCTCAATCTCTTCGATGCAGATCTGAGGTGTGCCTGAATTTCTATTATGTGCCTGCAAAACCCGCGCCTTGCCACCAATCAGTGAGCCTTTGTATCATATGTTGACACCAGTACTCAATATTGCGTAGACTGGCTGTATTGCCAAATGGGATTGGTTCATATGCTGTGCTGCATCTGTCATAATGATCTGCCCAGGATTTTCCAGTGCACCGAAACTTTGATCATTGGCTAGCAAAAGCAGCAGAATTGCCACGAATACATGAGCCCATATCTCATATTCTGACCCAAGCTCTGAATATCCCCTATACTGTCTTGCTTGCCAACTGGGATTGCCAACTATGCAGTGACCAATTGGTAATAAGGAAAAGTACGCAGGACTCCACGCTGCACCTGAACTTCAATCAGATGCCAACAAATACTACGGCGTGTCGTGAATTAGCGACCCATGTCTGATATTGTATCCCATGTCGTCAATATTGCCTAGACTGTTTTATTGCCAAATGGGATTGGCAAATATGCTGCGCTAGATCTGTCATAACGCAACTGAAGCTATAAGCTGAGGATTCTCCTGTGCACCTGAACATCGATCATATGCCAGCACACTCTGCGGCTTTGCCATGAGTTGATGAGTTGATGTCTCATATCCAGACACACTTACTCAATATCGCCTAGAATGACATTATTGCCAAGTGGTATTGGCAAATTTACAGTGTGCTTTCTGTTGTAATGAGACTCAGGACATAGGCCACAGATTCTCTGGTGTATGTGAAAGTATTGAATAATGAGTTTTCAATCTTTTGACTTCGAAATGCAGATGTGGCCTTAGGTGTCATGTGCCCCTCAAATTCGCAACCGACAAATCATTCGAAGACCTTCACCACATCATTCTCAAAATATGACAGTGGGCAGTTATCATGGGATAAGCCAGCCGGGAACTTGTAATGTAGCTTATACAGTGACTTCATCCCATATTGGTCATTAATAATAATCAAGAACACAAACGAAATCCCGCTGTAGTTATTTCTAGGCCAATGTTACGGCTCAGGAGGATTGGGAAGGAATCGGAGATGTGACAGGTTACATTCGTTTCGGTACGAAGGAAGAGGAGTGCAGGAACCAGGGGAAAAGAAGTCACTCATTTAGCAGAAGCGGGGACG
>Ga0307515_10003911_pt1 | contig 31075 bp, 20 predicted proteins | sample 17_EM_MG_FD_194513 | JGI IMG/M metagenome (GOLD analysis project Ga0307515, IMG submission 194513) | Populus trichocarpa ectomycorrhiza microbial communities from riparian zone in the Pacific Northwest, United States - 17_EM | ecosystem: Host-associated > Plants > Roots > Unclassified | place...
GAGAATATCGGAGTCGAACCGATGACCTCTTGCATGCCATGCAAGCGCTCTAGCCAGCTGAGCTAATCCCCCGTTTCGGGTGGCAAATATATAATTTTAAGTATTAAAAAAGAATTTGATTTTAAAATTAGTTGTCGGGCTTGAAATCATTATCCAATATTAATTGCATAAATTTCAAATCGAGCCAGTTGTTAAATTTATAGCCCACCTGTTTAAAGGTACCTATTTCTGCAAAGCCCAATTTTTGGTGCAGGCTAATGCTTGCTATATTATTGGCATCTACGCCGGCAATTATGGTATGTATTGGTTTTTGCTTAACGGCTTCAATAAGGTGTAGTAAAAGGCTCCTTGCTATCCCTTGCTGCCTGTAAGCTTTGTGCACATATACCGAATGCTCTATGGTATATTGATAAGCTGCCCAGGCCCTGAACGGTCCGTAAGTTGCAAAGCCTTTAATCTTTCCATTCACTTCGGCAACAAAAACAGGTATGTTATGTCGGTTTTTTTCTTCCATCCATTCCAGTCTCATGTCAATGGTGTGTGGTTTATAGCTATAAACCGCAGTTGTATTTAAAATAGCGTCATTATAGATATCAAGAATATCACCGGCATCTTTTATTGATGCCGGTCGAATGATCAGACCGTTGATGTTGGTGTCCATATATCTTTATTCATGGGAGGCTACATAAATATATACATTGTGAATTACAAGCGAATAATTTAAGTGAAACTTTAAAATGGATGGCATGAACCCTGGGCTAAATACCGCGGAGAATAATGGACGCTTACTCGGTTGAGGGCGATATCAAAAATTGATTATTTAAGCGCAGGCTCATTCGTCTGCAACCCCGCTCGTTAGCATTGGCACATGCACCTTTCGCCATCAGTTTGTAAATTAATTCCTGACATCTATGGTGAGTAGGCTGACTGAAAAGCTAAAAGAATGTTTTATCGGTGCCATGAAGCTCCGGGTCATCAGATAATATCAGCCATAAGAGGCGTTTTCTGAGCAAATACCATAATCGTAAATTTTTTTAATCAACAATTTCGTATTGTTGGGATGTAGAATGAGCTTGTTGCAAAAATATATTAGTTATTATAGCTTGTATAGCAAATTATATTGCGCTAATTTTATGACCAGTAGAATCTCAGATTACTTTTGCCTCAAATCTTATATCTCACATCTCAATTCTGTATCAATTACTTAACTTAGCGCCGTTAAAAACACACAATGAAAAGAGATAAACTGATATTTAAACTTTTGGATGAAGAGCAGCAACGCCAGGAAGAGGGTATTGAACTAATTGCATCTGAAAATTTTGTAAGCCGTCAGGTAATGGAAGCGGCAGGTTCTGTTGCTACCAACAAATATGCCGAAGGTTTGCCTGGCAAACGTTATTATGGCGGTTGCGAGGTAGTTGATGAAATTGAAACCATTGCTATTGAGCGTGCAAAACAGCTGTTTAATGCCGAGTGGGCAAATGTGCAGCCACATTCTGGTGCGCAAGCAAATGCTGCTGTTATGCTTGCCTGTTTACAGCCTGGCGATAAAATATTAGGTTTTGATCTTTCGCATGGTGGCCACTTAACACATGGTTCGCCGGTAAATTTTTCGGGTAAATTATACGAGCCTCATTTTTACGGTGTAGTTAAAGAAACCGGCTTAATTGATTACGATCAGCTAAAGAGAGTGGCTTTGGAGCAAAAACCAAAACTGATTATCTGCGGTGCTTCTGCCTATTCACGCGATTGGGATTATGAATTTATCCGTGCCGTTGCCGATGAAGTTGGCGCTTTGGTGTTGGCCGACATTTCGCATCCATCAGGTCTTATAGCGCGCGGTTTGCTGAAAGATCCGCTTCCGCACTGCCATATCGTTACTACAACTACACATAAAACCTTACGCGGGCCGCGCGGTGGTTTAATTTTGCTGGGCAAAGATTTTGAAAATCCTTTCGGTGTTAAAACCCCTAAAGGCGAAACCCGGATGATGTCGTCATTATTAGATATGGCTGTGTTCCCTGGTACTCAGGGAGGCCCGCTGGAGCACATCATTGCGGCTAAAGCCATTGCTTTTGGCGAGGCTTTGAGTGATAGCTACATGAAATACATTGTACAGGTAAAAAAGAATGCCGAAGCTATGGCCGAAGCATTCGTGAAACGTGGTTACCAGATTATTTCAGGCGGTACCGACAATCACCTGATGCTAATTGATTTGCGTAATAAAAACATCACTGGCAAGGCCGCCGAAAATGCTTTGGTTAGCGCCGATATTACCGTAAATAAAAATATGGTGCCTTATGATGATAAGTCGCCGTTTGTAACATCTGGTATCCGTGTTGGCACAGCGGCTATCACCACCCGCCATATGAAAGAAAAGCACATGGAGGAGATTGTGGAGTTGATAGATGCAGTACTTTCTGACCCTGAAAACGAACATTCTATCAAGAAAATTCGTAAAAGGGTACACAAGCTGATGCACGATTTTCCATTATATCGCGAAGAAGGATCAGAATAAATGGCAGCAGAGCAGCGTGGATTTATAGATAATGAGAAAGAGCGTTTAACCGCGCTGCAATCATACCATGTGCTTGATACCCTGCCCGAAGAAGAATATGACGCTATAACGCGCCTGGCATCCTATATATGCCAGGCGCCTTTAGCTTTTATCACTTTTATTGACGATGACCGGCAATGGTTTAAATCAAAAGTTGGCCTGCAGGTTGATTATATCCCCAAAACTGAATCTTTTTGCCGCCACACTATTTTGGGCGATGATATAATTATCGTTCCGGATGCTACCAAAAATGATTTATATGCCAATACCGACCTGGTAAAAGGCGATATGGGTATTAGGTTTTATGCCAGCGCCCCTTTAGTTGACCCACAAGGTTACCGCATAGGAACGCTTTGTGTTTTTGATCAGAAAATAAAGTCTCTGAACGCCGAGCAGGAGGATGCGTTAAAAACGCTTGCCAAAGACGTGATGTCGCATCTTGAATTGCGCAAGCAAAAGCGCGAATTGGAGCGCAACCTGCAAATTCATAAAGATTTTTACAACCTGTTTGATAGTTCGCCCGATGTTCATTGCATTATGGACAGGGACTTTAATATTGAACAAATTAATCGTTCGGTTGATACGGTTTTGGGTATTAGCCCGGATAGCGCCATTGGACAGCCCATCTGGAACTTTTTTCCTGAAGAGGAAAAGCTTCGCACTTTGAATGTGCTTAAAACAGGGCTAAGTAAGCAACAACGTAAATTTGATATAGAAACTATTGTTTTGGCACCCAAAGAAGCTATTAAATGGGTAAGCTGGTCGGTTAAATTTAGTGGTGATAAATGGTTTGCCAGTGGACGTGATATTAGTTATCAAAAACATATTTCACAGGAGTTGGAACAATTGGCCCTGGTAGCCAGTAAAGTTAGTAACGGCGTTGTAATAAGTAACGCCGCCGATGAGGTTGTTTGGGTGAATGATGCATTTGAACACATTACCGGCTTTACCTTAGCCGAGGTTGAAAATAAATGGTTGGGTGCCACGCTCAAAGGTACCGTTGTAGATGCCGCCGCAGAGGCAAAATTGCTTGCTTCGATAAAAAATAAGGAATCATATGAGGTTGACCTTTTAATAACTCCAAAAAGCTGTAAGCCTTTATGGGTTACAATTATTAATTCTGTTATACGTAACAGTGGGGGCGATGTTGATAAATATATCAGGGTGATTATTGATATATCGGTACGTAAAAAAGTTGAGCAGGACCTGGAGATATTATCGTTTGCAGCAAGGAAATCGCCCGGAGGAATATTTATCCGTGATATCGAGGGGCGGTTTATGTGGATGAACCAGGCCCTTGAAGATATTATCGGTTATTCGTTTGCCGAGCTGGAAGGCAAGGCAATTGGTACATCCTTGTTGGGTAAGGACTCGGACCTGAGCGTTTTTGAAGGCGCTGTGCAGGCCGTAAAAGAAAACCGGCCTTATGAGGTTGAAATAAAAGTATACAAAAAAGACGGTACACCAATATGGGTCTGGCTATCAAACAGCCCGATATTTAATGAGGTAGGTAAAGTTGACCGGCAGATAGGGGTGATGGTGGATATTACCGAACGTAAGAAGGCCGAGGAAGAACTTACCCTTTTATCCCTTGTGGCAAGTAAGGTTACCAGCGGCATTGTTATTAATAATAGTGAGGGCCAGGTTGAGTGGGTTAACGAAGCTTTTGAGAAAATTACCGGTTACCAGATAAAAGAGGTGCGGGGAAATCACCTGGGCGACGTATTGAAGGGCGCATTAACTGATGTCGCGATTATTGAACGGGCGCGAGAGCTATCACGAAATAAACAATCTTTTGAGGTAGATTTGCTTGTTTACCGCCGAGACGGACAACCTTTGTGGGTATCTGTCATTAACTCGGTAATATTGGATGCTAAAGGTAAAGTTGATAAATACGTAGAGGTAATTATTGATATTACTGAAAAAAAGAAGGCCGAGATTCAATTAATTGCTGCCAAGGAAGAGGCGTTGCAACTGAGTAGGGCCAAGGATATGTTTATCTCGGTAATGAGCCACGAAATCCGCACGCCTTTAAACGCTGTTATTGGTATGTCGCACCTGCTGATGGATGAAGACCCGCTGGAATCGCAGAAAGAAAACCTGGCTATTCTTAAATTTTCGGCCGAGAATTTATTGACGTTGATTAACGATGTGCTTGATTTTGCCAAGATGGAGACAGGCAATGTGGAGCTTGAGCGTGTACGTCTTGACCTGCGCGATATGGTGCAAAGCATCAACAATTCATTGCAATACAAAGCAGTCGAAAAAAATATATATCTTAGCAGAAGCGTCGACGATGATATACCATCAATTGTTTTGGGTGACCGGACCCGCTTAAGTCAGATAATTTTGAACCTCGTGAGCAACGCGGTTAAGTTTACCGAAGAAGGTGGTGTCAATGTCGATCTGAAGGTTATCCAGGAAACTGATAAGGATGTAAGGATCAGGTTTTCGATCACAGATACGGGGATAGGTATAGCGCCCGACAAAATAAATGTGATATTTGAGCAATTTAAACAGGCTGAAGCTGATACTACGCGTAAGTATGGGGGAACTGGTTTAGGGCTGGCCATTAGTAAGCGCCTTATTGAACTACATGATTCGCGTATAAATGTGGATAGTGTACCGGGACAAGGTTCCACCTTTTGGTTTACCATTACTTTTGACAAAACAGATAAGCAATTAAATACCAATAATAATAAAGTGGAAGAAGGACTAAAAATTAACGTTTTAGTAGTTGATGACAACCAGATAAACCGGTTATTAATTAATAAAATCCTTAAAAAATGGGGCGCCGATGCAGACTTTGCCGAAAACGGGCTTGAGGCAGTAAACAAGGTGACCGCCAACCAAAATTATAACGTAGTATTGATGGATATACACATGCCCGAAATGGGTGGGTTGGAAGCCACCCAGGTTATCCGCTCAAATCCCGAACCGTATTTTCAGCAATTACCTATTATCGCTTTAACCGCATCTATGTTAAGTAACCAGATGGGCGAGATCGACAATGCAGGCATGAACGACTATATCCTGAAACCATTTGATCCAAAAATCCTTTTCGAGAAGCTGAGCAGGTATCAGCATCAATAGGCCCCCTGCCCCCTAAAGGGGGAGCTAAATGAACACCGCCGCAAATAGCTGCCGCGAGCTTCCTGCTTGTGGTTACACATGGTTTCAGCTTTCAGCTGAACTTACTGACAGGCTAAACCGCATAGGCAATAGTTGCAATACTCAGCCTCAGGCCAGGTACTTTCAATAACTCAATCCCACAAGCTTCCAGGGTTGATCCTGTAGTTACAACATCATCTACCAGTAAAACGTGCTTGCCTTCCAGTTTTTCCGGCTTAGCAACTGCAAATACTTCCTGCATGTTTTCAAACCGGGCAAAGCGCGATTTGTGGGTTTGAGTTGCAGTGGCAACCTTCCGTATTAAGTTATCCAATTCAACGGAAGCTGTCAACTTATCAGCCAATCCATCGGCAAAACAAGCACTTTGATTATAGCCGCGTTCTTTTAAACGTTTTTTATGCAAAGGCACGGGGATAATATAATCTACCGTATTAAAAATCGGGTTCTCTTTTAATTGGGCGCCGGCAATGTTTCCGGTAAGGTTCCCAATCTGTTTCATGCCGCTGTATTTAAAATGATGCATCAGGTTTTGTACATTGCCGCCTTTGTTAAAAAAATAGAGGGCATAGGCAGCCTCAACCTTTATTTTACCATAAAACTGTTGTGCAACAATGTTATCCGGCTGTGTATGAAAGTTGGTAAATGGTAAATTATACCGGCAATCCGAACAAATGATATGCTCACTGGTTACCAGGCTGGCATTGCACGCGGGGCAAAGCTGTGGGAAAAACAGCGAAACAAAATCGGCAAGGTAGCCGCCTGGTAATTTCATGGCCTTAATGTAAGGCACATTTTTTTAAACTTCTACAGTTTTTGATTTTTCTTTAATAGCAAGCTGACCGCATGCCGCGTCAATATCTTTACCCCGGCTACGGCGAAGATGGGTATTGATTCCCTGTTTAGTTAAATAATTGGCAAAAGCCTCCACTTTATCCTCGTCGGCATTAATATAGCTGGCGAAAGAAATCGGGTTATACTCTATGATATTCACTTTGCAAGGCAGATGCTTGCAGAATTTGGCAAGCTCCATAGCATCCTGGATGCCATCATTTACACCATCAAAAATAATATACTCGTATGTTACCGGGTTTTTGGTTTTGGCGTAATAGTATTTAAGAGCTTCGGCAAGCGCTTTTAGCGAGTTTTGCTCGTTAATGGGCATAATCGTGTTACGCTTCTCGTCGTTAGCGGCGTGTAACGAAAGTGCAAGATTGAACTTTACTTCATCATCGCCCAGTTTTTTTATCATTTTGGCAATACCTGCAGTTGATACAGTGATACGCTTTGGCGACATGTTTAGGCCGTCCTCGGCAGTAATACGCTCTATCGAGTCCATTACATTTTTGTAATTAAGCAATGGCTCGCCCATTCCCATGTATACGATGTTTGATAGCGGGATGCCGTAATTTTCGCGGGCTTGCTGGTCAATCAGTACTACCTGGTCGTATATTTCGTCGGGATTAAGGTTTCTTTTACGCTCCATATAACCCGTAGCGCAAAATTTACAGGTAAGGCTACAACCCACCTGCGACGACACACAAGCCGTCATTCGGCCCGGAGTTGGAATTAAAACGCCCTCAATTAGGTGAGTATCGTGTAAAATAAAAGAATTTTTTATAGTTTTATCAGCACTAACCTGTGATGTGTTTATTTTAACGTTGTTGATAACAAAGTTTTCATCAAGTTTAGTGCGCAGTTCTTTTGAAATATTGCTCATTTCATTAAATGAGAAACATGATTTTTTCCAAAGCCATTCATAAACCTGCTTAGCTCTGAAACTTTTTTCGTCCATACGAATAAAATGTTCCTGTAAAGCGTTCAAACTCAGGCTGCGGATGTCTATTTTGTTTTTTGCAATATTCACGTTGCAAAGGTACTTAATTTAAAAAAATGTTTTTCTTTTTTTAAAGTCATTCTTTTCGACGGTAAAAAAACAATAACTAAAAGTTAATTGTATTAATTTGAACTGGGCATATTTTAGAAAAACGTTTTTAGACAGATACCAAAGTTTAACAGATGAATGAAAAGTTTTAGAGCCGATTACGTTTTTCCAGTTTATGCCGATCCGATTAAGAATGGAATTGTTACCGTTGATGATGTTGGTAAAATAATTTCGGTTACAGATTCAAACAACCCGCCAGATAGCCCGATAGAAAATGTTAGCGGTATTATTTGCCCCGGGTTTGTAAACACCCATTGCCACATTGAACTTTCTCATCTAAAAAACAAAATTAAGACAGGCGGTGGCCTGGTTTCTTTTATAAAAGAGGTTCAGGCCTTCAGAAACTCCGATCAGCAACAGGTAGCCGACGCTATTGAAAAGGCCGATCAGGAAATGTACAATAATGGCATTGTTGCTGTTGGCGATATTTCAAATACCAATTTAAGTATTCCGGTTAAAGCCAAAAGCAAACTATATTATCACACTTTTGTAGAAACTTTTGGTTTTTTACCGCAAAATGCCGCTGATGTTTTTGATAAGGCTACGGCATTGCTTAATGAGTTTAAACCTCAGTCGGTTTCTGTAACACCACATGCTCCTTATTCGGTTTCGAAGGAGTTGTTTAAGCTCATCAGGAAACATAGTGAAGAGGGGCATAACCTTATTAGCATTCACAACCAGGAGTGCGAAGACGAAAACAAGTTTTATCGCTATAAACTCGGCGGATTTTTAGACCTGTATCAGCATTTTGGTGTCGATATCAGTTTTTTTAAGCCACAGGCGCGCAACTCTGTACAATCAATAATACCGCTGCTTACCAATAAGCAAAAAGTTTTGCTTGTGCATAACACCTGCACCAATTTAAAAGACATCTATTTTATCAAACGTTTTGACCGTAAAGTGAATTTTTGCTTTTGCCCTAACGCCAATATATATATTGAAGGCAAACTGCCTAAAATTGAACTTTTTGTTGATCAGGGCTTTAATATTACCCTGGGCACCGATAGCTTGGCATCCAACGATAGCTTATGTATATTGAGCGAAATGCGTGCTATTCAAAAAAAGTTCCCTGCTTTGAGTACCGAAAGGTTAATAAAATGGGGTACCCTTAACGGCGCTGAGTTTTTAGGTATCGATGATGAAAAAGGCTCGTTACAAGTTGGCAAAACCCCCGGCCTTAACTTAATAACCGGCCTTGATGGTTTAAAGATAACTCCGGAGAGTAAAGTGAAGAAATTAATTTGAGAATTTGAAGATTTGAGAATTTGAAAATGAGAAGAAGTTAATTTGAAAATAAGCAACTTTGCAGCTGAATTTTCAAATCTTCAAATTCTCAAATTTTCAAATTAGAATGATGAAACATCTCAATATAACAGTTAAAGGCAAGGTACAGGGCGTTTCCTTTCGTAAATCAACAAAGGCAACGGCCGATCAGTTGGGCGTAAAGGGCTTTATTTTAAATGAGCCGAACGGCGATGTATTTATTGAAGCCGAGGGCGACGATTTTGCGATGGAAATGTTTATGGACTGGTGCAACGAAGGCCCCGAATACGGCGAAGTAACTTCTGTAGAAACCCATGAGGGCGAATTAAAAAACTATCGTAATTTTGAGGTTGTAAAAAGGCGCCCGTAGTTGTAACGGATAGCAAATTAATTACATTGAACATCAACATTGTCAACCGCTAAAAAATTTGCCGGGCAAACGGCCATCTACGGTTTAAGCACTATCATTTCCCGGATGATTTATTTTGTGCTTACGCCAATTTATACCCGCACCCTTTCGGTAGGCAGTAATGGCATATTTACAACTATGTATGCCAAAGCGTCTATAGTAAACGCTGTATTGGCATTTGGTATGGAAACCACCTACTTCCGGTATCTGCAAAAAAAAGCCGATAACAAGCAACAGGTTTACAATAACGCTTTTGGCGTGGTTATAGTAGTCGCGCTTATCTTCCTGCTTTTAAGCTTTTTATTTTTAGATAGCATTATTAACTATATGCAGGCAGGTGTAAAAGCCGATCATGCCGATTATGCTTTCTATGTTAAAAACTTCCTGGTTATTTTGGTGTGCGATGCTTTTTGCGTTATTCCTTTTGCCAAAATCAGGGCCGATGGCCGACCAGTTAAATACGCATTTATTAAATGTACCAACATCGCGTTCGTGATGTTGCTTAACCTGTTTTTTTTATTTGGAGTGCCTTTTATAATTAAGCATCAGCTACCTGGCGCTCACTGGATGGTTGGCTGGTACAGGCCGCATTGGGTTGGTTATGTTTTTTTAGCCAATGCCATTGCCAGTATTTTAACTGTTGTTCTGTTGCTTCCCGAAGTGTTGAAATTGCGGTTAAAATTCGATGGTGCCATGTTCAAGGATATGTTTATATACAGCTGGCCTGTATTAGTAGCCAACATTTCGTTTATCATCAACGAATCGGTAGATAAAGCGATGCTTAAACAAATGCTGCCGACAGCAATTAGCGATCAGCAGGTAGGCATTTATGGCACCTGTGCAAAAATCGCCTTGTTCCTGAGTTTGTTTATACAGGCATTCCGGTTAGGTGCCGAGCCTTTCTTTTTCAGCCATTCAAAAAATAAAAACTCCGGTGATACCTACGCCCGTATCATGACTTATTTTGTAATTGCAATGGCAATGATTTGTGTTGCACTTACAGCCAACATCGATATTTTAGCCACTTTTATATTTGGCAGGCACACTGCGCATAATCAATATTGGTTGGGGTTGGGCGTTGTGCCGCTATTGTTGTTTGGCTATGTGGGCCTGGGTATTTATGTAAACCTTTCGGTATGGTATAAGCTTTCCGATCAAACAAAATATGGCCTTTACATCTCAGGAATCGGCGCTATATTAACACTTGTTTTAAACTGGATATTTATTCCAAAATACAGCTATATGGCATCGGCTTGGGTATCGTTAATTGCCTACGCAACCATGATGGTTTTATCATACCTGTGGGGGCAAAAAAACTATCCTATTCCCTATAATCTTAAAAAATGCCTGGCATACGTTTTAATATCGATAACGTTGGTATACCTTTCATTTTCGGTATTCAATCATAATATTTTTGTGGGGAATGTACTTTTTCTGTTATTTGCCTTAGGCGCATTTTATTTTGAACGCAAGGAACTAAAGATTATCTTTAAAAGATGACCATCAGCATAATTAATAAATCGAACAATAGTTTACCTGCTTACGAAACGGCGCATGCCGCAGGTATGGATTTAAGGGCCAACCTGGAGCAATCCATCCGGTTAAACCCCATGGAGCGTAAATTGGTGCCAACAGGTCTGTATATCGAATTACCAGTAGGTTTTGAGGCGCAGATACGGCCACGTAGTGGTTTGGCGTTTAAACATGGGATAGGTATTGTTAATTCGCCGGGGACCATTGATGCCGATTACCGGGGCGAAATAAAAGTATTGCTGATTAATTTGGGTACAGAATCGTTTGAGATTAACCATGGCGACAGGATAGCCCAGATGGTAGTTGCCAAACACGAAACCGTAAGCTGGACCCAGGTTGAGGTATTGAATGATACCACCAGGGGCGAAGGTGGTTTTGGACATACAGCGGTAAAGTGAAATAAAGCAAGAGGTTAGAGTCAAGAATTAAGCCTTTTTGAAAATCGGCAAGTGGTAATGAGCGTTAATTTTAGTGTAGATTTGAATATGAGGGATAAGGATTTAAGATTTGGAAATACAATAAACAGGACATGGCACTTGCAAATTGCAGCTGTCTTGATTCTTGGTTCTTGCTTCTTGCCTCTTCACCTCACGGCTCAAACCACTGCTGCCCCAAAACAAATGGGTAGCCTGGATAGCAGCGAAATCAGGCAGTTATTTTTCTCGGCTTTGCGCGAAAAAACGGTAGAAAACCTAAAACACGCATCGGAGTTGTTTGAACGGGTAATACAGGCCGACCCAGGGAACGATGCATCGCTGTACGAATTGGCTAACCTGAAAAAAATACAAAATGATTATACCGGCGCGCAACCGCTGCTTGAACGCGCTGTTGCCGTAAAGCCCAATAACGAATGGTATTGGAGCGCACTTGCCGATAGTTACGAAAAAAGTAACAACATTAGCAAACTGGAGAACGTGTTTAACCAGCTTATCCGCCTTAACCCAAACAAGCCCGAGTATTATTTTGATAAAGCCAACGCGTTCGTCATCTTGAAAAGATATGACGATGCGCTAAAAGTTTATGATCAGTTAGAGCAAATTACCGGGCCCAGCGATGACTTGTTAGGTAGCCGTCAAAAAATTTACCTCAAACAAGGCAAAGTTGACCAGGCCGCGGCCGATGTTGAAAAAGCGATAGCCAATAACCCAGGTCAAATTCGCTACTACCTATTACTTTCAGAGATATATAACTCAAACGGATTTGGCGATAAGGCTTTAAAAGTTTTGCTGCAAGCCGAGAAGATTGATTCGGGTAACGGCATGGTACACCTGGCGCTTGCCGATATTTACCGCGAAAAAAAGAATAATGATGCAAGCTATAAAGAACTTACACAAGCCTTTGCTATTCCCGAAGTAAGCATCGATCAAAAAATAAGGATTATAACCGGTTATTACCCCAAATTTCCGGATCCTAATGCCAAGGCCAGTGCGCTTGAATTAAGCCGGATACTTACCGTTACGCATGCTAAGGACAGTAAAGCTTTTGCCATGTATGGCGATATGTTGCTGCAAAGTGATAAATTGAAAGAAGGAAAAGATGCCTACCGAAAATCGATAGAGCTGGATGGGCAAGTATACCAGGTACATGAACAACTGGTGCGTATTGAATTAAGTATGAATGATTTGGATGGCGCCGTTAAAGACGGAGAAAATGCGCTTTCTCTGTTCCCGAACCAGGCCTGGATGAATTATTTGGTAGGTGTGGCATGGGCACAGAAAAAGGATTTTAACAAAGCGTTGGGCTATGTTAAAAATGCAACTTCATTAGAAATTCAGGATAAGGAACTACTTTCGCTCAGTTTTTCGTTATTAGGCGATTGTTATCATGACATGAAGAACAACAAAAGTTCCGACGATGCTTATGATAAGGCACTGGCTGTTAATCCCGATAATGCATATACCTTAAACAATTATGCTTATTATTTATCGTTAAGAAATGAAGCTTTGGATAAAGCGGCGCAAATGTCGGCGCGGTCAACCCAACTGCAGCCCAATACGGCATCATTTGAAGATACATATGCATGGATACTGTTTATGCAGAAAAAATACCCCGATGCCAGGGTGTGGATGGAAAAGGCATTAACACACGATAAAGATAAAAGTGCGGTTAAGTACGAACATTATGGCGATATTTTGTTTTACCTTGGTAAAACAGATGAAGCTGTAGATAACTGGAAAAAGGCCAAAGGCTACGGCGATCAATCGCCGGTATTAGATCGAAAGATAAATGAAAAAAAATATTTTGAATAGGTTACTGATAGTTTTCGCTTTGCTGGCCATAGTAAGTTGTAAAGCACGCAAGCAGGTTATGGTAACCCGCAAAGCCGATACCGTAGCCAAACCTGATAATAAGATAAATACAAAACTGGCTGCTATTAAAGCACAGCAGGTAAACTTTAATACGTTTTCGGGTAAGGCCAAAACAAACCTGGATATTAACGGCAACAGCAATGATGTAACACTTAATATTCGCATAAACAAAGGCAAAAAAATATGGGTATCAATTACAGCGATATTAGGCGTTGAGGTTGCCCGTGCTGTAATTACGCCGGATAGCATTTTACTAATAAACCGGCTGGAGGGTGTTTACCTGAAAAAGCCGTTTAGCTACGTTTATGCCTATGCCAGCAAACAGGTGAACTACAAAACTCTCGAATCATTGCTGATAGGTAATGCGATACCCGAGCTGCTTACCGAAAACGCTGATTTTGCAACCGCCAACGGCAATACCACTTTAAGCGGCAGCCTTGATGATTTGCTTTACAAATTGATAGTTGGGGCCGATAATAAAGTAACGCAAACCAACCTGAACAACCAAAACGAAGGGCAATCATTACAAGTGGCTAATAATACATTTATACAGGCCAATAACCGTATACTGCCATCACAGATAGATATTGCATCAGTAGTAAAAGATAAAAAGATCCACGTAAACCTGCATTATACCAAGGTCGATTTTGACCAGCAACTGGAATATCCATTTAGTATTCCGGATAGATATGAGCCGGCCAAATAATTCCTATTTTTGTTTGATGAAATTTTTAAAAGCAATTCTCTTTTTTATAGCAGTACTTATTGCCGTTGACGCACATGCACAAAGCAGTGCCGAGCTAAAGCGCAGGCGCGATAAATTATCAGAAGAGCTTGACCAGTTAAATAAGGATTACCAGGAAACATCAAATAATAAAAGAGCTACATTAAAACAACTGAGCTTATTAAAAGCGCAGATAAACTTGAGGGAAGAGAAGATAAATAACATTAACTCGGAGGTAAGAAATTTGGATAGCCAAATCTCCGAAAGCAATAATGCCGTACATAGCTTACAAAGCCAGTTGGATCAGCTAAAAAAGGAGTACGCAGCGATGATACTTTTTGCCTACCGTAACCAAAGCGCTTACAATAAGCTGATGTTTATTTTTGCATCAAAAGATTTTAACCAGGCTTACAAACGATTGAAGTATTTACAGCAGTTTGGTGCCTATCGTGAGCGCCAGGCTGGTTACATACAGGGAACGCAAAAAGAACTGCATGTAAAAATAAACGAGCTTGATAAAACCAAGCAGGAAAAAAGCAATTTGCTCCAAGATCAGGAAAAGGAAAAGAAAACCCTGGGAGCACAAAAGAACGACCAGGTTAAAGTGGTTAAAGACTTGTCGCAACATGAGGGCTTGTTAAAGCAACAACAAAAAGATGTTCAAAATAAGCTGGCCAAAACAAACCGCGAGATTGCAAGTGCTATTCGCCGGGAGATAGAGGAAGCGCAGCGTAAGGCTGAGGCAGAGGCAAGGGAGGCAGCAAGATTGGCCGCGGCTAAAGCCAAAGCCGAAAATAAGCCGGCACCTGTAGAACGTAAAGCCGTTGTAAAAACAAGTTCAGGATATTTGAACGCCACACCAGAGGCGGCCAAACTATCTAACGACTTTTTGGGCAATAAAGGCCGTTTGCCATGGCCGGTAACCAACGGTATTATAACCCAAGGATTTGGAGTTTTCACAAGTGAAGGTATCCGCAGTGAAAACACAGGGGTGGATATCAGAACCAACGCGGGCAGCGCGGTGAGGGCGGTGTTTGAAGGCGAAGTGATAAGGGTAGTTGACGTAAGCGGTACTTACCTGGTAATGATTAAGCATGGTGAGTATTTTACAGTATACGGCAACTTACGCTCGGTTACGGTAGCAAGGGGGCAAAAGGTGTCAACAAAACAAAATTTAGGTGTTGTTGCAACCGATCCATCAACCGGCGAAACTGAGATTAACTTTGATATATATAAAGCTAAAGAAGCGCAAAACCCTAAGTTTTGGCTGGCGCCTAATTAGTTGTGAATCAAAAAGAAGAATCAAGAATTAAGAGTCAAGAATCAAGACAGAAAATAATAATAGGCTAAGTTATGCTCAGCTTAGCTGAAGAGACAGCTTACAAGGCGGTAAATTAATATAAAACTTTTTTGCAGCTGTCTTGATTCCTCTCTTAACTTTTGATTCTTAATTATAAAGATATTAATTGTTTATATTTGTAACCTTAAAAAAAATGCAATGCTAAGTACAGTTTTTTTATTTTTAAATATTGGTACAGGCGAGATGGTACTGATACTTTTTGCAGCATTAATGCTATTTGGAGGCGAAAAACTTCCGGGTATGGCGCGCACGTTAGGTAAAGGCCTGCGCGATTTTAAAGATGCATCTGAGGATGTTAAGCGCGAAATCAATAACCAGATCAATAATTTCCAGGAAAAACCGGAGGCTACTAAAACCGTTGAGCCGGTAATTGAAGAGCACGTAACACCGCTTATTGAAGAACATTCGGTTGATGAAACACCTGTTGCCGAAAGCATCGAACATCATCCAAACCCGGTGATTGCCGAAAATAAAGTTCCGAATACAATCCCTGCGGCCGAGTTTCACGTAGGTACTGATCAGGAAACGGTTACCGAATCAAAAATCGACCTCAGCAAACACTAAAAAAACTGCCTTGGCAGTTTAATAAAAGAGCATTCTATCATTAATAATAATATTAACTTATATAAAAACTTAAAATCATGGGTTTAGGGGCACCAGAAATTATTCTAATCATCTTGGCAATTCTTTTATTATTTGGCGGTAAAAAAATACCCGAACTAATGAGAGGCTTAGGAAAAGGCGTTAAAGAATTTAAAGACGCGCAAAACAACGAAGGCACTTCTACAGAAGAAAAACCGAAAGTATAATACTTTAAGAGGTAATACTTTTAGCAGCTTTATTTACCATATAAACTTATCTGTTGAATTAATTTGTTATTTCAACGGATAAGTTTTTTATTTTAGCCCCATGGCTAAATTTTATTCCTCTTTAACCGAAATAAAGAGCGGGTTGCAGCGTGCGGAAATTACTGTTCAGGGTTTGGTAAAAAACTATTTGGGCGAAATTAAGAAGAACGCCCACTTAAACGCTTTTAATGAAGTGTTTGAAACAGAAGTGCTTATCAATGCCAAAAATGTTGATGAGCGAATAAAAAACGGAACAGCCGGCAAACTGGCCGGTATGGTTATAGCCATAAAAGACAACATTTGCTACAAAGGGCACCAGGTCACGGCCTCGTCCAAAATCCTTAAAGGTTTTACTTCAATATATTCGTCAACCATAGTTGAACGCTTGCTTGCAGAAGATGCTATAATTATAGGCCGCTGCAATTGCGATGAATTTGCTATGGGCGGCTCCAATGAAAACTCATTTTATGGTCCGGTAAAAAACTACGCCGATCAAAAAAGGGTATCGGGTGGGTCATCAGGCGGTTCGGCAGTTGCTGTACAGGCCAATATGTGCCACGCAGCCATTGGTACCGATACAGGCGGATCAGTTAGGCAGCCGGCTGCATTTTGCGGGGTGATAGGTTTTAAACCTACTTACGGCCGCATCTCCAGGCATGGTATTATAGCCTACGCCTCGTCGTTTGACCAGGTTGGGCCAATTACCCGTTCGGTTGAAGACACCGCCTTGTTATACGAAGTTATGGCAGGCCCCGATGATTACGATAACACATTAATTCAGCAGCCGGTATCGCCAATAACCGTGGATACTCAAAAACCGGGAAAGAAAAAAATCGCCTATTTACAGGAAGCCCTGTCAAGCCCCGGCGTTAATGCCGAGGTTAAGGACGTTCTGGTACAATACATTGACAAATTACGCGCCGAAGGCCATACGGTAAAACCCATAGCCTTTGAACAATTAGATTACCTGGTGCCTACTTACTATATATTGGCTACGGCCGAAGCCTCATCAAACCTGGCGCGTTTTGATGGCGTGCATTATGGTTACCGCAGCCCGGCAGCTGATGATTTGCAATCAACCTATAAACGGTCGCGTTCCGAAGGTTTTGGTAAAGAAGTGAAGCGCCGTATTATGCTGGGCACCTTTGTACTAAGCGCCGGTTATTATGATGCCTACTATGCTAAGGCCCAAAAAGTACGCAGATTAATAAAAGAAAAAACCGAAGAGATACTAAACGAATACGATTTTATATTGATCCCAACCGCTCCGGAACCAGCCTTTCCGATAGGCGCTGAAGAAAAAGACCCGGTGGTAACGTATCTTTATGACATTTTTACCGTACAAGCATCATTAGCCGGTGTACCTGCCATATCATTGCCCACCGGCAATAATAGCAAGGGTTTGCCGTTAGGTTTACAATTATTAACGAAACATTTTAACGAACAACAACTGTTAGATTTTGCTGAATATTTCTTAAAGCTGTAAAAAAGCCATATTTTAGTAAAATTAACCGATGCAGGAAGCATCATTACTTAATCAAATCCAACGAATGAAGAGATTATTTACGCTTACCATCTGCCTGTCGCTGTTACAAATTATTCAAGCTAATGCCCTCCCGTCTGCAAAGCAAAGTCATCATTTTGCTGCTTTTCATGGCGAAATTAATGCCGATACCATCATTTTGCCGGTTATAAATCACCCGCTGCCAATGGGCGCGCAAGGCAATATTTATAAGCGCCGTCTTGACTCGATCAAGAAGGATATTCAGCTTGATTACAATGAGTATGTACAAAGCTACATTGAGCTATACATGCACAACCGCGATGAAATGGGCCAGGTTGCCGGCCTTACCAGGTATTACTTCCCAATTTATGAAAAGGCTTTTCATGATGCCGGGATTCCCGACGAGATAAAATTTTTATCGATAGTTGAATCCAAACTTGATCCAAACGCGGTATCAAGGGTAGGGGCAACAGGTTTGTGGCAATTTATGGGCACTACCGCAAAAATATATGGCCTTAACATGAATGAGTATGTTGACGAACGCCGCGATCCTATCCAGGCAAGTTACGCCGCCGCAGCCTATTTAAAGGATGCCTACCAGGAATTTGGTGACTGGCTGTTGGCCATAGCATCATACAACTGCGGGAAAAGCAATGTGGAGCATGCTATGGAAAAAGCAGGTGGCGGAAGCGATTTTTGGGCTATACGCCAGTATTTGCCTGCCGAAACCCGTGGTTATGTACCTGCTTTTATTGCCATGAATTATGTGATGAACTATTTTGGTAAGCACAACATCGTAGCGCAAGCCTGCAACTTTTCGTTGAAGACGGATACTGTTATGGTTAAAAAGTTTGTATCGTTAAGTAATGTTGCCCGTGCTTTAAATGTAGGCATCAGTGAAATAACCATCCTTAACCCGGCTTATCGCAGGTTAATTGTAAACGGTACGCCAAAAGCCCCGCGCAGGCTTATCCTGCCGCAAACCGCTAAAGAGAACTTTGCTGCTTTATATAATGTATTAAATAGTGCCGGTGATGCGGTGGCTCCTATGGAGTTTGCCAGGCCAGCCCCGGTTTATGCGGTAGCGGCCCCTGCCGCCCATCCGGCTTATGTGGATGTGCCAAAATCTGATCGAAAGATAACTACCTATCATAAAGTAAAAAAAGGGGAGACCCTGGCGGGTATAGCCGACTTGTTTGGCTGCGAGGTACACGATCTTAAAGTATGGAACAACCTGGAGAGCAACCGCGCTCCTGTTGGTAAAACACTAAGGGTTGCCGCCGGCGGTGATATCTCGGCAAGTGTATCTGCGGATACGAAACCGACGCTGTAAACACAGGATAATATCCGCTTAAACAATAGCCCGATTTTGACATGTTTCAAAACCGGGCTATTTTATTTCAGGTTACCATAAAAAGAATTGTAATTTTGGGCGCTTGAATTTTGAGAAGATGAACAAGAACAACCGTAAACAGGACGCGCTGAATTACCACTCCATGGGCCGCCCTGGTAAGATACAGGTAGTGCCCACCAAGCCTACCAATTCGCAACGAGATTTAACCATGGCCTATTCGCCTGGTGTTGCCGAACCCTGCCTCCGCATAGCCGAAAACGTTGACGATGTATATAAATACACCGCCAAAGGTAACCTCGTAGCTGTTATCAGTAACGGTACCGCCGTGTTAGGCTTAGGTAATATTGGTCCCGAGGCCAGTAAACCGGTAATGGAAGGTAAGGGCCTGCTGTTTAAAATTTACGCCGATATTGATGTGTTTGACCTGGAGGTGAATGCCAAAAGTGTTGATGAGTTTGTGGCGATAGTAAAAGCGCTTGAACCTACATTTGGTGGTGTAAATCTCGAGGATATTTCGGCCCCAACCTGTTTTGAGATAGAGCGCAGGCTTAAAGCCGAAATGAACATCCCTGTAATGCACGATGACCAGCACGGTACGGCTATTATATCGGCCGCTGCTTTGATGAATGCCTGCGAAATTCAAGGCAAAAAACTGGATAAAATAAAACTGGTAGTTAATGGTGCAGGTGCCGCCGCGGTATCCTGTTCAAAAATGTACCTTTCCATAGGGGTCAAAAAAGAAAACCTGGTGATGTTTGATATCAACGGTGTGCTCGATCAGCACCGTACCGATCTTGACGATATCAGGATGGAGTTTGCCACCACCCGTACCGATGTAAAAACATTATCGGATGCCATGAAAGATGCAGATGTATTTGTTGGCCTGTCTGCCGGTAATGTGGTTACCCCGGCCATGCTGAAATCGATGGCTAAAAAGCCGGTGGTTTTTGCAATGGCTAATCCCGTTCCCGAGATTGATTATGATTTGGCAACTGCCGCCCGTGAGGATATTATCATGGCAACCGGCCGGTCAGATTATCCTAACCAGGTAAATAACGTGTTGGGTTTCCCGTACATTTTCCGTGGCGCGCTTGATGTAAGGGCTACCGCCATTAACGAGGAGATGAAGATAGCCGCCACTCACGCTATTGCCGAAATGGCTAAAAAACCGGTGCCCGAAGCGGTGAACCTGGCTTACAATATCACCAACCTTAAATTTGGCAGGGATTACATCATCCCGAAACCGATGGATCAGCGGTTGATAACTGAAGTATCTATGGCGGTTGCTAAAGCAGCTATCGAATCGGGCGTTGCCCGTAAGGTAATTACCGATTGGGATGCCTATGCAGAGGAGCTAAGATCACGTTTAGGTAACAACGACAAACTGCTGCGCAACCTTACCAATAAGGCTAAGCAGAGCCCTAAAAGGGTAGTGTTTGCCGAAGCAGATAATTATAAGATCCTGAGATCGGCCCAGATAGTAAAGGACGAAGGTATTGCTACCCCGATATTATTGGGTAACATAGAAAAGATAAAACGAATCCTGCGTGAAAACGAGCTTGACCTTGGCGATGTGCAGATCATCGATCCACGCGAGGGCTGCGAAAACATGGACGAATACGTTAATTATTTATACAATAAACGCCAGCGCCGCGGCATTACCTTGTACGAGGCCAAAAAACTGATGGTCGACCGTAATTATTACGGCGCCAGTATGGTGCAGTTTGGCCGGGCCGATGCGCTGATTTCGGGTTTGACAAAAGATTACGTGAGTACCGTAAAACCGGCACTGCAAATTATTGGCACCGAAGAAGGCGTAAACCGCGTGGCGGGTATGTATATGATGATAACCCCTAAGGGTCCTGTGTTTTTTGGCGATACTACCGTAAACGTGAACCCAACGGTGCAGGAACTGGTAGATATTACTGTACTCATAGAGCGCTCGGTAAAACGCTTCAACATCACCCCCAGGGTAGCTTTATTATCGTACTCCAACTTCGGATCAAATGAGGGTGCAATTCCCGAAAAAACAAGGGAAACGGTAAAAATACTGCACGAAAAATATCCCGATATGGTTGTTGACGGTGATATGCAGGCAAACTTTGCCCTAAACTCGGATCTGCTGGCCGATAATTTTCCATTCTCTACGTTAAACGGAAAGCCGGCCAATACGCTGATATTTCCTAATCTTGAATCGGGTAACATTGCTTACAAATTGCTGCAGGAAATTGGTGGTGCCGAGGCGGTTGGGCCCATATTGTTAGGTTTAAAAAAGCCGGTGCACGTACTGCAGTTAGGCAGCTCGGTTCGCGAGATTGTGAACATGGTTACCATTGCGGTAATTACGGCACAGGCTAAAGCAGAGAACCAATAGTTTTTTGATAAACAAAAGAATAAAATAATATTTATGTACGATTATATTAGTGGTAAACTGGTTTTTAAAAGCCCATCGCATGTTGTTATTGATACAGGTGGTGTAGGTTATCATATCAATATATCGGTAAATACATATTCAAGGCTTGGCGCCTATGAAAGCTGCAAGCTATATATATGGCAACATGTAAAAGAAGATGCGCTCACCCTGTACGGTTTTGCCGATGATGGTGAGCGCCGCTTGTTTATGCACCTGATCTCGATATCCGGTATCGGGCCAAATACAGGCCGCATGATGCTATCTTCTATAACGCCGGCCGAGATTCAGGCCGCTATTGTAAGCGGTAATGTTTCCCTTATTCAGCGTATTAAAGGGATAGGTCCAAAATCGGCACAAAGAATAATTTTAGAATTGCAGGATAAACTGCGCAAGGAAGGCCCGGATACCCTAACCGTTGTGCCAATAAATAAAACTGCTAAGGATGAAGCACTTACCGCCCTGGTAATGCTTGGCTTTGCCCGCAATACTGTCGAAAAAGTATTAGAGCAGGAAATGAATAAAAATAGCGGCGATTTAACTGTTGAACAACTAATTAAATTTGCTTTAAAAACCCTATAATTACGTATAAATTTCGACTTGACTTTTGATAAGAATATTTACTTATAATATTATTATAAGTGTATTGGTAATTCTCACTTTCGGTGTTCTTAACGGCGCTTATGCGCAGCAGCAAATACCGAAGATAAGGACCGATACGACCCGGAAAAGTGTACCGCTTGACTTAGCCCAACCCAAAAATGTTAGGGTCAGGGAAGGTATTTTTAGTTCCGATCCTCCGGGGCTTGTGCGTACGGTTGAATATGATGCGGCCACAAACCGCTATATTTTGTACGAACGGGTGGGCGATTTGCTATACCGGCCGCCGCAATACCTCACCTTTGCCGAGTATTTAAAACTTACAGATAAATCAAAACAGCGCAATTACTATAAGCAGCTGGCAGATAATTATGCCTACGATTCGCAGCAGCCAGGCTTTATTCCTGTCATAAAAGTAAGGAGCCGCACGTTTGAGCAAATTTTTGGTAGCCAGAACATTGATATCCGCCCACAGGGATCGGCAGAAATGATATTGGCCGGGCAGGTTAATAAAAACGAAAACCCATTATTTAATACCAGGCAACGGAGCCAGTTTAATTTTAATTTCGACCAAAAGATTCAGCTTAATGTTACTGGTAATATTGGCGATAAGCTGAAGATTACCACTAACTACAATACCGATGCGCAATTCCAGTTTGAAAACCAGGTAAAGCTGGACTATACCGGCTCGCCCGACGAGATCATCCAGAAAATAGAAGCCGGTACGGTGAGTATGCCCCTGCCCACAACGCTGATAACAGGCAGCCAGGCGCTTTTCGGCGTAAAAACCAAACTGAAATTTGGAAGGTTGGATATCACCAGTATTTTATCGCAGCAGCGGTCGCAGTCAAAAACTATTACGATAACCAATGGTTCGCAGCAGGGCGAGTTCAGGCTTACACCTGCGGATTACGAGGCCAATAAGCACTTCTTTTTATCGCAGTATTTCCGCAATAACTATAACAAGGCGCTGGCCAATATCCCGATTATCAGTTCCAATATCAACATAACAAAAATTGAGGTCTGGACAACTAACCGTACCAACGTAACCACCGATTCGAGGGATATATTAGCGTTCCTTGATCTTGGCGAAAATAAACCTTACAACACATCAAGAATACAAGGCGGGGCTGGCTTTAGCGGCTTGCCGGCCGGTTTTAAGGGGCCTGGTTTTGCGCAGCAATCCAACTCGTTATTAACAAACCTGCCTGCCGATGCAAGGCAAACAAACTCAAACGCAGTAGCCAGTTATTTTCAATCAACAGGTAACACGGATAACTATGCCAAGCTCACTTACGCCCGCAAACTCACCGATAAGGAATATACGCTGCACCCGCAATTGGGCTATATCTCGCTTAATTATCCTTTAAATAACGATGAAGTTTTGGCGGTTGCTTATCAATATACCATTAATGGCGTACAATACCAGGTGGGTGAATTTAGCAGCGATGTAGCGGTTGACCCCAATACGCCTAAAGTGTTATTTGTGAAATTGCTAAAAAACGAACTGCTGAAAACCAATTTGCCATCCTGGGATTTGATGATGAAAAACATCTACTCGCTGGGCGCGTTCCAAATTGCTCCAACTAATTTTAAACTGACAGTGACCCGGTTGGACGATAAATCGGGTATCGAAAAAACGGTGATGGAGGAGGGGGCCAACCTGAAAGGTAAACTGTGGCTGCAGGTTGCAGGGCTTGATAATCTTGACCAGCAAAGCGCCAAACAGCCCGATGGGTATTTCGACTTTTTGGAAGGAGTTACTATCGACTCGCAAAACGGCCGCATTTCGTTCCCTACTATTGAACCTTTCGGCTCTGATTTGGCTGCCAAGTTTACCGCCGGCGAAACGGACCTTACCAAGCGTTACGTATATCAGCAACTGTACGACTCTACAAAAACCATAGCACAGCAATATTTTCCGGCCTTAAACCGCTATGTAATTAAAGGTACTTACACCTCAACAGGCGGATCAGAATACCAGCTGAACGCGGTGAATATTCCGCAGGGATCAGTAACGGTAACGGCTGGCCAGCTTAAATTAACCGAGGGCACAGATTATACGGTTGATTACAACTCCGGCCGGATAAGGATATTGAACCAGGCCTTGCTGTCGTCTGGCCAAACCATCAGCGTAAAGCTGGAGAACAATGAGCTGTTTGGCGTTCAGCAAAAATCATTATACGGATCGAGGTTTGATTATCATGTGAACGATAAGCTGAATTTAGGCGGTACGCTGATGCACCTTACCGAGCAACCTATTACTCAAAATGAAACAGCAGGCGAGGAATCAATCTCCAACACCATATGGGGTTTTGATGTTAACTACAGTTCGGATTCGCGCATGCTTACCCGCCTGGTTGATAAAATACCGCTGATTCACACCAAGGCGCCATCGTCGGTTACCTTTTCGGGCGAGTTTGCACAGTTATTGCCCGGCAGCCCCGGCGCGTTAAATTTTGCAGGCTCAAAAAACGGTACGTCGTACCTGGATGATTTTGAAAACAGCCAATCCATCATCGATATAAAAAGTGCCAATGCCTGGCAAATTTCGGGTACACCGCAGTTATTCCCTGAAGCCAGCCGGTTTGATGACCTAAGCTATGGTTACAACCGCGCCCGCCTGGCATTTTATAACATCGATCCTATATTTTATACCAATTCAAATAATATCGCTATATCCAGGGCCGACCTGTCTAATCATTACGCAAGGCAGGTTCTGGAGCAGGAAGTATTCCCTTATAAGCAGTCGAGCACAGGGCAGCCATTAACCCTTGCTACACTGAATATGGCGTTTTATCCAAATGTGCGCGGTCCGTATAATTATACCACTACGGGCTTTAATCCCGATGGTACATTACAAAATCCAAAAACACGCTGGGGCGGTATGTTCAGGAAGCTCGAAACCAATGATTTTGAATCGTTAAACGTATCATATATTGAGTTTTGGGTGCTCGATCCTTTTATTTACAAACCCAACTCGGCAGGTGGCGACTTGTATTTTAACTTAGGCAGCGTATCTGAAGATATATTGAAAGATGGCCGTAAAAGTCTGGAGAACAGCTTGCCCGTGAATGGTGACGTTACCCAGGTTGACGAAACCAATTGGGGCCGGGTATCCAAACTGCAACCCGTAATTAACGCCTTTGACAATAATCCCGATGCGCGCCGTTTGCAGGATGTGGGTTTGGATGGATTAAATGATGCTGACGAGCAGAAGAAATTTGCGCCGGTAGTTACCCAGGTTAAAGGGCAACTGAGTGGGCAGGCGGCAACCAGTTTTGCAAATGACCCATCGTCTGATGATTATCAGTACTACCAGGGATCGGCACTTGACCAGGCAAGGTTAGGTATCCTTGACCGTTATAGCAAATACAATGGTACCGATGGCAACTCCAAAACATCGCAGCAATCGCAGGCCGAACTTGGGATCCAGAATTCGGCATCAACCTCATTGCCCGATGGCGAGGATATTAACCGGGATAATAACATGAGCCAGGAAGATTCATACTTTCAATACAAAGTATCTATCCGCCCCGGCGATATGGTTGTTGGGCAAAACAACATCAGCGATAAGGTAACCGCAAATGTTAAACTGCCCGATGGTACAACCCAATCGGTAAACTGGTACCAGTTCAGGATCCCGATTACCGATTACCAAAGCAAGGTGGGTAATATTGGTGATTTTAAGGCCATTCGTTTTATGCGGATGTTCATGACCAATTTTGCCGATACCGCCATCCTCCGTTTCGCGACATTGGAACTGGTGCGCGGCGAATGGCGGGCATTTAACATCGAGAGAAACCCGCTCAATGTTATTGCCGATCCATCTATCAGCAATCCACCATTGGATAACTCGACGCTTGATGTGCAGGCGGTAAACATCGAAGAGAATGGTAACCGTACGCCCATCCCTTACGTGGTGCCACCAGGCATTCAGCGCCAGCGTAATTACAACAACCTGCAAACAAATACTAAGCTGAACGAGCAATCGCTGTCATTAAATGTCAAAAGCCTTCGGGATGGCTATTCAAGGGCGGCTTTCCGGACGTTTTATAATGATTTGCGCAAATATAAACGCGTACAAATGTTTATACACGCCGAAGGCGATTTGCTGAAAGACGATGACTTGAACGCGTTTTTACGCCTTGGCGTTGATTACCAGGATAACTATTACGAGTACGAAGTGCCTTTAAAAATTACGCAGCCGGGCACCAGCAGCCCTGATGCTATATGGCCCGACGCCAACGCCATTGACCTGGAGCTTGGTTTGCTTACCCGTGCAAAACTTGCCCGTAACCACAGCAATGTATCCTTTAACCAGGTATTTAAATATACCGAAGGCACCCAAACTGTTTATATAAAAGGCCAGCCCGACTTAAGCCGCCTGCGTACCATTATGATTGGTGTACGTAACCCTTTAAAAGGCAGCCAGGCAAGCGGCACCGATGATGGACTTGATAAAACCGGTACGGTTTGGTTTGATGAACTGCGCCTAACGGACTTTGACCAGCGCGGTGGTTGGGCAGCTACAGCGAGGCTGGATACTAAGCTGGCCGATTTTGCTGACGTTACCGTATCGGGCAGCAAAACCAGTATAGGCTTTGGTACGCTGGATTCACGGCTGAACGACAGGAGCCAAAGCGATAACCAGGTTTATGATATATCGGCCACTGCCGAGTTAGGAAAGTTTTTTCCGGCTAAAAGCGGGATAAGCATACCGGCCTACATCAATGTATCGTCGCAAACAAGCTTGCCTCAGTATGATCCGGGGGCGCCGGATATAGAATTGAAGCAATCACTTGCCGCAGCCACAAGTACCAAAGAGCGCGATTCGATAAGGAACGCGGCGGTTGATTACACATTCAGAAGAAGCTTCAATTTTACCAACGTACATAAAACAAAGCTCGACCCTACCGCCAAAAATCATGTTTGGGACATCGAGAACCTGAGCGCCAGCTATGCCTTTACACAGTTTACCCATCATGATTTTACAACCCAAAGTGATTTAGAAAAAACTTATCACTTTACCTTTGCCTATAATTATACCAACGCGCCTAAATACTATAACCCATTTGCAAAAATCATTAAAAGTAATTTGCTGGCGCTGGCGCGCGATATCAACTTTAGCATATTACCATCAAGGCTAAATTTCAGTATTAATTTTGATCGGTTTTACTCTGAAAACACCTTGCGGGATAACGACCCTAATAATTTTATCCCCATACCAACAACTACCTTTAATAAATACTTTAACATTACCAGGGTGTACGGTATAGGCTGGAATTTGTCGAAATCCTTATCATTAGATATCGATGCCACCAACCTTTCGGTTGTTGATGAACCAGCCGGGCGTGTTAATGGTTTAAAGCGCGATACCCTTTGGGATAACCTGAAAAAGCTGGGCCGTACCACTAACTACAACCACACTATCAATATCAACTATACCCTGCCTATCAACAAAATTCCGGGGCTGGACTGGACATCGGTAACCACCCGTTACAGCACCCACTTTAACTGGCAAACCCAGCCGTTGTTTGCCATTAATGACCCTTCGTATGATGTGGGTAACAGCATCAGCAACCTGCGCGAAATCCAGGTGAACCCGACTTTTAACATGGTATCGTTATATAACAAGTTCCCTTTTATACGCAAGGCCGGTAACCCTAATTCGCCGGGTGGCATTAGCAAGGTGTTAATTGGCCTGCTTACCAGTGTTAAAAATGTAAGCGCTACTTACTCGCGCAAGCAGGGCATCTATTTACCGGGCTACCTGCCCCAATCAGGTATTTTTGGCCAAAACTCTGATTACAACGCACCGGGCATTGGCTTTTTATTGGGCAGCCAAACCGATATCCGTGCCAGGGCGGTGGCCAATGGATGGATATCTACAGATACCCTGCAAAATCAATTATACACAAAATCGCTTAACGAGGATATGCACTTCAGGGCAGTTCTTGAACCAATTCCGGGTCTTAAAATTGACCTCATCGCCTTTAAAACGCAGGATAATAACTACCAATCTAACTTTAAATACCTGGCTGCAACCAATAGTATAGAATCGTTAAGCCCGGTTACCACGGGTAATTATAGTGTCTCTTATTTAACTATAGGCACGGCGTTCAAAAAAACTACCGGTATTAATAATACATCGCCGCTGTTTCAGCAAATGCTTGCCAACCGTTCCATTATATCGCAAAGGCTTGCCGCGCAAAACCCTAATTCAACGCAATTGGTAGATTCTGTTGGGCTTAGAGATGGTTACGGCCAAAACTCACAAAACGTGCTGGTGCCAGCATTTTTGGCTGCCTATACAGGTAAAAAAGCGGCGAAGGCCAGTACATCGCAGTTTCCTAAAATACCTATACCCAACTGGGATGTCAGGTACAGCGGCCTGGCCAAAATTCCGTTCTTCGCCGATATTTTCGACTCATTCGATCTGAGCCACGGTTACCGGTCGTCATATAACGTAAACGGTTTTACCACCTTGCTGCAATACCAGGAAGCCGCCGGCGCCAGCAGCGCGCGCGATTTAAATAACGACTTTTTACCGCTTTACCAGTTTTCGCAGGTTACCATTTTTGAGCAGTTTGTGCCTTTACTGGGAGCAAGCGCCAGGTTTAAAAACAGCATGACCGCCAACGTGGAGTTCAGGCAGAGTCGTACCCTTAGCCTAAGCCTGCTTAACAGCCAGTTGGCGCAGCAAAATGAAAAGATCATGGTTTTTGGCTTTGGCTATCACACCAAAAACTTTCATTTCCCGTTTGGCCTGTTCCCCGGTGGCAGCCCGAAGGATGTAAACTTTAAGCTTGATTTCTCGCTGCGCGATAATAAAACCCTTATTTACCGTGCCGATGTAGCAGCCGCCGAAATATCATCAGGCGCACAAAATATTACCGTGAGGCCATCAATTGACTATGTGATAAACCAGCGTTTTAACCTCAACCTGTTTTACGATTCAAACATTACCCGCCCGTACACCTCGCAAACATTTAATACCGCCTTTACCAATTTCGGCATCAACCTGAAATTGTTGCTCCAATAAAATTGGAGCCGATTTGAAAATTTGAGAATTTGAAGATTTGAAAATGCATAGTAAGTCCCGTTAATTTTCAAATTCTCAAATCTTCAAATTCTCAAATTAATGTGAATCCATTTCCTTCGCTGCATTTCTTTCAGCTTTATGCTGTTTGCGTTCGGCTTTCCTCACTAATCTTTCCTGCTTGTTTTTTTTGTGTTCGGTTAAGCGTCCCATCGCGGCCTGCTGCGATTTTTCATCCAGGCCGGCACATTCTTTTATGCCCTGTAACAATGTGCGCCAAACGGTCTTAAAAAATGGCGAGTCCTTTGGCCGTAAATAATTAACATCAGAAAAACGGGGCGCCTTGCCAATAGCATCAGGGTTGTTCCGTTTTATCACAAACAGGTTGGCAAATATGGATATCAGCTGCTGCTTTTTTAAACGGTTGTTGGCTGTGTCGGCTTCCAGGATTGATACCTTTAAATCGTTGTATAATAAAGATATCCGCCCCTTAAAGGCCTTGCGGTTGGCATGGATATCAAAATTAAATTGTTTGATATTGCCCGATGTTATCTTGAGCATCGCCAGCGGTACAGTGGCCTGGTTGAGTTTGTTGGCAACCATCGGGCTTAGGGAACCTTTATAGTTGAATGAGCCATCAGCATCGGTTAAATTAAACAGAAATTGAACATCCAATCGCCCGCGGTTCATGAAGTAGCTGCTGAGGCGTACATCGGTGATGTTATTTTTAACTATGGAGGCCTTGTTTGTGGTTACGTTATGAAACTCACCTTCCGTGTTGTCGAATTCAACCGATCCGGTCTTTTTTGTCTCGGCATTATATTCGGAGTAGGATACATTGATGTGTTTTAACCGGATGGTATCTATAGTCAGGTCGGCATCGGTATTGCGTACCAGCACATTAGGGAAGGTGGATACTTTGTCTTCCGGTACCTGCTTAGCCTTATTGGGGTTGCCAAATACCTTTAATGCGCCATTGGCAAGTTCAAGACTTGATGCCTGTACGCGCCGGTATTTATGATAATTCAAAAAATCGAAGTCGTTAAGTTGTATTGAATCTATGCCCAGCGTAAAGCTATCGCTTTGACTTTTGTTAAAAAACAGGTCATTTTTTGCGGCTTGCAATTGCAGTCCCCTGATATTGAGCCGCGCGTACATGGTTGATAGCTTAAGGTATTTTATTTTATAATCATATAGCCCGTTATCTGTTTTGCCGCTATAATTATTTAGCTCGGTAACAATATCCTTACAATATAAAAGCCGCGATTTGTCAGTCTGCGTTGCCGAGTCAATGAGCAGGTCGGTAGCGCTCAGGTTCATTTCTTTAAGGGTTGATATAACTACCTTATGGCCCGAGTAATCCTCGTACTTGAACTTTACGTCGTTAAAATAAATATGGCCGACACTTATGGAGTGCAGGCTTTTTGAAATTTTTTGCCAGGCTGTGCGATGATCTTTTAAAACGGTATCCTGCGTATGGTTAAGCGCATAGCTAACGTTCAGTTCGGGCTCGTTCAAAATTATTTCATTTATTTTTAGCCGTTGCCTGAAATAATAGCTGAATGGGTGTATGTGTTTTAAAATGAGCTTTTTTACATGCAGGGTTACCAGGTTGTTGGGTGCCAGGTGCTGCTTCTTTTTTCGGTTATACAGCGCGGTATCGGGGATAAGGCTAATATCGTATATGGTAACTTTTCCTTCCAGTAAATGCAACTCAGCCTTAGTAAAATCAGCCCGGTAAAGGCTGTCGCTGCCGGTTAAAACAGCGTCGCGCACCTGCGTGGCCAAAATAGGGGCCAGGTAATGGTTAAGGATAAGGGCAATAATAAATACTATAAGTACCGGTACCAACACAAAACTAAATGCTATTTTTTGCCACTTATGCCTTAAAAATTTAAGCTTCATTTAAAGATATCCGTTTACTTTATGGTGTTACTGGTACTGTTATACGTATAGAATCAGAAATATAACAATAAAATTTCGATTTTGTTAAATACTGACAATATGTCATCCGTGTATTTAAATTTTGTGTATTTTTGCAAACTAATTTTTAATTGAATGATGGATTTGGTTCTTCCGGATAAGGTA
>Ga0307515_10003912_pt1 | contig 31074 bp, 35 predicted proteins | sample 17_EM_MG_FD_194513 | JGI IMG/M metagenome (GOLD analysis project Ga0307515, IMG submission 194513) | Populus trichocarpa ectomycorrhiza microbial communities from riparian zone in the Pacific Northwest, United States - 17_EM | ecosystem: Host-associated > Plants > Roots > Unclassified | place...
CCATCTCCTCTGATCTCTCTCTTTCTTGTGCTCAACTCTACCATCACCTAAGAACACGAAGTTAAGTCATCCCTGTCTATCTCTCCATGCAATGATCATGAGTTAATGCCGAGTACAGCATACACCGAGTACTGCATACACCAAGTACTGCAAACACCGAGTACTGCAAACACCGAGTACTGCATCATCCCAAGATTGACTGTCTCCCCTCGCCAGCCAGCTCTCATCTCTCGGCGGACCTTTTTGTACTCAACTCTCTACATTCCCACGATTACAAGTTAACCAATGACTAGAGTCTCAGCTGCTGCCGCATCTCCCTCCCGATCTACTGCCTCCAAATTGACTACCTCCAAGTACTCCTCCAATCTTGGTCGATCATGGCCTCCAAGTGCATCTCCACAGTCGCTCCATCATGGCCTCCAAGTGCATGTCCAAGGTGGCTCGATCACGGCCTCGAAGTGTATCTCCAGACTCGCCCGGGTACGGCCTGCAAGTTCGCATGATCATGGCCTCCAAGTGCATCTCCAAACGCGCTCGATCCCGGCCTCCAAGTGAATCTCTGAGTTCACTCGATCTCAGTCTCCAAGTGCATATCCCAACTCGCTCGATCATGGCCTCAAAGTGCATCTCCAGACACCCTCGATTACGGCCTGCATGTTCGCATGATCATGGCCTCCAAGTGCATCTCTGAGTTCACTCGATCTCCATCTCCAAGTGCATCTCAAACACACTCCATCAAGTACATTTTCAAGGAGTGACGGCGGTTGAACGTAGATACAGGGGTAACGGAGGTGGACAGAGTGACGGGGAGTATATATTCAGCAGACCCCGGAGTAGATAGACATCATCTCATTTCCATCTCCTCTTATCATACAATGAAAATTCACACTGTATCTGTCCCAACTTTTGGTCTCACTCGCTCTGTCTGCGATGTTGTGGATCCACGCAATTGCGTGGATCCTCATGGCTGGGTAGTATCATATCTTCTCACCTTCTTCCTATGCTCGTCGAGCTTAATGTAGAAGGAACGTGAGGAGAGATTTTCGCAGCGTCACCCATCGCATTGCAATCCCGATGCAAGTGTGTACCAAATGAACCCATTCCAACGTATGGTCACAGTTGTCCACAACTCCAGAGTGTTTGTTTAAAACAGGAGCCCTACAGAGCGAGAAGAAACGGCGAAACAGCAATCGGAGGGCGATATGCAACGCGACACATTGTATTGACGCCGGGCATGGAGTAATGCGCCACCGGGGTGTCTCTGACGGCTCTGAAGGAGCGCGTCCACTCCGACGGAGCCATTCCGCCCGGACGGAAATGTTTTTTGCTGATGCATCTCCAATTACTTTGGTTAGGGTCGTTCACTTGGCATATTCGTGAATTGCATCCATACACTGCTGCGCCGTGGGAGCGGGGATCTGCTGTTCACGGATTCGAATGATCGTTTCATATGAATTAGATAGGGTAGTGGAGATATGTGTCTTCATGGCGTCATCGGTGATATTTTCGGTGGTGCCGATCAGCTTCTTGTGGAAGGCGATTAATTTGGTAAAGTACTGGGTGACCATTTCGTCTGGTGATGGTCGAGAGGCAGTCAACTTCCGCAGGACTTGGGTGTGGCCGAGTTTTGTTGAGGCACTGTCAAGTCGTTCCCTAAGTGCTTCCCACATTCCCACCGGGTCGTCGATATTGTCAATGCGTGGAAGGAGTTCGTTGCAGCATCCGAGGTGTATTTGTGCTAGTGCCTTATTGGCTCGGTCATGGCAGCTGTCTTGTAGAGGGCGTAGGGTGACGCCATTGCTGACAGGGAGGAGTTCGATACTGGTTACGATATTGTAGGCTTTCGTTACGATGACGACTCGGCGAATTATTTGGTTCCAGACAGGGTAGTTTTCCTCGGTCTGCTTGGGCACATTGCCATGATCGGTTTTGAATGTTTCGTTTGACATGTTTTTAGAGTGGAGGAGGTTAGGAAGGTGACGATGAAGGGTGATAGATGGTGATGGTGTTGCGGCTGATGAGCAGGGATGGTTGTGAGTGGGTTAGGGGTTTTGAGGCTCTTTTTTAAGATTGTGAGATAAAAATAGTAGCGGGCACCGGGCTCATAACCTGTTGAAATAGTGATGCTAGAGAAGCTTGATTGTATTCTATCTAAGAGGGCCACAAGGCCAGTATATATATGAACGTACCAGTACAGCTGAATGCCATCAGCTCGTACCAGAGTCAACAGTCATCTCCGGCCATACGGGACATCTCCGTCTCCGGCCATACAAGACATCTCCATCTCCGGCCATTCAAGACATCTCCGTCTCCGACTGTACAAGACATTTCCGCCTCCGGCTGTACAAGACATCTCCGTCTCCGGCTGAGACCTGTATATGCAATAACGTGGATGAAAACTGCTAGAATATTAAGAGCATTATTTTAGTTTATTGAGCGATCAATTGCGTAGGTGTAGTAAGAAAAAGCAAAACTCCAAACCTGAAATAAAAGTAATCTGCGGTACAATGTAACCAAAGACAAATCCCCAAATATACCCCAAATCCCTTGTGACCAGTAAACAAAAGAACAACGCCCGTAAATTCCCTTCAGTATCGTTTCTGCCCAGTGATTATCACAAGCTTCTCACCCCAAAACTTTCAAATCGAGTAATCAGACAAAAATATCTTCCCATCTTGCTGATCCCTTCATCATGTTTCATTTTTCCTTCCCAATTTTCCCTTTTCCTTCCTCCTCTTTCTCTTCACCAGATGATGCACTGGAGCTTCCATGAGCCTTCATTTTATTCTGCTTCAACGCACCAGTCTTCGGCTTACTACCACGATGCAAATGTTTATCATAAATCTCCTTCAACAGCGGATGATCAAGACTAATAGTTTTATGCTTCTTCTCCACATGTTCCCTAAGTTTATCGTAGCGTGCGAATGCATTGCCTCTTCCACAGTTACCATCCGACTTGAACGGGCATTGAACCTTTCCGACGGTGTGTTCCAAGATGTGGCGATCACAGATGGCAGAGGTCTTGTATTCTTTGTGGCAAAAAGAGCACTCCCACTTGCCGTCAGTAGTTGCAATCCTGGTGGCGTGTTGTCCGCCGCCGATAACGGTGATGTCTGGGATGGTGGATGGGCGGATGGATTGGGATGCTGGTGCAACCGCGGGCTGGGGGGCAAGTTGGTGGATCCCGGAAATGGGCAGACCATAGGCAGCGGCAAATTGTTGATCGAAGTCATCGTCAAGTTTGTCAATCTCAAGTGCGAAGATATTGTCTTGTGGCTCCGGAGCGGCAACTTGGGGTCGGCAGATCCAATCAGGAATCCCGAAAGGGTTGGCTTGCTCGTTGCGGGGGATCATGGCATTGGAGGGACCTGGCTCAAGATCAGTTTGAAAGAGGCGGCCTTCATTATGAACATGATAATCAGCATGATCAAAGAAATTGTCAATCATCTGTTCATTCTGATTATAAAAGAAGGGATTTTCGGTGGACAGAGATCCACTCTGATCCGCCGCCTGGTGATATTCAAGAAGAGGGTACTCAACAGCGTCAATTCCATTATCCCTCATTCCGACGCTAAGGTAGCTACCAGGGGGTGGATGCAAACTTCCTAAGTGCTGGTAAAACACCCGAGGGCAAACCCACAACTCCGGATTAACGTCGAAAGTCTTAAAATGAACCCACTCTAATGCCAGTTAGCATGTGTCGTGTTACCAAATTTGCATCAAGATACACTTACCATCCACCCAACGATATTCATCCAGATCCATAGCCATCATTTCCTGAGAGCTCATGTTTCCTACCAAACTGTGGTCAGATACATCCTCTAAGGTTTGTGGCTAGGTACTCACCATCGATATAAACGTGTAGACGTGGCAATTGATCTACCCTTCCGGGCCAATCACGCATCCAGGCGTCGTCGAACTGCAACTTGAGAGTATCTTTCGATTCGCCAGTGTAGAACACAACGTGATCGATCGTGCAGGTAGGACGAGTGGCCAGGAGCTCGTCCAGGTGCTTGTGAGTCATCTTATAAGACGACATGACTGCAGAGAGAAGTTTCGTAGCAGTTGAGGAGTTGACGGAAGGTGTATGAGGTGTGAGAGGAGGTAGTGTTGATGAAGAGGGGAAGAGCGAGTGATGAGCGGTGGTGAAGAGCTATATATAGTAGTACCTTCTAGTGCTAGGGTCGATTGCCGTACTCCGATGTTCGACCCCGGATTCTAGCGTATAATTCTCCGGGTCAAAGTTCTCGTCAATTCCATTTCAGCTTTAGAACCTTCTATCACCGTTAGATGATAGCTGGACCCTTAGTTGACCTGGTGGTCGAATTAACATCGTGTTTGTCGAGGCATTGATGATATGGTTCGGCTGTTACGGTTAGCTATTGGAGTGTGAGGTACCCCATCTTATAATCGACCTGGTGGTCGTTGTGACGTTGAATGCGTTGATGAGGTAATGGCGATGTGGTTCAGCTATTGGTACGAGGAGATTTGAAAGATTTCTGTCCAATCCTGATCCCAATGCACCGCACACATGAGTTAGCATGTACGCATTGAACAGAACCTACGGTAGAGAAGAGGGATGGCGAAGGTGACAATACCGAGTATCTAATTGCCATGTGTTGGCTAAAACCGCAAGAAAATCTCTTCGGCTAGGGCCTCCGCTATAAGTGGCATATGAACCTTGACATCGTACAGTGACAGGGTGTCAAGAAGTTAGATGGTGGCTGGAAATATGGGTGGACTTCAGGAGTCTCAAAGTAATAGTAAAGTTGATGGCTAGAAGAGGGGGGTAGCAATGCGGTTTTTAAAGCGTATTGATAATTGGAACCCTTTGCGGATTCTTCTCTAGTAACAAACACGCTGTATTAAATGCATTTAACATGGTTCAACCCGTTATGAGTATTACACGAACTAGGGAGGCGGCGTTGATATTAATACTATCGCTTGATCAAGTGAGGTAAAAGTAGTAGCAGTATAAACAGAATAGTGCAAGGAAACGTAAACTTGACAAAGAAAATACTAAGAAAATACTAAGAAACAGCAAATCCCTAAAGTAGCTAGTCTCAAAAGAAACCGTAAACCGTAATCACCAAAACATGCTAACGACAGCATTGACTTACTGCAAAACACAGCGAGTACCGTCTGCCTTAATATAATTATCCCCATCACCGCTAGTTTTGCAATCGCCTTCACAATCCTTGTTACTGTTGCACGAGGAAGATGTTTCTAAACCGCGTCAGTAACATATGACTTTCAATCGCAGACCTCCTACCATCAGATCTATCTTCATCCTGGGGCCCATTGACAGTAGTAGCAACAAATAAAGATGAAGTCGCACTAGCCATAGACCCACCACTCTTTTGAAGCTTGAGCGAAGAAGCCGCGCTAACAGAACCAGATGGAGAGGTCGTCTCTCGTATAACTTCTTCCGTGGTATTAGGAGCTGTAACGGCAAAAGTCAGAATCAACTCGGAATACCAGATAAGAGCTGTAGGATGACGTACTCTGAGGAGGAGTGCGACGAACGGGACTCATTGATAAAGACGAAACCCATCCATCTTTAGTTGGGATGTAACTATTCTATGATCAGCAGTTTCTTAAGAGTAGGCAAAAGAATGGAGAACAAACATGTGGTTATTTGGCTTAGGCGGAAAGGCTCCAAGTTGAGGTGCAGAGAATACCTGCTTTTTTCCCGGCGTTCGGGTATCGTTGAAACTATCGGGCGACGACATGGAGAAGCGATGTAAAAGGTAGGTGATGAATCCAAGGAGTAAGAAAGCAGGTTATGAAGGCCCCAAAACCTGGGCCAAAAACCTATGGTGAGCATGTTGCTAAATTCAATTTCTGCGAGTGTCATATGTAGTCACTCGGTAGACCTTCAACTTTCGCTGTTACGATATGGAAGTTGGGGAGAACCGTGTGCGTTTATTCTATGGTGTAGAGAAGAGAGAAGGAGAAAGACTCGAGATATATACAGGAGGCATCGGCCCCTGCAGCAGTGACCATGTATCTGACCTGTAACATCATGTACATCTGTAACATTCGCAACGTTTTATTTTTTGATATTTTTTATTTTCCCTTTCGTGTTTTTGGTTTTTGGTTTTTCTCTTTCTTGTTTTTCTATATTCTCTATGAGTTAATATACATTCACCACATAGGGTGCTTAAGCAGCGATTTCGCCGGCGGTATGGCTGTTGGCGTTGTTTGTAAAACGGGCACTGCAGCGAACACTCGCAGTTGCAACTGTTTTTGTAGAGACCTTCTTCGATCTAACGTTTGATTTCCGAGCCTTTTTCTCCTTGACGGGTTCAGGCTGCTCTGCGTAATTCTCGCGGGTGAGGACCGCTGTTAATAAAGAATTTTGTGGGACACCGTAAAACCTGCTGCGGGGATTTACTGTCATCGCTCGCTTATAGCTCGCATCGTCTTGGTCATCGTCTATAAACTTTCGCTTAAGTTCACCTGGGGTAGTGTTGGCCTGGTTTGTCTTGTCCACCAGTACCCCGTCTTTTCCCTGAAACTTTTTGGATATTAGTATATAGATGGAGTCTTGGTGCGGTATTAGTACTTACCCAATTTGTCTTAAAAGTAACATGCTGTTGGTTCTCCTTAAGGTTTTCCCAATAACTGATCGGAGTAGACTTTCTCTTCGTACGCCGGTATATTTCAAGGAGATTGATATTGCTTGCTGTCGAGTCTGAACAGTTGGTAGACGCCTGTACAGTTGTATTCTTGGTAACTAAAAAAATACCAATGCGTCTAGGAAGCGATAGCGACTGACGTTCGGCAGGCTCACGCTCTTCGGATGAATCTTTCGAAGGCACCGACATTGGCGTAACAGGCAACACTGGCCGCGACTTTTTATTGCGACCTCCATACGGTTCAAAACGTTGGGTCGTCTTTGTTGACTTCCTAGAAACCTTTCCGGATCTTCTCTTAGAAGCCGGGGTGGGAAAGATAGGCACCGGTTCCAGAGACGGGTCCCTCGAAGGGTTATCGACTGTCGGCAATTCAACGTATACTTTGGGGATGTTCGGGGTAGTGGGAGCGGGTTTCGGTGACATGATATCCGAAGACGAGTCACTGTCCTCTTCATCTGGCTCAGCAGAGCGCCGTAATGGCCCACGCAACTTTTGAAGAGTATGGATTTTTGCCAGTTGAACTCGAGTAAGCGGCTTTGGCTTCTCCACAGGGCCAGAATCATTATCGGTTAACTCGCCCTCGTTTATCTCGATGGTCGATGAAGTTGTAACTTTCTTTACGTGATGAGTGGTAAAAGAATCTGATGCTGTGACAACAAACTTTCCCTCGTTTCCGCGATCTTTCTTCGCAACTGAAGCTGTTCCGCTGGCTTTGGTCATAGTGGCACCACGTTTCTTGTTCTTGAAGGTAAAGACAATCGTGGGATACTGTAGGTGAACTCCTGAAAGTTGAGTATACTTCTGGGCTTTTCTGCCGCTAGATTTTTTTATACACCAACTCTTCCCGGCATTCTCCGTAGTTGATGTTGAGAATTTTAGCTTCAATGCTTCGGCGTCCCAGCGGTCAACCCGCTTCTGGTGATGTCCAAATTCCCTTTCCGTGATGCCCGGGACTTTCATCTTTTCCACTGTTCTTGCGATTTTCTTATGTAGATAAGATAGACGACGCTGCTGAGCCGGAGACAGCGCGGGTTTTTCTTCGGCGGCCGTTTGGACTTGGTCCTCAATGATCTCACTTGCAGGGGTATCTGCAATGACAGTTAGTGATAGTCCTGGAAGCACATACTGCAGATTATTGCATACCTTGACTGTCCTCTCGGGATTCATTCTCGGAACTAGAAGAAACAATATCCAACATATGCTCCGACTCAGGGTTCCCCTGAGTGATTTGAACACTGTTCTCATCATCGATGATAAGAATGGCAGGAGTATCTGCAACGACAGTTAGTGCTAATCCTGAAACCACATACTCAAGATACCACATTCATTTGATCTCTTGGGATTTATCCTGCGAATCAGGAAAGGCCACATCGTGCTTACCCATGGCGGTTTGGACTTCGTCCTCGTCGTTGATGATGATATCAGCAGCGGGAACATCTGCAACGACAATTAGTGCTAAAAAATACCGTATACTTAAGATACTACATACCTTTGATATCCTCTTCGCATATGTGCTCTGAGTCTGAAAAAGCCACAACTGGCATATTCACATCCTGATCCAGAAGATTCAGAGGTGGGCTAGCGGTCTTCTGGAAATGCCATCGAAGATGCTCACTATTGATCTCCCAAAGTTTTTCATTGACAACTGAAGCTGGAGGAGAAATGGACTTCTTTTCGACAGCCCCAACTCTAGCACTGATGTCTATAGCAGATTGTTTCTTGTGCTGCTCACGCTGATACTCTTCGGCTTTGTCTTGGCAAGCGGCAACCAGAAGAAGCAACTTTTCGTCGCCAGGGACTCTGCCCTCAGTGCCCCAATCGGCGTTGTCCATCATTTTTTCCGCGTCAGTGTCGGCAATTTCGGTTACAATCTGGGATACGGCGAATTGGGTGGTAGCCGGAGTAGGATTAATCATGACGGGCTGGGTTGGAGTGAGAGCGTAGAAATTGGAGAGGAGGGGTATGTGGTTGATTGGGAGAGAGTTGGACATTGTATCGTATGTGAAGACGGAAGATCCGTTGTGGATAATGAAAAGACCACTCCACTAGATGGCGAAGATGTATCGGAAGGTGTTTGGAACAAAGAGATATGGAAAGCTTGTGAAAGCGAACGCAGCAGAGGAATGGGATGAGAAGGTAGAGAGAGAGGGGAAGAGGATAGAATGGTAGAAATAGTTGGGGTGCTATTGTATCGCCTAGGGCACAGATTCTTCAGAGTGAATAGCAACCTTCCCCCAACCACCACCACCATTGAGGTTGGAGTACATTTGATGAAGCCCAACAACATATTCTAGATTGCGTATGCAAATTGATGGGAGGGGGGACACCGTAGAAAGACGCACGTACTTTGAATACCTCGTCGCCAGCTTGACATTCATAGTGCAATAATATATCGATGATTGCCTTTCCGTAGCAAGTAATAGAGTGTTTCAGCGCTGCTATACTCTAGTAAATATTCCTCGCCTCGAGAATGAATGCTAGTGGGACCGGTGGGACAGTACAATGGCGAAGTTATCAATTGTACAATAAATGGCTTTAATCCGTCCGTTGTATACGAAATGGAATGTGAATGACTCCGTCGCATGCCCAAAATACCGCCCCGCTGTCTTGCTCCCAGTGGTGTGCATTCGAAAGAGTCTCTCTGCTAGGTGCACAAAAACGCCTGCAAATGCTGAAACGAACGGTTTGCCAATGAGATACCACATGCCCGGTGAATTCGTAGTGCCATTTATCAAATATGGCACGTATTGTTTAGCTCTACGGTTAGTCTCGAACGTAAGATTACTTACGGTGAAGTCAACCGAATTCTTCCTCTCTTTGCTGCTGGTAGCAGCAGTCCGAGACTTCCCTCTCCCCTTTCCTTTGTTTTAGTTTTTGGTCGCTGAGGCCTAAATCTCGCTCACCTGACAAGTCCAGTGCTTGATATTTTTTGAACCGATTTCATCCTAGGTGTTACGATAGGCTATGTGCCGCTCAGTTTCCCCAGCATGTCGTTGGCCTCTCGTTTACAGATACTTGAAGGCCATGACCCACGAATACAGCACGGACCCGGACGACACGACGTTACAACTAGGGTTGGGGTTATTGTACCCATGCACTGCGGTAATTCATAATTCTTGAGTCTACGAATGAAAGCTCATCTTTTATTCCCTATAATTGGGGAATTCATTCGTTTATATACCACTGAGCTATTGGAGTCGTGGTCACTCGACATTGATCAATCGCATCATGATGCATCGCTCGAGTCTTAATCGTCAACTAGTAGTTGCATAGAGTTGACCGAACTCACCAGCGGAAGCTGATGGGCTGATGGTGAGGCAACAGGCATACAGTGCTGTAGTATACGTCCTGAGTCCTCCCTACACAGGTATCTTCAGGACTGTAGAAACAAGTTTCCGTGGTGCGGCACTATGCAACAGCGCAAGCTACAACACTACAACAATGACACCGGCGCGCCTTTGGAAACAAGATGGAATTAAGAAATACCCATGTTATTTACTCTTGAGTCTTATGCGACCTGAGAAAGTTGAACCGATCCATTGGTTGTTAAAGAATTAGAAACGATGGATAACGATTCACGCACAATTCTTTCTATGACAGCAGTATAAGCGCATGATCACTAGCGTAGATGTAGGGACGAATCATGGGGAAGGTTAAATGAGAAGAGGAATAGTAATTAGTATAGTTTCTGAGTCATGGTTGCAAGACTCCTCCCCACGTTGGAATACGCAAAAAGACTACGGCGTGACTACAGAGTGCCACAGACCTAGAACTTTAAGGCTGACAACTTGAATAATCCCTATCAGAGCTGGAATTTAGGGCTAAAACTGATTTTTCTTGATGGAAATGAAATTGGAACAATCACAAGTTGAATATTGGCCCTGCCGCAAAGCAGGTACGAGACATGCACAGGGACAATGAAACAAGAACCAATGACTACTGATGGGGTCTCGTTTTTACGGTACCTAGACTGGTAAATTAAAATTCGTGCGACGCGAACTTACGAATGGGAGAGTCTAAGCACCAGGAAACTCCATATGCCGGATGGTTCTGGCAGCATCCAAAGTTTTAGTTAACTGGATGCGGCTGAAAACGTTAGGTCAAATAACGATGGGTTGGCCCCATTCACAGCGCCAAAGAGCAGTAACAAACTGCCCACGCTTAACACATATTGAACCATTTGAGCATATTCAGTTTCCAAAAATCTACAAACTTCTACGCACGTCTATCAACCCGAAAGTAATGTCAGATCCACTTGTTCAATATGCCTGATTCAAACCTCAGCATCTCCAGCCTCCCTCCGACTAAACAGAGCTTTTCCTCACACTCACTCTTCACCAGTTTCCAAAACCAATACACTCTCGGCCCAGAACCACCCGCGACCTCTTTCACCATTCAACCACATTACAGATTCCGTTGGCACATCGGTGAGTCCTATTTCACCGCTGTGCGACGCCTCCAGTCAGAGTGGCAGGCTGCCTACCACCAAGCAAACAATGACCAACTCATGCGCCTCTACTTGAATGATATCAACCTCATTAACCGCTACTACGGCCTGCCCGAAGTGCCTAATCTACGCGTTCCTGAGTGGCCGAACAGGCAAGCCGCAGAACCAGCCAAGACGTGGACCTTAGCCGAAGCATATCGGAACGCTATAGCAAGAGCAGGAGGAAAATCCATCACTTCTACCGTGGATACTGCTGGAACTAGGGCAAAGGCTCCGCGACCCGTATTTGAACCCGAGCCAATGAGTTTCCAGTATACTCCACCCCCCGCAGACGATAGGGAGGCGAAGGGCATCAACACAGTCTTCTTCGTCGATGGCAGTCGTCTCATATTAGGCGGTGTTTCTCCTCGGACTACAAAGTTGAAGGTGTATACATTTTTCAATTCGCGTAGCATGGCTCTGTAAGGTCTCAAGAGATGGGATAGAGGGAAACTAATGTTTGGTAGACGAGGAGTTACACTTCCAGTGGACACCAACACTGGCCAAATTATTGGTTGGGTGATTGTAGAATTTGCAACCAACGATGAAGCGTGGAAGGCTTTGGAAATGGTTGCGTCGTAAGGGTTAGTGCTGAATTTTGGGACGGAGGAATGTTTGAGGGTTCCCATGACGGTGGAATTTATGTGGATATGGTGGAATGGTTTCAATCAAGTATTGAAGTTTGGTCACACTTAAGGTGTTCTTTCTGTAACACACGCACGCTAGCATTTAGGAGAGGCAGACGATATTGCAGCTGAGGATTACAAGAAGGGGAGATAGCGGCATTCTATCGTGGGTGAGGGATAGAAAAGACTGCTGAACCACGGAAGCCGCACATTGGTATATCGTGTTTAAATTATTGATTTCCCTAATTCCTAGCCCGCGTTACCTCGCTCTTAAGTTCGGTCGCTGCAATAGTAGGACAAGGGACTGCGCTTGTTTGTGGCATACATCGTGATGGAGAGAAGAACCTCTTCACGTTGCCACGTGGCGTAAGACTGATCTCTTGAACCAGCCTCTTCCTAAGGCTTGGAAGTCGGGGAACGATATTAATGTAAGATAAACATCCGCAGTTTCTCTTCTTGTTCGTTCTCGCCTCTGTCCTCGTGCCATTCAAACCATTGGCGAATTGCAATGGCTATCGCAAAAATCCTACCAAGCTGTCTGATAGACTAGACTAAATATTTCATTGTCTGTCCGCATAATTATATTCTTGTATCCCCACTGACTCCTCATCATCTAACCCTAGGCCACGCGCGATTCGCAGAGAAGTAGCTGTAGCTGTGGCGTAGAAGACATTGACGCAATGAAGACCTGAGGTCTCATTCTCTTGCTCAAGCCTATTTTTATGAACGCCGATAGTAAAATATGTCCCGTCTCTAAACCCTCACTACTTGCTGGACCTCTTCTCTGGCTGAGTGCAATCTTCGGTTGACGACACTTCGATAGCGACTCCTTCTTGTTACATTGCGTATTCCGACCTATATCCCAGCCCAAGTGCGCTCCTAGTAGCTGGGGCCTACTTTCCTCATATGCACAGGTATCTACGGCCTTTTTGCTCGTTCTGTAATTACCATAAGATTGACAAACATCCCGTTCCGCAGTAAGGCTTCAGTTGCGAGTGACAGTTGTAATCGAGGGAGAGTAACACTTCTAGCTCTCGTTGATAAGAAAAGCCATAATTGCGGACAGACGACGGAATGTTGACATTATTGTGTTGGTGTTGAACGAAGCCCACATCATAATTGGTGACGTAACCCTAATCCTAAGCACACTATTTCTAAAAATCGATCTGCGAGTGATATACCTCCCCAACGCCTTTATGCCCTCTCGAGGATCACTAATTGTACAATAATCTAGCCTGTAGATGGCTTTTGATACGGCGGGGTGTAGCAAGACCGTTTCCTCTTCTCACAACCACCACACAATCACACACCATAGAGCCCACAAAATCTCGCATCTCTCCTCTCCCTCCTTCTCCCAAATACTACTATCCCTTCATATATCCATCAACTCCACTAATGGTTACAAAACGCAGTGACACAATCGACTACCTCTCCTCAGTCCAAGGCCATTCCCGCAATGACATTCTCATGGAAATGGGAGGCCACTTCTCCACCCACTTCCCAGGAAAACAGGTTTTTGAGTGGCTCAAGTACATCCACGGTATCTTAAATCTTTCCTGAGCTAGCGCTGAGACCAAGCTGATGTGAACAGGGGTCAATCCCCACGCCCTCGGCGCGGAAGAAATCGAAAAGCCTATCGTCGAGTGGCTTGTCTCCTGGGTCCTTACGCTAACTAGCCGTCCCATGAGCCTCGAGGAAGCCGCGATTTCGGTCAACCTATGCCCAGTTCCCAATTTCCAGATGATTGCCGTCTGTCGCCCCTAACCGACTCCGCAGTGGTAGCTAATGACCCCAGACCTACGCGGGTATCCAAATCTTCTTCACCTCTTCCGACTGGAAGTCGGCGCCTCCCGTGCACACCCCCTTCCCACTCTCCGATCCCAGGACCCCCAGGACCTCCAGGATCCCTTGGCAACCCTCCACCCTCTCCCGACAATTTCTCTCCCTTACCGCACCTATACATGAAGAAACCCGACCACTCGCCTCCACCACCTCTCCACCCCGTCCCTTCGCCGGTCCCCCAATGCCCCTCTTCCGTCGCGGAGGCGGGTACGATCCCCAAATCACCATACTCCCCGACGGGAAGCTGAAGTGCAGTCTATGCAAGAGCGAACATTTCAAGGTTGGCACATTGAGACGGCATTTCAAAGTGCATACGCAGGGAGAGGTACAGTGTCCGTTTGATGGGTGCAAGAGGTGGTATTATCGTGCGGATAAGCTGAGACAGCATCTTGCTGAGGTGCATCCGCAGGTAAGTTACACCACCCCCGGGCCCCGCAAGTGAAGGAGGCTGATGGGATAGTATGCGAGGGGAGATCCGACGGTGATTGAGATGGTTAGGGGAGTTGTGGTTTGAGTGGGAGGTGAAGAGGGAGGTAAAGTGGGAGGTACTGTACGTTAACCTGATTTCAAGGCTTTCAGTAACTATTACATGAGGTCAATTGAAAGCAATCCTACAACTTTGGTCATCTCCATTTCGTAGAATTCAGCATGGTGCAGTCACGCAACGCACATTCAATTGTTGTTTGCACACTGGCATAAAATCCCACCCAGTTCGTGAATTCCAACCCTATTATCGCCCCAACTGTACTATGGACACTCAACTGGTCCAAAAGACCCAGACCTTACGTCAAAACACCAGATCCTCGTCACTGGCCGTTTCCAAGTGCGTCAGCCAGATACTTCGTAAGTCCTGGGTTGAAGCAGTAGAAGCGACTACGATGAGTTTCGTCACCGCAGGCAGTTCCCAAAACTCCAAGCGTCCTCCTCAACCCAACCAGGTTCATGAAGCCCAAAATCATAACAATACAACTGCACCAGAAAAGTCACCAACCCGATTACACCGCCACCCCGGCTCTCGCGTTGCCCTAGCCCTCTCCCACCTCCAGAAATACCGAGAGCGCACTCCCGCACCCTCCGAGAACACTTGGTTCACCCGACCTCACCTACGCCTACCAAAACCCAACACCGACACCCTCCTCCCGTGGTACCACACCTCGTACCCCACCGGCATCCACTTCCCCTTCCTAGCGCCAGCGTCCCCGGCCACAACAGTCCCTATTCTCTCCCTCTGAAGAGGGGATAAACTCGTCCTCAACTCCACGCTTCACTTCTTTCTCCGCGCCTCCGCCCGCCACGCCTCGCAGCTCCTCATCGTTGATATGATCGATATGACGAGCTTGAGAGAGAGTCGGGTATATGTTGAACCCAACTACCGCTTCTCGTGCCCAGATGTGGAGTATCAAAGCCACACCGTTACGGATTTCTCGGTGCTTGAAGTTCGGGGTGAGTTGATGCTAAAACTAGGGGAGCAGACGGTATACGTTGAGATGAGCGAGAATTTGGCAGGTTCGGAAATGGTAGAGATATTACGACAGGGTAAAGAGGTGGAGGCGTGGACGGCGTGTACCGGGGGTGTGGGATATGTTGTTGGCTGGCAGATGGGGTGTGCGCTCAGGAGAGCGGTGGGAGTGGGAATGGGGTGCGCGACGTGGAGGTATTTTTGCTCGGGCGGGAGTGATGCGGGGTTGGTGGGGGAGAGGGAGGTGAAGGCGCACTGTCAGGGGTACCAGTGGAAAGACGAGTGCAGGTATTGTAAACGCAGAACAGAAAGTGCTACTGGGAGGGGTGAGGCTGTAGTTTCCTTACGAGATGGATATGGAGGACGGTGCATATGAGAAGTACATGTAGTAGGGTATGTACAAAGAGGTTAGAACAAGCGAGTAATGCTTCTCACCCTGCGACACACTTCTTTTCATCATCACCAAATTTTGTTTTACTCACTTGTTTGATTCTGCCGCACAGATCACGGTTTTCAACTGTTATCATCTGGGTTTATCACCCTCGAGCACCAAAAAGAATTCTCAGACGCTTTACAGCTGGCTCATAGTGTATGGTTTCCTACCTCCCATCACCTCTTGGTAATACTCTTGTCTATTCAGAAGTCATCCGTTTCAAACGCCTCATGACTACAATTGATTGACCCCGTTTCTATTCGTAGGATCAGAGGATTGGCCCCCGAAGTTTCTCGATTCGACGATCAACGGCAGTTCACTCTTATTCTTCTCCACCGCCCAGAGGAGCATCAACACCTACTCTATGAGAACCAAAACTGGTTTGTGGTGTATGAATTTCACATTTACCCCCCCTACCTATTATTCATACACTTATATACAGCAGGAACATTCTTTTCGAGCGAGCATTATTTTAGGCATTATTATCTCTAGACGAGCACCTACCGTTTACCTGTGACTCTGGGTTAGTTACTATCCGGTATCCACCCCAGTTACACATTCATAGCTAGATATCCTCACAATTTTCATCAAGGAACAGGAGCTACTTGGTTCGTCTGCTGCGGTTGAAACGGATACAAGCAATTATCCTACTACTGGCTTGCTGTGTATATTTTATTGCGTCCCGTTCCTCCACTGTATTCACTAACTGAACCTATGTCTATTCTGCAGGTAACTGTTTCGAATCAATCTCAATTTGTGTTATTGGTTGTCGCCATATTACAGCAAAGATCATCCTACCGAACAGATCCCAGTATACTCGTGGCTCCAGGCCCGCCTCTCGGCTAATATTTGACATCATACCATCGAACCACCAACATTCCTACTTCTCGCGAGAAAACTGGTGTTTCCTATTTAATTTTCTGATCCTTGACAGTCTCCACTAATTAAAATGCTAAGCCAAATGCATATCCAAGCACGGGCACTCCGTCAGGCACGAGCTGTCCGTCAGGCACGAGCTCTCCGCCAAGCACATGTTCTCCGCATAGTTACACCACTTCTTGAGGATGAAGACTTCGTCAACCTCCAGTCCACCTGCAAAAAGCTTCACCATCTGCTCTTGATTAGCTCCTGCGTACGAATTCTGGACTACTACAATGTACCTTTCCATGGCGGATCACTCTACTGGCTAGTTTCACGTCTTATCGACTACCGCTTTTTCGCACATGCCCAGCGAATCATTGCTTACTTCCCAAATGAGTTTGACGAAATTGATAAGGAAATGCTCTTGCAAACCACCGCAATTCAAGGCAATGGCGGTATTATGAAGGCTCTTTTTGATGTCGGAATATCGCGAGATGATGAGGACCCTGTCCGCCTTTTGTGTCTTGCTGCTTCGCAACATAACATCGAAGTCATGAGATATCTTCTCAATCGCGGACAAGATATTAATGCTGTCACCAAGACCGGCACTACAGCACTGTACGTTGCGACCATGGCCGGCTCACTATGGTCTATGGAGCTGCTATTGCTCAGGGGTGCAAGGAGAGATATCGTCCCGCCAGGAGATCAGGCTGGAAAATTAGCTCTCAGTCATTCGGACGAGGGATCCAAAGAGGATGCGTTGTTGAGGAAGCTGCTCTTGTGTACCGATGTTTGCAGGGTGCTACGTGCTAAGCGGGTGTTTGCCATGACACATCATGAGTCCGATCGCAGAGAGCAGCGATTTTGCCCGATTGATGTATTTACGATTCTGGGAAAGCAGATAGAGTTTCCGGAAGAGTGGTGTGAGAGGTTTTGTTTACTTGGGGGAAGAAGTGTATAGTTGTAGGAGTATTTATTTTTGTGCCGATTATATTTGGATCTACAAGAGATTGTAGGGTTTTCTGAGATGGGGTTTTGTACTTTGAGTAAGTGACAATTGAATTGTTGGTGCTGTATTGAATTTTGGCGTGGGTGTTCCTTATCGTTAATCGAGTTCTTGATCCGTACGTGGGATAAATGACGGTGCTTTCAGAGATCATCGAACAATAACTGGTACGGGTAATTTACATCACCATTGTTGTCCATGGAAGTATCATTTATATCCGCATGAGTCTGCAGTAAAGAGGTACTATTTCCTCGACGGAACTCTCCTAACAGCACCCTATATGTTTCTAAGGGCTGTAATGGGTGGAGATGCAGAAGAGAAGAGGCATATATGACTACACGGTTCAATGTAGATAATCATAACGCTAATCCTTCAAAATTAACCATGAGAAACAGGAATCAGGTATAAGTTAGATATGCTAAAGCTTTTGTCTTGCGTGGAAACGATTTTCCTCATCTGGGTTGCTCTATTTCAAGCGTCTAAAATTTTGCTGGCAAATGGGGAACGACGTCTTACTTGGATCTACGGTATCACGTTGGAAAGCTTCTTCTGTCATTGACAAAAGCCAGAAGTTACTTTGAACCCCGAATTCATTTGCAATCCAAAAAATTTCCGCATTTATTTCTCTACATAATAGCAATCACACACCGACATTCGTAAACTAGCCATTAGTAGACTTTGAAATGTCATTCATCTTGAGAAACGAGCTTGTGGACGTCAAAAAATTCTAGGAACGAGCACCCGATTCACACCGAGACCATCATCAATTCATGCCATCACCCCGAGTAAAGACAAGTCTTAACCCTCCTAACCTCCTCCGAAGCAAGATCAACCTGAGGATGCGCCTTCTTAATATGCCTACCCCACGTCAGCGGTTTCTCTCTTGCCGCCCAAAGAGGAACCTACATACATCCGCATATTATCCCACCTTGAATACGAACTCGGTCTCTCGGGATCCATGCACCACGGACAGTTATATCGGCTGGTATGGCTTCTCTCATGCCGAGTTAGGTTCCTTTTTGTCGCTACTTCTAATCCGCAGTACTGGCACCGGAACTGGCCTGTGGTGGGGGAGGGGAGAGTATAATTCCGTGTACTGGCCGCTATTATGAGGGTGATGGGGGAAGGATGCGTACCAGCTGGCATGCCAACGGCCGGGGAGACGCCCGACGTGTCGTTTTTGTTTACACCTAGGATGTTAGTTGAAATTTGTGGCTGTGGAGGGTTGCGGAGGAAGGACATACCACGAACAACATCCTTCGCGTGGCCGCCCCAGGTTGCTGCGCGGGAGGCGGACTCAGCACGGAGTCCTATTCGCGTTAGAAGAATAGTTTAGCCAAGAGGGAGACGTACGGTTGACCAAGGCTACCACGTCGCCATAGGTGGCTAAATTGAGAGCGTCCACAATCCAGTCTACCATTTCTTGTTCTGTTCGACCCCACGGGATCATGGTACGGTATTCACGGATTATTTCGAAAGGACTTCGGCGAGGGCGGTCCATTCGATTAGTTGGTGCATAGGGTTCATGGTAAAATACAGGAACGGATGGATGAAACTGGAGTGGCGGAAGAGCGCAAGTGGGAATATATTGACTAACATTGAGGGAGGGATGGAGTTCAAGTTGGAGGCTTGCATGGGGCGTAGATATTTCGACCTCTTTGTTAGTTTCATGTTGCCAGTGTTATTGAGACTCTTTATCTTGAAGGTCCAGCCTTATACCGACTTTTGTTGATTGACGACGCGCGTTGCCACAAGGACAGGACTCAATACAGTATTCGCATATGTCCACCACTTTGAGACCTTAACCTGATCTCAGCGTAAGAAACCCCTGGCATATCGTCACCATCGGCATCAAATTTTCTAGCTTCCAATTACCAGTATTCTCCTTACCCCGCATGATCTAAATTATCCACAATGTGATTCGTGTTGACACGCAACCTGGTCGGGGGGTGTACCTCTCAAAGATACCTCTCAAAGATACCTTTAAGGTCACTACCAGAACCCACTCGTAGCTACGTTGGGTTCTCAATCAATCTAGCATTCTATCAGCTCTCCCGAAAAGGTTTGGGAAACATTTGCGTTGGAGCGGAGATCGCGGTACTGTCTGGAAACGATATCCAACGAATTCGAAGTATTATATGGCGAGCCCACATCGTAGTCAAATATAAGCTGTCGCTGTTGGTTTCTCTCCTACACAGTATGAACTGCCCTTGTGAAGCTAGGTCTTGTCTGTTTTGTTTCCTGCAATGCGGTTCCTATTTTCTTAAGTAGAGCGAACAAGCTCGCTGACATCATAGGAGCGATATCCTTAACGGAAGTGGGGTCAATATCACTCGTTGTAAGCTGAGGGCTAAACCCGCGCAATATTTTTGCCAACCTCGTCCAGTCCAAAATATTTCGCCGAAACCTTCCCCCACAATAAAAAGGCTCAATCCTGACACTCTCCTTTCCTTTTCACACCCTCCATTCAGCAATATTTTCGATCTCCACCTTTCTCTATCTAAACTATCTTCTCTACTTCGACAACCACTTTTCCGAGTATGTCTTCTTCGACTCCTCTCGTTTTGGCACCTTGCCGTCCGATCACCGATATACTCGGAAGGCCTGTTCCTTCCGATTTTGAAAATTATAATTTGGTCCAATCTATGGCTCGACTTTCCGACGTTCCCGATTTCATCCTCAACCTTCAGGATGGCCAGCTTCAGTTTTCCACGGATGACAACATCGACGCTATCGTGGAATCGATGTTTGGAGACTCTCTTCAAACTCATCCTCAGATCAACTATCCTCCTCAAGTTAAAGGCCAAGTTGTCATCACCAATCAACAGGCTGTTCACGATGCCCTTATGTTTGGCAATCCCGGCGACGCTTATCAATACGTCTCTCAACCTACGAATGAGCAGGTTCAGGCCTATGCCGGCCAGCTTTTCAATCGAGTCAACCATTTCAACAACGATATTTCTCGCGCTAGGATGCGTCTCAACAATATTCAATCTCCTGCTGGACATGTCGAGGTTCTTCGCAACCATCATCGAGGACACGGAACGGGAGTTCCCTCTCATGGCCGTGGCCAAGCTGCCGGAATGGCATTCAACTCTCGCATCTCCGGCCATGGCTTGAACAGAGATTCCAGCAACTCTGGAAATATTCCTAATGTTCTTGGAAGAAGGCCCAACGAGAAGACGCTCAGGAGAACGGTGCTCGTTAACAAGAGAAGAGCCGAGGTATGGCACAATTCTCTCAACAGTCAAAGAGAAATGTACTAACAGTTTCACAGATGAAGGCCTTCATTAAAAAGAGGAAGCAACAGATGGGGATGTTGCTAGCTGACCCAAATCCTCAAAATGATCTCGAGGCGAAAATTGCGGCCTAAATGGCCAGAAATGAAGTTATCGCTCAAGAGCAGAAGAGGATGGAGGATAAGAGAACCGAGGAGGAGAAAAACTATATCGCAAAGGCTCTGGGGCAACTCGAGGTAGCGTTGGAGTGGAAGAGTTTTATTTGGTCACTAAAGGGGGAAAAAGTTTCACCACGAAGTGAACTTGGAAAGTCTGGTATAAGAGAGCAGGGAAAAAGATAGTGACGTAGAAGAATACTGAAAACGGTTATACATCCATCATTTTTCCTGTTGTCGTGCTGCTTCTTTGCTAATTGATTATCATTCCCGCCTTGCACACTGATGCACCGATTTTGCAGGAAAGATAAGCAATGTTAAATTCATACGATGGCGTCTGTGAATAAAGACGATACGCAGATTTTTGAAGGCTCTACCGTAATCTAGATTCTCTCAAATCTCGCAACTTCAGCTGCCTGCAATATTTCGTCTGTACCGCAGCCCAAAAGTCACACCGACCACATTAATTTTTTGTTGTCCTAGGCTGGCGTGTGTGATTTGTGTTTGCCAGGCTGCTCTATGATCCATTCTAATTATAGGATTTTTGTACAGTATCCGACGCCAGTCGTTATCTCCTGACTCTACACTCCAGTATCTGTTGTGTGCATGAGATACTTCAGTACTATAGTAAAAACCCTCTGAAAATAGATACTGTAGTAGTACCGTAGGAACCTCAATTCAAAAGAATACAGACTTAAGTTTGGAGTTTGGTTCTGGGGTAGTGATATCGTATTTAACTGATATTATTCTCGGATTGTCTCAGGAACTCTTAGATTACTCCGGTAGGATTGCCATAGAACTACCCCAGAATTAAACTTCTGCTAAACTGTAGACTTAAGTCTGTATTCCTTTGAACCGAGGTTCCTAAGTATTGCGGGGATTTTTGCTAAAGTAGGTTTTGTAACTGCAGGGTACGAATAAGCTTTGAGGCTCTATGGATAGTCTAGCCAGTGGATTGTGTTATCCGTCGAATGTTGAACTTCATCCGTCCTCCACTTCACTAAAAAGCTTCTTAAGTATACCTATTTCAAAAACTTTAGCCCAAAGAATAATTAACCATTTAATATAATTTTCTAATCTCAGTCTCTTCAGGTAACTATCGCAATCTCAGGGTGAATAAAAGAGCACATTTGTTTCAAATACCTCAATGAAGCTTGAAGGCGGCATCTTCATTGGCATTTAGTCATAAAATGCGCATCGCAAATACACATTGCCCCTCAGTTGTTTCCAACCTCGCCGTTCGTCATACTGTCCAGAAACCCTGTGTTGCAAATTACGTTACCACACCTATTTCCTTTCTTTAGATGCGTAAGATATCAAGTGACACAGGGAAATATTACACCGGTCGTGTATTGATTCATGTATGTGCTGTGTCATCTGTAAGAGTCACATGTTGAGTCAGACAGAAGTTAGGCCAATAACAATATGAGTCAAAGTGATTGACAGGTATGTATATAACTAGGTGGTTTGTATGATAGTTAAAGAATTAAGCAACACGCTTAGCACTATTCTTACTTTCCACTCCACGCACTTCTCTAAAGTCAGAACATTCCGCTTGCGCCTATTCAATACCCTGCACTTTTGCCATTTCTCTCCCCCTATTCACTCTCATCATCGGCCTCATACCCATCCTCAACAAACTCTTTTTCGAACGTAACCATTTCCGGTTGATACTGCAACTAATCCTCAAGCCGTCGCCGCTTTATCATGGATAGGCGACACTTTTCGCATTCAATAAGATGCTCGTTGCGAAGTAGACTTCTGCTTAGTACTGGGTACGTGTCGCACGTAAAGGGTAATTCCCAGACGGATGTGGAAAAAACAGTTCCCATGGTGGTAGTTCTGCGTTTGGGGTCGGTGGAAGGTATGAGGCTGGAATGGCAGGTACTACCAAAAGAAGAGAAGATTCTAGTGATTTCATTTTCTATACCCTTCTGCGTTCAGCATGATCAGCGCGGCGATTCCACAATTTATTGTGAATTCAATCAAGATACCTCAATTCAACATGTTCCGCAACCGGTCTTATACTGGCTTCCAGCCTCTCCTCTCCTCACTTCATCGATCCACCGCAATGGAAAAGCCCCTCACTTGCTACATCTCCAAGCCCATCCTTTCCGCTAATATTGACGACAACTGCGCGATCTGCCTCGACTCTCTCCCTTCGGATGAACACGCACGTCTGATTCCGTGTAAACACGCACAGTTCCATGAAGCTTGCATTCGCACCTGGTTTGAAATGAACATTTTGGGTACTTGCTGTCCGCTCTGCCGGGAGGCAACGGAAGTATACCAGCTTGTAGATGGGACTATATGGGGACTAGTGGATGAGGATGATGTGTGCGGATGTGGAATCGTACATGGAGAGTGTGAGGACTGTGGGAAGAGACATTGTAAGGACTGTGATTGGTGCTGGGAGTCGGAGTCGGAGTCGGAGGAGAGGATGGAGGGCACCATGGTTTGGAGTCTTGGACGAAGGCCGACCGTAGTGCAGGGGGAGACGCATGTGGCGTATGTGGCGGAATTGATCGAAGTAAATGAGGCGGAGGATTACTACAGTGTGGAGGACGTGTTGGTGGATGCGGTCGTGTAGGAATACTATTGCGAGGCGGAGATGTAGGACATGTCGGTAAATACCTGAAGTAAAGGTATAGTAGATACTGTTTGAAGAATTTCAGACAGGAAAGAGTGACAAAACCTCCATTAGCCTTTGCGTTTTTATTGGGGATTGTGTTGTAGTAGTTATTTGGAGTGGATTAGGTTACCGACGAGTGCTAGGTCAGTTGTGTTTTTGAAATCACAACGCCGACTTTAAGCAAGTTTCAATTCTTATGGCTACAAATCACCCTCACTTCTTCTACCTTTCATCGCTGCTCCGACCAGCCAATTTCCCATCTCAATCTTCCTCTTTGACCGGCTGCAACTACTATTGTGAGTCTCTTTGTGCTGTGTGCTGTACCAGTCATGTTTTGTGTGGTCGTTAGTTACATTGCACTTCATTCCATATTCCTTTGTCATTCCTGGGTTTTCTCATTGCTGAAGTTTCGTGCAGTTCGCAGGCTTCTACATTGGGCTATTCGGTTCCGAGTTCATCATAACACTGACCAGGGATCCTCACGGCACGATCCACAGTCATACGACGTGCCCGGGTATCTGCCGATTGAGAACAATAACCCCAGCAAGTAAGCAGCTAGCAACTCCTATTAGATGTTTTTTACTGCAGTTTCAAACAGAATCAGAACTTGCCCTGACAGCGCTGTGCCGTAGCCAATGCTTTCGACGTCTCACCCTGCGTTGTCAGCCCCCTTAAATAGCCATGTTGCTCCCATCATTGCTGGGATTGGAGCTCAATTTCAGTGCCATTCGGTGGTTTCTCTTACCTGCCGCGCAGTGCCACCTGGAGAGCTAAAGGGTGCATAGTTTACCAACACCACGACAACGTTCCTAAGCGGCTCGGCCGGCCTGCATATATTTGAAGCCTGCATATACCTTCGAGGCCTGCATAACACTTGGCGGCCTGCAGGCTATCTGACAGCCGGCTGGGCCTGGACTCTGAAGCCTGGTGGCTGGTCAGGCTTCAATTTACAGGCCTGCACTAGCGATGATCAGGCCCGGCTTCATGAAGGCCGGCCGGGCCTGGCCGCTTAGGAAGACTGCACCGCGAATGAAGATTTCCCTCTGACGTGGGCCGGTTATGCCGACTATCGGAAGTCCACTGTGATTGGAGCTCCCCACGATGTTCCCTTCCGTAGAATATGCCAGGAAAGGAGGATTATGGCTCAACGTCTCTACGATCAAGATTTTTCGACAGTGATGGCTGCGAGTCAAACAATTGGACTGTTGGTATACGATGTTTGGATGTATGGAAATTTCGGAGCAACAATGTTTCGAGCCGTGTATGGACTTTGGAGATTCTGGGGGGTGGTATGTAATCCTTGTACTCATCAGATCCAACTTTGATCAAAACTGACGTTATGTAGGATCTTGAAGTGACGGAGACATTGTTAGCAGTTGGCGGTTCCGAATCGGTACCAGGATCGTACGAATCCAACAGAAAAAATTTGGCACTGCACACTGCGGCTGTCTCTGACGTAAGACACCGCTGTACACACCAACCAGCTTCAGCTGTCATTGACTCGTCCCTAAAGACGCGAAACAGTCGTATATCTCACCTGGCTACCAGCGGTACAACCCGGCTTCATCATATTCTCCCGGGGATGGCTGCCAATATAAATACCCTACAGCGCTACCGCTACCATCTGCTGCTCGTGCGGTTCCGTCTCTGCACACTAGTAGAACTCATTCAATGGACCCCGTGACCCAGCCCCAGCCAACTCCTGCAATGACTAATTAAAATACGGTTACAAGACCAGACTGGAGTGTAGTAGATGGCCGCTTTGCGTGTCAGGTTTTAGTCTGTGATAGGTCTTACTGCAGGATGAAGTTATTCAATGACTACTGGGTGCAGAAACATTTATTGGAACGAATTAAGCTTCGAGGCTGGAAGAAAGACACCAAAGCACTGAAGGATTTGAGTAAAAAAGGCAAAGAGATCCTGCGCACACCGGCCCCACTTGAGCACCAATATCCATGCACTGTTGCGGGCTGCGGAAAAAAAGTTCAAGACATTGCTGCACTTAAACAGCTATTGACAGAGGGTCCACTTATTTGAAAAGATCTCGAGACAGCGGTTTTCTAACGAAATAGAACCGGTCGGGGTGACGTAGGTAAGTGGCGTAAGAGTCTGGAGCTGGAATGCCCTTACAGGTGTGAAGTTGCGACTTGCAGCAAAGCTTACATAACGTTGGGAGCGTTAAACATCCACCGGAAGGGTACGCACACTCTTGAATCGCTTCCCTATTTGTTGCCGAATTGCCCATACAATTGTACATTCTCGGGTTGCAAGAAGGTGTTCGTGGCACAGTTACAATTGAACAGCCACCTATAGGCTGTGCATTCATTGGGACCTGTTCTAACTGAGACAATAGAATGAGAAGGGATATACCACCTTAGCACCCCATTTCGGCCGGCAGTTGCATAACCAATATCTCGTCGAGGCAGATTTTACAACCTGGAAAAATGCTGTTTGGGCAGTTTCGTTTCCACTCTCAGTTAAAGTCAAGCAACAAGCTCTGCACCGATCGCGAGCGCTACCGTGCAAGAGTAGCCAACTTACTGTCTATTCCTTACAAGGAATTTGCCTGTCTGCGCTAAGTAGAGATCCAGGCGCTTTTAGAAATCTGTTTAACCCCCGCGCTCGAGTCTGCTCGAGGAGGGAGCGGCCAATTTGGGCTTGTCATTATGTATTTAGAGAGATCGCTAGACAGAGAGAACGGTATCGCTTTTAGACTTTCTCCCAGCGCCTGCTACTATGTCCAACCCGGCTAGCGCAAGTGCTGCGACCTAGATCTAGAACTTTTATCCTGTTCTGAGCTTTTCCTAGCCGGGGAACGCCATTCGTTTAGTCTATGAAGTTTCTTCACCCAGATAACTTTCTGAGGTCCACACCAGACCTCCCGCTCCGAGGCCCTCTGCCTACCGTCTCCGGATCCAAAATTCGGCTAAGGGCCCCACCAAAACCTCTTGTCCTCCGGTCTCCACTAGACTCGTCAGCCATGTCCTGTTGCGTCACCCACCATCGACTCCGCTCTAAGCTGACGCCAGCGCTGTCACCAACTTTCGTCACACACCCCCATTTCCCGAGGTTTGCGTCTATCAGTATTCTTGAGTGGCGGAGACTCTGACCTTCCGGTTACGTACTCTAGTGCTGTTATTAGTTGTGACTAGCGACAGTCACTAGCCAAACAAGGTGGTGTTACTTTGGATGCTTCTTAGACTTGTTGGTTGACTTAGTTGATTCTCTCTATCTCGAGGGCCAAAGGCCCGTATATGTACAATCTCCCATATGCGTACGCGTATGCTCTATCTGACATGAGACGCATCACCCTGGTCCTGATGCATATCCTCATACAGCCACCATTGTTGATGTGAATGAGTGAGTTGATTGTAGGTACAAGAGAGACGGACAAAGGTGCGTCTTATATATGATGAGCATGAGGGCGAGCATCGTGTGAAGTCTAAAAGGGCAGTCATGGTGTGAAGTCTAATGAGACAGTCACGATCATGAACCTTAGGGCTTCCTGCAACAACCATCTTCATACAAGTCTTCATTCTCATACAAGACATCAGACGGTGCTGAGACTCACGATCCAAGTATACATGCAACAGGTGGTGTTGAAATATGGAGGGGAGAACCGTGTGAATAGACTTAGGTACAGAGACTGGAGAGCAGGAGAAAGACGCGAGATATATACAAGGTAGTTGGGTGCCTTATGCCCTACCGGCTGTGTGCCTTGACATCAGCTCAGCTGAAGCTCAGCTCGGTCAGGATCATGCAACAGGTGGAAAGGCGGCTTGGCCGAGTGATATCTCATGCGTCATCGCTCAAGCAACTGCAAGGAAATTTTCTGTCTACCCCCACTGGGAGTCCGAAACCTTACCCCATGGCGGGCCTACTTGCTCTACATCTGACGCAGACTTGGACCAGAGAGATTTATATATAAGGCATTCCTTTTGCTCGCTCTAGCTCAATGGTCCATTCACCTCAATAACTTCCATCGGCACATTCCTTTCTCTACTCTTTCCTTGCTCACAGCCTTCATTCTCTCGAACCCTTCAATTACCTCTTTCTCCACTTTATCCTCCTTGTAGCCATCATGAACGTCGATCCCGCATCTCTCTTACCCTCGGGTTCAAGTCCCTGAGCGGCCATGCAAATTTTTGAGAATGGCTTCTCGCTGCCACAAACATCTTTGGGGAGAAAAGCTACCTCAGGATGATCGAGGGCAGTAAAGTATCGACCTCTTCGATCGCGACCGATGATAAACTCCTCTAGCTTCAGTATGCGTGGGATATGAAGGCAGAGAATGTTAGAGGTCTTTTAGGGAAGCTCCTGGATGCGAAACAGGCCATCGTGTGAATGGTACAAGTTCATTCATACTATTCCTCACCATCGCTGGATCGCTGGATCATCGACAGTGGTGCCTCTCACTGCATGACCGCACATCGAGACTACTTTTGTACATATCAACAGGACTCAATTACAGCCGCTCTCGCGAACAGCAGTATTGTAAAATGGCGTCATCAAGTCCCTCAGCTCTTATTCGGATTTTCGAGATTGGCTACTCGCTGCAAATGACATCTTCGGCCACCCATGATCAAAGGCCACGAACCTCAACCAGCTGCTACCAAAGACGGCGCCGAATCGGAACCTGCCTCTGCTTCCTGTTCCCGAAACTCCTCAACCAATTGCTCAGTGCCGGATACACTGCCTACAATGATGAGGACAAGATATTCCACTTACTCAACACTCTTCCCTTTGAATAACACCCTTTCAGAACAAGCATCACCAACGCTGAGCCTCTGACCTTCGAAGAGTTGCGGTCCAGATTGATTCCGGAACATGAAAAGCTTGCTAGGGGCAGCCCTCTTCCAGGCAAGGAGAAGTTGCATTCTATGCGGGGAATGGAAAGACTTTGAAAGGATCTCTAGCTTGAAACGGCTGCTAGAGGAAGGGAGACCGCTCTAGGGACATATGCAAGTGATGCCATTTTAAGGGACACTGCGCTATTGGAGGTTCGGGGACGATAAAACTCTAAGTAACTAATAGATGTCGATTCACAAAGGACTGAAAGCGCCAGGCTCATAACCTGTTGAGAGTAATCAACAAAGAGAATGAAAGATGCTGATTGTCTATCGTACAAAGAGAGAATAAGATGGACATAAGTAAGAAAACAAATCTTACCTGGGGCGAAGCTCCACTCAAGCCCAGAGGCTCGCGGGGAGACGCACCGCACCAAGCCCCTAATCTAGTTGCCGCCTTAGTCCCGACGCCCAGCGGGCTAAGCCCGCGGCTAATCTCGTGCCCGCCTTAGCTCCGATGGATTTTGGGCTAAATCCTCAGCCAACATTGCGTGGTGACAGAGTTTTGTTTCTGTACTTTCGGGGGTACGATTGATCGCTAGGCGTTGATAATTGGCAAGAATTTTTTAATTTGTTACCATTGATTTGTTTCTTGAAGCCAGATTTTTTGACTTTACTGTAGCCAAGTTTATTACTAGTGTGCCAATGGATGAGATAGATTGAGAGGCTAGGAGTGACACGAGCTTTTAAATACTATCAAACTCGACATTGTAGTTTCCCTTGTTGTCGCATTTATATCGTATTGAAGGTATTCGATACCAAGGAGGGGTTTGTCTTCAGACTGGTAAATGCTTACTTATGTTGCGCTTTTCTCGCTGCGCAATCAGATCGTGTGCAAGGAAAAATTTAGAAACTGACTGATATACTCTGATGTGCTAGTCTTATTAGATTTCCAGAGCACGCCAGAATTCGGAAATAAATCTTCGGGCACGAATTTCGCAGGTGAGCAGCTGCTTTCAGCCCCCTCAAGAACGCATAATCTTTTCAGTTTGTGGGCTTAAAACTATGGTATTCGTGCTACATATATGTCGCTCTTTGAATCACAGGTCTTTATTTGATCCTACTGATGCTGCGTTATTTTTGTTAGGCATTTAGTATTATGCTGGGGCTGGGGGGGTTATTCTCCCTACATATAAAGATCTAGATCTTCTACAGGGTTTGAAACACACTAACTGCACAAAAAGTACAACTTTCAGTATTTTTTACTTTTGATTGGTATTGGCGCATTGTGCGTTCCAGGCGTAAGGGAAATCACAGCGCAGAGTTTATTAAGATTCAATTGGACTAGGGGAGTGTAGTGGATCCAGTCAGTCGTTTGCAATCGGCTAAATTTGACTGTAGGCAGTATTGTTTCCCTGTCCATATCTTTACTCTGAATCAAACGCAATGTCCATCATCCAAACAGTGGTGGATATAAGTCAAGTGCGAAGCGTAATAGACCAGCTCTACCGGAAGCCTGACTATGATATTGAATGTTAGATTTAAGTCCTTGATAGAAACTAGTACGGCCGTCTGGTTTAAGTTGTAAATATCTAGCATAGTGGTGCACAGAACAATAATTCAACACCCGCTCCCTCTTCTGCTCCCACATGTGCGGGCATATTTCATCCTGATAGCCTGGCACTCATGATTCCGTATTTCCCATTTCTAGCAACTCCACCACAATCATTTAATGACATAGGTGTTATAAACCCTTGTTACTGCTGAATACCTTACACGCAATTAGCACTAACTTATATTACCGTCGGTCCGTAACCCACATACCTTCACTCCCTCGAATTCCGACGAAGAGCAACCCTTTCACTCGGAGAAACGGTATTCGGAGTCTTAACATACCCCGAAAACTCGGAGAAGGTGTATGGAACCTCTCCGAGGGTACTGTCGCGCGAAGGAGTCCCCTTTTCTTCTGTCCCTGAGGGTGGGTTTGAATTGGTCTGCGGGGTGTAGTACTTCCGCGACTGATATGGCAGGCCTCTAATGGTGGTCTTTAGTGCGGAAAATGTATGGTGAAGCCACTCTAGCCGCTGCTGCTCTTCGTTGAAATCTATGGTGATATTGTCGATAGTTATCATCATCCGCACCCCGGGGCTGACGTGTCCCGTCCGAGCATTCAATGCTGTCACTAACATCCTGAGGTATGGAATCTTGTGAATAGTGCTCCATAGAGCCTCACCGGGGTCGATCCCATCGCAGATGCTGACAAAAAGTTCCAAAGGCGTGAAGTTGTTCAAGAGGACGGGGTTTTTGAAGTGTCGGTTAATATGGCAAAGAACTATGTATGCTGCAAGTAGAGTGAGGATAGTGAGTACAGTAGATGCTGTCCAATTGCACAGACCGAGGGCGAGGAAAAAATGGTAGTAGCTGTGGAGGAGGAGGGTGAGGAAGTTGCACATGATGCTGGCGGGGGAGGAGTGTGATCAGGAGATTGTGAGGGTGGAGATGAGTGATTATAATGAGGGGGAATGACAAGGGAGGTGGGAATATGTGCGCAATTCTTAGGGTCAAAGATATGGATGTTGGGTATCTTTCCTGAAGGTCAAACTGAATCATTTAATATCACTCGTCATGCGATTTCCAATGCTTGTTGCATATATGGTTTATCTCCCTGACGTATGGCTTCAGTTGGCCTGATGCATAATCTCTCTAAGATGATGGTCATTCCAGACTCAGCTGGAGATTCCAGCTGAGTGCGCATGCATGCGTACAAGACATACTCCGAATACCATATATATAAAGAGCACAAATGTACCTGTACTTAGAGAATATAAACTTCTAGCAATCATTACATTTCAACAGGTTATGAGCCCGGTTATCACTACTATCTGAAATCTCACGATGTTTCCTAAG
>Ga0307515_10003913_pt1 | contig 31071 bp, 18 predicted proteins | sample 17_EM_MG_FD_194513 | JGI IMG/M metagenome (GOLD analysis project Ga0307515, IMG submission 194513) | Populus trichocarpa ectomycorrhiza microbial communities from riparian zone in the Pacific Northwest, United States - 17_EM | ecosystem: Host-associated > Plants > Roots > Unclassified | place...
ATTTTAGGTGGTCTGCTCAGTTTTAGATTTAGATGTAACGGGTATTTGTAAAACAATATACAGGTTTTCCGGTTTTTCTGTTGAAAAAACCGAACCGAACCGAACCGAAACCGGTCGGTTTGACCCGGTTCCGGTTCGGGTCCGGTTTGAATTTTTTAGTTTTTCAAAATTTTATTTTGGTTATTTTTTTAGATAAAAACCGAACCGAACCGAAAATGCTCACCCCTAGCTGCTCCCTGATATCTCCCCCTGACCTATTTATAGGTAAAATGATGGTTTTTCTTCCTTTTAATATTGCTTCGTTTCCGAGAAACTTGGTGACTAAACAATTTAAAATTATTTTGGTTTTTTTTTCAAATATTTTTTTATTTTAATAATTTAAAAAAAACAATATCTAAAAAAATAAACAATAATTTTAAAATAAGCTTATTAAAAGTTGAATGTCTTAGGAACAAATTTTTGAATTAAATTCCTTTTGAAAAGACATTAAAAATAATTAAAATACATCAAAAATATATTTTTTTGATTTTTTGTTATTTTTTTCTATTTTGAATTTTTTAAAAAACTATTAATAAAATATATATTTTTATATAGTTTATGAAAAAAACAATGTTAATGTCGACTTGACAAAAAAATTAAACAATGATTTTAAAATTAGTGTGTTAAAAGATAAATTTTTGAATTAAATTTTTTTTAAAAGATATTAAATACATTAAAATATATATTTTGAATTTCTTTAAGAAATGAAATAAAAAAGAAATAGATAATAACCTTATTTTATCATAAATTTAATCCTAACAAATTTATAATAATATCAAAAATATAAACTAGAAAAGAATGTAAATAAAATGATAGGTACAAAAAAGTTGTAAATAAAACAATAAAAAATATATAAGATGTGATAAGTAGAAAAAAATGATAAATAGCATATAAAAATGTGAATAAATTTTAGGAATAAATTGGATATACATGACTCATTTGTTTCTGGTTATTGAATAATCTATTTATAATATTACAGAGATAGAATTTTATTAGTTTACTTGAAAACTAATAATAAATAATTATTGTTTTTAATTATTCAAATGATTTATTTTTTATATAAACAATATCAAAGTAAATATATTTACATAATATTAGCTAGAAATATCTTAAGTTTTGATTTTAATATAAATATAGTAAGATTTCTTTATATATGTATATGTGTGTGTGTGTGTAAATAATTCGGCCTATCTTCCCATTTGAGATATCGAAGAAGGATGGAAGGTTGGGGAAAGTATTGTGAGATTTTATTGGGCTTAGAGGAGCTAAATTGTAAAACACATTATGAAGAGGACTAATTTGTAATAATCCCTAAAATAAATTTCATATTATACTTTAAAAGGTCACGCACACACAAGAATCACAAACAAAGTTTCCCCAGAACTCTCTCTCTCTCAATTGTTAAAGCTTCGATCTTTTGATACAAATTTTACTAATGTCTTACTCCGATAATAACTCGGACCCGAATCAACCCAAACCGGGTACCCGTCTCTACAACCCCTATCAGGATCTCCACTTACCCTCCCAGACACTCTACCATCTCCCCACCTCGCCCGAATATCTCTTTACCGAGGAATCCCTCCACCAACGCCGCTCTTGGGGCGAAAACCTTACCTTCTACACCGGCTCCGCCTACCTCTCCGCTTCCATTGCTGGCGGCGCCGCCGGATTCTTCTCCGCTTTCCGATCCTTCGAGCCCACCGATACCCTCAAGCTTAAGGTCAACAGGATCCTCAACTCCTCCGGTCATTCAGGTCGGGTCTGGGGTAACCGGGTCGGAGTTGTGGGTTTGATTTACGCCGGGATGGAGAGTGGCATCGTAGCGATCACCGATAGGGACGATGTGTGGAGTAGCGTGGCTGCTGGGCTTGGAACTGGGGCGGTTTGTAGGGCGGCCAGGGGGGTTAGGTCGGCGGCGGTGGCAGGTGCGCTTGGTGGGTTGGCGGCTGGTGCGGTGGTGGCTGGGAAGCAGGCGTTGAAGAGGTATGCAATGATTTGAAGGAAAGAGTGAGAGAGAGAGAGAGACCAAATTGAAAAGGATGATAAAAAAGTGAGTTTTTAGTTTTTTTATTATTATTATTGAGTTGTATTTGTTTCATTTTTTATAATGAATCTGTTGTTAGTGATTACAATGATCAAAAAAGACTTGTTGGAATCAAAAAATTCAAAGTAATTTGTTAGCATAATCATGCTGAAGAATGACACTGATGCAACTGGTTCGAAGATGAATATCATTCTATCTTTCTTGTATCTATGGAATGATTGGCTGTTACTGATTTAGATACTTCGCAATTCCTCAGTCACATTGTCTCTTGTGGATTGAACAGAATGGTGGCTTTTCTGCCGGATGAGATTTAGATAACGAGGAGGATGATTTTTCTTGTTTCCTCTATCAACATGGTATTTGCACTTATTTTTTTTATTTACAGGGGTAATTAGTTTCATCTGAAAGCATTAGAAATAGCGTCGAATGATGACATGATGGCTGAGCCCTCCCTATTCTTTTGGTGTTCTAATTTTCCAAATTGTTGCTACTCCAGCTATCTCCAATTTGCCATTAAAGAATCCTCTTCATCCTTTCTCGCTAAACTAAGCTAGAATCTGGATTCAAGTTCTTAAGTGTGCTAGCATTGTTGACTCTGATGATTGTATGATTGGGTTCTGGAAAGAAATGTGATTAGTTTATCCGTGGATTTGAGGAATATTGACAGATTTGCTCCTTCGTTTGATTGTTGGTGTTTGAATTTGTGTCAGCTTCTCCGCTAAGAATTGCTTGGGTTTCTGGATGTGGATTCTGGTTAAATGTCTTATCAATCTCATTCTGTTCTAGTTGTTGTTATTTAAGCTATCAACCTGAAGCTAGATGTATTCAATGTCTGCTTATTGTGTGGGAAACCCTGGAAGATTGAATCATGCCTTCATCATTTGTTCATGTATCAGTGACCTTATAGATAATGTAATACTTTTCTTCCATCACTAATCTACTATTGAAGGAAATAAGGATTTCATTGTACCAAAATCCATACTACAGCGACTAAAGAGGAAGCATCCTTAAACTGTGAGCACCAAAACTATTCTTTCCCGTGTAATATCTCCCTGTTTATTCACCCTAAAAAGAATGTGGTCTAGTAATATCGTCAAAATCCTGGTAATATCTGCAAAATCATTGAATGCTTTGTGACAATGTGACTTTGACATGAACAGAGATATAGTTTGGATAAGAATGCTCTTATTGCCTTGCTTTGTGGTGATGGTTTGGATTTTGAAATACTGTATGTCAGGAAGGTTGTATTAAAACCATATGGCTCCACCAAAATTGATCATGATGTTGATAGTTTCTGGTAGAGGCTTGTTGTTTCTTTCGTTATTTTCTGCATCAATTTTCCCTGCAGACTTTTGAGGTGGTAATATTCCCATGGATTTATTTATTTTGTGTTGGGGGGGAGCCAAATGGATCTCTGCATCAATCTTCCCTGGAGACTTTGTTTCTTTTCAGCAGTCTGCTGTAGCTTTCATTGCAACTTGTATCTGGATCAATTGCTATATGCATGGATTGTGCTCCATAATTGACATGCTTTTCATCAATTGTGAATGGAATCAGGATCCCATTGCTGATGCATGTTAGGCTAACAATGGGCAACCCGCCGAGATGTTCTCTAGGAATGCATCATGATAAGAAATAAAAACATCAAACAATCAGGAATTTTGTAAGAAATGTGAGCAGGTAGTGTGTGGAATGAGCCGCCATGTCTTTCACACAATACAGTGTAGGAGTAACGAGTAGCTGCTTCTTACTTGAATCATTGGCTGTAACCAGAGTTTTGAAGGGCTTCTGTCCGTTACCGCTCTAAAGAAAGGGGAGGTCATTTAAATAGGTAATTTTTAAAGTGCTTTTTATTTAAAAATAATATTAAAATAATATTTTTTTATTTTTAAAAAATTATTTTTAATATCAATGCATTAAAATGATTTGAAAATACTAAAAAAAATTAATTTAAAATAAAAAAATAAAAAAATTAATTAATTTTTTAAGCATTCAAGCAGGGGAGCTTGCTTCCCCGTGGAAATGATGGCGGCTTCTTATGGAACGAGAGCTTTGCATCTACTAGTTTGTATAACATGGATGCTTTGTAAGTTCCTAAGCGAAACAGACTTGTTTGTGCACAAGGTTCAGATGGATAATATCCCAGCTAAAATAATTGGAGTAAACATGAAAGCATTCACTTCCATGGGAATTACAAGTTGGTGACTTTAGTGTCCTGATGGGAAAATCTCGCCTCCAGACTTGGGGAGAAGCAAATTACGATTTCTAAACTGGAAACATGGAAATTTCACTTGATGCTGAAATGAGCTCGTCCAAATCCATGATTATCATAACGAAGCGTTGTCAAACTATATTCTCGAAGACATTTCACCTTGAATGGGTTAAGAGAATGCCGTGCAAAGCCATGTGTTATCAGAATTACAAGGAGTCAGAACCTGAAAGGAAATGCAGGGCAACAGCATACTGTCATCAGCTCCCGGGTTAGAAGAAAAGGAAAACAGAAAACTAGTCATGCTCGTTTTACTACATGTCCATCCACTGATCCACAGGATCGAGCTTCGTTCAACGAGGAACTCGAGTAGCGCCAACTAGATCATTGAATCATTCATCTATTTAAATGTTAAATTTTAGGGGAGGGAGGTCTTGTGCATTACCCGCAAAAAGGGGGGTTATTACCCTCTGCGAGGGCAAAAATTGAGTTTGCAGTTCAAGCCTCAATGCCCCACTTATTCGGTTATTCCACCAAATGTTGTTGCTATAAAGAGTTTCATGGTGATACATAAACGCCAAACAAATAGAACTCAGCAATGACAATTGGGATTACATCAAGTACCTCTGGTGTTAATCACAGCCAAAACAGAGATGACTACTGAAAGAAATGAAGAGAGCAGCCACCGAGTGATCTACAGCAACATTGACTCGGGATTCTCAATGTAGCCTTTGAAAGCTTTTAGCCATTCAGCACCGATTGCACCTGAACAGGACCAGTGGAATCTACAAGGTTATATCATCATAATTCTCAAAGATGATGTTGAATAATGCTAAAGATGTTTGTATGACTAAAGAAGTCAACAGAAGTACATACCATCTATAACACGATGATCACAGCTTAGTGTCACTGACATGAAGGAAGCGAATTTGAAATCATCGTGACCCGAACCAGGGATGACCCTCTTCTCAGCTGCTCAAGGAAAAGGTCAGTGAATTTGGTCTGGAAGTTGTAATTAAATGCCTATAATTTGGTCTGGAAGTAGTAATTAAGTGCCTATCTTACCAGAGCCAACCGCTAGAATGCCTGATTGAGGAGGATTAATGATTGCACAAAATTGTCTGATGCCAAAGGGCCCTCCCAGGTTGGAAACAGTAAATGTGCCTCCCTGAAAAAGGAAAAACACACATTCATAAGCAGTTCATGTGCGATAACCATCCACTAGCAAACTGAACCAAAATCCTGACCTCATAATCTTCTGGTTTCAACCTATTCTCTTTAGCTTTTTGGGCCAAATTCTTCACGTCATCAGAAATCTTGGACAGGCCTTTCTTGTCTGCATCCTGCAGATTTTACAGCATAAGTTCTGGTCACATGACCGATACCTAGAACAAAATCATGAAACTTTTTGCAAAACAAAAAGAACTTTGGACAATTACGCACCTTAATAACTGGGACATATAGTCCATTATCTGTCTGTACTGCTACATTGATATTAACATTATTATACCTGAATTTGAAGAAAAAAGAAATGTCATATTAAATGAGGTATCACAGATTAATCATCAATCTTAAAGAGTATATTAGCCAGTTCTTACTGGCGGATATAGTTATCAGTCCATGAACTATTGCACTGGGGAACTTTCCTCAGAGCCAAAGCAGCAGCCTGTAGTTACAGTGACATGGAATTATTCTCTAACAAAAATTTCAAAACAGGCACAACCAATTAAGATTTTAAAGTCCACAATGATAACAGCATGTGCCAAGGTGATAGTTCAGAAGGGGAAAAACATTGATGCTGTTTTTCACTTTGAAGAATTTCAGGATAATCTCCAATGTGAAGTGTTGGTGCCTTGTAGTTTTAATAAATTGTGTCCTGTCAACAGGCCAGCCAATACAAGGACCAAAGCCATCCATCAGTTTTAGTAGCAGAGTTCCACTGTCAAAGATGAATTGAACTTTTTAAAAGGAAAACCAAACTAAAAGACTCCCTTTTCCACAGTTGACAATCTTCTTCATACTAATATAGCCAAAAGAGCTCACTCTAAGAAATAAAGTTACTTAATCCAACGAGAATACGGCTCCATCTAGATTATGACAGATTTTTAATGTAAAATTTCTGGAATGTGGTCACCTGTCATTTTTCCAAGCAATATAGTAAGCGCATCTATACCAAATGTCATGAAATATACCTTGATTACAAGATCATTTAAAGATATTCGCTTCCCACCTGAAGCTTCTTGTAACAAATTCAGTTGGCTCCGCAAACTGTGTGCAAAAGAATTTTTAGAAATCATAGAACATCATGATGCATTTAAAAGATGGCAGAAACTAACACTAACCTCATAAGTTTGTCAACACATGTATCCACTGTTAAATAATAATGTGGAATAGTTTGCTTTGAGAATAACAAGTTTGAAGCTGTCACCTGTCAAAATGATGCCAAGATTTAGCCTCAAGACAAACTTTGATATTGATGATATGTGGTAGACCAAAAAAAACTGTGTGAGATGTAAATGGTATCAACACTGAATTAGATAATTTGACTTCATGAGTAACTTTCACGCAGAAATGACCAAGAAACAAATTCAAAGTTAAAGAAATCTCATACAAGCTCAATGTGATACGAACATCAAACTGGCAACAAATTGCTGGTGAAAAAGACATGATCACATTTAAAACAGAAAGGTTAACTGTGATTTTTCAGCAAGAAGTTAGGATATCAGCTTGGAACAAAGAAAACGTCGAGTATGCATTTCCAAACCTCGACATCTAACAGAAGTTTTATTGACAAATAGCGCAGACCATTGAAATACTGTTGCTTGCCAAAATATTCCTTAATCCTTACCCATGGGTTTAGGCTAAAAATTGTGGTTCCAAATATTACCTTTCTTATTTGAGAATGAGGGATGTCTACGTAATCTAAAGTAGGAACTGGGGTATCCTTCGTCACCGGCTTTGTTGCTGGAACTTCCTCTCCTCGTGAAGCTACAAAATGGGGGAAATTCTTCATCAACCATGGAAAATTAAGAAATACTCTAAAAGACATGGGGAAAATATTATTCCTCATGCCACTTTTCAACCAGAGACAAATTATTGTAGATTGCCACGGTGTTTCTTTTTTTAGTCCCTCTTTTTTTTTTTTCTAATTACACCCTTAAGACCCAAATTGATGGTCAATTAAAGCACATTTATTAAGGAAGAGCAAGAATAAAAGATAGAGAACTAAAATGAAAAGGCAACAACAAAATATGGTTTTTCTAAACTTGTGGCTAAACATACACATTGCTCCTCCAACTTTTCAAATTATATACTTTTAGTTCCTAGCAATTTATGAAATTCAATTTTAGTTACAAACTTTGTTTTCTTTATTTTTTGGTTCCTGGTTTAAGAGAGGAGAGATAAAGCGGCCGGATTCTGGTGGTAGTGAGAGAGTTTCGGTTGAAACTGCTTATGACCACGAAAACGGGTTATTTCGGTGTTAATAGGTTCTTTTTGATGGGGAGAGTTTATTTAAGGTGTTTGTTTTCCCTTAAACTTTCATAAAATGATAGATCCGAACCCGAAAAGAATTTGGATTTTGGGTTGATTGTGAGTGTTGGAGCTAATTTTTGAGTTGTTAAAGGCTATAGATATATTTTACAAGGTCTTTAGGGTTTTTTTTTTTTTCGGGTCGAAATATGGTTGAAAATGATTTTTTTCTTGGTCTGACACATACTAGCCCGATTTTCTAGCAACCAAAAGTCGCTAGACTTTGAGCAGGGTAGGCAATGCGTTGTCTACCTTGATGATTTTTTCAATGAATTAAGGAGTGGACGACTTGTCACCCACCCCTTAAGAAAAATTTTAAAAATAAAGCTCAGGTGTGTGGGTTGCTCTAGGCCCGCGCGCTCGGGCCTTATTTTGGAGGCTCAAAAGCTCTGAGCCTTCCTAGCTCGAGAGACAAGGCCTTTTTTCTTTTCTTTTCTTTTTAATTTTTATCCATTATAATTGGATTTTTAAAAAAAAATTCTTGCTTATTTTTTTTTCAATTTCATCATTTAATATTTGGTTAATTATTATTTGGGCAACGTAATTTGTTTCATTTTGATTTTTTTTTCCAATTGCCTTGATATTTGATTGGTTCTTAATTTTATAGATGTCTATTTTAGATAAAAATATATATATATATATATATATATATATATAAAAAGAATTGTTAAACCTAGTTAAGTCATAACCCAGGTCAAGAGTTTGGCTAGTAAACTTCAACTGGATAGGGATCGGGCTTCATAATTTTTTTTGTTGCATAAATAGTTCTTGATTTATTTAATTAGATGTATGCATAAACTTTTCGAATTCTACTTAGGATTTTTTTATATATAAAAACACATTGTAAGAGTCTGTATATATACTTTTTTTATAAAAAAAAAAAATTCAACCCACGGCGAAGCGCGGATTAAATAGCTAGTTCTTCACTGAGGCATGTATATTTTGACTAGAACAGGGGAAAGCATCGTTCATATCACACAATAAACAGCAGCATATAACATGTAGCCACTAAGACCAATCTCATCAAGCATACAAAGTATAATTATCATACCCAAGTAATATTCGATATCAGCCTTCACAATATGGCCATCAGGACCCGTTCCTTTGATGCTTGAGAGCGGTACCTATGTTCATGATAAAGAAAGTGCATCAATAAGTGTCGGTTGAAAGTGGATCAAGATCAATAAATAAATGCCTTGCCATCACTGAACTAAAAAATTCTAGTTATATCACTTCAAATTACTAACATTATGATCTTCAGCCAATTTTCTTGCAAGAGGACTGGAAAAAATGCGATCTCCATTGGGAGCTGCACTGGGCTTGGAAACCTTCGGTTCTGGTGGACTAGCTGGTTTTTCAACCTCCTCCTTCTCAGGTGGGGCATGAGAAGATGCCTCTTTAGCAGAAGTATCACCACTTCCTGATGTTGAAGGACTGTAATCCTTAAATTTTGCAATGTCTTCCCCATCTTCAACAGTAATAGCAATTACCTATATATAATATAGTGAAAAGAATGTTATTGGCAATACATAGTCATATTACAAGCACCAGAGACCTGAATCTGAAACTAAAATGTCTAATTTTAACAAGAGAATTGTAGAATCTGAAAGGTGGGCAACAGACAGCCAAAATGTGTGCAGTCTGCTTGTTTTCATAAATAAGCACCATACTCCCAGAGAAGGGAAGGAAAAACTACAGACACATAAAAAAGAAAGAAGAAGATATAAGCGCACAACTTTGCCTACTGCCAGATAAAGTCAGTACCTCGCCAAGTTTAATTTCTTTTGACCCATCTCCCTTTAATATCTTTGCAAGATAACCTTCTTCCATGCATTCCATCTCAACAGTTGCTTTATCCTTAAAATATTATGTAAAGGGAAAGCATCAATATTCCATGACAAGCAACACAGCTAGAATTGAAAACAAACTGTGCGGGACCCTACAGTTTCAACTTCACAGAGAACTTCACCGGGTGAAATTTTGTCACCCTCCTTCTTCAACCACCTTGCTATGTTACCCTGAAATTTCAGAAAGAATCACTTAGCAGACCAAGCCTCCATTGTTTTCCTATAAGATGAAGAAAGCTGCATGCCTCTGTCATTGTGGGTGAGAGTGAAGGCATTCCAATCTCTTGGTAGGGAGGAAGACCTGAACAAATTTAAAAAATAACCTTAAAGTCAGTTAAGCTAGAAACACATGATGACTATTTAATAACCCTTAGAGAAGCTCTGTCAGAAAAGCAATTTCCGTCTTAACCCATATTTCAGAGTACGAGATTTTGAGGCATTTAACTTTCACGCACAAAGAAGTAAAAGTAAATTTATTCATGTTCCTTTATAGTCTCCAGTTCAAGTCTAGGAAATGAGAGCATTTTGTTTCTTCAATAAATTCATGTTGTTTAAAATAAAATTAAATAAACAGACATACCAACTTCCACATTGAGCCACACAAAATTTTTACACTATTTCTCCACATCTGAATTTTATTTTCCACTCCTAACAAACTTCCTCCACAAATATTCAATAACCATTATTATCTAAGAGCAACTACAGATGAACCACATACATAGCATTCTCCCCTACTCTTGGCAATGCAGTAAAAGAAGAATTTCAACAGAGGATAACCCAATGCAAGGCACATGTCACAGTTTCGCACGAGAGCAAAAGTATTTTGATTCTAAATTTTAAGCGCTGAATAGATTTCAATCATGTTATGCAATGCCACTTGCATAATAGTCAACAATTCAAGCTGGGCTTAAATGGTGGCAAGAAGCCACAATGCATATAAGACATAATTCGTAATCCAGAATAAGAGTTCAGAAAAACAAAAGGAGATCATCAAGCTATGGATGCGAAGAGTAATAAGAAAGCTAGATCAGCAATTCAAACAAAGAAATAAAAAATGAAGGCACAAACTCTACCTGAATCAGATGAAAATCCTCTCTTCCAGTATACCTGTGAACTGATAATGGAAAAGAAGAGAATCAGGTAAAGGGAATCATCAAGATAAAGTTGGACCAGGGAGGGACAAACCTAAGCAATACATACCAAGAAAAATCCTTTGATAATAGTGGTCCAGAAATTGGGTTTCCAACTTTCATTATCATCCTAGAAACATCTTTCCTAGATGCACCAAATGACGTTACCTAAACATCGAGACAAACATCTGTAACTGTTTGCAAAGTGAGACTAACTTTAATTAAAGCAACCTAGATGTTAAAAAAAAAAGTAGGAAGAAATAATTGACCAAGACAAGGGAAGTAGTGTGGAAACTGCAGTAGAAAGGGCTCCAATCAAGTATTACACAGCAAACATGATGATTGTGCGATAGAGGACTACTTACAGCGTGATTAGCAGTGCTTGAATACCTCCTTTTTTCCATAACCTTCCATGCATCTGGCAATAACAAACTTGCCTTAGAACCAATAACAGTCTGCAGTTAATAAGCAGATAAACAATTTGCATTCAAAGTCACCAAACCACATATCTAAGGCGAATAACCATGAACATTAGATGCCAGGCATGGGATGGGCTGGAGATTATTTACCAGCAGAGAGGTGAGAATCATTTGACAACCAACGAGCCAAACTGGCGTGATCATGCCGCATTAAGCTGGAAACCACATTTCTTAACTGTGCAAACCACAAAATTAAATTAAAAAATAAAAACTGAATCCAGAAGTCGAAAATTTAAGAGAAACAGAGGATGCGTGCAATAAATTTTATACAAAGAAATAATAATAATGATAGTCCAGAAATCCAATTACGATTACTATTATTACCGAAACAAAAAAAAAAAAACAATACCTTCTTTGAGTGATTGATTAGGTGAGAAGCATACGCCATGACTACTGCTGGAGCTACGCCAACTTCTTTTTCAGGTTTTTCTTTCTTTCTTGGAATGGCTGGCTGCCTGGCTGAATACAAATCGTGCCTTTTTTTGTTTTTTATCGTCTCATTTTTTAATTTGTGTTTATTATAACTGAGGAGTCAGAAATTATTGACTGGTCGCTGGAACAGTGGAATCATGAAAATAATTGAGGTAACGTTTGAGCTACTGTGAAAATTGATTTTTTAAATGTTGTTTTTTAAAATACATTAAAATAGTAATTTTTTTATTTTTAAAATTTATTTTTAATATTAGTATACAATCTAAAATTATAAAAAAATCATTTAAAATTAAAAAATTAAATTTTTTAAAAACACTTTTTAAACATAAAAATATAAACACTCTAAGTAATTTTTCATCCAAATCTCAATTTATTTTTCTTTTTGAAAAACAATGTACCTTCTATCCAAAATAAACTTTTCTAGCTTACATAATTCTCCTTATTTATGCTATTTTAAAAGAATAAAAGAAAAATCAATTGAGAAATAACATGGAATTATAAACGGGTAAGTTATAAAATAAGAATTAAACATATATATTAATTATTAAATTTAAAAAGAACACTTAAAAAGATTATGTTTTTACCATTCATTACCTCATAAAACATTGCTAATTTCAATAATGTTTTTTTTTGTTTTTTTTTAAATCTATTTTTTATTTTAATGAAGTTGGGAATGAGCTTAATGATTCATTTCGATTTGTTTTTTATATAGTTATCTCAGCCTCTTAACTCGGGTCATAGGTCTAGTGAGTTAACCCGGTCGAGTCAAGTTTTTTTTCTTTTTTTTATTAATTTTTTTTTCAGTTTTATCCTTCAATATTTTATTGATTGGGAATTAGGTTTCATGATTTGTTTTGATTTACTTTTTATGAGGTCATCTTTATTTCATTAGCCAAAACACGGGTTTAACAGCTTAACCTGAATTGGATTGAGTCATTTTTTAGTTCTTTTTTAAAAACAAATTCAGTTTCATCCTTTAATTTTAGGTTGATTGAAAATTATGCTTCAAAATATATTTTGATTTGTTTTTTAAAGGGTATTTAAGCCTCATGACCCGAGTCATGGGTTTGGTAGGTTAACCTGAATTGACTCGAATTGTTTTTCCGGTTTGCTTTTATAAGATTATCTCAATCTTATAATCTGAGTCACGGGTTTTACGTGTTAACCCGAGTTGAACTAGGTTTTTTTTGTTCTTTTTTTAATTGATTTTTTTTCAACTTCATCCCTCAACATTAAATTTGATTAGAAATTGAGTTTCATAATTTGATTTGATTTGCTTTTTATGAGGTTATTCATGTCTCATGACCCGATTCACGGGTTTGACATGGTGATCCAGGTTGACTTTAATCATTTTTCTTATTATTTTTTCTTAATTGATTTATTTTTAATTTCATCATTCAATATTAGATTAATTAAAAATTAGGCTTCATAGTTTATTTTGATTTGCTTTTTATGGGTTTATCATGATTTTGTGTTAATGCTTGTAAATTTGAAAGGTTAACCTAGATCGATCTAATATATTGTCGTCTTAGTATTTAAAAAGTATATTTCATCTTGAATTTTTTTTTTTAGAAAATTATGTTTTAACAATCATACAAGTTGGTCTTTAAACATACCAAGTTGATTAAGTCACATTAAATCAATCTCTACACAGTTTTAAATTATTTTCCTGCTATAAAAAGTATTAACAACTGTAAATCCCTGTGAAAAATTTATGAAATTAATGAGGGAAAAACTATTCCACTTGATTAAGGTGCATATTTACCTTATAAGGAAGATGTTAGATGGAAGAAAATAAAATAAAATATTTATGTATGGGTTTAAAAAAAATGAATTATGAAAATTATCCAATAAATAAAAAACAATTAAAACCGAATGGAATAAATAAATAATAAAAGAATTATTGTGAAATGTAGTATAATGAAATTTAATATTTCCTAGTTTAAATTCAATGAAAACGGGTTTTACGATTAAGTGAGAATTTACTCAAAAGTGGGACATAAAAAGAATTAATCAAATTGTGTGTGTGTGTGAAAACCCTAGAGAAACCTTAGGAGACTCAGGAAAAACATCATGTTTTGAGGTGTACACATACATGTTTTGAGGTGTATAATAGGGACTGTTTGGGAACGCGGTTCAACCCGCGTTTTAAAAAATTTTCAATTTTTTTAAATTAATATATTTTAGTATTTTTGGATTGTTTTGATGCGCTGATATCAAAAATAATTTTTTTTTTTTAAAAAAAATATATTTTGATGCATTTCTAAGTGAAAAGCACTTTGAAAAGCAACCGAAACCACACTCTCAAACACACACAATTATAACAACATCCAATATATATAGAAAAAAACGAGGTATAATATTTTATTTATAGAAGAAAATCTAGTAATTTTATAAATGATGAAATATCATTTTTTTTTCTAAAAAAAATATCACATATATTATTTCTAAAATAGTTTTTAGAAATTTATACAATCAAGTCCCTACTTAATTTTTTTTATGTCTGGAATTGTAATCCCCTGTATTAAATCATATGTTGGTCCTCAATTTCTAAAACTTATCTATAATCAAGTTAAACTTGATTAATAATCTTATTTATTATCAATTCAATAAATTGATTTATTTATTTTTGAAGATCAAGTGCACCGTTTAGTAACGTGTCATAATTCTTCAAATATTAGAAAAGTTATATGTGATTTAATTTAAGTTTTTAGTGATAAATTTCTTGGTGCAATTATTATCCTTTCATCAATAATGTTTCAATTTATATATTAGAGTATGAAGTGTGTGTGTTTTGTTAAATTATGTTTGTTCTTAACAACATAATCATTGATTTCTTGAATGAAATTTAAAACTCTTTTCAAATCTCATTTAACTTTATTCAAGTTTAATTTTATGTAATCAAGTTTTTATAAGATTTAATTTGACATTACAAAAATAATTTTTATCCAAAAAAATTTTTATTGCCAAAGCATGCATATTGAGAGATACATAGTATGAAAAAACTTACATATATATATAAAGATCTTACTAAAAATAAGTGAATAAATGTCATTTCTTTTAGAAGTTGACCATGAGCCACCTTCTTATTCTATTTTAGCACTTGTGAGTTTGTATTGTTCCTCTATGCTCTATAGATCTATTAAGTTTACTCTTTTATATCTATAAAGCTTCCCCATATTATTTTTATTATTTGAATTTCAAACCCTCCTATTAAAAATTTTAGCATCAATTATTGCTCAAACCAACCACTCAAATGTTGTCGGGACGGTCTAATCACCACAAATCAACTTTCAATCCAACCATCTCAGTATTTTTCTTTTTTTACTTGTGTATTGTGCCAAATGATATGCTTATTTTTATTTGTATTGTTTTAAGTGACCAATATCATATCAATTCTAAACTTATAGATAATACTTAATCATAATTTCAATATTTTTCTTATCAAATCAAACTCATTTCATATTACACCTATCTAAGTCAAACACCCATATACCATGATTAAATATTTGTAATTGTTCTCAATTGAAATAAAGTTTAAAAACTTTGCATCATTAAAAATAAATAAAAAATATAACAATATGCATACATGTTATATATTTTACATTTCCAATTTAAATGTTTAATTATTTTTAATTTTAAAAAATACATTACAAATTGTACCACATAAGGTAATAAATTTATTATGAAAGGACTTAATTGAAAAACAATTATGGTGTAAACAATTTTAGAGGCTTTGATAAAGACTGATCTTATATTAGAGATAGTTTCTTCCTTCTTCCCCCCCCCCCATATTAGATGTAAATACGAGATGCATGCCCGCGCGCTGCCGCTAGTTTATAAAACAAATATATTTAATAGTGTTATAATTATGAACCTGCGCTAGATAAGTAATAGAAACTAAAGGTATGATGGAGCCAATATTTCATGACGGAAAAAAAAGTTGTGTTGGTGATCAAAACTTAGAGACTGAACAAAATGATTTGTAGCAATCCACAGTGTTTTAGAAGGAAAGATATAGTGCTTTCGCCACATAATTTAGCTTTTCTGTTAATAAAAAGCAAAAAAAATTACAAAGCTAAATTCTCTACCAACTTAATATTAAAAAAAAACCAAGAAAGATAATTTTGGAAGGAAAAAAACCCATGAGGAAAAACGTTGTAGCAATTGACAATGTTTTGTGAGAAAAACTACAATGTTTTCCCCAATAAAATAAAATAAAAAACCATTTAGAGAAATACTGTAGCAATCCATAGTGTTTTGTGAGAAAAACTACAACGCTTTCCCCATATGATTTAGCTTTATTGTAATTATAATTCTTAACCAACTTAATATAAAAAAAAATGGACAAAGATAATTTTGGAAAAAAAAATCATATGGGAAAACACTGCAATAATTCACAGTGTTTTAAAGAAAAATAAATTATAAAGCTAAATTCTTAATCAGCTCAATATTAAAAAAAATCAAATCGACAGTGACAATTTTAGAAAAAAAAATATTAAAAAAAACACAGAAAAGGGGAAAAATCATGTTGGAAACACTGTAGCAATTCATAATGCTTTGTGATAAAAGCTATAGTGCTTCCCCACATGATTTAACCTTATTTGTAATGACTTTTAATTGTAATTTTCAACAATGTTTTGCGAGGAAAGCTACAATACTTTCCTCATATGATTAAGTTTTATTACAAAGTTAAATTCTAACCAACTCAATATTAAAAAAAATAAAATCAACAAAGATAATTTAAAAAAAAAATATTACAAAAAAAGAAAACACAAAAGAAACTGGAAAAAAACCATGTAAGGAAAAACTGTATCAATCCATAGTGTTTTGTAAGGAAAAACTTGTATTTACTTGTAATTGCAATTCTTAACCAGCTTAATATTTAAAAAATAAAATTGACAAAGATAATTTTAAGAAAAAACATAACAAAACAGAAAAAACCATATGAGAAAAAACACTGTAGCAATCCACAATAATTTGCGAGGAAAGTTACAGTGCTTTCCACACTATTGTAACTGTAATTTTTAACCAGCTCAATATTAAAAAATAAAATAAAAAAAGATAATTTCAGAGAAAATCATAAAAAAACAAAAACAAAAAAAAAACCATGCGGAGAAACACTGTAGCAATCAACAATGTTTTAAAGAAAAAAATTACAAAACTAAATTCTCAATCAGCTCAATATAAAAAAATCGACAAATATAATTTTGAAAAAATAAAAAAATAAAATAGAAAAACTATGTGGGAAAACACCGTAGCAATTCACAATATTTTAAAGGAAAACAAATTACAAAACGGAATTTTTAACCAGCTCAATATTTAAAAAGTAAAATCAAGAAAGATAATTTTTTAAAAAAAAATTAAATGGAAAAAAAAAAAAGCAAAGTTGGAAAAAAAAGGAAAGCAATTTTGGAAAAAAAAGAGAAAAAAAAACAAAAAAAAAGAGGGAAAGTTGGGGAAAAAAAATGAAAAAATGCAAAAAAAAAGATAGAGGAAAAAAGCATTGTGGATTACTATTGTAATCCACAGTGATTTAGGTGTGGAGAAACAGTGATTTCCCCACACCATTTAGATATTGTTAATAAAGTATTCAATATACATCATAAACCAAATATTATAATATTGGTCTTTCATTTTCTAGAGTGAAAATAATAAAAATAAACATACCATAATAGATTTTAAGTAAAAGTCTTTTTTATTTATAAATGCTATTTTACTTTTTCATTCTTCAAATTTTATTAATATTTAAAAATCCTCTCCTTTTTATTTACATATATGACAAAGCACATGTTTGTTATCTTGTAAGTTTTTTATTAACTATCATTATTTAAAGATCATAGCACTACATGATGCAAACATGTCATTTTCCATAATAATAATAATAATAATAATAATTAGATTTCACACATAATAATGTACAAGAATTATTTAATTTATATTACTATTTTTTTATTGTTTCCCTTTATATTTTATTAGCTTGATAAAGGACCAAATTAATTAAAAACTAGACATTTTTAATTAAACTTTTGATAAGCTTGAGAAGCTAATACATCAAGAGAATAGCTCGATTTGCCTATTTACAGTAGTCGAATTGTTTGGACTTGAAGTATTTTGAACACGTAACATTATAGCTTACACTTATTGAATTACTCCTCATGTGCAGACTTGAAATCTTTTGAATTCATGACATCATGGGTGATATTTCTTGAATTATTAAGGAGTTTTATTGATATAGCTAGCTCATGAGATATGTACCCTAATCTAGGTCTTCATTATCTTGAACACAATTTCTTGACTCTTTAAAACAAAGATATGAGAAAGGGCTTCCTGAAGTTTAGATTTGAAACAAGTAAGGTTAGCTTCAATTTTTTCTTTTGAAGTCCGGAAAGCAAATTGATATGTTATAATTGGAGTTGTTGATTAGCAGCTTATTGAGTTTACCAAAACACATACACGTAGTGAAAATAGTAACAAAATATCAATTTACCCCTTAAATAATATCACGTATATTTTTTTACGCTAATTTTATAAATTTATTCAATCAAGTCCTTACTTGATTGTTTCTAGGTTTAGAATTGTAATACACTGTATTAATTATATTCTAGTCCTTAATTTCTAAAATTTATTTACAATCATGTCATACTTGATTAATCATCTCATTTTAATTTCTGACTAATGGTTCTTATATGTGTGGTCATTAGGTTTCCTAATAAGTTGATCAAAATAAAAATCATAATCCTAAATAAAATAAGATTAAATAAATTAAATAATTTAATTTATTATAAATTCAATAATTAATTTATTTATATTTAAAGATTAAGTACAATGTCTAACAACCTGTCATGATCCTTCAAATATTAGAAAAGTCATAAATGGTTTGACTTAACCTTTCAGTGACTAGTTTCTTGGTACAATTATTATCCATTCATCAAGAATGTTCTAATTTAGATATTATAGCATAAAGTATGTCTGTTTTGTCAAACCATGTTAGTTTTCAACATTATAGTCATTAATTATTTGAATAAAATTTTGAAACTCTTTTCAAAACTTATTTCATCTTGGCCAAAGATTTCACAATCAATACTACTTTAGAACAAATGAAACATTTTCTCTAATCCTTTTAAGGCGATGAATCTTCTATTGATTACTCAAATACCTTTATATAGTTTATGCTACACCTAATATATGCATGTTTGTTACCCTTAATCAGGACAATGTATGGTTAGAATCAAAACATAACACTTCCTATATAAAATAACTTAGTGATCTCAAGTCTAAGGATCGCTTACACAACTATCACAATAGTCTTTCCATAGACATAAGTGATCTCTCCATATGAAATTTTCTTGGGGGCTAGTTCAATATGCATGTCATCTGACAAGCACCTGCATTTTAGTTTCAGGTATCTCTCATACCACATTTTATGAGAGCAATCGCCTCCTTTCATGAAGGAACATAATATGCACTGGCTTCAACAGCTCTAATTAATGTCCAATTTTAATAGAACATTGAACATGAACATTTAGGAACAATGCTTTGATGCAATATGAATCCCATAATTATAACAACTTTATAATTTCTTTTGCAAAATATTTTTGTCACATGTATTTTATCTTTACTCTAGATTTATTAATTAAATATTAGATTCATTAATCAAATATAAATGAATATTACAGATAAATAAATCCTTTATTAATAATAAATATGTTTTACATAAATAAAATCGATGCAATGTATAACCAATCGATTGGCTACATGACATATTCACTAACAGAGATCGGATGTGAATGTTGAGATTGGAACCAAGTAGTTACAACATGCTTGACTTTGTTCGAAACTTGGCTCACCATTTAAGGGGTGTTTGGGATTGCGATTGGACTACGTTTCTAAAAAGATTTGATTTTTTTAGCTTTAAATTAATTTTTTATGTGTTTTTTGGATTGTTTTAATATGCTGATGTCTAAAATAATTTTTTTTAATGTAAAATCATTATTTTAATACATTTCCAAGCAAAAAATATTTTGAATAACAACCCCTACCACACTTCCAAATAGGCACTAACTTTAATATCTCTTTCCGAGGCTAGAGCGTAGTTTATGACTTAATTTTTATCATGAACAATGACATACTACTAGCATAAGATCTATGGGACTAAAATGGTTGATACGAAATGTAGAGAATGAGGAATTGGTTTTAAAGGTCTTTTATTGTTTCAATAATTCTAATCCTTTTAAAAAAATTTGAGGAATGATTTTAGTAACATGTGAAAAATAAATCCGCCAATGATTTATAAACCATACAAGGCGCGTGTTTGAGCAATTTTAATATAAAAACAATAAACCATAAATGAAAAAAGGCGTTGTACTAGGCTTGCTGGTAATTAAGATAATTGAATTCTTTGGGTTGATAATTTTGGAAATTATTTTTTAAAATTTAAGGATTTTAATTCTAATCTTAAAAAGTTAAAAACTTTTAAAATTTTATTTTTTGAAAAAACAATCATCGACGAGTTATTTTTGTCTTAATTATGAGTTACTTCAATAGAATTTGTATCCATTAAAATAAACTTATAAAATTGTCTAATTTTTTATAGATATTATAGGAAAAGGTGGAATTGAGGAGAAAATATGTGAAGAATAATCTTTCCAAAACCTCATTACAGTGTTCTCGTTTTATTAGGCAAATATAAAGAAACTAATTTCTTGATTTATAATGATTAGCATGTTTTTTTCTTGGAGTTCGAGGGAAATTAAGAGTTGAAGGTGTCCTTCGAGGTTGAATTGGTAAGGGTGTTTGAAAGGCCTAGTAATAATTTTTTGGCGATGTTTCTAAACAAGATGATTTTGAAAAGATAGAAAATTGATTGGCAAATGTAAAAGCTAGCCTTACATATGGAAGTCTAACCCTTCTTGAAATTTCTTGATTATTAAAAGTTGCAATTTGAAGTGTTTTTTATGGGGTAAGAGCATAAAACTCTTTAGATTTCTTTACAATAGTACTTATTTCTTCCTAAATTATATGGAAAGAAATTATGGTAATAAACTAGTTTCTTCTTTTATATATTCAATTTCCAGGATGGCTTGTAATCTAGCAAATATTTATTTTAAAACAATACTTTAAACATTATTTTATATTTTATAGACTGATAGTCTATTCATAAAAGAAATCTTTTGAGAAATAAATCATATTAAAAAGAGGAAATATATAAAACAATTGACAAAACCTCTTTTTATATATATATATTACTATTTATTCAAGGTCCTAGGCTTTTTTGTCCTGAGAATACCTATGTAACCAATGTTAGAGGCATCAATTTCTATAATGAGAAAGGCATTTGAGTAAGGAATTCCGAAACGTAGGAGGCTCTTAACTCTATTTTTAAGAAATCTAACAATTTCAGTCATTTGAAAGGTCCACACAAGAGGATTCTTCCTAAGATGTTTGTATAAGGGTTAACATATTGACCTAAGATTAGGGAAAAAGTTTACAACATTGTTGAGGCATCCAAGCCTTTGAAGTTGAGTTTTATCATTGATTTTATTTGGAGATTTATCAGCAAATTCAATTGACCTACTGATAGGAGTTATTAATCTTTGATGTATCTCATATCCTACAAATCTTATCTTTATTGGACATGATTTCATCTTTGATGCTAAAATAACTAATCATTTTTTTTAATTATATAAAAGAATTTTTTGTAAGTGATTAAAGTGTTCAGTAAATGATTTTGAAAATATTAATATGTCATTTATCTATATTATTAAAAAATTTATAATAAAGATTAAAGATGTCATTGATTATTTTATTTGAAATTTCAAAGAAGAATTTTAGTCTAAAAGACGTCACATTCTATTCATAATGTCCAAATAGAACAATGAATGTTGTTTTATATCGATCTTTTTTGTCTATTTAACTTTGCCAAAATCATGTATTCATGTCAAATTTTGAAGAAAAAAAATGTGTTGTAAAGTCTTTTGATTAAATCTTGTTTATTAGGTATTGAATATCTGATAAATTGAAATACCTTATTAAGAGGTTTGTAATTTATGACAAGTCTTTGTTCATCTTGTTCTATTTCCATTTGGTTTTGAACATAAATGGTTGTACAAGACCAAGGTGACCTAACCTTTTTTTAAGTAATTCATCGATTTTCTTTTTACAATACTTGACTTGTTCTTGATTCATTTAAGTTGAGCTTGATTTTGTTCGAATTTTTCTTCCATCAAAATCTTTTTTGTAGGGTAATTAAACTTTATGCCTTTTTTATTCCAAAATCCATTAGGTAGGCCTTAACAAATGTTTTTTAAAAATAATTCTTGAAATTTGTTAATTTTCTCATGATTTTGTAAGATTTTAGTATCTTTTTCTATTTTTTTTATAGTATACTTCTTGATTTAATGAATGTAAATATCTTTTTGTATTATAAAAATATATTTGTAAATTGATTTATTTTAAAAAAATTTTGTTTATATTGGTCTTGGGGTCATAACAAATCTGAAGATTATCTCTTGGTCAAATATTTTTTTTTAATTCTTTGACTATCTACCTTGAAAGGATAGATTTGAGTTAAAATGAGGATTTCTAAAATGACTTGTTGAATCATATCTGTAACAAGCATAAATATATTTTTAAAATAAACCCTTTGATTGCATATATTTATTTTAGATAATTTGAAGTCTTTTACCACAAGAGCCATTTAGGGTTTATGTTATTTTTCAAAAAACATTATTGGCACTAATCTTTCTTAAATACAATTTTGATCAGCTTTAGAGTCTACTAGGACGATTGTTTTGACTTTGTATGTATCATTAATGACTAAGGTTATTTCAATATACAATTTTTTAAATTCTATCTTTATTATAGTATTTGTAAATTTTTGATATGAAATATGTGTAACAACATTATCTTAAGATGTCGGTGGTAGATCTTGGGTTGCAAAATCAGCTTAGGATGAGAAGTCTTAGTTTTCTATGAGATAATCTAAGTTGAATCTCAGTATGATCATTTTTCAGTTATATTAATTCTTCTTTGATTTTTTTATTTCATGTTGCAAAACTTGAATTGTTGTTGGGTTCTATTGTTGAGAAATTGATTGAGTATTTGTTATAGGTTGAAAGGTTTAACCTCTTTTTACTTTTTTTCATTTAAAACCAAATATTTTAGTTCGAATAAATATACTTGCTTGATTTCAAGATCTTAAATTTAATCAATAACTTTAATATTAAATGTTTTTCTTATGTCATGTCATTTATTATTTATTTATAAGGTCAGGTACAAACAATTGTATTATAAATAGTTATGTCAAATACTTCTTGATCACTTTAAGCATGTTGTTGCTACGAAAAAAAGGATACTCTTGTTTCTAGATTTAAAGCCTCAAAACAACACATTATGGAGTTGGGTTCACTAAAATTTTATATCTAATTCTTATCTTTCAAATAACCTAAACTTGTTGTATTTAGATTTATATAACTCCGAATATAGGATAGAAACCGAAACAGGGTTTGGACTGCAATGAGTTTTTGAACATATTTGAACTTCTCCATTTCTACCATGTTTTGAACTTTAAAATGGCAAAATGGGGTTTTGAACTCTTTATAAATTTTTTAGGTCTACATCTTAACTTTCCAACAAGCTAAAAACCAAATAGTATTCTAGTTTGACCAGATTAGACTTCCTCTTTCAAATCAAGTCTTTCTTAGTGTATATTTTTTATTTATTTTTTAGCATCATTTTCTTATGCCTTCATCTATCCATCCTCTCTAAATCTGGCCTTCTTTTATAGATCTGAATGAAGGACCTAGAACTCCTTCTCTTTGTAAGATTATGACTCTTTATTCTTTAACAACAATCTTGGTCATCCAACTTTCCATATATTTCATGTTAGCTAGTTATTTATGTCTTATGTGTGTAACAAGATTCAAGGTGTGTTTTTTTTATGGATTTGATATGGTTGGTACTAGTATATTGGATTGTGCTCCGTAGCGGGTCAATATAATTTTTTTTAAATGTTAAAAAATATTAAAAGTATAGAGAATATTTTAAGTTCCTTGGGTCTGACAGTCATGGCAGACCCAAGATCCTTGGGTCTGGCCGAAATGCCAGACCTAAGAGACTTGGGTCTAACGTCACTACTAGATCCAAGTTCCTTAGGTATGACATCCCCTTTCAAACCCAAGTAACTTGAGTCTGACGCCCCTGCCAGACCCAAGTTTCTTAGGTGTGGCCGTGTCAAACCCATGTGTAACCTTATTAGTATTTTTTCCAATAGTAATAATATTGTTTAACAAATTTATTAATAATTGTATAAATAAGAATAATAATAATAAAACTCACTTCTTGGGTATGACATCCCTTTCTAGACCCAAGTAACTTGGATCTAGCGCCCCTGGCAGACCCTAGCTCCTAAGGTTTGGCCATGCCACACCCAAGTTTCTTGGGTCTGGTGCCCCTATCAAACCCAAGTTTCTTGGGTATAGCATCCCTTTCCAGACCTAAGTAACTTAGGTCTAGCGCCCTTACCAAACCCAAGTTTCTCGAGTATGGCATCCCCTGCCAAACCCTAGTTTCTGGGGTGTGATTGTGCCAAACCTAGATCATATTACTATTTTTTTTTCCAATAGTTTATGTAAACCCCGGGAAAATAAGGTTGCGTAAATTGCAAACTAACTAAATGGAAATAAAGGGAAGAAATTCATGCACGATGTTAAATAAAATAGGAAATCAAGAATTTTTGGGATATAAATTTCCGGGTGAAATATTTCGAGACATTATAAATTAACTCAGAATGTTGAGGATTGGATAAAAATTAAGAAAAATAAGCTAAACTAAAAGTTCTGGGGTGGAGTTATAAGAAATAAAAAGCGGTATAGCTTGATTATAAGAAGAAAATAAAAAGATGTGAGGGCAAAAATAATACACTTAAAGGAAATGGGGCCTAAGTACAAATAAGAGTAATTATAGAGTATAAATACTCCTCTCCTCACCAAAAATCTGCAGCAACCAAAAGGAAAGGAAAGAGGGTGTTTTTGTATCCATTCTTGCAAAATCAAGAGAGAAACACCAAAATTTCAAGAACCCATCCAATAGTAAGGGTTTATAGATGGCGTAAACACTTGTGGGCAAGGGATTAACAAGAAAATTTGAACAAGAAGAGAATGAGGAGGGTTGGCTGTCATTATAAAAAAAGGAAGGAGGGAGTCGAAAATCTTCAACTGTTTGAAGATCGAAACTTTAATTCTTACCGGGTAGGTGTTCTAACATGATCTTATAATTCATTTCAAATTCGATTATGAATTGATGCCTTGATATTAAATTATAGATTAGGGTTCTTAGACTTGAATTGAGGAAAAAATATTAGTTGTTAAAATTAAGTTAATTCATGTATGTTATGTGATTGGAGGCGTGAAATCATGATAATTTACCAAAAAAATGTAGTTTGTGAATGTTATGTGTGAATAGAAGGGGGTGACGAATCTGGACAGGCTCGTCTTCTGACTTTAGGTAAGATTTTGGGAAGAAGGATGAGGGAATTAGAATCGAGTTCCCTATAGAAATTGTAGTTTTGGATGTTAGTTAACTAAGAAAATTGGTCTTGCTCAATTTGGAGCTGTAGAACTCTAGTTATGGGTCACCAACCGAGACTGAGTCGTGACTGACTCTTCAGGGCAGTAGGACTGATTAGTTAATGAGCAATTTTAACTATCTTAGAGGCAAAAATGAGTTCTCCTTCCTTCAGAGGACTTGTAGCCTCGTGTGTTAGCTTTTCAATGAGATCAATCTCGCTTGAAATGGAGTTCTAGAACTCTATATATAGTTAAAAATCTAAAAAAAGGTCGGAATGCGACCTCTGAAGACAATAACTGTTCAAAAACAAAACAGTAACAGTTCAATACAGTAACAGTCCAAGACAGTAACGATTTAAAAACAAAAACAGTAACAGTTCAATATAGTAACAGTTCAAGACAGTAACGGTTCAAAACAGTAACGGTTCAATACAGTAACAGTTCAAATATAAAGAAAAGAATGATAACCATGGTTGGATAAAGAATGACGATATTAATAGATGAAATGAGAGAACAAAAAATATAAGGAAAGGAATAATTGAAAGAAAGACCTGTATTGGCTGTTAATATGGTTATTATGAAATGTATCATTGAATGAGGATAACTTATGAGATTATGCATGTGATTACCAGGAGGGACCACAGGCGTTGTGCAGCGGCAGCGGCAGCAGCATGAGAGCACGAGTAGAGCTTTTACTGCAGGTAGGTGATCCGCACCTATACTTTCTAGTTAAACTTCATGATTTAATATGTTATAGATGTGAAATATGAACTACCGAATGTTGGATATTATGTGAAAGGAGGAAAGTTTGCGTAATGATGTCGATATTTTAGATAGTTATCTGAATGTATATGTATTCAAGGTGAAAGGTTGTTGTGTGAATTGCTAAGTGATGAAATTATCGCTGACAAAAGAAATATGAGAAGTGTGATATAGTGTGTGGACTAGCATACATTTAGTGTATGTTAGGATCCCGGGTAAGCGGATCGCCATGTTTGGACTAGCATACATTTAGTGTATGTTAGGACCCCGGGTAAGGGGATCACTATGTTTTGACTAGCATACATTAAGTGTATGTTATGATCCCGGGTAAGGGGATCACCATGTATTGGCTAGCATACATTTAGTGTATGTTAGGATCCCGGGTAAGGGGATCACCTTGCATCGACTCCTACGGCGTGATGATGATACTAGTGAAATTGGTGTCAGTAATGTGTTAAGCAGAAGTAATCATGGTTGATCTTATGAAATCTTGAATGGAGGCTGATAATGGAAGAGGAAACAGTTTTTAGTAGTTGAATGAGAAGGAGTTTCTAATGAAAACCAGAAGGGAGAAGTGAACAAAATATGAATGCATGTTGCCCTTTTAAATTGTTAGATATTTGTGTTGTTATATTTATTGTGATATTCATGTTTCAATAATATGTATTTTGTTTCAGGACCATCGCATGCACGACAGGAGTAGATCCTAGCTTATGTTCACTTTTTATAATCTAGGTTCTGGGAGTATACCCTTGTATTTTGTAAACACGGAACCATTTGTATAACTTAATTTGTATAATTAATATTTAAACTTGATTAGATGAACTTAACTCTATAGTTCATATAATCATGTTCCATGTATGTGTATTTATATTTTTTTTATCCATCCATAATGATATTTGTTATATAATGTATATCACAAATATTGTGGTTGATATGTATGATGATGTTTGTGGGATTGAGACCTAGGATGATTGGGTCGTAATTGAGTTAGGAGATGCGTATTATTAGAAGTGTAAACAGGTTAAATGTCAATAACTTGGGACCTTCGGTATAAGGGAGACTTCGTCGAAATTTCGGTAAACTTTAATATGAACATCATGTGTATATATATATAGAAAAAAAAATTAATTTCTCTGTTTTTCGGTTGACATGAAATTGTTATTTTTATCCCGGTAGGGATGTTACAAATAATATATTTTTTTCAAATTTATTAATAATTATATAAATAAAATTAACAATAATAAAAAGAATAACAACAACAACAACAATAATAATTTTTAATTTTACCATTCAAATCAAATTTATGGTTTCTCTTCAATAGTAATAATATTTTTTCAAATTTATTAATAATAATGAAAATAATAATATTTATAATATTAATAATAATATTAAACATGTTTGACCCAAGTTTTTACAACAACAACAACAACAACAATAATAATAATAAGACTCACTATGTGGGTATAACATCCCCTTCCAGACTCAATTAACTTAGATCTAGCGCCCCTGCCAGACCCTAGCTCCTAGGGTTCAGCCGTGCCATATCCAAGTTCTTGGGGTCTAGCTGAGCCAAACCTAAGTTCTTTAGATCTGACATCACCTTCTAGATCCAAGTAACTTGGGTCTGGCGCCCCTACTAGACCCAACTTCTTTGGGTATAACATCCCCTGCCAGACCCAATTAACATGGATCTAGCGCCCCTACCATACCTATGACGTCTAGGTCTGCTAGCCTTTCCAGACCCAAGGCACAAGGGTCTAGCAGCCATGCTTGACCCGAATGCTTAGGCTCTAGCTGTTTTGCTAGACCCGAGCACCTAAGGTCTGACAGACATACATGACCCCCATGTCATGTGTCTGGCAGCCATGTCATTTCCCAATGCCTGGGGTCGGGTAACAATGTCTTGCCCTGGCACCTGGGTCTGGCAGCTTTGTCATGCCTCAACATCTGCTGCTAACCTAAGGCGCTTGGGTGGGGCAACCATGCAGAAACAATAAAAACACCCCTACATGCAACTTTGTTTTTGTTGAAACCCAAGGGTAATTTCGTATTTGAACTCTTTCAATAAAATAAAAAGATAATGAAGCCCCTCAACATAGACATATAATTTCCCTTCCTTTTGGGGTATGAATGTATCTTCACTGTTTATTTTTCTTGAAAAGAAAAAAGAAGCCCCCAACCCAAAGGTTAAAATTTTGTACCCTGAAGGGCTAATCAATATCTATACCACAGGTCCCCAATCATTCTTTCAATGTCAAATGTATCTCATGAAAAAGACAATCCCACCCCTAACTGCATGCCTAACAAGTTTCTTTGGCAACAACAATTACATCATTACACTACTCCAATCTACAGTGGTCTGTGTCTTGGTGAATAGTAAAAGGGTAAATAGTGAAATATTGATCTCCTTTAGTATATTGTATAACAAACGACAAATAATGGTGTTTTTGGCTTCAACCTATAGATATTGTTAAGGAGTAGTGACTATGTTTTTGTGGTGGTTAAATGTATAAAGTTGCAACAATGACAATGGTTGAGTAGAGAGGAGTCCTTTTATGGTTTTGTATAACAATTGCATGGGTATTTAGGGTGTATTTTTGGCATGTTTTTATTGTAAAAAAATAAAAGGATGTGGAATCTATATTTTTTTGGATGAATGTTCAACAAAACAAAGGACGACATGATGCATTTTTTTTTGCATGTTTGTACAAGGTGATGCGATCTAAACTACACCAAATGATTCATTACATATGTCAATTGGACTTATTACAAATTCAAGACCTAAGAAGGTAAAAGAGGAATTCAATGGGTTAATTTAAGATATTTTGGCCTTATTCTTACAAGACTTACAGATTCAACTTATTTCCATACTTACAAGCGGATTGGGCTTATTTTTTCTAATGTATAGTCTTACAATAACAAGTATAATTTTCAATACAACCATTGGATCAAGTTGAAATTTCACCAAAAGTTTTTAGAGGTCTTATTTTATATTATGTTAAAATTCCATGTCAATCAAACATTGAAAATGCCTTGTGATGAGGTCTAGAAGATATTATACAAGAATTGTATTAGTTTCCTAGTTGATTTATAATTATTTTTCCTATTTTATTGAGACCTTTTTTTTTATTTTTCCGACATTGTCTGGGATCTTTTAACCTAGTATAAATAAGGTTATTTAACTTGTATTTAAGTTTTAAAAAATATTTAATAAGAAATGGATTGATTCTTCAGAAATAAAACTTATGTGAGAGAGTTTGTTTTTTTATTAATTCCCCGTGGAACATTTTCAAGAACTTATCAAAGATCAACTATCTTCGTGGAATCCATCCTGACTTATCAAATAATCAACTAAACTTCATGGCATCTTCTATACTTCTCGTTCATGTCCATTTATAGGTGTTGAGTAGGAGTTTGTTTTCTATAGTCTTGGTGCTTTGATACAAGTTATCATTGTGTCAAGCTCAATCACAAGCCTGAATTTAGCTTTCTTGGAAAAGGCTAATTTGACTGTATGTTTCTAGATCTTTATATCCATAAGGTTTGTATTAATTAGCATCAGAGCAAGGCTCTAATTAAGTTGCATCCTTTTTATCTTCAAGTTTTCACATACTCTATTATTGTCGAGTTCTTTATCTTCACTAAAATATAGTTATGACATCATGTTAAAAAAAGAATAATAAAGAAATTATTTTTATTAAATAAAATCTCATATATAAAAAACAAAGAAAAATCTTAAGGAAAAAAACATTTAGGGTTTGGCACAGATTTCGATTCAAGAAATATAAGATTCAACCACTTATTTTAAATATAGAAAAAAAATCTTAATTCTTAGGGTTTTTTGGAGATAAATCTTGATTTGGGATATTTTAGGTTTACTTGGTTAGGTTTTCTTGAAAATTACAAAATAAAAATTGTAGTTTTTGTATCATTTTTTTTCTTATAATTTCGGCCACTATATATAAATTAATTGTGTGTGTGTGTGTGTAAAACTACTACTACTACTAATTTAATTTTAGCTCTTGACAATGTCAACTAAGAGTGGATCATCACCACCAAAAGATATAAATAATCCTGAATAGAGTTATTTGGCCATGTAATAACAATTGGAGTTAATGAATTTAAGGTTTACCAAAGTAATGAGTAAAATGGCTAGTTTAAAAACTGAAATGGCTAGTCTTCGAGATGGGCTAGACTATAGAGGTTTGGAAGGAATTGCGAGATAAGCTAATTCACATCGGAAAGTATCTATAACCAAATATACAGATAAGGAGGTAAAGAATTTCGATGATAACCATGGTAGTAGGTTTTGGACCAAGAGAGCTCGACCGCCTAAGTCGTTCGACCATAGAAAGGTAGATATGGAGGATGGATTTTAGGATGATTTGGTTATAGATTTGGGTAGTATTAAGATGAAGATTTTAGCTTTCTAAGGCAAAAACAATTCAGAAGCTTATTTAAAGTTGGAAAAGAAAGCGGAGTTGATTTTTTACTATTACCATTTCTCGGAGATCAAGAAGGTAAAACTTGTTGTTATTGAGTTTACATACTATGTTATTATTTGGTGGGATCAACTTGTAGGAGGAATTGAGAGAGACTCATGAAGACTTCGGATGTGATGAAAGCAATAATGAGAAAGAGGTTTATTTTAGTCATTATTTTAAGGAATCATATCGAAGATTGTAGACTTTGTTTAAGGGTTCTAGGAGTGTGAAGGATTACCACATGGAAATGGAGATGTCCGTGATTAGAGCTAATGTTGTGGATGATAAAAAAAAGAAGAAGCTATAATGGCAAGGTTCTTGAATGGATTGAGTAAAAAAAAAGCTAATGTAGTTAAGTTACAACACTATATTAATCTTGAAGAAATGGTTCATATAGCTATTGACACGACCAAAAGATTGATGTCTTCTCCCAAGTGCAGGAGTGTCGAAGTAATAAATAACCCGGCAAGACCGGGGTCGAACCACAGGGAGGTTAATTGTATAAATTATAAACAACAATAATACAATAACAATAGTAACAAT
>Ga0307515_10003914_pt1 | contig 31068 bp, 31 predicted proteins | sample 17_EM_MG_FD_194513 | JGI IMG/M metagenome (GOLD analysis project Ga0307515, IMG submission 194513) | Populus trichocarpa ectomycorrhiza microbial communities from riparian zone in the Pacific Northwest, United States - 17_EM | ecosystem: Host-associated > Plants > Roots > Unclassified | place...
CACCGGGCCGCTGGTGCAGTCGTGGGTGGCGCGCACGCCGTGGGGCGCGCAGGTGTACCGCTACTTCTCGCTGTCGAACCTGGCCTCGCTGGTATCGCTCCTGAGCTACCCGCTGCTGATCGAGCCGCGCAGCACGCTGCTGCAGCAGGCCTGGGGCTGGTCGGTGGCTTATGGGATCTTCGTGCTGTTGTGCGCGGGCACCACGCTCTACGTGTCGCGGTACTGGGCGACGAGCACGCCGGCTGCCCCAGCGGAGACCGCGCAGGCCTTCGTGCCGGCCGTGACGAAGCCGCGCGCCATGGATTACCTCATCTGGCTCGCGCTGCCTGCGCTCGGCTCGTGGCTGCTGCTCGCCATCACCAACCACATCACGCAGAACGTGGCGGCCATCCCCTTCCTGTGGGTGCTGCCGCTCTCGGTCTACCTGCTGACCTTCGTGCTGACCTTCGAGAGCGACCGCTGGTACCGCCGCGGCGTGTTCCTGCCGCTGGCCGCGGCGATGCTGGCGCTGTGCGCCTTCGGGCTGCAGGACAACATCGGCTCCAACGTGAAGACCGCGCTGCCGATCTACGTGGTCGGCCTGTTCGCGCTGTGCATGGTGCTGCACGGCGAGATGGCGCGCATGCGTCCCGCACCGGCGTACCTCACGCGCTTCTACCTGATGCTCTCGCTCGGCGGCGCCATCGGCGGCGTGAGCGTCGGGCTGGTCGCGCCGCACGTGCTGCCCGCCTACTACGAGCTGGGCCTGGGCCTGGTGTTGTGCGCGCTGCTGGCGGCCCTGCTGTGGCGGCATCGTCGCGTCGGCCTCGCAGCATCGCTCGCGCTGGCCGGCTGTTGCGCCTGGTTCCTGGCACAACAGGTGCAGGACGACGCGACCGGCGCGCGGCGCATGACGCGCAACTTCTACGGCACGCTGCTGACCATCGACGTTCAGCGCGATGACGCGAAAGACAGGGTGCGGCAGATGTACCACGGCTCGGTCAAGCACGGCGAGCAGTACCTCGCGCCGGCGCGCCGCCGCGAGGCCACCACCTACTACGGCAGCACCTCCGGCATCGGCCGGGCGATCAGCGCGGCGCCGCTGCGCCCGCGCCGCGTCGGGCTGATCGGGCTCGGCACCGGCACGCTGGCGGTCTACGGGCGGCCGGGCGACGTCTACCGTGTCTATGAGATCAATCCGCTGGTCTTCGAACTTGCCGACCAGGAGTTCAGCTTCCTGGCCGACAGCGCGGCGCGCATCGAGCGCGTGCTGGGCGACGCCCGGCTGGCGCTGGAGCGCGAGGACCCGCAGCGCTTCGACGTGCTGGCGGTCGATGCCTTCTCGGGCGATTCGGTGCCGATCCACCTGATCACGGCCGAGGCGATGGACGTCTACCTGCGCCACATGCAGCCCGGCGGCGTGATCGCCTTCCACGTGACCAACCGCTTCCTGGCGCTGGCCCCGGTGGTCGAGAAGATCGCGCAGGCGAAGGGGCTGCATGCGGCGCTGGTGCACGACGAGGCGGAGAACTCAGACCTGCGCCGCACCGACTGGGTGCTGGTGGCGCGAGACCAGCTGGCGCTGGCCCGCGACCCGATCCGCGGCGCGACCTCGGCGCCGGAGCCGATCGCGAGTCTCGAGACCTGGACCGACGACTTCAACAACCTGTTCGGTGTGCTGAAGTAAGACAAGCTGCGTCGGCTTCCCCCGATTGCTGGCACTAGGTCACACGAGGCGCAGCTGTCGAACGTCCCTTGCCCGGCGTTCCGTCCTTCCGCGGATATAAGCGTAACAAGCGGAAACAACCACTTTCCATTCCGCTTCGACCGGGCTTCCCATGAAAAAAACCAGAAGTGGGATGCGGCTGTGTCGTACCCAGATGTTCCTGATCGTCGCGGCCTTGTCGGCCGCTGTCCCTGCCGCTCAGGCCGCCGACGCAGCTGACAGCAGCGGACCCCGATTTGCCATTTCCCGTTTCGCCGTGGAGGGCAACAGCCTGCTGCCCGGCGCCGAAGTCGAAGGCCTGCTCGCTCCTTTTGCCGGGCCGGCGCGCAACTTCGGCGACGTGCGTCGCGCGGTCGAAGCGCTGCAGCAGGCGTACCGGCGGCACGGCTACAGCGTGGTCCTCGTGCAATTGCCCGAGCAGGAGCTCGCCCAGGGCGTGGTGCGCGTCAAGGTGATCGAGCCGCGCATCCGCCGTGTCGCCGTGGAAGGCAACCAGGTCTTTTCGACCGCCAACATCCGCGCCAGCCTGCCGGCACTGAAGGAAGGCGCCACACCCAACATCCGCGACGTTTCGGCGAGCCTGCAAGTGGCCAACACCAACCCGGCCAAGCAGACCACGCTGGCGCTGCAGGGTGCCGAACAGCCCGACGAGGTCGACGCCGTGGTCCGCGTGGTCGAAGACAAGCCATGGCGGATCGGACTGAACGCCGACAACACCGGCAACGCCGACATCGGCCGCACGCGCCTGAGCACGCTCTTCCAGCACGCCAACCTCTGGGGCCTGGACCACGTGGCGAGCCTGCAGTACATCACTTCGGCCGAAAAGCCCTCGAAGCTGAGCGTGTTCGGCGCGGGTTACCACGTGCCGCTGTATGCGCTGGGCGATTCATTGGATTTCTTCGCCAGCCATTCGGACGTGAACTCCGGCGCGCTGACGGCCGGCGTGCTGAACCTGCAGGTCAGCGGCAAGGGAACGGTCCTGGGCGCGCGCTACAACCAGAGCCTGCCGCAATGGGGCGACCTGAGCTCCACGCTGGTCTACGGCATCGACTGGCGGGCCTACAAGAACGACATCGACCTCGAAGGCGCCCAATTGGGCGGCGAGGTCGCGGTCCATCCGCTGTCGATCGGCTATTCGGGCCAGTTGGCGCTGCCGGCCGCCGTGCTCGCGGTCCAGCTCACGGGCCTGCAGAACATCCCGGGCGGGTCGAACGGCCGCAGCGAGGACTTTGCCCGCCAGCGCGCCGGCGCCTCGGCCGACTACCGCATCCTGCGCTACGGCGCGGCCTACAGCCGGCGGCTGGCAGATGACTGGCAGCTGCGCCTGCAGTTCAACGGCCAGACCACGCGCTCGGCACTCGTCTCCGGCGAGCAGTTCGGCGCCGGCGGCGCCAGTTCGGTGCGGGGCTTCCAGGAGCGTGAGGTCGCCGGCGACAAGGGACAGTTCGCGAGCGTGGAAATCCAGACGCCCAATTGGTGCCCGGCCACGGCGGCCATCGTGGTGCAGTGCCGCGCGCTGGCCTTCGTCGATGGCGCCCGCGTTTCGCGCAACAAGGCGCTGCCCGGTGAAGAGCAGCGCACGGCCATTTCCAGCGCCGGCGTGGGGCTGCGCTTTGCCATGGACCGGCGCGCCAGCCTGCAGGTGGACTACGCCCGCGTGATCGACGGCGGCGGCTTGCGCGCGGCCGGCGACGGCCGGGTGCACGTCGCCCTGTCACTTTCCTACTGACATGACCCGAGGGATGCAAATAATGAAAACAACCCACGCACGAACGGCACGGGGCTTGTTGGCAGCCGCGCTCATGCTCGCGGGCGCCAGCGGCGCCGGCGCCCAGACGGTCGTCAACGGCCAGGCCACCTTCCAGCAGCTGGGCAATGTCCGCACGATCACCAACACCCCGGGCACCATCATCCAGTGGCCCGGGTTCTCGATCGCGGCGGGCGACGTCACGCGCTTCGTCCAGCAGAGCCCCACCAGCACGGTGCTCAACCGCATCACGGGCCAGCAGCCGTCGCTGATCCTGGGCGCCCTGCAGTCGAACGGCCGCGTCTTCCTGGTCAACCCCAACGGCGTGCTGTTCGGCGCCGGTTCGCGGGTGGACGTGAACGGGCTGGTGGCTTCGAGCCTGGCGATCTCCGACGGCGATTTCCTGGCCGGCAGGATGAACTTCAACGCCGGCCCCGTGGCGGGCCGCGTCGCCAACCAGGGCCGGATCTCGACGCCGGAAGGCGGCCACGTGATCCTGATCGCGCCGGACGTCCAGAACAGCGGCCTCATCCAGTCGCCCGGCGGCGACGTGGTGCTGGCCGCGGGGCGCAGCGTGAAGCTGGCCGACAGCGCGAACCCCGCCCTGCACGTCGTGGTCAGCGCGCCGCAGGACCAGGCCGTGAACCTGGGCCAGATCGTGGCGCAGAGCGGGCGCATCGGCATCTTCGGCAACCTGGTCAACCAGCGCGGCCTGGTCAGTGCCGACAGCGCGACGGTGGGCGCCGGCGGGCAGATCGTGCTCAAGGCCGGCGGCGACTTGCTGCTGGAAGGCGGCAGCTTGACCAGCGCCGGCGGCAGCACCGGCACCGGCGGCACCATCCATCTCCTGGGTGAGCGCGTGGGCCTGACGGGCAACGCGCGCGTGGACGCCAGCGGCGAGGCCGGCGGCGGCACCGTGCTGGCCGGCGGCGACTACCGCGGCCAGAACCCGGCCATCGCCAACGCCAAGCAGGTCTACGTTTCGAGCGACGCCAGCATCCGTGCCGACGCCATCGGGTCCGGCAACGGCGGCAAGGTGATCGCCTGGTCCGACGGCACCACGCGCGTCTACGGCAGCATCAGCGCCCGCGGCGGCGAGCGCTCGGGCGACGGCGGTTTCATCGAAACCTCGGGCCACACGCTGGACATGCAGGGCCGCGTCGATACGCGCGCGCCGAACGGCCGCACCGGCACGCTGCTGCTGGACCCGACCAACATCTACATCGCGAACGACCAGGCCAGCGCCACCGGCGCGGGCATGGTGGGCGCCGACACCTCGGCGGACACCTTCGTCGCCTCGGGCGCCGTGGGCGACTCGCTGCTGAGCGTCGCGACCCTGCAGGCCGCGCTCGCCAGCAGCATGGTGACCGTCACCACCGACAACGCGGCGGGCACAGGCGCCGGCATCATCCAGGTGGTCAACCCCGTGACGTGGAACAGCGACACGAGCCTGTCGCTCCAGGCCGCCGCGGGCATCCGCATCAACGGGGCCATCACCGGCGGGCCCGGCAGCCGGCTCGAGCTGCGCACGGCCTCGGGCGACATCGACCAGACGGCACCCATCACCGTGGTGGCGCTGTCGGCGCGCGCGGACGCGGGTTCGGTCAACCTCACGCACGCGGGCAACCAGGTGCAGCGGCTGGCCGGCTTTGCCAACGGGGCCGGCGGCTTCAATTTCCGCGGCAACGACGTGCCCCTGATCGTCGGCGTGGCCGGTCCCGAAGCCGGCATCACTTCGCTGGGCAGCGGCCCGATCAACATCGACGTCGCCGGCAATCTCACGCTGCAAAGTCCCGTCAGCTCGCAGGCGGGCAACATCGCGCTGGCCTCGGCGGCCACCTTCGACAACCAGTCCACCGTGGAGTCGGTCAGCGGCCGCGCGACGGTGCAGGGCGTCGTGCTTCGACCTTCGCTGTCCGATTGCGCGGCCAACGCATCGCTGGAAGGCTGCGGCGCTCTGCTGCCCACGCTCGCCACCTGCCTCGCCAGCCCGGCAACGCCGGGCTGCTCGGCGATCCTGCCCAGCGTGGCCGTCTGTACGAGCGCGCCGAGCACCACCGGATGCGCCGTGGTGCTGCCCGGCATTGCGGCCTGCATCAGCGCGCCCACGACCCCCGGGTGCGGCGCAGTCCTGCCGAGCGTGGCCATCTGCGTCAGCGCGCCCACGACCGCCGGTTGCAGCGCGGTGCTGCCCAGCGTGGCCATCTGCGCCAGTGCGCCCACGACCCCCGGGTGCAGCGCAGTCCTGCCGAGCGTGGCCATCTGCACCAGTGCGCCCACGACCGCCGGATGCAGCGCGGTGCTGCCGAGCGTGGCCTTCTGCACCAGTGCGCCCACGACCGCCGGTTGCAGCGCGGTGCTGCCCAGCATGGCCATCTGCACCAGCGCGCCCACCACCGCCGGATGCAGCGCGATCTTGCCGAGCCTGAGCACCTGCACGGCCGTGCCGGCACGGGGCGGGTGTTCCGCGGTGCTGCCATCGCTGTCTGTGTGCATCGCCGCACCCTCGACGGCAGGTTGCTCCGCCGTGCTGCCGACCCTCGCCGCCTGCACCGCGACCCCCGCCTTGCCGGGCTGTTCGCTCGTGTTTCCGCCTTCCCAGGCGGCCGTCGACGCCTTGCCAGTGAGCCAGGCGCTGAACACCACGGTCAACATCATCAATACCGTCAGTGCCAACGTGTCCCAGCCGCCCCAGGCGGTCGCCAAGACGGACGCCAAGACGGACGAGGCCTCGAAAAAGGAAGACAAAAAGGAAATGGCGACGAGCGACAAGTCCACCGCCAAGAACGAGCCGCCGCCCCCGAAGATGTTTTGCAATTGAACGGAGCAGAACCATGAATCCACATTCCCCTCTGATCGCATCCCTCCTCGCCGCGCTCTCGCTCTTCGGCGCACAGGCCCGCGCCGGCACGCCGGTCGGCGAAGTGACCCAGATGAGCGGCTTCGTCATGGCCGTCAAGGCGGGCGGCGCGCCGAAGGTGCTGTCGTCGCAATCCGTGGTCGAGGTGGGCGATACCCTGATGAGCGAGCGGGACACCTACGTTCGCCTCGGCCTGGCCGACGGCCGCCAGATCGTGCTGGGCCCCGATACCCGGCTGCGAATCGCCGGCGCGGCCAGCTTCGACCTAGCCACCGGTCAGTTGCAGGTGGTCGCGGCCGGAAAACCCGCCGCCGGCCGCCTGACCATCGAGGCGGGCGACACCACCGTCGACGCCGGCACGGGCAGCTTCGATCTTTTCTATCGGCCAGACCCGGCCGTTGCCCTGGCGCGGCGCGCCTATGCGCAAGCCAGCCTGGCCTTGGCCGCCAGCGCGGTGCGAAGCGATGCCGGGACAGCCATGCCCATCTGGGAAAAGGTTGCGCAGGTCAATATCCCCTCCGTGCCCAGCGCACCTGCCGCGCCGGGCGGGCTCGCGCCAGGCCTGTATGTGCACGTGATCGACGGCTTGATCAACCTGTCGAACAAGGGAGGGACGCAACAGTTCGCGGCCGGGCAGTTCGGCTACACGGCCAACTTCTTGCAACCGCCGGTGATCGTGCCCGCCAATCCCGGGCTTAAATTCACCCCGCCGCCGACGTTTTCGGCCTCGGCCCCCAGCGGCACCGGCGGCGGCATCGGGAAGAGCGCCGCCATCGATTGCGAAGTGCGCTGATCCATCCATAGAAAAAGCCCCGCCAGGCCGAAGCCTGCGGGGCTTTTTCCTCGAGCGGCCGCGCGTGCGCTCAGGCGGCGGGCTTCGCGCTCAGGCATTCCTTCATGAAGGCCTTGCGCTCGTCGCCCTTCAAGGTCTTGGCCTTGGTGTCCGCGTTGCAGCTCTTCATCTTGTCCTGCTGCGTCACCGGCTTGGCCGAGAGGCAGGTCTTCATGAAGGCCTTGCGGTCGTCGCCCTTCTTGTCGGCGGCGTCCTTGTTGCAGGTCGCCATCTTGCTTTGCTGGGCCGTGGGGGCCTTGTCCTGCGCATGCGCGACGCCGAAGGAAAGACAGGTGGCCACGGCAAGGAGGGGGAGAAGCTTCTTCATGGTATGGGTGTCCTCGAGGTTGGGTGGTGACAGAAGCCCCGGCCGGGGCCGCCCATGCTAACGGCCGAAGACGGCCCCCGGATGACCATGGCCGGCCGGGCCCGGGTTTGCCCCCGGTAAAATCCCGCGATGCTATTGGTCAAACAGGAGCTGCTCGCGGCGCTCGCGAACACGCTCGAATCCTTCTCGCCCGGCGCCGGCGCCAAAGCCGCGTTCGAATCGCCCAAGGTCGCGGCGCACGGCGATTTCGCGAGCACCGCGGCGATGCAGCTCGCGAAGCCGCTGGCGCGCAAGCCGCGCGAACTGGCCGAGGACATCAGCGCCGCGCTCCAGGCCACGCCGGCTTTCGCGCAGTGGGTCGATGCCATCGAAATCGCCGGCCCCGGCTTCCTCAACATCCGCCTCAAGACCGCTGCCAAGCAGCAGGTGGTGCGCGAGGTGCTGGCCGCCGGCGAGGCCTTCGGCCGCCAGCCCGAGCAGGTCGAGCGCGTGCTGGTCGAGTTCGTTTCGGCCAACCCCACCGGGCCGCTGCACGTGGGCCACGGCCGCCAGGCGGCGCTCGGCGACGCAATCTGCAACCTGCTCGCCTCGCAAGGCGCGCAGGTGTATCGCGAGTTCTATTACAACGACGCGGGCGTGCAGATCCAGACGCTCGCCACCAGCACCCAGCTGCGCGCCAAGGGCTTCAAGCCGGGCGATGCCGAGTGGCCCGAGCAGGCCTACAACGGCGAATACATCGCCGACATCGCCAATGATTTCAAGGCGAAGAAGACCGTGCGCTCGGACGACCGCGAATACACCGCGAGCGGCGACGTCGACGACATCGATTCGATCCGCCAGTTCGCCGTGGCCTACCTGCGCCACGAGCAAGACCTGGACCTGAAGGCGTTCCATGTCCGCTTCGACAACTACTACCTCGAGTCCAGTCTCTACACCAGCGGCCGGGTCGAGGCGACGGTGAAGAAGCTGGTCGCGGCCGGCAAGACCTACGAGCAGGACGGCGCCCTGTGGCTGAAGTCGACCGAGTACGGCGACGACAAGGACCGCGTGATGCGCAAGGGCGACGGCAGCTACACCTACTTCGTGCCCGACGTGGCCTACCACATCGCCAAATGGGAGCGCGGCTTCCACCAGGTCGTCAACATCCAGGGCACCGACCACCACGGCACGATCGCGCGCGTACGCGCCGGCCTGCAGGCCGCGGGCGTCGGCATCCCGCCCGGCTACCCCGACTACGTGCTGCACACCATGGTGCGCGTAATGCGCGGCGGCGAGGAGGTCAAGATCAGCAAGCGCGCCGGCAGCTACGTGACGCTGCGCGACCTGATCGAGTGGACCAGCACCGACGCGGTGCGCTTCTTCCTGCTGAGCCGCAAGCCCGACACCGAATACACCTTCGACATCGACCTCGCGCTGGCGCAGAACAACGACAACCCGGTCTACTACGTGCAGTACGCGCATGCGCGCATCTGCTCGGTGCTGGCCGCCTGGGGCGGCGATGCGGCCATGCTCGCGGGCGTCGACCTCGCGCCGCTTTCGAGCCCCCCCGCGCAGGCCTTGCTGCTGCTCCTGGCCAGGTACCCCGACATGCTCACAGCTGCGGCCAAGGACTTCGCGCCCCACGACGTCACCTTCTACCTGCGCGAACTGGCCGCCAGCTACCACAGCTACTACGACGCCGAGCGCATCCTGGTCGACGAGGAGCCGGTGAAGCTGGCCCGCCTGGCGCTGGTCGCCGCCACCGCGCAGGTGCTGCACAATGGCCTGTCAATGCTCGGCGTGAGCGCGCCGCGCAAGATGTGATTGTTATCCCCTCACCATGAACAAAAGACAAAGCGGCAACATCGTCATCGGCCTGATCATCGGCCTGGTGCTGGGGCTGGGCGTGGCGCTGGGCATCGCGGTCTACGTGACCAAAGTGCCGATTCCCTTCATGACCAAGACCCAGCGCGGCGGCCCCGAGCAGGACGAAGCCGAGGCGCGCAAGAACCGCGACTGGGATCCGAACGGTCCGCTCGCGGGCAAGGCCGGCGCTGCCCGTGGTGCGGTGGCGCCGCCCGCGCCGCCGACACCTGCAAACCCGGCGCAGTCCGCCGGCGTCGCACCGCCCAATCCGCCGACCGCGCCGGTGCCCGTGGTGGTGCCGCCCAGCGCGCAGCAACAACAGCAGCGCACCGCGCGCACGCCGCCGGTACCGGCCGAAGCCAACGCGGTGCCGCCGTCGAGCGACCCGATCGGCGATCTCGCCAGGGCGCGCGCGAGCGCCAATGCCAACCCCACCGCCGCGGTACCGGCGCCGAGCGGCGCGGATCCTTTCATGTACTTCGTGCAGGCCGGCGCCTTCCGCAGCACCGAAGATGCCGAGACGCAGCGCGCCAAGCTCTCGCTGATGGGCGTGGAGTCGCGCGTCACCGAACGCGAGCAGGCCGGCCGCACCGTCTACCGCGTGCGTGCGGGTCCTTTCAACAGGAAGGAAGATGCGGACCGGCTCAAGGAGCGGCTCGACGTCGGCGGCCTCGAATCTGCGCTCGTGCGCGTCCAGCGCTGAGCCTTCCCCTGTCTTTAACCCATGGGCCCCGGGAACTCCGGGGCACGCTGCGGGCTCTGTCAGCCGCATGGAGAACTACTTAATATGAAACGTCGTGACTTTTCGCTGGCCGCTACCTCGCTGGGGCTGCTTCCTTTCGCGTCCCCCGCGCTGGCCCAGGGCGCCGCGCCCAAGGCGGGCACCGACTACGCCGTGCTCGACAAGCGCGTACCGGTCGACGCACCGGCCGGCAAGGTCGAGGTGATCGAGTTCTTCTGGTACAGCTGCCCGCACTGCAACGCTTTCGAGCCGACGCTCGAGGGCTGGATCAAGAAGCTGCCGGCGCATGTGTCCTTCCGGCGCGTGCCGGTCGCCTTCCAGCCCAGCTTTCAGCCGCAGCAACGGCTCTACTACGCGCTGGAGGCGATGGGCAAGGTCGACGAGTACCAGCGCAAGGTGTTCGCCGCGATCCATCAGCAGCGCCAGAACCTCGCGGGCGATCAGCAGATCATCGACTGGGCGGCCGCCAACGGCCTCGACAAGGACAAGTTCACGGAGCAGTTCAAGTCGTTCACCGTGGCGAGCAAGATCCAGCGCGCCAAGCAGCTGCAGGACGCCTACCAGGTTGCCGGCGTGCCCTCGATCGGCGTCGCGGGGCGCTGGTATGTCGACGGCGAACTCGCGCGCAGCATGGAGCGTGCGCTGACGGTCACGGACTATCTCGTCGGCGAGGCGCGCAAGAGCGCATAAGGCGCCCCCGGCCGTTCGCGGCCCCCGGCAGGAAGCCCGCTTCGGCGGGCTTTTTCATCCGCCGGCGAAAGGCGGATCCATGAGGCCGCATACAATCGCCGAGCAAGTTTCGTGCCTTTATGAGCCCAACACATTTCCCCCCCGAATTTCGCCACCTTTGTCGTGCTTTCGTATTCGTCCTGATGCTGGCCGGCTTCATGTCGGGGGCGCAGGCCGAGAAAGCGGACCGCACCAAGCCGATGAACATCGAGGCCGATGCGATGCGCTACGACGACCTCAAGCAGACCAGCGTCTTCACCGGCAATGTGGTGGTGACCAAGGGCACGATCATCATCCGCGGCACCCGCATCGACGTGCGCCAGGACCCCGAGGGCTACCAGTACGGCGTGGTCACGGCCGCGCCCGGCAAGCTGGCCTACTACAAACAGAAGCGCGACGCCGGCCCTGACGAGTGGATCGAGGGCGAATCGGAGGTCATCGAATACGACAGCCGCGCCGACAACGTGAAGTTCATCCGCCGCGCCGTGATGCGCCGCCTGCTCGGCGCCACACCCAACGACGAGAGCAGCGGTCCGCTGATCATCTACGACCAGAGCAACGACACCTTCACGGTCAACGGCTCGCCGCTGCCCCCCAACGCGGGCGTCGCGACCCAGCCCAGCGGCCGCGTCAAGGCCATCCTGACGCCCAAGGCGGCCGCCTCGGCGCCCGCAGCCGGCGGCCGGCCTGCCGCCGCCGCGCCTGCGGCCACGCCGGCGACCGGATCGGGCCTGCGCTCCACCACCACGCTCGGCGGAGAAGAGCGCAAGTGAACGACGTCGCAGGCATGGCCAGCAGCGTCGGCGCACCGGGCAGCCGCCTCGAGGCGCGCGGCCTGAAAAAGAGCTACGGCAGCCGCACGGTCGTCAAGGATGTCTCGCTCGGTGTGCAGAAGGGCGAAGTGGTCGGCCTGCTGGGCCCCAACGGCGCCGGCAAGACCACCTCCTTCTACATGATCGTCGGACTGGTGCGCGCCGATGCCGGCGACATCACCATCGACGGCGAGCCGATCGCGCACATGCCGATCCACCGCCGCGCGCGCATGGGCCTGAGCTACCTGCCGCAGGAGGCCTCGATCTTCCGCAAGCTCACGGTCGAGGAGAACGTGCGCGCCGTGCTCGAACTGCAGCGCGAACCCGGCGACGGCGGACGGCCGGTGCCGCTGTCGAAGCAGCGCATCGAGGAACGCCTGAGCGAACTGCTGCACGACCTGCGCGTCGACCATCTGCGCGATTCGCCCGCGCTGTCGCTCTCGGGCGGCGAGCGCCGCCGCGTCGAGATCGCGCGGGCGCTGGCCACGCAGCCGCGCTTCATCCTGCTGGACGAGCCATTCGCCGGCATCGACCCGATCGCCGTGATCGAGATCCAGCGGATCATCAATTTCCTGAAGGAACGTGGCATCGGCGTGCTCATCACCGACCACAACGTGCGTGAAACGCTGGGCATCTGCGATCACGCTTTCATCATCAGCGACGGGCATGTGCTGGCACAAGGCACGCCTTCGGAGATCGTCGACAACGCCGAGGTACGACGCGTGTACCTGGGCGAACATTTCCGGATGTAGGGGGCTGTATTTCGATGAAGCAAGGGCTCTCGCTTCGGGTCTCGCAGCATCTCGCGCTCACGCCGCAGCTGCAGCAGTCGATCCGCTTGCTGCAGCTGTCCACGCTCGAGCTGAGCCAGGAGGTCGAGCAGATGCTCGACGAGAACCCGTTCCTGGAGCGCACCGCCGAAGAGGCGGCCCGCGAGGAGTTCGGCCTCGAGGCGGCCGATGCGCCGGTGCGCGACGAGGACCGCCAGGCCGAGGGTGATGGCGAAGCCGACTTCGTGCCCGGCCCGGCATCTGCGCCGGCCGAGGTGGCGGTGGCCGCCACCGCCGACACCGAAGCGGCTGCACCCGCCGACGGCGAGCCCGACTGGGAGGGCGACGGCACGGTCGACCTCGCGCCCGACGACAGCGAATGGGGCGGCGACGCGCCCGCGCGCGCCAACAACCTCGGCGACGACGAACGCACCGACGCCACCGAACTCGCGCGCAGCCAGGAGTCGCTGCAGTCCTTCCTGCACCGCCAGGCGCTGGCATTGCGCCTGGACGAGAACGACCGCGCCGCGCTGCGCTTCCTGATCGAATCGCTCAACGACGACGGCTACCTCGAGGACTCGCTGCCGGCCCTGGCCTCGGGCCTCGCGGGCGACGACAACGACCAGTTCGACGAACTGGTGCACCACTTCCAGGTCGCGCTGGGCCTGCTGCAGAGCCTGGAGCCGGCCGGCGTCGGCGCGCGCAGCCTCGGCGAATGCCTGACCATCCAGCTGCGCGCGCAGGTTCCGCTGAGCCAATCCGAGGACGAGGCCCAGGTGCGCAAGACCGCGATCGCGGTCTGCAAGCAGCCGATGGAGCTGCTCGCGCGGCGCGACTTCAAGCGCCTGGCCACGCTCACCCGCAGCAACGAGGAGGAGGTGCGCGCGGCGCTGCAGCTGATCGCCAAGCTCGAGCCCAAGCCCGGACGCCGCTTCGTCGACGTCGAGCGCAACATCGTGGTGCCCGACGTGATCGTCACGCGCATCGGCCTCGGCGCCAGCGCGCGGTTCCGCGTGATGCTCAATCCCGAGGTCATGCCGCGGCTGCGCGTGCACGACATCTACGCCGGCGCGCTCAAGCAGCACAAGGGCGAAGGCAGCCAGGCGCTGTCGCAGCGGCTGCAGGAAGCGCGCTGGTTCATCAAGAACATCCAGCAGCGCTTCGACACCATCCTGCGCGTCTCCAACGCGATCGTCGAGCGGCAGAAGAGCTACTTCGTGCACGGCGAGCTCGCGATGCGGCCGCTGGTGCTGCGCGAGATCGCCGACGAACTCGGCCTGCACGAATCGACCATCAGCCGCGTGACCACCGCCAAGTACATGGCGACGCCCTACGGCACCGTCGAGCTCAAGTACTTCTTCGGCTCGGCGCTGGGCACCGAAACCGGCGGCAACGCGTCGAGCACCGCGGTGCGCGCGCTGATCAAGCAGTTCGTGAGCGCGGAGGACGTGAAGAAGCCGCTGTCCGACAGCCAGGTGTCCGAGATGCTCAAGGAGCAGGGCATCGAGTGCGCGCGCCGCACGGTGGCCAAGTACCGCGAAGCGCTGCGCATCGCGCCCGCGAATCTCCGCAAAGCCCTGTAGGCACCCATGAGCTGCCGCTCCAGCCCGTTGCTGCGCTGCCTTGCGGGGCTGGTGCTGGTGGCGGCGACCTTGCTGGCCGGCGGCTGCGCGACGCTGCCCGATGAATTCGAGCGCACGCCGTCCAAGGCGATGCCGCTGTCCACCGACACCACGCTGGGGCGCATCGCTCGTGCCTCGCAGCCCGACGCCGACCTGAGCGGCTTCCGCCTCATGCCCGGCGGCGACTTCGCGCTCGACACGCGGCTCGAACTCGCGCGCCGCGCCGAGCGCACGCTCGACGTGCAGTACTACCAGATCGACAACGACGAGACCGGTCGCTTCCTGCTGCGCGCGCTGCGCGACGCGGCACAGCGCGGCGTGCGCGTGCGGCTCCTGATGGACGACCTCTACACCTCGGGCGAGGACGAACTGCTGCTCGCGCTGGCCGCCACGCCGAACCTGGAGCTGCGGCTCTTCAACCCCTTTCCCGCCGGCCGCGGCAGCATGCTGCGCCGCTTCTCGGCCTCGCTGTTCGACTTCGCGCGCGTCAACCGGCGCATGCACAACAAGCTCTTCATCGCCGACGGTGCGATGGCAGTGGCCGGCGGTCGCAACATCGGCAACCAGTACTTCACGCAGACCGCCGGCGCGAACTTCATCGACCTCGACACCTTCGTCGCCGGCGCGCTGATCCCGCGCCTGGGCAGCCTGTTCGACCTGTACTGGAACAGCGAGTACGTGCGGCCGATCGAGACCGTGGTCGCACCCGCGCGACCGCGCGACGAGCGCCAGCGCCGCTTCGAGGAACTGACCAGCCCTGCGACCACGCCGCCGCCGCGCCCGACCGCCCCCAACGACGTGCTCGGCTACAGCCCGATCGTCGAGGACATCAAGGCCGGCAAGCTCGACCTCATCTGGACCACCGCGGAGGCGTACGCCGATTCGCCGGAGCGCGTGATCGGCAAGCAGACCACCTACGGCGGCGTGCCGCTGCTCGACGTCGACAGCGTGCGCTACAACGTGGTCGAGCAGATGCGGCGCGGCCGCTCCGACGTGACGCTGGTTTCGCCCTACCTGATCCCCGGCAAGGCGGGCCTGGAGGTGATGCGCGAGATCCGCGCGCGCGGCATGAAGATCAGCGTCGTCACCAACTCGCTGGCCGCCACCGACGAGCCGGTGGTCCATACCGGCTACCGCCGCTACCGCGCCGACATGCTGCGGCTCGGCACCGAGATCTACGAGTTGAGTTCGGTGCGCACGCGGCGCAGCGTGCGCCTGGGCCTCTTCGGCACGCAGATCGGGCGCCTGCATGCGAAGTCGGCCGTGATCGACGGGCGCACGCTGTTCGTCGGCTCGATGAACTTCGACCCGCGCTCGGAGGTGCACAACACCGAGATCGGACTCATCATCTTCAGCCGCGAGATGGCGCAGCAGGTGCTGAAGCTGATCGAGGTGCTGAAGCAGCAGGGCGCCTACAAGGTGCGCTTCGCACCCGGCACCGAGACGATGCAATGGGTGAGCGACGAGGCCGGCGTCGAGCAGGTGCTCACCGGCGAGCCCGATGCGGGCTTCTGGGATCACCTGATGCTGGAACTGCTGGCGCCGCTGGCGCCGGAGAGCCTGCTCTAGTACCCTGGCTCAGCGCGCCGAGACCCACAAGGTCGCGACCATCGTGTCGTGACCCTCGCCGCAGAAGTTGTCGCAAAGGCATGCGTAGCGACCCTCGCGAAGCACAGGCAGCACCAGCTCCACTGCCTTGCCCGGCGGCGCGTCGATCCTGGCGTTCAAGTCCGGGATCGAGAATCCATGCACGAAGTCGGTCGAACTGAGGACCAGCGTCAGCTTCTCTCCCTGCACCGCGCGGATCTCCCTGGGGCTGAAGCTGAACCGGGTCGCCGCGATCGAGATGCGCCGCCCGGCGCCGTCGGTCGAGGCGGCCTGCAGCCGGCGGCCGATCGGCGCGAGCAGCGCAAGTCCCGCCAGGCAGGCCAACTGTCGGCGCTGCATGGGAAGCGGCTCAAGCCGTCGCGTGTTCGAGCGGTCTCGCCGCGCCCTTTTGCATGTCGACCGTGCGCCAACCCAGCCCCTTGAACGGTTGCGCCTCGTCCCAGGGCAGTTGCGTCTTCTGCGGCGCCGTTCCCACCGGCGACAGCGGGAACATGAGGGACATCGCCGAGTGATGTCCGATGTGGCCGGTCATGTGATGGTGTTCGTGGTGGATGTGGCCGTAGAACACCGTGACGTTCTGATGCGACGCGAGCATCTCGATCGCCGCGGCGCCGTCGCGCGTGGCCCAATCCCACTGCGGGTAGAGCGCAAACAGGGGCCGGTGCGTCAGGACGACGATCGGGGCGTCCTTGGGCCGGCCGGCCAGATCGGTCTTGAGCCAGTCGAGCTGGGATTCGCCGAGCACCGGGGCCGGCTGCGAGGTGTTGTCGAGCACGATGAAGTGCACGCCGTTGTGATCGAAGGTGTAGTTCAGCGCGCCGCCGAACACCTCCAGGTAAGCCTCGCCGCGATCGAGCGACGCGTCGTGCTCGCCGGCGAAGAAGCGCACCCGCGTCGCCTTCAGTCCGGAGGCGATCTCCTTGACTTCACGCAGCCGGGCTCGCCGCAGCTTCGGGTCATCGGTCGTCTGGGTCAGGTCGCCGGTGAAGACCACGAAGTCGGGCTGCACCTCCAGCGCGTTGACCGCCGCGATGGCGCGCATCAGCGACTGGCGCGGCTCGGGATTCACCTTGGGGTTTCCATAGCCCCAGTGCACGTCGGAGAGCTGCACGAAGGAAAAGTCTTTCGTCCCCGAAGCGGGCGAAGCCAGGTGCGCACAGCCGGGTAGCGCCGAGGCCACGATCAAGCCGCCCAGGCCGGCCAGGCGTACGAAGTCCCGTCGATCCGGATGATGGATTTCCATGCTCTTTCCTTTCATGAGTTCGAGGCGGCAAATGCGCCGGGCCACTTGCTAGACCTGGGCGCTTGCGCATTTATTCCCGGTGTCTGGAAGCCGGCGGGAATAAAGTGGCGTCGCCGTCGGTCTTCATGACAGACAGGTGACAAAGAGCAATGCCAAGTGGATGACCCCAGCAGACGCGAACGCTTCGAAACCACGATCCTGGTTCACCTGGACGCCGCTCACAATCTGGCGCGCTGGGTGCTGCGCGACGATGCGGCGGCCGAGGATGTCGTGCAGGACGCCAGCGTGCGGGCATTCCGTTTTTTCGACGACATGCTCGGGCCGACGCCCAAGGCCTGGTTCATGGCGATCGTCCGCCGCGCCTGCCTCGATTGGCTCGGCCGGGCAAGACGGCGAGGAATCGAAGAGAGCTACGACGATGCGAAACATGGCGTTGCGGTGCTCGATGCTGCAGGCGCGGCCGAATCGCCGGAGTCGCTGGCCATCCGCTCGGCGGACATCCGGCAGCTTCACGCGTGTCTCGAAGCCTTGCCGCGCGAGTTCCGCGAAGTGCTGATCCTGCGCGAGATGGAAGAGCTCTCCTACCGCGAAATCAGCGCGGTGGTCGGCATTCCGATCGGCACGGTCATGTCCCGCCTGGCGCGCGGGCGCGACCAGTTGGCGCAACGCATGCGGGCGCCCGGCACAAGGAAGAAGTCGTGAACTGCGATCACGTGCACAAGGTACTGGACGCCTACCTGGACGGTGAGCTGGACGAGGCAACGGATGCGCAGCTGGCGCAGCACCTCGCTTCGTGCCCGGGTTGCGCGGACCTGCTGGCCGAGCGCAAGGAGCTGCGCGCGGCGATCCGGCAACTGCCGCGTCATGCGGCACCGGCTTCGCTGCGGCGCTCGATCCTGCGCGAACTGGGGACCGTCGACCCCGCGTTTGCAGCGAAGCGGCCGCGCGCCGTGGCCTGGTGGCAGGCGGGCGTGCTGGCCGGCATCGCCGCTTCGCTCGCGTTCGCGCTCGGCCTCTGGGCCGCGGCGCCGCGCGAGGTCGACCTGCGCGAGCAGGTGATCGCACGCCATGTGGCTTCGCTCGCCAAGCCGGAACGGCTGGTGACCGTCGCCTCGCTGGACCGGCACGTCGTGAAGCCGTGGTTCGCGGGAAAACTCGATTTCGCGCCGCCCGTGCGAGATCTTTCGGAGCACGGCTTCACGCTCGTCGGCGGACGCGTGGACGAACTCGCCGGAACGAACGCGGCAGCGATCGTCTACAGAATTCGAAAGCACGACATCACCCTGTTCGTGTCCCGCGCCGGCGACCTCAAGAACGCGCCGGAGGTTGCGACGACGCTGCGCGGCTTCTCTCTTGTGACGTGGCGCAGCGGCGGACTCGAGTTCGCGGCGATATCGGATGTCGAACCGCGGGAACTGCAGCGCTTTTGCGATCTGTTGCGTGCGCCCGACCCGTGAAGGCTCTAACTCGGCCGGTCGGAGATGTTGACCGCCTCGACCTGCACCAGCAGGCGCACCTTGTCCTCGAAGCCGAAGGGGATGCCCCAGGTGATGCCCCAGTTGCTGCGCTCCACCGTGGCCTCGAAGTCGCCGCCGCAGACCTGGCGCTTGATCAGCGGACTCAGGTAGCAGCCGAAGCGGTTGGCCTTGAGCTTGATGGGCCGCGTCTGGCCCATCAGCGTGAGCGTGCCCTCGACCTCGGCGACCTTGTCGCCGCTGAAGTCGATCTTGTCGGCCACGAAGCGGCCGGTCGGAAACTCCGCGACGTTGAAGAAGTCCTTGCTCAGCACGTGGCGGTTGAGCAGGTCGACGCCGGTGTTGATGGAGCCGATGTCCATCGTGATGTCGATCTTGCCGTTGGTGCCGTTGGGATCGATCTTGATCGTGCCGTCCTTGGTGCTGAACCGCCCGCGGTTGGTGGTGGTGCCGTAGTGGCCCATTTCGTACATCACGAAAGTGTGGGTCGGATCGACCACGTAGCTCGCACCCTTGACCGGTCCGCCGGCGGGCTGGGCGGCCATCTCGGGCGCCTGCTGGGCGGCCGCGAGGGCCGCTGCGGCCGCGAGTGCAGCGGCGGCAATGAACTTCGTCATGGCTTGCTTTCGGGATGACATGGAACAAGAAGGCACGACAGGCAGCTCACAGCGGGCGCAGTCCCGTCAGGACGAGCTTGAAGCGCACCTGCACCTCGTCGCTGACCATCGAGGTGTCGGTCCACTCGCCCTCGCCGATCTTGAAGGCGAGGCGCTGGATCGTAAAGCTTCCGGTGGCCACCGTCTGCCCGTAGGACTGGGTGAGTGTCACCGGCACCACGAGTTCCTGCGTGATGCCCTTGATCGTCAGCTTGCCGGCGACCTCGAAGCGCCCGTCGCCGAGGGCCTTGATCGTGCGCGACTGGAAGCCGGCCTTGGGAAAGCGCGCGGTGTCGAACCACGGCGCCTTGGGCAGCTCCGCATCGCTCTGCGGTACGCCGAGCGTGGCGCTCGCCAAGTCGATCTGCAGCGCCACCGTGCCGCCCTCGGGCTTGTGCGGATCGAAGGCGATCTGGGCGTCGAAGGTCTTGAACTGGCCTTCGACCGGCACGCCCATCTGCTTGCTGACGAAGCCGATGTGGCCTTGTCCGGGAACGAGCTTCGCCATCGGCTCGGCGGCGCTTGCCAGCCCCGCGATCGCGAACACGGCGGCGGCGCACAACGCACGCCAGGGGGTGTGCTTCATTTGATCCACATGCGGTCCAGCAGGCCATCGCGGTCGACGAAGTGGTGCTTGAGTGCGGCCGCCGCGTGCAGCAGCACCACGGCGGCCAGCGTGAAGGCGCTGCCCTTGTGCAAGGGCTTGAGTACCGCCTCGGCGAATTCCTTGTCGACCGGCACGAAGTCCGGCAGCGGCGCGACGCCCAGCCAGACGATCGGAAAGCCGAGCGCCGAGCTATAGGCCCAGCCGAACAGCGGCACCGCGAAGAACAACAGATACAGCAGGAAGTGCGTGCCGCGGTGCGCGACCAGCTGCCAGCCCGGCATGGCCGCGACGATGCGGGCCGGCAGCGGCGGCGGCGGGTGCGACAGGCGCCACAACAGGCGCAGGGCCGAGAGCCCAAGGATCGTGATGCCGGCCCACTTGTGCCAGTTGACGAGCTTGAGCTGCAGCGGCGAGAAGGGCAGGCTGGTCATGTAGAGGCCGACGCTGAAGGAGGTCACGATCATCAGCGCGAGCAGCCAGTGCAAGGCCATCGCGACTGCGCCGTAGCGCGGGGCGTCGGCAGGTTCATGGGCAGCAACCGGGGGGACGGGCATGGGCAGAGCATAAAGCCGCGCGGCTCAGTTCTGCGCCCGCTGCAGCAGCGCGAGCAGGGCGCGCGGCTGGACCGGCTTGCGCAGCGCCTGCCAGCCGCGTTCGCGGGCCATCTGCTGCGTCGCGTCGTCGATGTCGGCCGAGACCAGCGCGATCGCGAGCCCCGGCTTCTGCTGCTGAAGCCGGCCGGCCAGCGCGATGCCGTCGAGCTCGCCCGGCAGGCGGATGTCGCACAACGCCACGTCGATGGCCGGCAGGTCGGCCAGCGCCAGCGCCTCGGCCGCGCTGCCGTAGACGCGCGGCCGTGCGCCCCACAGGTGCAACAGCGCGGCGATGCTGTCGGCGACGACCGCGTTGTCCTCGACCACCAGCACCGCCAGGCCGGGGCGCAGCGGCGAAGGCGGCTGCGTGGTGGCCGCCTCCGCAACCGCGCGTTCGGCGGGCGCCGCGCCCGCATCCCGCGGCGCTGCGGGCAGCACCAGCCCGAACACCGAGCCCCGCCCGGGCGCCGAGCGCAGCGTGACCTGCACGCCGAGCCGCTGCGCAAGCCGCCGCACGATCGCCAGCCCGAGTCCGTGGCCGCGCTGCAGGTTGCGCTCGACGTTGCCCACCTGTTCGAAGTCGCCGAACACGCGCTCCTGCGCATCGGCGGCGATGCCGATGCCGCCGTCGCGCACCTCGACGCGCCAGCCGTCGCGGTGCCGCCGGCAGGCCAGCAGCACGCGCCCGCGCGGCGCGAACTTGAGCGCGTTGTCGACCAGGTTGGCGAGGATGCGCCGCAGGGCGACCGCATCGGTCCGGGCCGCTGCGCCGTCCGGACAGCGCACGCGCACGCGGCCGCTGCCGTCCTGGCGCGCGATATCGTGCAGGAGCGGCGCCAGCGCCACGGCGGTGGGCACCAGCGGATCGGCGGCGGCCTCGATGCGGCCGATCTCCAGCAGCTGGTTGGTCAGTCCTTCGAGCGCCTGCTGCGCGCGCGAGAGCGAGGCGACGGTCTTCTGCACCGTGGCCATGTCTTCGCCGCCGGCCAGCTGCTGGCGCAGCACCTCGGCCTGCAGGCCCATCGCCATCACCGGCTGGCGCAGGTCGTGGTTGGCGGCCGAGAAGAAGCGCAGCCGCTCGGCCTGCACCTGCTGCGATTCGCGCAGGCCGGCCAGCGCCTGCTCGCGCAGCGTGCTCTCGTTGTGGCGCAGGCCGATGTTCTCCTCCAGCTGGCGCGAGCGCTCGGCCACCAGCTTCCAGACCATCACCAGCAGGCCGATGCCGAGCACCGCCAGCGCCACCATCGGCGGCGCGCCGAAGATCATGCCCATCACGATCACGGGCGCCAGCAGCAGCGTGATCGCGAGCTGCATCGCCGGCGTGTGGTACGACACCGAGAAGGCCGAGGACAGCGTCATCGCCATGATCACCACGCCCAGCAGCAGCTGCGCCGTGGAATCGGAGGGATTGAACAGCAGCACGCCCGCTGCGCCGTGCGCGCCTTCGTGGATTGCGATGCGCAGCGTGTGCAGGCGCAGCGCGGGCGGCAGGTTCTCCGGCGTCAGCGTGGCCGGCAGGTGCTGCGGGAAGAAGCCGCGGTAGGCCGTGGTGGCGGCGATCAGCGCGATCCAGGCCAGCGCATGCGGCAGCGAGTATTGCCAGGCGAACAGCGCCGCCACGCCGCAGTCGAGCAGGAACTGCACGGCCAGCACCGGACCGCTGGGCTGCGCGCTGAGGCGCAGCACTTCGCACTGGATGAGGAACTGCCCCGAGGCTGAACGGTGTGCTGTAGGGGGCTGGGGCGTCATCGTGCGGCGAGATCGGATGCCGGCACTATACGGTGCCGGCCTACCCGATGCTCCAGCGCGCGATCAGGAGCAGGCCCATGGCCAGCACCAGCAGCAGCACGAAGGGCACCACCAGCCAGGGGGCGTCGCGTTCGTCGGAATCGGCATGCGTTCTCATGGTGGCGTTCTCCCCAGGCGGGTGCGCGCGCTGCCTCGCAGCAGGCTGCGCCGGTGCGCCGCGATGCCGGCCACCGCGCCGCAGCCGGCGAGGTTGACCAGCGAGATCAGGATGAAGAAGGTGTCCTGCACGATCAGGACGCCGTACAGCGTGGCGGCGATGTGCGAGACCACCCACGAGCCCCAGGTCAGGAGCGAGATCGAGCGCGCGCCGTCGTCGCAGCGCCAGACCGCGACGATCTGCGGCACGTAGCTGAAGACGCGCAGCGAATTCGTCGCCAGGTAGAACCAGGCAACGGCCGAGAGCATCGCGGCCGGGAATTCGCTGGTCATGATGATCACCCCCGCTCAGAAGCCGGCCTGCCAATGGGCGAGCAGGACCAGCCCTGCGATCAGCGCGGCGGCCACTGCCATGGAACCCAGCAGCAGCCGCGGCATGGCGCCCTGGCGGGTCTTGCTGGAGCGCGGACGTGTATTCATGGCGGCGTTTCATCGGGTCTTGAATTCGACGTCTTCCCAGTCCGAACAGCGCGAGGACTGCAGCGGCCGCTTGCTGCAGCCCTGGATCGCGAAGCGGTAGGTGGTTCTGGCGTGCGCGTTCTTGAGATGGAAGGATCCGCTGCGCCCGCCGGCCACTTCGACCTGGGTCGGGTCACGGCCCGCCCTCGACCAGCGCACGTTGTAGACGCTGAAGCTCTCGGTCGCGCTCCAGCTCACGACGCCGCCGCCGCTGGTCGTGCGGTAGGTTTCATTGATGCAGGGGCGGTCGTAGGGACAGCCCGAGGGAGTCGAAGCGAAGACGGGCGCCCAGGCGGCGGCGCTCCAGACCAGGCCGATGCCCAGCGCGAGGCGGCGCAGGGACACGGTGTGCGAATGGGGTTGCATGGTGGTTCCTTTCCTTCGATGCCGCGTCGTGAAGGCGCGTGCATGCAATCTAGGCAGGAAGCCCGGTGCCGGAAATGCCGTCTTCGCGCCGGGGCTACCGCGTTTGCGGTAGGGGCCGCGGCGCCGGGCCTCAGGCGGTTGCCGCGCTCATCGGCAGGCGCAGCTCGACGCAGGTGCCGGAGGCGGTCGATTTCAGTTCGAGCGCGCCGCCGAGCCGCTGGGCGCGCGAGCGCATGTTGCCCATGCCGTGGCCCTGGCGCGGCGGGTCGGGCCCCAGGCCGCGGCCGTCGTCTTCGATGTCCATTTCGAGCATGCCCTCGCGCTGGCACAGGCGCACCTGCACCTGCGTGGCCTGCGCGTGCTTGAGCACGTTGGTCAGCGCCTCCTGCGCGACGCGCAGCAGCTGGAGCGCGGCATGCGGCGACAGCGTCAGCGCATCGTCGGGCAGGTCGATGTCCCAGCGCGGTCGCACGCCGGCCGCGACCAGTTGCGCTTCCCAGCGAAACATGAAGTTGCCGAGCGCGGCGCTGAGGTCGTGCTCGTCGGAGGCCAGCGCGTCGAGCGCGAGCCGCATGTCGGCAATGCAGGAACGCAGCGCCGAGGCGATCTGGTCGTCGTTCATGTCGCCGCGCTCCACGCGCGACAGCGAGGTGAAGAGCTGCGAGCCCAGGCCGTCGTGCAGCTCGCGCATGATCAACTGGCGCTCTTCGGATGCGGCGTGCTCGCGCTCCAGCGCCGCCAGGCGCGCGTAGTTGGCGGCCAGCTCGCGTTCGCGGTCGGCGACGCGCGTCTCCAGCGTCCGGTTCAGGTCCTCGAGCGAGCTCAGCGTGCGCAGGAAGCGCGCGGTCAGAAGGGCCGCCATCGCGAGCAGCAGCATGTTCGAGCCGAAGTGCAGCAGGTGGATGCGATGCCCGACCCATTCCGGCAGGAAGCGCCCGAGCAGGCGCGGGTCCCAGGTGATGAGGTAGTCGTGCACGCCCACCAGCACCGCAAAGGCCATGACCGCGGACAGCGCGGCCGAGGTCAGGGTGCCGCGCCGGCGCGCATAGCCGATCGAGGTCGCGATGATCAGCAGGCCGACCACCATCATGCCGCCCAGCCAGTAGCGCGCCACGAACGGCTCAGCCGCGAAGCCGCCGATCGCGAAGCTGAGCGGGCCCAGCAGCCAGTAGACCAGCAGGCCGCGCTCCAGCCCGGGCCGATGGACGCCGGTGTAGCGCAGCGTGAACACCGCCATCACGACCACGAAGCCGCCCGTGGCGCTCTGGTAGATCACACGCCACCACTCCCACTGGGCCATGGGCATGGCATCGATCAGGAAGGTCATGGTGCGGGTGGCCCACAGCGCGGCCGCCAGGCCGAACAGGCCGTAGAGCACTTCGTTGCGGCGGCGCCACCAGATGAACACCACGAAGCCGGCCACCAGCACGGAGACGAGCACCGTGAGCTCGGGCACGGTGCGGGTCCAGAACAGGCGCCGGTCGTGCAGCGGCTGAGTCTCGGCCTGCGGCCCGATGCCGACGCGCGGGAAGCGCAGCGGGTAGCCTTTGGGGGCCGCGACGCGGATCGCCAGCTCGTTGCGGCCGGGCCTCAGCAGCGGCGCCGGAAACACCGCCGTCAGCGGCCGGTAGGTGCGCGCGTAGACGCGGTCGGTGTTCTCTTGCACGCTGGCGACCAGCGTGCCGTTGAGCCACAGGTCGCCGCCGTCGTAGAAGTAGGGCACGTAGGCGGCCCACTGCGCCTGCCGGGCCGGATCGTCCGGGTAGTCGAAGCCGATGCGGTACCAGGCCGGCATCTTGTCGCGGCCCGGACGCGAATAGCCCGCGTCGTCGGGCAGCGACACCGGCGCCCACGCCGCTGCGGGCGGCGGCGGGGTTCTGGGGATCTCCGGCGCCGCCAGCACCGAAGCCTGCCGCGGCTCCTGCAGCGCTGCCTGCGCGGAGCCGCCCACGAGGCAGGCCGGCAGCAGCGCCACGCGCACGAGCCGACGCAGCAGCAGCCACCATGCCAGCATGCCGGCACGGCGGCTGCCTCGCATCACAGCAACCCCATCTGGCTCGCTTCGTAGACCGCTTCGCCGCGCGAATGCACGGCCAGCTTGCGGTAGATCTTCTTCACGTGCGCCACCACGGTGTGCGGCGAGATGCCGATCAGCTCGCCGATGGTGTCGAAGCTCAGGCCCTTGGCCGTGAGCCGCAGGATCTCGGTCTCGCGCTCGGTCAGCGGTGAGGAGGTTTCGGGCTGCGCCGGCGCAGCCGGCACGGGGCTGACGCGAAAGCGCGCCAGCACGCGCCGCGCGATGCTGGGGCTGATGGGCGAGCCGCCGGCGTGCAGTTCGTGGATGCTCGCGGCGATGCGCTGGGCGCCCGCATCCTTGAGCAGGTAGCCGGTGGCGCCGGCCTCGATGGATGCCAGCACGTGCTGGTCGTCGCCGAACATGGTGACCACCAGCACATCGCACTGCGGATGGCGGCGGGCCGCATGGCGGATCACCTCGACGCCGTCGATGTCGGGCAAGCCGAGATCGACCAGCATCACGTCGGGCGCCTGCGCGTCCAGCATGGCGATCCCTGCGCGCCCGGTGGAGACCACCGCCACCAGGCTCAGGCCCGCGTCCGCGAGCACCGCGTCCGAGAAACGGCGCATGAACTCGGGTTCGTCTTCGACAATCAGCACGCTGGTGGTCATGGAAGCCCTTCGGCGATGCGACCGTGGCATTTTCGCACCGGGGTCGTGGACGGCTATAGCGCAAAGGCGCTATGGGGTGCATGGGATACTGCCCTCCGATCCCCGCCATGAACGACCTTTCCCTTTTCCTGCCCTGCGCCGCCGGCGTCGAAGAATTCCTTGCGCAAGAGGTGCACGCGCTGACCGGCCGCGTCGGCCAGGACCTCCTGACCCTGCGCGGCGGCGTGCGCGTGCGCGCCGACTGGCGCGAGGCGATGAAGCTCAACCTGCACAGCCGCCTCGCGCAGCGCGTGCTGATCGAGCTGGCCCACGCGCCCTACCGCAACGAGAACGACCTCTACGCGATCGCAAGCGGCGTGGCCTGGGAGATCTGGTTCACGCCGAAGCAGACCTTCAAGATCGAGACCACGGCGCAGCACAGTCCGCTCACCAGCCTCAACTTCGCCACGCTGCGCATCAAGGACGCGATCGCCGATCGCTTCCGCGCCAAGGCGAACGGCGTTCGGCCCAGCATCGAGACCCAGTGGCCCGACGTGCGCGTGTTCGCGCACCTGGCCACCGACCAGTGCACGCTCTACATCGACACCTCCGGCGAAGCGCTCTTCAAGCGCGGCTGGCGGCAGGACAAGGGCGACGCGCCGCTGAAGGAAACCCTGGCCGCAGCCATGCTCGCCGCCAGCGGCTGGTGGAACCCCGAGACCGGCGAGGTCTCGGCCGAGCCGCTCTACGACCCTTGCTGCGGCAGCGGCACGATCGCGATCGAGGCGGCGCAGATCGCGCTCGGCATCCCGGCGGGCTCATTGCGGCGCTTCGGCTTCGAGAAGCTGCTGCCCTTCCAGCCCCATGTGTGGTCGGCGCTCAAGGCCGAGGCGCAGCCCGCCGCGCGAAACGAGGCGCCGGCCGCGATCTTCGGTTCGGACGTGTCGCACCGCATGGTCGACTTCGCCGAACGCAATGCCGAGCGCGCCGGCGTGGCCGCCGCTGTGCAGTTCCGCGGCGGCGACGCGCTGCAGCGCATGCCGCCGGCCGAAGCGGGCGCGATCGTGCTGAATCCGCCGTACGGCGAGCGCATCGAGGTGGGCGGCGTCGCGCGGGCCCAGGGTGGCGGCCGCGAAGAAGCGCAGACCGAGGACGGCGGCGAGTTCTTCGTGCAGCTCGCCAGCCACTGGAAAAAGAACTACGCCGGCTGGACCGCCTGGGTGCTCACGCCCGACATGCAGTTGCCCAAGCGCATGCGCCTGAAGGAATCACGCAGGGTGCCGATGTGGAACGGGCCGATCGAATGCCGGCTGTTCCGCTTCGACATGGTGGCGGGGTCGGCGCGCCAGCGGGGCTGACGCGCCCCGCGCGCTCAGGAGCGCGCGACGGAAATCAGACCGTCGATCGCGTGCACCACGCCCTTTCGGGCATCGTGCGTCACGGACTCTTCGGTGAGCAGCTTGCGCACCAGGCCGAGCGTGTTGAGGAGTTCGGCCTCCATGTCGGTCAGCAAGGGAATCACCTCGAACTTGGGATAGGTGCCTCGCGCGCCCATCGGCCGCCCGGGCCCCGACAGGTCGACGTTGTAGCCCTCGCAAATGGCTTCGATCTGGGTTTTCATGCGCCACCTCAACTCAGCTGCATCAATTGGGAAAGCCTCCTGCCGACTTCCTCGATCCGCGTGCGCTTGACCTGCGAACGCTTGACCGCCAGCATCTCCAGCGTCTGCGCGACCGATTCGGCGCCCTTGTCGCCTTCCGCGGAGCGCTGGCGCCAGGCTTCGGCGAGGATGAACAGCTCCTCGCGGGTCAGGCGTCGTGGTGGCGGTTTGGCCTCCGTTTGAGGCGCAACGCGCACTTTCTCGGCAGGGGGCAGCGTCGCCCGCAACAGGCCCAGCAGTCCCTTGGAGGACCACCGCAGTTCGGAAGAGGACTGAATTTCCATGTAATACATTGTGCCTAGTTTCAGTCAACGTAACAAGATAATTCACTGATACTTTCGACCTATGTCCAAATCCGAGCCTGCGCTCGTGCTTTACTACCACCCCTTCGCTTCCTACTGCCAGAAGGTGCTCGCCGCGCTCTACGAATCCGGCACGCCCTTTCACCCGCATCTGGTCGACCTGGGTGATGAGGCGGCCCGGAACGCCTTCTATGCCATCTGGCCGATCGGCAAGTTTCCGGTGCTGCGCGACCCCCCCAGGGGCGTGACGATCCCCGAGTCGACGACCATCATCGAATACCTGGACCTTCATCATCCCGGCGCGGCCCGGCTGCTGCCTGCGGACGCCGAGGACGCCTGGCGGGTTCGCGCGCGCGACCGCTTCTTCGACAGCTACATCCACGAGCCCATGCAGAAGATCGTCGGCGACCGGCTCCGGCCGCCCGGAAGCAAGGACGCGGCAGGTGTGGATACCGCCCGGAAGACACTGGCGACCGCCTACGGCTTGCTGGAGCAGGAACTGGCGACGGCAGCCTGGGCCCGCAAGGACGGGTTCGATCTGGCGGATTGCGCGGCAGCGCCTGCGCTTTTCTACGCCGACTGGGTGCAGCCGTTCCGGGGCGCGCATCCGCACCTGGCCGCCTATTTCGAGCGACTGCTGGCGCGCCCGTCGTTCGCGCGGGTCGTCGAGGAGGCGAAGCCTTACCGCGGGCTGTTCCCGAAGGGCTGACCGGCGTGGCTGGCCAGCCTCGCGGGCGACCTCCGCTAGGGCTGCCTGACAGGCGCGATCGCCGCGCGGCCTTCCGGGCCTTCCGGATCGCTGCCGCCCGCATCGCGCGTGGCGTGCCACCAGCGCAGCATCCGCTCGAAGTCGCCGCCGAAGACGCGATCGCGCAAGGCATCGGCCACCAGCGAGCAGTGCGAGGCCGTGCTGCCGTCCATCACCTGCCTCGACGACACTTCGGCGCATCGCAGGTAGACATGTTCGAGCTGCCGTGCCGAAGCGGCGGCCACGGCATCGCGCACGTCGGCGCGTACGTGGGCATGAAATGCGAAGGCCAGCGGCAGTGCCAGCATGAGGGCCTGGGTGGGCGAGATCTTCATGGAGCGCTCCTTCTGCGCGGACATTCCGCGAGAAGCATCGTCCGGCCGATGGCGGGGCGCCTCAACCCCACGAATGCGTATCCCGATCCCGCGTTTCGGTCAACTCTGGATGTAGGTGCGCAGCTGCTCGATGGTCTGCTCGTGATCGGCAATGATGTCGTCCATCAGGTCGCGGATCGAGATCATGCCGACCACCTTCTCGCCCTCGACCACCGGCAGGTGGCGAATGCGCCGCTGGCTCATCAGCGTCATGCATTCGCGCGTGCGCGTGGCGGGCGTCACGGTCAGCACGTCGGGCGTCATCAGGTCGGCGACCCGCACTTCCTTGGAGTTGCGGCCCTGCAATGCGACCTTGCGCGTGTAGTCGCGTTCGGAGATCACACCGACGAGCTTGTCCCCCGTCATCACCATGAGCGCGCCGACCTCGTGGCGGGCCAGCGTCTGCAGCGCGTCGAACATGGTGGCCTCGGGTTCGATGCGCCAGACAGCCGAGTCGCGATGCTTGAGCAGTTCGGAGACAGGTTTCATGACAGCCCTCCATTGGATGTTTCGCTGCGGTCCATGCAAGGGCCGCGCCAGCGCAAATCATAGGCGGCACGCGCGACAACCCCAAGGCTAAGTCGAAGGTCTACGCATTCGAAACGCGGTCTACGCATTTCGGAAGATGGACAGCACCATCCGCGCGCAGCAACATGCGACGCGCGGCAAGCACTGCCGCCCGAGGAGCTGCGATGCACATCCTGATGAGCAAGGGGAGCGTGGGCGAAGACGTCGATCGCTTGCGCAAGGCCATCGCGAAGGCACTGGGCGGCGATGCCGCCATGTTCCCGTCGCTCACGAAACCGGGCACGCCGATCGACGACGATTTCGATGCCGCGATCCGCCGCTGGCAGGCCGGCGTCGGCCTGATCGGCGACGGCGTGGTCGGGCCGCGCTGCCAGTTGCTGCTCGACCTCATCGCGCTGGACGCGAGCAAGTTCGAGCTGGTCCTGAACGTCGGCAGCGTCAGCCGGTTGTTTCCGGCGACCAAGGCGGCCAACATCGCGCGCTACCTGCCCTACATCGAGGCCGCGCTCGGCGTCGCCGAGCTGACGGACCGCCCGATGATCCTGGGCGCGCTCGGCACCATCCGCTCCGAGACCGAAGGCTTCGTGCCGATCGCGGAGGCGCCCTCCAAGTTCAACACGCCGCCCGGCGGTGCGCCTTTCAGCAAGTACGACACGCGCGCCGACCTGGGCAACAGCCAGCCCGGCGACGGCGAACGCTATCGCGGCCGCGGCTTCGTGCAGCTCACCGGCAAGGACAACTACACCAAGTACGGCAAGCGCATCGGCGTGCCGCTCGATGCGAGTCCCGAGCGGGCCAATGCACCCGAGGTCGCCGCCGTGCTGCTCGCGCTCTTCCTGGCCGACCGGGCGACCAAGTTCCGCAGTGCGGTCAGGAACGACGGCATCGACGGCAAGGACGGCCTCGCGGAAGCGCGCAAGCTGGTGAACGGCGGCGCGCACGGGCTCGACCGCTTCAGGGACGTGTTCGAGCGCGCGAAGGCCGTATGGCCGGTCGTGCGCGTGGGCGCCGGCGGCGCGCGGGGCGCCGCCGCTGCGGCGGGCGGGCCGCAGGAGCCTTCGCGCCGCTCCACCGACTCGCTCACGCGCAAGGACGCGGCGGATCTGCGCGACCGCCTCTACCAGCCGCCCGCGATCAGCCTGCCGGACGAGTTCCCGCCCGTGCAGGAGATGCGCGAGTACCTGCCGGCCTACACCAAGGCCGGCCTGATCCTGGACCAGGGCAAGGAGGGCGCGTGCACCGGCTTCGGCCTGACCTGCGTCATCAACTACCTGCGCTGGGTCAAGGGCGGCCTGCCGGCGAAGATGGAGTCGGTGAGCCCGCGCATGCTCTACACGCTGGCGCGCCGGCACGACGAGTACGACGGCGAGAACTACGAAGGCTCGAGCTGCCGCGGCGCGCTCAAGGGCTGGTTCAACCATGGCGTCTGCCTCGAAGCGGACTGGCCCTACCTGCCCGAGAAATCGAATCCCGCGAAATATGGCTTCGCGACCCGGGCCGCGTCCAACACGCTCGGCATCTACTACCGCATCGACACCAGCTCGATCACCGACATCCAGGCGGCGATCGCACAGCACCGCGCGGTCTTCGTCTCCGCCTTCACGCACGAGGGCTGGGATGCGGTGCCGATGTCGAAGGCGCCCAAGGTCCATGCCGACCTTCCGGTCATCACCTTCGACGGCCGGCGCTCGCAGACCGGCGGCCATGCCTTCGCGCTGATCGGCTTCAACGCGCAGGGCTTCATCCTGCAGAACTCGTGGGGCAACGGCTGGGGCGCCGGCGGCTTCGCGGTGCTGAGCTATCTCGACTGGCTGGCCAATGCGAT
>Ga0307515_10003915_pt1 | contig 31067 bp, 28 predicted proteins | sample 17_EM_MG_FD_194513 | JGI IMG/M metagenome (GOLD analysis project Ga0307515, IMG submission 194513) | Populus trichocarpa ectomycorrhiza microbial communities from riparian zone in the Pacific Northwest, United States - 17_EM | ecosystem: Host-associated > Plants > Roots > Unclassified | place...
TTTGGCAGAGCTAAAAGCATCGCAAAGCGAACAATGACGTATTCTCTATCCTATGACATCAGTTGCGTCTGCATTTTCCACCGCTAGGCGTTTGTAGCCGTGTTGGATGGTTGCACAGTTGGGACATCTTGAGAACTACTCCGTTTGCTCCGAGATGCACGACGTCTGAGCGGCAAAAGTGGTATGAGAAGCCAAAGCAACGCCCTGCTTTGCAAACTGTCCTCACCGCGAGTACTAAATCTCGTCTCGAGGTTTGTTGTTCATGAGGTTCGTGGTGGTGGGGCAAGATGAAGGCTGCGCCGTTTTGTGTTCCTTAACCAACAAAACTCACAAGTTGAACCTTGAACCAAGAAATCACCAGAACTGGAGTATATATATCCCTTCTTCCCGCCGATATCTCCTTTCTATTTTCCTCCCGTATAATACACACCGACAGTATCCTGATCTCGACATCACGTGACGTGCACAAAACAACGCCTCTCGTTCCAAAACACACCCGATAACCTACACAACTGTGTACGTTCACTCTGGGCTTCCTTTCGCTACATTCAACTGCATCATAATGCTAACGCCTCTTATGTATATTCATTTTCAACACGCAGCGATGGCACCAAAGGGCAGCCGCAAAGGAAAGGGGAAGGCAACTGCTATGGCAAAAATGCCGACGTCGGTTATAAATCGACGCCTGTCATTGGATCAGGACCGTATACAGGGATTCATCTCGGACCACATCTGTGGACTAATACGGATATACAATGTTTGCGGCGTCAAAGATGAGAGAGCCTGGGACCTCTTTTATGATATAATCTTTCTTGATCCAGTCACGACTCACCACTGTTCACAATTCCAGCTGATGTGGCCGCACCGCAGGAGCAGGAGTTCACCTTTTCGGGAGTGGTGGGTAGCCTTCCGCTCATATATGGGGCAAATGTTTGACAAAACCCGTGACCAAATGAACATTTGGAGGTGGGACAACCCCCGTGCATTCGGGGATCAAGTCGATCGCTCCAATCCGCAGACAACCAGCTCGGGAAATGTTAAACGCACCGGTGAGCGTTTCTCTTGGTATGGTAGCAATGATCTCAGGGCAAAGATTGATCCGCCAAGCTGCCGGCAGTACAAGCCAGGCGACTTCCTGGCCGTTAGACCACTGAATTGGGATGAGATAATCGACGAGGATGATGATGATGAGAACTGGGCTGATCCCGGAGTGCCGAGCGGTGGACGGAGCCGTCCTGGCGATGACAATGTTAATGACGACGGCGAGGGTGAGGAGGACACGCAGGGCGGTGAGAAAGGGACCGGGAAAGGGAAGGGAACAACGGATCGGAAGTGGTAAGGGAAGTGGCAGGGGAAGGGAAACGGTAAAGGGAAAGGAATTGTTAAACTGTATGAGGCAGATTTGGACACAGAGGGCTAACTAGAGCAGGTATGTTTAGAGCTGGAAGCATCGCCCGCCGTGTCAATTTCCTCAGATGATGATATCGACTTTACCGAGTCGGACGGCGAATATGACTCAGAACTTGATCCTGATGTGGATATGGCCATGGAGGATGATGTGGACGCACCCGACGGTGTTGATTTAGACGGCGATGTGGATATTGAAAGGGACGGTGATGAGGAAGGGGAGGAAGATGAAAAGAAGAAAGATAAGGAGGAGGAGGTGGTGGATGAGGATGAGGAAGAGGATAAGGATGAGGATGATGGCAAAGAACCTCGGACGATTGGCCAGGGAGAGATGGTAAATACATCGGCTGACGATGTACATACCATGGTAGACGATCAGCCAATCGTGCTACCTGAGCAATGCCAGGAGATGTGTGAGCATACCCGACGGCCACAACCTGCGGCACCTGCGCCATGGCCACAAACCCCGGACCCTCGCCCACGACCATGAACTCCGGAGACTCATCCCCTCAGTGGGCTGGAGCATTTGGGGATTGTGACGCCGCGAACACCTCGCCCAGCGGTGTCAACTCAGTGAGAAGCTGAGGCAGCTGGAAACACCTCGGATGTGGATGTGGATCAGCAGCTGCTGATTGAATCTGCAGGTGGCGACAGTCTCCCCGATGTCCCTCTCCCCAATGTCCCTCTCCCTGAGGCACGCCCGGATGGCTCGGTAGGCGAGGAGTGAACCAGTCCTCACGTCGTGGAGGAGGCGATGGTTGTTGCATTCGGGTTAGGGTCGGGTTCTTGTCTTGTTCGTTTCCTTTGTTCTAATCAATTTATCTCAGGCATTGATTATTACATGCATCACAAGGTTTTTGGATTGCTCAAGGTTTATTTTAATTATAGTATTTTATTGGTTTTATTTTATTCATAGTATTATGGGACATCGCGCATGCAGTGTTATTGCAACTCCTGGCATGTAAGGAACCTCCTTGTGATGGTGTTGAGGCTTAATAAATCTCTCAAGTATCGTGAGCTTATACCCACACCAGACTGCTCAGGCCCAGCACCAACTTTCGTCCCTTTTTACAGTGAATACTCCACTCCTCGCGTGTCTTCGACAATGCCAGGGAAGACCCCTTTTAGTTGCCCCAAATTTTCATGCCGAAAGAAGTTCACCTCAGACAGCTGGCGACTTAAACATATCAAATTACACCATCCTGAACTCCTTCAGAAGAATCTGACTGTTCGCAGCGCGCCCCGGCGCGTTGAACCTGCTCAGTGTCGTGAATTCAACGCTCACAAAGATTCAGTCGAAGACTTGGACGCGTTTCCCTACCTCGAACACGTTGAAAACATCGCAGACACGGAGTCTCAACCACCGCCACCTCTGCCGCAGACAGAAATATACCCCAGCGCCGGCGCTCCCCTGATCGATTACATTGCTGAGCCATGGGAACGCGACGCTCAGGGCTGCCTTGAGACGAACCTACAAAACAATCCCTACTATCCGTTTGCGACGTGTGAAGAGTACAAATATATCTAGTGTGGGATCAAGAAGAAGGGCATGAAGACGTACTATGACAATGTGCTGAAGGAAGAAAACACCGCTCTGCGTTTCCCAAGCTTCAAAAACGGGGATTGCGTCCAGAAGCTGGTGGCTAGCATGCCAGATGATCAGGCTCTCAGGGAGTGGAAACTACACACTCTCGAGAATATGAGATGGAATGACAATCACCAACGCCCTATCAAATACTGGAGTCGAGACATCATCAAAAGCATGAGATGGTTGATGCGGCGGCCAGCCTACACCAAGCATCTTATTTTTGCCCCTCAGTGGTGCTTGAACAGCGATATGCCCCCGAAACGCCACTATACCGAAATGCACACTGCAGACTGGTGGTGAGAGACACAGGTAAGGAGAGATACTCGAGGATAATAATGTGCTAATCAATGTTTAGTCAACCCTCAGAGTGGGGGATACACTGGTTCCCTTGATCTTCATGTCCGACGGAACGCATCTCTCGAATTTTGCTGGCGACAAGAAACAGTGGCCTTTATATATGACAATTGGCAATCTATCTTCGAAGATCCGCCAGACACCCTCAATGCAGCGCGTCGTAATGGTCGCTCTCCTACCGATTCCAATTAAGAACTGCAATATTCCTCACAAGTGGCTGGATGAGCAGCGGCAAACAAACTGAGAGGTGCTGAACGAAGTCCTCCAGCGGCTACTCCAGCCACTCAGCTTTAAACAAAATCCCAGCGCTGTGAGCCGGTATTACAACGTTCTCAGTGCAGATGGCAACTTCAGGCGTTACAAACCGGCTTTAGCAGCATGGCTTGCAGATTGTCCAGAGTATAGCGACCTACATCATCTCGAGCGGCATGTCTGTTTTTGGTGCGAGTGTCCAAAGAACGAACTTGGAGATTATGTGCATCCTGACAAAGAACACCCCTGGCGGGATCACAACCTATATAGAATGTTCAGTGATGCCAACACCAAGGCAGCGGATGCCGAACTCTCGTTGCGCCACGTTGACCGAGGATTCAACGTGTTTCGACATATTCCCTGTATTGTGAGCGATCTCCCAAAGCCCAACCTCCTCCATACAATGCAGATCGGCATGCTTGACGACCTCTAGAAGTGGATTATACACTTCATGAAGATGCACGAACAGCTCGACAAGTACAATGCAATCTGGTTATCTGTGCCTGCTTACCACGACCTCACACCAAAAAATAAGTCATATGAGGATGTTTCTCAATGGAATGGGAAGGAGATGAAGGAAATGAGCCAGTACCTGCTTGGAGTTGTAATCCAGTCTCTACGAGGTGGAAACCCCGCTCAGCGTCCCATATTCAATCGCGCAATTGAGTGCACACGGGCATTGTTAGAATTCTATATGTATGCTCGATATAAATCTCACGATGATCCAACATTGAGCTACATGGAGGACGCCTGGCATCGTTTTCACACCTTCAGAGATGTGTTCTTACTTGGGCGAGCCGGCAATAAGGCGAAGGCCAAAGCCAATGCCCTGAGAACGGAACTCATGAAGAAGCAAAAGGTAGACGAGGAAACGAATCCTGAAACTTGGACGCCGTCCAAGAAGCGGCGCAAAATGAATACCTGGCAGGATTATATCAGCCACGAGATAGATATTTCCAAGGAGTTAGATGCCGACTTCAACTTTCCGAAGATCCACTTGATGTCTCAGTGGGCCAAACAGGTTTGTCGATACGGAGCCTTTCAACAGTATTCTGCCAAGAGACATGAACAAGCACATACAACGAACCTCAAGGACAGTTGGAACGCCTCCAATCACAATCTCAACTACCTGCCACAAGTAATCACCTTTCAGCTTCACATCCTCTGCTTCGAAATCAGAGAGCTCAATCTCCAAGCCCTCGCTCAGCGTTGGGAGAACAGCGCTGCCGCCTGCAATGTCCTCCCTTCAGGTGCTGATCTGGCTGCCTCCCAGAGCCCCCAGTCATATGCGAAGCCCGAATTCATGGGACCCCAAAACCGCCATGATGGAAAGCATCCTGACCCTATGATCAAAGACTTCAGAGCATTACTCGACAATACGCAAGACGCAACACACCGTGCGGCAAAATACAGCGGCACACGGGAGTTTCTCCAGCATAAGAGTCATAACAAGACGTATATATCGGATGAACAACTGCATGCAATGGAGCTCTGTATTTACCATGGTATTAATGTTCGAGTTGAGGGTTTAGAAGGTGAACGCATATCTCAGATGTGTCGATGCACAGGAAGCCAGAGCTGGCGCGGAGGGGATCGACGGAATGACTGGGTGTGGGTAAAGCAACGCCCGGGGAGGTGTTATGGTGCACTGAATGGGCGTCTCCCCTGGCAACTGCAACAACTATTCAAAATCAAAATCCAAAACGAGGATGGAGCTTTCGTTGAGTACTGGTTAGGCATGGCGCTCACCACAATACCGGAAAACTCGGGTAACTTGGATCCCGTCTCGAAATTTGTACATGTGAGAAAAGCACTGGCAGCCGTTGCTTTGCAAGTTTTTAGCGTGGGAAACATCGTCGGCTGCGCGCATGTAATTCCAGAGATAGCTACTAGTACTAAGACAGGAGACGTACGGAACGAGCGATGGATTGTCAATAGCCACATAGATCTGGCGACTTGGAATGATGTGTATAATTAGTAAAGAGAGAATTGCATTTTGCGCGCAGGTAGAAGGAACGCGAGGAGAGGTTTTCGCAGTGTCACCCATCACCTTGCAATCCCATATAATTAGTAAAGAGAGAATTGCATTTTGCGCACAGGTACAAGGAACGCGAGGAGAGATTTTCGCAGCATCACCCATCGCATTGCAATCCCGATGCAAGCGTGTACCCAATGAACCCATTCCGACGTATGGTCACAGTTGGCCACAACGCCAGAGCATTCGTTTAAAATAGGAGACCGACAGAGCTAGAAGAAACGGTGAAACAGCGATCGGAGGGCGATATGCAACGTGACGCGTGGTATTGAAGCCGGGCGCGGAGTAATCCGCCACCGGGGTGTCTCTGACAGCTCTGACGGAGCGCGTCCACTCTGACGGAGCCATTCCGCCCGGACGGAAATATTTTTTGCTGATGAATGTAATTCCATAGAGTCATCTGCAATCGTTGCATCAAAGTTTCCAGAGGGGAAACTGGTGAATTCGTTGCAAGATTCCATGAGAAACTTAGAGGCCATAAGAAATGAAAACAGTAGAGACACAAATACTGGTAAACTAATGGTTCTCAAGGTGTTGGAATTGCCAAAGAGTCTATCTCCGCAGAGAAAGACTCTTATATACTCAGAACTATACTTACTGCATACTATGTGGTGACGTAACTTATAATTACGTACTGCACCACCATTACGGGGATGAAGAGTAGCGGGGAGGGAGCTCTGCCATCTAGCCGGCTCGCCCAGAGGCGGAGGGTGTATTAGGTCCTGTCATACTCTAGTAAGAGTGAATACAGTATGAATAAACTACAACAACAACTGCACCACTGAATCTTACCATGACATCATACACCACCTCCTCTCACCTCGTGCCATACAATGTAAAAGGTCATCACGCATGACAATGACACTGTCATCTTGGTCATGATTGATGACGATGACACTGTTATCTTGGTCATGATTCATGACGATGAGACTGTTATCTTGGTCATGATTGATGACAATGACTCTGTCATCTTGGTCATGATTGATGACAATGACTGACATACATGACGACAACACTGTCATCTTGGTCATGATCGATGACAATGACTGTCATGATCGATGACAATGACGTTGGATACCACTTAAAATCGCTCTTGTACCCATTCCACCCAAAATAGCTTCGTTAGACACCAATTCTGCCAGAAAGCCCATATGGCCCGCGGGCTATTAATTTAAAAGCCCGGCCCGTTTAGAACACTGAGTGGGGCTCTCTCAAATGCGGCTCTCTCAAGCAGGCTATCAAGCAGGCTATCAAGCAGGCTATCAAGCAGGCTATCAAGCAGGCTATCAAGCAGGCTCTCGAGCAGGCTCTCAATTGCCAGCGGGCTCTCATGCGGACTCGCAGCGATTGTGTGTACAGTACCGGTATAACAGCGAAGACTGCAGGCAGTAAAGACAGGTATAGGTCCATCTCTGGCTGGCAGCCGTATATAGTTCCATTGGCCCACGCGCACATCTCTATGAATCGACTATAGATGACTATAGGCTGCGCGTTGCGCAGGGGTCCACGGGCAGCTTGCTATGAGCTGCGTGTGTGCGCGTAGCACAGCCTATAGTCAATTTGCACTTTTGCCGATGTTGATGATTGGGTTGGAACCTTGCTATGGATGGACAGTTCTCCTGATATCATGATATCTACAATCCACCTCTAAGTGGTAAGAATTCACTGGTGCTGAGAATGAGAAAGCATCCAGGCAATAAAAGTACCAACATAAGTGGAGCAAATTTGACATTTCTTCCTGGAGAACAACAGAAAGAGCTTGATATACCAGCCATTATTTATGCCTATAACCAAAACAGTGTGGGAGTGGAGGTGGCTGACCAGTATCGAATCTATTTTGATACTCAGCTCAAATCGAAGCAATTGGTATCTACTTTTTTGCTGGTTTCTGGAGACAGCCCTCATCAATAGCCTTATACTCTATTGAGATCTTCCAGCAAACAAGGTGAACACTGTAGAGCACTTTGACTTTCATCTCTCCATTGTGCATGACCTTCTGCAGGCTGAAAGTCCATCAACAATGAAAACTCGCGCGTGCCGACTTCACAAACAATCACTCGGCCGGCTCTGGCCACGCATTGCATATACAGGTCTTAGCCGGAGATGATGGTGTCTTGTATGGCCGGAGATGATGATGTCTTGTATGGCCGGAGATGATGATGTCTTGTATGGCCGGAGACGATGATGTCTTGTATGGCCGGAGACGGTGATGTCTTGTATGGCCGGAGACGGTAATGTCTTGTATGGCCGGAGACTGTGATCTCTCGTATGGCCGGAGACGGTGATGTCTCGTATGGCCGGAGATGACTGTTGACTCTGATATGGGCTGATGGCATTCAGCCGTACTTGCGCTTTCATATATATTGGCCTTGTGGCCCTCTTAGATAGGATACAATCAAGCTTCTGTAAGTATCACTATTTCAACAACACAATCTTCCTTGCCCCCACTGCCTACCAGGCTGGTTACCAAGCACACCTTCCTCTCTGCTGAAAGGTGCCAGGAATGCATTGCCCACTTTGGATGGAGAGTAGAGTATATTGTATCCTTTGCAGGTGGAAAAGAAGTCAGGGTGGTAGTGGAGAAGGCATGAAAGCCACCATAAAGTGTGAGGACTGTATTGAGGCTTTGTGCTTCACACCCAAACAAAATTGTTTTTATGAATTTCACCATATGTTGAGTATTTTTATTTATTCTGGGGGCATTTGGCTGGATTGTGGTTGTGTGATGTGTATTTTAAAAGGGGGCCGTCTATGGGCCCGAACCCGGCTACCGGCAAAGGGATAGAAGCTGTGCTCCTGTGAGTTGGATTTAAACTCTGCTAAGTACTGACGGTAGTATAATTCTCAAGCAGAGCAAAATCACAAACTCATGAAAATTGGGTCACAAATGCCATGTTTCTTCGTTTCTAAACAAGTACTCCTCCTCCACGCAAGCTCTAGTATAGCCTGGGTGCTGACAAGGTAACCTGCCTGAATATCCAAACTACTGTACAAACTGACGCGTCGACGAAACTAAACTACAAATACCACGATAACTAAACCACAACTAAACCACCAAACCCAGATGACATACCTCATACAAATGTAGCGAAAATGCCACACCGCTTATAGTATATTCCAAACTACTGCGGAATGTACTGTCCCGGCAATTGCGGATGAAACATCAGCTGTCAGTAGTGTTCCTAAGCGGCCAGGCCGGGCCGCCCTTAGCGGCGGCTTTTAAATGAGGGCCGGGCCTGCAGGCTTTTTCTTGGCGGCCGGGCGGCCGGCCTGCTTGCCAACGTATAAGTTCAATCGAACAAGCATAAACATATTTTGTTTAGATGACGCCCATTGCTGCTGCCTAAAGTCTTAAACTCAGAAAGCCACCAAAGTAAACTCAGCCATCGTCCATCATAAATTCATAACCAGGCCGGGCCGCTTAGGAACACTGGCTGTCAGACGGGGTGTTTGTATCTCATTATCTAATACAACGGTCAGCGTCAGAATGGTTTTGTTTCTACAACGCGATCTGTCATATGGGCCTGTATCTAGAGAAATCAGGTCAGATTGTCGAGGTAACTTATGTACAAAGTGCTTCCCAGTCCGTAAGCCCGTATCCATGTGCCTTACAGCAATTGCAGACCAGCCTTACGCAGGCCGCCCTACCAAGGCTGGTTATCTAAGTGTCTATCTCTCAGACGGCACTGTATCTAAACAATTATCAGTCAGACAAGGAGCGTATCTCAAAAATTACCGATCAGCAAAAAATAGTGTTTCATCCGCAATTACCGGGACAGTACTCTAAAGGTATTAAAAACAAAAATATTCTGAATCTTTCGCGCACCTGTTATGCATTGCTACAATTATGCGAGCGACAGAAGTTATAGTTTCACGAGGCGTGCAGTTACAACAGATTGGCGATGGATAGAGTACGTAGGTGGAGTGGCGTCTAGGGTCATTATCCGCAGCGATAGTGTTGGCAGCGGGGCTAGCGGCGGGGATGGCTGAGCTTGGTGTGTTATTGATTACAACTGTTGGAATACTAAATGTTTAAACATACAGTCTTAATGCATCGGATTTACTCTTTACTGCATACAAGCAATATTCGATTGATGATATGTTTAATAGTTGACGTTAGTTGATCTCATCAATACATCGATCAGCACTAATAATTTTATGGCTGCATCTTAAAGCACGCTCGTGAGGGTAGCGGGTGGGCGCTTCGCCACCTAACCGGCTCGCCCGGAGGCGGAGGGGATAAGTGTCCTGTCATACTCTAGCTAGAGTAAATACAGTATGAATAAACAACAACAAAGCACGCTCGTACCAAGCGCCTATGACCCCTGTTTGGTGACACTCGCGCTTGTTGTGAGGCTGGCTTAGCTTTTTGGGCATCAGTATACATATAGATGTGAGTCTAGGGATCAAGGCCTCCCATGAAGCTCGGTATTACTTTCACAGATTGTTTTCTACTGCTACTAGACAAAATGATATAAACTAAATAAACTTATTACATAGTTCATACAGCGCCAGAAATATACCTCTTTGAGTTCTATTCCACAGGCCACAGCATAAAGGTCTTTCACTCCATCATTCCTTACTAAAGTTCTTCACAATAGGTCGTACGCGTGGCCACAGTAACTATCCCACCGAAAGCCGCCTGACTTGGACGCTTCCTTTATATTTGTGTCCCCAGGTAATAACAGAATTTAACAAGCGGGAGAACACGATCATGACATCCCCCGAGCAGTGGCTACCTGCTTCATGGAATGGTAACCACTAAGTATATTCTAGCTAAGTACACTCTTTGCCAACCGTTGGATTTTCTTACTTACATCTTTAACCCCCTTTTTTTGAGCAGATACCTGCGGCTGAGATATCCATAAATGCAATCCAGCCCATCAGCCGCACTGCACACAAAATACATGTTCACCCTTCAAACACTTGCAATCACTGCACAAATAAAATATATGACTGGACATTCCCCTAACCAAACAATCTTCTTCCTGAATACTACATACCTCAAATAATCATGCTTCACCGCCGACTCAGTCACCTATTTTATCTCCTTCTTGTCTTCGCGTACCGCATCAGCGGATCGTCCTTATACTTGAACTCCGAATCAGGATACAACGATCTGAGATTATGCGCAAAGAACTGTTTATCCGATAGTAGTCGCGGCGGCTTGGATGAAGTCACTGGTTGCAGTACGCCAAAATGCATATGCGACCCACACGAGTTCACGATTGCGCTCTATATCATTGCCAAGTGTATCTCATCTCCATCGGAAGACAAAATCTATCCCACGGGCTGTGGGGAAGACACTCAACAGGACGCGGCGGAGAAGGTGATGCGAAAATCGTGCAGCTTGAGTGGATACGATGTGCAGGATGTCAAAAGGGCAACAGCACTTCCAGACAGAGCACCAACCAAAACGGACACAAATGAAGGTACGGTGACCGTCACCACCGTGATTACAGGGGCGGGTTCGGCGGTAGCCAAGATCGAGCGCCAGGATCTTGGGATGTTTGCTGCTATCCTTTCTGGCGCTATGGTCGTCTCGATTGCTATTCCCGCCCTTATGTTCCGAAATACGCTTTAACGCCTGGTCATGATCCTCTCAGACTCGAAGACCAGTTCCACCACTACTACCTTGCTTACAACTTTACATACCTCCTCCTCGTCAACGACAACGTTAGATACGTTTCAAACTTCGCTACCAAATCGATCGCCCTTTTTAATACAGACAATCCGTACAACCGGTTCAACTTCAACACCAACATCGTCACAATCCTCAGTAGAGTCCTCGTCGTCCTCGTCCTCCGGTCTTTCAAAAGGAGAAATCAGCGGCATGGTTGTTGGTATTGCTACTGTTATCGTTGCGGCAATCACTGCTTTTATAGCGTACCGGTCGTATAGGGCGAGTGCTCGACGGAGGAGGAATAGTGCTATGATCCAGTTGCAGGGGAGTTAGGATAAATTATTGTATACAAGTTTCCTTTCTAGCAGATGTTCTTCAGTTTAAGTTTAGTTATTATCAGTTTTACGGTCATTTCATCTGCTTTCAAGGATAACTAGGTGCTAGCTTATCACCGTTTTGACACTGTTGCAGTATTGTAACTTCAGATAAACGTCTTTCTATCTACCCCTTCTCGTCGTGTTAGACTTCCTAACCTTTTGTTTCTTTATTGTATGCGATGAAGATTAATATCAGCTGAAGGTGAAAAATGCGGTAAATATCACAGCAGCAAGTCAAGGACACCCCCAAGAGTCTCACTACACATCCACCCGGTCCAAGGAAGGTAAATATACCTCCAGCACCTAGTCGACAACTTCGGTTTACGTTGTAGTGGCACCGGGGGACATTCAGGCGTACATATACATATTCAGTTGACACATCTTTGCTTTGAAGCATAAGGTCAGTAAGCCGTTCGTTATTGGCGAAGATATACATGAATCTTCACTTGCCAAAACTGTCTGTCAAGCCACCTTCACATGCCTGGTACATCTGATTTCACTCGTTTTTGAAATAAGATACTGGAATGTAGTTCAATAGTAAAGGAGCAGTGAGATGTGAGTAGTGTTATAGTAACACACCGGGATATGTTGCACCTCATCCGGGGATAAGATGATATTATCTAATATGCTGAAGCCCCTAGATGGGGTGAACGTGCGCATATACCCACCACAGATATGTAGTCTCACGTTTAGGCCGTTTTGAAGAGTGCAGATATTTTGAAATACATGGTTTATTATTTCGTATTTTGGTGATTTGTATGACAGTGACATCGAAATTGGTGGCCAAAAAGGAGCGATTGAGGTTTCATGAAACTCTCAATGTCACTTGGATGTTTAGAGTCTATTCATGCAGCAGTATTTTAGGGGTTTCTGCATTTCCAAGTTTTCATTCTAACATTTTCTATATCGGGGGTCTAAACGAAAGAAATAGGTCTGAGTTGGTACTTATCTATTAGTCAAATAGTAATCTTCTCCATCAGTATTCTATCTAAGTATCCAGTACCAGTGCCAAAATCCATTAGCCAAAAGTCAGAGAGGGAGGAGAACAACGTTTGTCAAGGTGCATAAGTCACTAGTATCAACAACAAAAGTATGTACATAGGTTCTCTTAGGTTATCTTTGGATAGCAATATATCGCTCTTAGAATATCTCCATAGGACTCATGACAGAAAGATAACCCTTCAGGCTTCCTCCATATGCAATTTTCAAGTAGTGAGCTGTGCGTTCTCGTCTCGTGGCCAAAGAAAACACGGTAAGTGAGAGCCTATGTTGCGGAACTACAACATGTCAAATAAGGAAAAGTGTTAGAAGATGAAAAGTAGAGAAAGCAAATCAAGACAGATGTTGCGGAGGTGCTATGGAAGGGGCACGTAGGTGTGGATGTACTCGAGAAATAAACTGGAGGAATAAACGAGTCCTGAAGGGGTGAAACGGGAAAACCTTCCCAAAAAATGGTACTGGGGACGTGTTGTAAAAGGAAGGAGGATAATGAGATGTTAACTCCCCCACATCTGGGAAGTACTTCTATGGGCATAAACAGCGCGTGGTGACCAGGGGAAAATACAGTGAAAGAAAGCGGGGCAGGAGGCAGAAACATGGGCAGGCGAGGAAAGGGAATACCAGGGATGAAGGATGCAGTGGTACCAGAATTTATTGGACGAATCAAACGTGATATGGGACACCAACAATTTGGCCGGGCTGAAACGATCAGTTCCGGGGGTCGCGAAGATCATCGATTGCCGCTGTAGATCTGCACGTGTTATATATACCCCTGCCTTTTAGAGTACTTAGGTGGTCACCCACATTCTTGGCAATACCTATCTCATACTCGCGACTAGTATGTACTACCAATGAAAATGATTTGTTCCATTGTCTGCAATCTGCTGTTTGAGACTTTTAGGTAGAGAAGATATAACAGAATTCATTTTTTTTATCAGGGATGCTATTGAGCTCCTCTTCACGCAGTGTTAGCATCATGTTACGCAGTTCAATACTTTTTAACCACTTAAGTACATCACCCATAAGTGTCACCACATTTACAATTCACGTTTCGACACCCGATAACATAGACTATATTTCTTTTGCATGACCACCTGACTCGACCGGTTTTCTCAGTTTTTGCCGCTGGTTTCAGGTTAAGTGCCTACTAATCTGAAACCCCCGAAACGTAGGGTTGCGGGCTCAAAAAAACACTGACCGGTGGGATTCGGGTAGTGAAACCATCCTTCAAATCCTTGGTTTCAGCTGATTGAACTAATTCTTTGGTTGTATTCATCACAAGTATGCTGATTTACGCCCCAGAACCGAGTCCAACTATCAGGCTCATGCCCGACTATATCTATGGACAATAATTCAGACAGCTGTCGTTGCTAAAACTTTCTTCAGTTGCCTGAGCGTTGCAGTAGGGAAACGTCCGTCAATGGTTACACTCCGCATTAAACTTCTGTCGTGAAGGCGGCAGATTCGATAACAAGTATGTGCTGGAAAATTCAGAGAATACAGAAAATTAGGACAAAAAAAGGTTGAGACAATATATTAGTAGCTTGAGTTTGTTACGGAAGAAAGCAAGAGATCGCTGGAGATGTTATCGAGTTTGAGGAGAAAAGAGGTTTTAGCTGCAGGGTGGGGAGTGTGCTCAATATAATAGGCCGTGCACTATGTGTACAGACGTAAATTCGACCGACTCTACTACGTATTGTTGCCAACCATCCCAAATATTCCCAAAGAGAACTTCTATGTTCTAACCTTTCGGTCTACTATTCACTCCTATATCTATACCTAACGACTCTCCCCTCAACAAAGTCCAACGTACATAAAGTCCTCAATCACGAACTTTAACGCTAATTGGAAGTTGTGATCTACTATCATTTAGTGATGATAAGCTGTTTTTCAACGCTAGGCGCCATAGATAGATAATGCCGCAACTCTAATTACCCATACAGAGTTGTTACTATATGATCTGAAGGGATGTCGCCGATACTGAGATCGCCGAATTGACTCACAGGCTACGGACTCACAGTCGTAGACTCATCCACGAGTTTTCACTCGCCACCGCCACTGGTATTTGCAATCATGAGCTTCCATGGACTTCCATGGTGTTCCAGGCTCTCATGTATATAAAGACAGAGCTTCTCCTTAGATAGTAGAATAGACTTCGTCCGCTTCACATTCGTAACAAGAGTTATTGCATGATAGGTCTCTGTCTTTTGTGGCCGGAGATGAGTCTCATATGGCCGGAGGTGAGCCTCGTATGACTGGAGATTGCTGTCGGCCTGAAGGGTCTATACATAGATGCTTACGCACGCATTCACACTTGTACTCATATATATATGGCCTTGTGGCACTCTTAGATAATATACAATCAAGCTTCTCTAAGTATCACTATTTGAACAAGAGTCACTAGTCAATATCCAGTGATTAATGGTGATTGAGAGTATTAATCAATCAGTTGTGATAATATGAAAGTCGTCTATCAGGGTTTTTTAGTGAGTCCTGGAGAGCTACGGTGCGCATCCTCTGGTACTGCAGCATGAATTCACGGCGGTTGGTCTTTCTGAGCATTCTGTGTGGTGCAGTCGGTAAGAATGTCGGGTAAAATACTATATGAAGCATGATGCTTCGGACGTCACAAATGCCCCGTCTGAAGAGATTTTATTCGAGTTTCCACCCACTGTTGGGTATTCGGTATTGAAAAAATCTGTCACAACCAAAATCTCGTCCGAACCATCGTGCTCGCTACAGTATTGCGACTATGAAGGGAGAACCGTGTGCATTGGCTATGTACTATGACTGTCTAGGTACAAGTCTAAGGTGCGGGAAGAATGGTAGAGCAAAGTGTGAAGTCTAAAGAGGCAGTCATGAACCTTATCTACCAACATAAAACCCCTAAACCTTGCACTCTGGCTAGATGTCCCGTATAAATTGGAATCAGAGGAATAGAAGCTCCAAAATGGTCTACGCTACGTAACGGCCGTTTACGGCAATGGAAAGTATTAAATTACCATAATAAAACCCTTTTACGAATATTAATTGCAGTAAAAGGAAGATATGATGAAGTTACCATATTAGGCGCGAAACTCTTATCCGTATTTAGCATTGAGTAACGTATAAATACACACCACTTAGTGGACTTGTGATTAAGGATACTTCAACTAACTAATAAATTTACACTTCTGAGCCAAAGTGGCAGGCTGCCGTACACAGTATTACGTGGCGATTAGGGGATAAATCTCCAATGTGACCTTGACGAAGTGGCGGGAGAGCAGCTTATGTCTAAATAGCATGGGATACGGAAGTGCCCTGGGATTTCGGAAGCGACTTATTCATCCGGTGGGGTGATCAGTCTACTACGACGGACCGGATTCGTCAAGGAAAGCGAGTATATGAAGTCTGAAATAATCATGTTCAGCACTCCCTGGCTGCGAGTAGAAAGCTGTGATCTGTCAGATAAGATTTGTACGGTCCCTTTAAATGACTGATTCGTTCTGTTCCGAGCCGCGATTTATTTCGACCGGGTTTCTACACAGCACAAGCATATGCAGAATATCCGGTGTATCCGGGATTTACTCTACCTGTTGAAGGTAGAGATAGAGAAGCTTGATTGTGTACTATCTAAGAGGGCTATAAGGCTATATATATATGGTTATACAAGCGCGAATGCGTACATACTCATCTATGTATAGATCCAGCTGAATACCGTCGCCGAGACAACAATCTCCCAGCCATCTCCCATACGAGTCATCATCTCCGGCCATATGAAGGCTGATATCTATATGTGCAACACTACCGGAGCCAGTCTCACGAGTGGTCACCCGAGTTATAGTATAGGGCTTGGCATTCCCTATTTCATTGATGATATTCTATAATTACTCCATCTTGCGCGAAATAAACCCTACCAGCGCTTATTACTGACTTCTTATCTCTAAAAAGGTGACTTAGGTTTACATTAAAGAAAAAGTAGCGTACAACAACCATTGAAAATCTGTAATCAAGAAAGAGCCTCAAATTTGTGGAACGTCCGTTTTGGAAACCGGCGACTGGGTAGAAGCGGGGTTCGCACTGCTCTATCGACAGTACAACAAGTCCCTCCCTACACTCAGCGCTTCCGAAGTATGAGTACGTACACCCCGATCCGATGCCACGTCGGCGCCTTGTACTCGCGACCTTGACTCATTCTCATCTTCCTTCAACACATCGTCACCATGCCCGTATCGTTCGTCCAACATATCCACCACGACCCCAGTAACTACCTGGTTGCGCTCTGCAGCTTAACCATCACTCCAGACTACATTACGATTGAAGTCATTCCTCAAAACCCCGCTATGGGCGGTACCTACCCCTCTCTCCTCACCCTTCCCCGCTAACATGAGCAGCCAAAATGGTGTACCAAGCGAGCAAGAACACGCTATTCTCAGAGGTGTCGAAGCATTTCTGCGAATACTGTAATCTGGGCAGGGGAACGGTACGCTTCCTTTGCGACGGTACGAGGGTGGAAGATTCCCACACCATGGGAAAGGTGAGTGAAAGTGAGAGGGGAATGGGAGGAAAAGCTGATGGGGATAGATAATGGGGTATGGGGATGTCGATGAGGCCGAAGATGGGAGTCAGAGGATTATTGTCGAAGCGTATTTGCAACAGATTGGAGGTTAGGGAGGCGGGGAGCGGGGGTGAGGGGTATGTGCGGAGTCAAGCGTCACGTGGTTTAGGGTTACTCAGAAGTCGAACATTCATTCACATTGCTGCCGGAAACATCCGGTTCGCGTTATCTCCCGCTGATGTTTTGTGATTCATTTTAACCATTACAGCCACAGCACCCTGGCATTACCCAAGAGAGAACAAGACTCGCCAGATTAAAACGATATCACCTGCACTACTTATGACCATTGCCACCCTCGCTAATAAGACATTCCGAACTGAAGGTACCCGTTAATTAAGCAGCTGCCTTTCGCTAGCTGGAGGAGCAGAAAATAGTATTCATATGAACTAACAGCGCGGATAGGACAAGGAAATAAATCAACATCTCAGACAAGAAATGTTTGGTCTGAACTGCTCAATGTCGAAATTTTTTTCCCCATCCATTAAACCGAACTTTCCTCTTCAACGTGTTTCCAGAAAGCTCGGCGGGCCCGTTGGTGTTACTAGGTAGGTAGCAACATTTAGTCTGGACTAGTTCTTTGGAGGTCAAATCGTAAAGGGCTGCGTGTGTGGAGCCTTCTATATTGCGACAATCATGGGGATGGTAGGAATTGTTCTGGGGAATTTCGCCCCGTGAAACTAATGTTCCGACCGTCCTGGGAGTGCATATTAGCGAGCGGAGTCTCGAATATTCTATCCTGCTCTGAACACTATCTGGACCTGAGGCGGCAACTTGGACTGCGAGATTTAGGGGCATTGATCCCACTCGCCTGCCTCGACCTCCTTTCTTCCCTTTTCCCGTTTCCCCGTCTCTGAGAACGTCATTCTCCATGCTGTATTATCCCGCTTCAATGCCTCCTATACGGTCTATAATCGTGATGTCACTGCTGCGTTTCGCCTTCTATCGTGGACAAATTGTTTATCCTCATCCGCTAGGCTCTAGCCTACATACCCGATCTCAATCGTACGACTCAACGACGGAAATGGTTGAAAGTAGTGTCCCCAATACGCTTGGATTTGGGATTGTTGCAATATGGATTTTGGCAGTCGAATCATTCTACAGTGGATCTTTGCCACTCTGCTTGAAATCTGGCGGTTTACCGCGCCAACTAGATTCAATGGTGATTGCCGCTAGTATACTTACTGCAACAGAATTCCCCAATTCGCACGAGTGGGGTTGTTTGATCGATCAGGTTAGGCATTTGGAGAATACAAACTATCGTTAAAATACAACCAAAGAACTGTTCGAGGTAAGTATCCTACGACTATATATAATGGTGGAAAAGCTACGCCCTCAGTATGGATAAAGACTCCAAGCCCGGCATGGTAAATGTTTGATCAGGTGGGATGACAGGATAATATTTATCTTCCGACCCATACGCCAAATTTTCCTGTTGACCAACGGGTCGACCTATATGCCAGCTCGTCATCTTGGTGGATAGGTCAACCAATATACCAACTGAGAGAACCGACCGGGGTGTCAAGTAAGAGATTGAGAAGAAGTTGGGAAGACACGGTGCAGTGCTATTTCACTCAACTTTTGAACTGACCTACTGCTTTCATCACAGTAACTATATTGTACCTCCGATTTTACCAAAACTTATCTCAACTACAATAACTTCTTTTGCTCCCATCACCATCACAGCTGACACCTCCACCGGGTTCATGTGTACCCTGCCTGGCAGTACTTCCTCACAGGGTTATAAAAGGTTTTCGTAAATACGCGGTTGTCAAGAGTTCCTCACATACCTTGAGAGTAATGCAGCAACACAAAGACCTTGTCCAGTACTAGAAAAGTTAGCAAGTACACAATTGGTTGATCTTTCCAATGAAAAACCAAATGCCCCGGAGGAGGCAATTTGAATCATCTTGTTGGTGAATGGGTTGGCCCATAGGCCAAAGAGTTGACCGCTTTGCCAATGGGTTGACCCATACTCCAAGTCTTCCCATTGGCCAACAGGTCGACCAATAGACCAAAGGGTTGACTGCTTTGCCTATAGGTCGACCCGTTGGCCAATAGGAAATGTTTGCGTAAGGGTCGGAGCATATATGTCCGTCAAAAACACCTTCGGGCAAACGGCAGCTAGTCTCATTCATCACGGCAACTTGAGCTTGATGGGTTTTAAAGTGACGCGCCTTCGTGGATCATTCTTATCATTTCGATCCAACGTGGGATACCACATTATGTCAGTGAGTGTGACTACGGGCGTTGCCTTCACCAATCGCCGGTCGATCCTAGAGATGGATGTAGTGGTGTATATTGTAGTGTAGAAGTATGGTTAATGACTAGCTGAAAGGACTCGTTCTTACAGTGGTTTGATTTGCGCTAGAAAGAAAAAGGAAGACTGAATCGACACGAGTCACAAGCGCAATTATTCCCAGCAATGATCGGCCACGCTTTCCGATTCACCCGCCCCTGTCCATGGATAAAAGATCCGAGGATATATGACAAGTAAAGGAAAGCTTAATTCAACGTCAGCCGCTGATATTGGACTGATTCGTATGTGTGGGGGAACCGTATTTTGGCGGGGTAGAGCTAATAGGAAAATTGAAACCTACGACTGTCACCTCGTCAGTAGACTTTTCATTCCCCCGGATTCGAGACTCCGCGCAATGAGACTGCCAATTGGCATATATCGTAACCGAATCATTTCAGAGATATCGCGGTAGAGAATTCCGAAAGTCGGAAGAGTGAGGGTTAATATCATTAGTAACCGGAAGATGATGTTGGGGTAATATTGACAGGTGTTCCCAGGCGAACCGCACCTATGATGAAGGGTAGCAGTGTTTCCAGCCGCAGCATGCTCGTCGAAGGCTGCGGTGTGGGTTATGCATTGAATGTTTGTCGCGCAGCAAACGTTTTTCCCTGCGAATAGCCATCGACAAGAACCACAGGTAATTTGTTGAAAGTGTGCGACATGATTGGTCCTCTTGAATTAATTTGTCACCATATTCAGAAACCTAGGTCTTGATTAGAATGCAGGTTTACCCATGCAGATTACCGAATATTTCTACCGCTTTGTCGAATTTCAACAGTTCATTACCATATGCAAGTAATAGAAAGGACTCAAGGTTACTCTAATCAAGACCAACTCCTGCACCCACATGTCGGAAGAGACAACGTGCTCTCTTATCGATCTGAACCCTAAAAATAGCTCAAAAATGACCTATGACGATTGTTTCTTTCACATGTTCTTCTCGAAGCTTGTAACCACCGTGACCGCGTCCCCTCCGACCCTGCAGGCCAAAGTTGTAGAATAATTCATGGATTATCAGCAACAACATGAAGTGTCCAAATTAGTCTAGCCACGCTCGTCACCTCTCCCGTAGAACTAGAGGCTGGAATAAACTCAGATAGTTCATTCCAGGGGTTCGGATTGACTACCCTAGGTAAGAGGGTACTCATACCCAACTCTCCCCAATGTACGACAGCTTCATTTTGTTAGTTGCAATCGAGATAACATCCCAAAAGGCTCCGTAAGTAATGGTATAGCGGCCTGGACACACAGTGTATTATTTGTAGAATTCATAGTTTGAATCCACGAGGTGCCATTTCTTGCAATCTTGCCTAAGTTTTAAAGTTGAGTTGGCGTACCTTATCATAAGTCGGGTAGTAGGAGTGGAGCTCCGCCATCTAGCCGGCCAGCCCGGAGGCGGAGGGGACTAAGGGGCTGTCATACTCTAAGTAGAGTGAATACAGTATGATTAAAACAAACAAAAACCTTATCATAAGCGCCCTTAGCAACACATCAAAAGTTTAGTGACTACACATCCATGTTGGATGACTATCCACTGAGAGATAATCTTATCAGAAATCATTGACAGGGATGTCCGGAGACTTGAAAATCCGACTAGTAGTGTGCGAAACCAATGGGTCAGCTTGACTGAGGGCTAGTGGAAGCGAATTGGCGGGCGGGACTCGACCAACGGTTATTAGAGGCGAGCCTTTTTGCCGACCGAAGGCAGGCGGAGGAAAGGAGCCGAAACCTTGAGCAAGAGCAAGAGCGTGAGCAAGAGCTTGAGCGAGAGCGGAGCGGCATGGGTTAGGCAAGCAGCGCCTTCAACATCAACCTGCCTAACCACACCTCTGCGTATACGGTTGCTAGTTCTGCAAGTTTTTGACTCTACACCCAGTGAAGGGCATCCGGCCCCGAATGGGAGTCCAGGTGGAGCAAGGCCGCAGCGGTAGCCTCCGCTTCCCTGAGGCGGCAACCTTGTTTATGCATCGTTTACTGTTTCGTTTCGTTTTTTGCTTTCGTGCCATTTCTTGCGAACGTTTGTATATGACTGAATGAAAGCACGTGCTGGGGGAAGAGCGAGTCCACTAGTCATAGTACGTATGTCACTTGGGTGGGATGTTCCGCAGTAGCATGAAAAAATCGCCACACCGAAATCTTGTACGAACCTTGACGCCGTACTTGGTGGGCCTAACAGGCTAAGACAGTTGATGAAGATGGTGAAGAGGGTAACGACTAGGGGAAGAACTCTAGGTACCCGGAATGGATTAGGTAAGGTCAAGGTCTAGTGTATACCGAAGCCAATGTTACGCTAGATACCTAGAGAACGGGCCCTTAGCAGGTTTACCAAAGTACACATTAATAGCGACTGGAGCATTCAAAGTTGACTGCTGCGATTTGACTGTCAGAATTGACGGTCCTTAGACACGGTACTGTAAATTGCATATCGATATCTAGTGGCAAGAGTAGTAAAGAATGATAAAGGGTGGCACTGACATACCCGAAGATGTACTGTACCGATCACTACGGTTCGGACATCAGCAGTCAGATGGGGGTGTTCGTCCGGCATTTTTTTCGTATTGGTCAGCGTCAGTTTGATGCTGTTCGAGTTGCAAAAGTTGTCAGTACCCAGCTTGCAATTTATAAAAGTCAGTCTGACAAGTTGGTTTTTGTATGTATGTACACCTAGAAAAACAAAATTCTCAACTCGAAGTAATCTACCCCATTCTGGCCCAAACGGCCTGAGCACCATTGCCATTGATCCCCAAATACTTGTATTCTCATAGTCATAACCAGAGTGACTGGCCACTCCAAAGTTGTCAACATTAGTTATCCGAAGCAATATGTAAATATTTGCCGTCAGCATCGGACAGCGTCCAAACCATAGTGATCGATGCAATACTCGAAGGTGATCTGTATATATCTTGAGACTTCTCTTTTTTTTTCCCTCTCTGTACCATAGTCAATGCACACAGTTCCCCTCCTTATCGCACACTGTAGGTATTGCAGGCAAATAAAATATACCCTAGTCATGGTATTTCATGATTTAGCCATTTCAAAAATGGTAGTCTTAGATCTCTGTCCAGGTGGGACGAACTCTTGAGAAGCCGGTATACCCCAGAGGTGTGTTGATTGTTACTATCTGAAGGTGGGCTGTATACTACAGTTTCGCGGACCCCGCAAGCTCGTAGACCAAGTGGCATGTACCCGGCGTAATGTTTGCAACTTTCGATTTGTTATTCGTAGTGTAAAGGGAATACCATGGTGGTCACACTCGGCCGATTGGTATGCGGTATGTAGCGTGATGGAGCTAGTGGGATCGCTTACTACGAGTTCAACACAAGATGCGTTTAGTTGATTGGGACATAACAAACTACTCATGTTTTATCAAAGACTCATTACAAGGATCCCCCAACCCTTGTCTTCTCGCACCAGGTAACTAAATAAATAAGAAGAAACTAACTAAAGGAAAAACATGTTGCTTGGCTAAACAGTTGGTTCTAACACCTCGAACTACAGGAAATAGAAATGACACATGCGAACAGTTCGAAGGATAGCAGACGGACGGACGACACGGACATGGTACATCCGGAATGAAGGCTGCAGTCAAGAGCGAGAGCTCCCCAAAACAGAGAAGATATTACGAACTCTTCTCTTTTTGGGCAAGTTGGCTGGCTCCAGAACAGGAGTTCCGGGAAGCTCTAAGAGGTGACTGGTTGTGGGCCCATTGTTGACAGTAGAGGGGGTCGAGGTGGAGTGTGCATTAGGAAGTGGCTCGCCAGCGTGGGCTGTATGGGCAATCAGGGCGGTATGGGTAGCGCGGGCTGCAGCGGGCTGCTCGATGGTGGCGGGGGCGCTTGCTGGCTCAATAGTTGCCATGACGCCGTTCTGTGAACCGTACGGAATCCGATGGGTGGCGTCTGGGGTGTCTTTGGAGGTCTGTTTGACCTCCCTGCTTTCGACGACCACGTTTTTGTGGTTTTTTTCAGAGTTACGTGTCTGGAGAGTTTGATCGACGCCGGTGCTGCCTATGGTACAATTTCCACTCTCTAGCTGGCTGAGGACCTGACCAAGACCGGCGTAGTCGATCTTGGGATGTGACTGGCGTTCCCGACTTCGAAACATTGTATCCTTCAAAGAGTTGGCCGTCGTCTACGGCAGTAGTCGGTAGTGGTAAGAAAAGGAGGGAAAAAGACGTTTGACACAAACAGCTTCAAAGGCAGCAGCTGGGGGAAACAAATTCGGGATGGATGCTCCAACGTAGTGAGGTAGCTATACTGTGAAGTGGATGTTTCTCGAAACGAAACTGGACGAGTGAATAACTGTGATTGTACAGAAAGCATGGACCTGGGGTTGAATATTTATCGTTTTACATTAGCAGGTCGGCAAAACACAGAATGTTATGGATACATCAATTGCTTCATGCACGGTATAAAATAGTAGTCTTATTATTGCACATTATTTAAGGAATCAGAACCAGGTGGACAACTTCCAGCGTATGAGGTGAAACCACGAACTGAAACATTCACGGCAGTATAGAATGAGTATTCTCACTTGTCTGCATTAACTTAGGTGTCGCCGCATTTACTCGCATAGAGACAATTGCGTTCGAACCTTTGCCAGGTCAGGTATAGATGGTAGCATATTACTGGTAGGGGAGGGGGAAGGAGCACAGCCGCAGAAGATAACTGTCAGAACTGCGCCCGGGCATGAAGCCTGACGGATGTGTTCTAACTTGTGATTTGCGGCTTTGAAAGAGGGTGCTTTTGAGCGCCCGCAGCTTATCAGAATATGTCCATGAAGCATCGTAACTGGATAGCTCTCTTAGGGGCTTATCCTCTCATTTCTCACCCGAAGCACTGCCTTCGCGATAATCAGGGCCCTCACTTGCTTAAAGCGTGGACTCGATTTCTATATACTTTAGATTCTGCATGTTATTACTGACTAGATGCAGTATAATGTCATCCGCGAGGGTTAGAGCCAGAAAGCGATTAAATTTACAAAAAATGGCTTGCCCGTCCTGATGAAATATCTTGGAGTTAAAGTAAATAATATAGTACATGACGGCCACTAAAAGAAGCGGGTTAGTTGGGGAGCATACTTCGGTAACCCGAGAATCCGGGACTCACGAAAACAGAAGTTCCTGCTCTCGATCATGCACGCTGGGTTTGATCGGAGCACGGAACCAAACAGCACGTACATTGTGTTCATTGTGTTTTACGTTGTCTTGGCACTGCCGGGTGTAACTAGCTTGCCTTTTGGAACGTCTCATGGTCTTTGGAGCACCGAGGCCAGAACCTTCTGAGACATTAAGGTGCTTAGCGTCCACGAAGGTGGCGCCTGACACAATTAGTGTTTGCAGGAATGGCGCCTGCTAACTTCCTGCGGACTTGTGCTTTTGAGAGATTTTTGCTGTGATCCTAGGAGTTAAAAAAGAAACACACAACTTTGAGGTCGCATCTGATACCAAACTATTCCAAGGTGAAGCTGGAGTCTGCCTATGTTTTTATAGTGTCATACATCACAGCCACTAATTGTAAAACCTTACTATATCAGATAATTATTTGACTAATCTTCGGGCTTAAATGCGGTATGGTGGCTAAAAAGGGTAAGACCTGTGAATTATTAAGCAATTTTTGCAAACATCCGGTTTATAACCTCTCCCATTAAAGAGCCAGATACTATAGAGCCTTCGAAATTGAGTCGATCTAAGTTTTGTATTGACGCTAGAAGACTTCCACGGATTGGACTTAAAATACCCATGTTGTACACAGGGGCGATGACGAGACCTTACCTGCGCTTGGATCCGGCCATGCGGGGCGAACTGCGTGGTTCCCCAGCTGAATGTCGATGTCTCAAGGGTCAACGTTAGGTGATGTATTTCTACGCCTGGTATCTGCCAACCCGCTACAGTATAATTCCTTCAATATGTCGCACTCGTGAATAGTTCGCACCCTAGAACTGCCGCTATTGTTTATTCTAGTTGAAGAAGGTAGATGGTTTGGAATCGAGGCCTCTGGCTGCCGTGGACCTCCCAGTTGTGATTTTGTGGAACTATCTCGAGTGGGCCACTAGCTTATTGAAGGAATTCTCTAGCAACTAGGCTAGGCTAAAGTTATTCACGGATCGAGCGTTAAGACCCATACATCACCATCGCGTCGTAGAGCAAACGTCTTGTCTGGCACGCGAAACGAAGGTGTGCTCTTTTCTGTTGGCTACGCTCATTGCTCAACATCTTGGCATGAGAATGCACCCTGGCATCAATGGGTCCGTTTTCTAGTTGATGGGTATGTTCCTCCGTAAACAATTCAACAATGAAACTTTCCAGAGTCCTGTTCTACCTGCGTACAGTACATCAAGACCCAAATATCAGTCACAACCCGCAGTCATCTAAGTCTAAGTCCTCCAAAATGAGAACAATATCCTCGAAATAAACAAGAGATATCCGTGCTCTCAGTCTATCTTGATGAGGGGCGAAGATCGGTTTCTGGCGTATTTGAATCGTTGCTAAGACAATTAATCTTGTTAGAGTACAGTTTGTAGTGTCTGAAAAACTTGGAGTCTACACACCTCAACAGACGTTCGGCCTCGGTCGCTTGACCATCCTCCAGTTGCTCCCCACCGACCTCCGGTTGCTCCCTACCGTCCTCTAGTTGCTCCCCAGCTTCCTCCTGTTGCTCCAGGTCTTCCTCCGACAGTATCCCTTGCTTGACATTTTGACTGTTTATAGCAACGTTGCCATAAAAGATCTGTTTGATCGCTCTGCGGAAAGCCGGGATACATATGAAGCAAAAGATGAACACGACTACTGTCGTTCCGAGCGCAAGGGCCACGCCAAGACCGATTCCTTCGTGTTGTTTTAGGGCGGATGGAAGGGCGGTCGTAGTTACAGTCGCTTGAAGGCGTGTTGCAGTGCCCGCTACAACCGTTCTCGTAACAGTGGCCATTGGTTTCTGCGGTCGCAAAAAGTGATTTTGGGCTTCGAGCTGTTAGGACGGAGGGAAATGGCTTCGTGATATGCTCCTCTTTTGTTCAGACTCCCCTGAGATTGCTTGGTTGGCGGCAGGCTGCGTACGAAGCTCAACTAGCTTACTTGTTACCATGCAGGACGCAATGCGGAACACATCAATGCCCTGAAGAAACAAGCTTATTGGTATTGACTCGTGGGCCTCGATGTGATTATCGCATCGAATGGCATTTTGCCCTTATGGTATATATGAACTGTGGTTTATAGAGTAATGTGACGTGGCACCGAACGTTGAAACGATTGGTCTAAATTGATCATGCGCGTCTGATTGCTGGAGGCCCAGCACAGCATTCCGGAAGATTTAAGGCATGGCTCCTGTTTGGGCAACGAATATTGTATCCTCTAGGCACAAAAAGGTAATAACCTCCGAATTTAATGTGATGCAGCAGCTGGGACTCTGGACTAGTTGAAAGATTATTAGACGCTCTACTTAGCTTTATCATTTTATCTAGACAACTCAAATGCATAGCCTGATTGTCTGTCGGCGCAAAAAAATTAATCCTAGGGAGATGCTTCACAGCGCGCAGATAACGTATGGCGGGCGGTGAACATCGAGGGTTGGTTGGCCGCAAGAACTCATACATTGAGGTGACACGAGGGCCAACAGATTTGAACCTAGCAACCACCTACGGACTGAGTCCTAGGGAGCCTATTTCTCGATCGTTTCCTGCGGTTAGTTTTATATTAAATCATCCGCCGACTTATGTCACTTAATGAGCGTCTCCATCCCCAGCTACGTACTACTATTGCAACGAGTTCGGCCTACGGTTAACTACGAAGTACACAACCACCACACGACTAAAACCGAATGGGGTGTCAAATAATTCCTAGTTTCAATGCTCTTGTCTTTCTGGTTCTCCTTGCTCCCGCGGCTCTTTCCTCTAGCAGGAACGATCAATTTCACGAGAATAAGGGCTCAGACCGGCATTACACATTTAGCGCGGGTTCATATTCAGGTTGGCCGTTGATGTTAAGCAAAGTTAGCCAGTAACTGATCCATTTTACCGATTGTAGCCAGCATCAGAAGGCAGATAAATGCAATCGTATATATCCCTGGAAACAACAAAGGGATTCCTCCCTCAACAAAAGAAACCCAATATAGCACAGACACATTCTCCACCTGCAAAAATGTAGTTCCAAGGCAAATTTTCTCTAATAACACCGATGGTATCTACACAGTCCATTTCATCTACAACGTGTATAGCTTATATTAACTACATCATTGATGGCATCTGCACCATTAACGGCTTTAGCAGAATAGCAGATTTGTAATTCCATTCTGCGGAATCTGTCGCTGATTTTGAGATGGGCGTGCAATAGTTCTTACAACTGAAAGAACGGAATCTGTAACGGTTCTGACGGAACACGGCGAGAATGGACTACGTACCGACATGGGCACCACCACAGAGTCTGGTGGCGCAATCCCCTCCTTACCCAATGCTCCTGATACTCCTACCGAAACTGCGCCAACTCCATCACATGGCCTCAATACTCCCACGGAGTCAACACCGTGGGACGCAGCGCCAATCCCATCGGGCAATCCCAGCGCTGCCACAAGGCAGTTTAATGGTGACACTACACCGACCCTACGCCACGAACAGAGCACTTCTGCCAATCCAGAAGTCCCGGCTCCGAGTGATACATCGAACCACTCAGACGATTCTACAAATTCTGTGGGGTCATCACCGAACGAGGTAACGACAACTACATTGGAGGACCCTACTATTATAAGGTCACCATTAAGAGATATTTCGGCCGCTTCCATCGATGGCGGCACTACCACCGGGCGATTACCTAGTGAAACTGAATCAATCCGGCACGAAAACTCCGGCACCTTAGACAGCCAATCACGAAGCGGTACATCAATCTCACCCTCAAACTCCAACGCTCTAGCCCCAGTGAAAGCGGATGAAAACAGTTCATCTGCCGGAACGAGAGGATCAGAAGCAACCACGTTCGATAGCTTCAGCACTTTCACGGGATTGGAGTCGGCCGAAGCAGCATCGGTACCGCACGACACCCCCATCATTACCACAGAATTTGTAGTATCAAGTGTACCGACCCCAGTCGACCACTCCAGTCCTTCCCATACGGCGGAAAGTGATGTATCGGCCCCGCTCAGTGAAAACAATTCTCCTACCGGAACGAGGGAAACAGAAGTAGCCATATTCGACAGCTTCAGCACTCCCACAGGGTTAAAACCGAGCAAAGTAACCTCGGTGCCGCACAGCAGCCCCGCCACTACCACTGAATTAGTAGTATCAAGTGTACCGACCCCTGTTGACCAATCCGGTCCTTCCCACGCGATGACGAAAAATAATGTAGCATCAACCCCTCCCGGAGAAAACAGCTCACCTACCGGATCGAGGGGATCAGAAGCAACCACGTTCGGCAGCTTCAGAACACCCACGGGGTCAACGCCGAGCGATGCAACACCGGTACAGCCCGGCAACCCTACCATCTCCACAAAATTGTTGTCGGATCTCAGTATTCCTCTGCGGTCAACGCTTAACAAAGCCCCATCGGAGGAGCGCGGGAGCACCGCGCCCACAGGACTGGCACCACCAAGTAGTATATCGATCCCATCCGACGGCTCTGGTGTTTCCATCGCGGCGACAGGAAGTGGTGAAGCATCAACCCCGCCCGTTGGAAGCGGTTCTCCCGCCAGATCCAGGCAATCTACTTCAGTTCCTTCTGGCCGCAACACTCCTACAGACCAGACGCCGAGCGACACGTCAACCCCATCCGACAACTCAGCGTCGTCGGCGCCGAATGAAAGCACTTCCCAGTCCGACGGCTCTAAAACTTCTACTAGGCCAACTCGGAGCAGTACAGGATCGAAATCTAGCCGCAACTCCAATAACCCAACCAGGTCGGTCGATAACCAGCCTAGCAATCAAACCCCGGGAGTGACGTATTGTACTGTAGCACAGGGCGGATCTGCAGTGGTGTATGCAATGGTTCAGACGACAACATTTGTTGCTGGGAATGCAGCTGCCATTGCGATACCTCATCTATTCTACATAGCTATGGCTGCTGGAGTTATTGCTCACGCCCAATTTTTCTGAGCTGTTAAAGTACATATAGACCTGATTCTTCATTGTATGCTACAGTTTCTATTTCTACATGTCAGTGATTTTACGGTTTGTAACTAGTTGTTTGCATTTGCTTTGATATTGAAATAGGAATTGGGTAACGTAGTTGTGGCGTTAGAAGTTTGCTTATTCTTGATATGTGCCTACTTTCTTGTGTATTGTTTTATTCTTAAACTTTCAAGCAATGATAATAAAAATCCTGTTGACTCTAGTGTTCTGTCTGTGCTAAGTGTCGAAGGGGGTTCTAGTAGGGACGAGGAATACAGACGCCGTGTACCGTGAATATGGTTCCAAACCAGATTGCATGAACCAGTATTTCCAAGCGGCCAGGCCCAGCCACGATATCGTCGGCAGTCTTTAACGCAGGCCTGGCCGCCATATTCAAAGCCTACACTGCAAAAAGTCTGCAGGGTTTCAGTATCTGAGGCCATAGTTCCGGGCCGCGGAAACAGTAGAAAGGCACAGCTTAATCAAAAACACCCATAGCTACAGTAGTACGTGATGAACACACGAAACACCATCGAATCTCCATGTGGAACAGTGTTGAGGCCTCAGAAAGTGGAACCATGGAACTAGCTAGGGGGAGTGTATTACTTATCGACGTCATGATTAGCTCAATACACCACGTGCCCATCCATACAATCCCTGCCTCCAGTTGGACCTACTCTCCGACAGCACCAATATGACCGCTAACAGTATGTGTGCTAGTTGCCAATGAATTCTTGCTTAACAGAAGCATAATTCAACGTCGAGTCGTCGACTGCTGAAATACATGGAATAGGGTTAGTACGTCTCGCGGGCGGCGAGGGTATTGCTACAAATGCACTGTTTCTAACGCCCCCCCCCCCAGCAGTCCAGGTAATGACTTTTTATATTATTGTTCTTCTCTGCATACGAGAGGTTCTTACCACCCGTCAATTAAATTGCCAGCCCACTACACCTTTTGCATCGACAAACATCCTTTTATCGACTCATCAGTTCAAGTTTGAAGACAATTCACCGAATACCGGTAACCGAATACTAAGCTCGGCGTCAAGACATTTTACGACTGCAGATGTACTCCCCGGACAGAAAGAAACCTTAGCAAAGCAAAGTCCCTCTCGCAACAGAACGTCGCTGGATATTATTCATATAAGGACGCGACATGTGTCTTTTTCGATTCTGATTGGTCGTAATTCTGTGGCTGAGTGGCTGATTGTGGCAAGTACCTACTACTTAAACTCAGATCCCAAATGACCTGCCCTTTTAATTCCAATGAGTGTTTGGCTCTGATTACAAAGTGTCCTACACACAAAATGTGGACTATGTCCTGTTTCACCTCCCAGTCTTAGATTTATGATATCTCTTATATTGAGTCAGAAATTGTGAATCAACAGCATTTTGGAGCATTTTTTTTACAGCTGCACTATGAACATTAGTGATATAGTAAATTGGAGAC